>Ga0080006_1139635_pt1 | contig 119493 bp, 110 predicted proteins | sample RS3BMetagenome_FD_69209 | JGI IMG/M metagenome (GOLD analysis project Ga0080006, IMG submission 69209) | Ferric oxide microbial mat and aquatic microbial communities from Rainbow Spring, Yellowstone National Park, USA - RS3B (SPADES... ...
TGTTCTTGTGATATGGAGAAACCACTCGGTAAAAGTCAGCCTACTATTAGCCACCATACAAAAGTACTTAGCGAGGCAGGAATATTGGTAGGAGAAAAGAGAGGTAAATGGACATTCTGGCGCATCAGGCCTGAAGCACTAAAGGAACTTAGAAGAATACTTGGTGCTTGACGATTAGAATAACTTAAACGGCAGTCGCCTCAAGGCCTCAACACAACACTTCCTCTAAGTTTTTTAACTGGAGTACCGCACCCCAAAGTCATTCTAGGATGTGTATTTAATGTTTTGCTATGCATTTAATCGTTGTTGGCTAACTATTCGGTAAATCTATATCTTTTGGTAGATATTGTTTTAACGCTTCGCTGGTATTCTCATTTGATCCTCTTGGAGGAAATGCCTGACCAGAAGGCAGATGGTCTCGCCAAGTTATTTTCTGGTTTTGCCACCTTTTGCAACAAAATTGGACACCATCGCGATCGATCCCAACGGGATGCTGCAGGCAATCTCACAGCGATGCCGCTCAACCACTCGGAAGCAAACATCGCAGTGGCTATTGCACAGTACATCCTCATGTATCCATTAAGGCTTTGGACGGAAGGAATTCTCACAGAAAACCCGTCAGATCTAAACTCTCAGACCCAGCATGATACATAATTAACCGGTTGCATACCTTAAGACATCGCTGCAAATTTACAATTTAAGCGAGCTTACAAAACTGTCTTCTAGCATAAGAATTTATTTCCCGTAAGGCCTTGGACCTAAAATGAAGGCTTTATGCAGACAGATATTTCACAAAACCTAAATGATATAAAGTCCCACCCCAGCTGGTTTTGGTGTTAAAAATAATGACAATTATGCCACGCAATTATTTAAATTATGCTTGCAAATTATTCGTTAAATGGTTAGAGTAATTACTGGTAAAAATTATGGAGCAAGCAGTATCAGCTGCAGAACAAGCAGTAGCACCAACAGATTTTAAAATAGTAAATCTTAAAGCATTGCCTTTTGTGGGTCTAGTCTTGATTGCCCTATTAGTGGCAGTTGTCACTAAATCGCCTTGGGCTGTTGACTTTTTTCACGTGGTAGGAGGAGCATTTTGGACTATCCTTGATTTGTTTCTTGGATTTGTTATTGGCCCTATTATGGGTCGATTAACAATACCTGCAAGAACTGAATTCACTAAAAAACTAATGCCTAAAATGCTTTTAATTATGCCCACAACTGTCTTATGTACGCTGGTTGCTGGTTATGAACTTGCAACAATACAACACAGATTTAGCCCTCACTCAATAAGTCACCCGTGGCTAGTAGCCTCTTATATTGTGGTTGGTATTATGGCCTTAATTGCACTTGGTATTTTAGAACCGGCTAATTTAGCAGTGCTTTTTGAATTAAGAAATCCAATCCCTAACGGTGAAATTATTGGAACGCTCATGAAAAGATTTATTTACACGGCTGCTTTAACTGGTGCTATGCAGGTTGCAACTTTAATAATTATGACAAGGCTGGCAACTCAATGAGTAAAGAAATGATTAACTCTGAGACTACTACTAAGCCCCCTGTTGATTTATTAGCAATTATTTCAATGTTTTTTGTGATAGCAGGAGCTATTTATATGATATCTGAATCAACTAGCTCTAGCGCTTCAACCGTTGCTTACATTGCTGATGCAATTGCATTAGTTGTTTTGCTTTTTGCTGTTGGAGCTTTAGTAAAAATTAAATCATTTGCATGGTCAATTTTTTGGCTAGTTTTTAAATGGACCCTTTTAGTATATTGCATAATATCAGCATTCCTTTTATTCATTTTTACCTTCAATCACATGCCTGAATCCCGCCTTTTGCCAATACTTTTCAGCCTTATACTCTTTGCTGTTGATGTGCCCTTAAACATTTCATTTACGGTTGCTTACTCGCAAACAAAACAACCTGCAACCAATAGCTCAGTATCTAATATTGCCAGTTAGGTATTAATTAATTGGCTAAAATTTTCTCAGCAAAATCTTAAGGCACTTTTATCCCTAGAACATCAAGAAGGCTTGTAGTTAAGCCAGGCATTGATTTAATTTTTTTAACAGCTAATAAAACACCTGGCATAAATGAACTCCTATCAACAGAATCATGCCTGACAGTTAATAATTGCCCAGGTAGGCCAAATATAACTTCTTGGTGGGCAACCAGTCCAGGAAGCCTAACAGAGTGAATACTAACTGAACCATTCTTTTGTCCTCTAGCTGGTCTTTCTTCGGTTCCATTTGATGAAAAAGCCTTTACTTGATTGTCCTTTGCCTTATTTATCAAATTTGCCGTTGCAAGTGCTGTTCCACTTGGCGCATCTAACTTTTGATCATGATGTAACTCTATAATTTCAGCTTTTTCAAAATAATTAGCAGCAATTGATGAAAAATACATCATTAAGGCTGCCCCTATTGCAAAATTAGGAATAATCATAATATTTGTATTATTTTCTTTAAAAAGAGCTGCTAACTCTTGGATTTGTTCCTCTTTAAACCCCGTCGTACCAATAACTGAGTGAATTTTGTTTTTAGCTAGTATCTTTGCATTTAAATAAGCAGAGTTTGCATTTGTGAAATCAATTGCAACTTCAGGACTCACACCACTTAATTCATCACAGTTTGATAAAACCTTTAAATCAGAGTCAACTTGCGCAAGTTCTCTTAAAGGTGCCCCAGCAAAAGCTGGATCAACAGCGGCAACTAAGTTTAAATCATCGTCACTTAAAACGGCTTTTATAACTTCTTTACCCATTTTCCCCCCTGCTCCTAAAACTGCAACTTTCATCATTTAAAGTAACGCGCTTTAAAGTACTTCATTGTAAACTTCTTCAGAATTAGGTCCAACTAAGGCCATCACAAAAGGCTTTGAGAAAATCTCTTGTGCAATTAAATTTACATTATCAAGCTCAACTTCTTCTATCTTTTTTAATATTTCATCTAATTCATATGCCTCATGGCGCAATGCTAGTGAAGATCCTAAACGACCCATTCTATGTAAAGAATCCTCTGATGATAAGCTAATTGCAGCTTTGGCATGGGATTTTGCTAATTCAAACTCTTCAGGTGTAATTCCTTGTACTTGAATTTTTTCAAGTTCTGCTCTAATTACTTTAATTACCTCACTTGATTTACTTGGGCTCGATGATGCACTTACGACAAAAGCCCCGCAGTCACTAAAGCCTGCCCAATCTGACCCTATCGAATAAACCAATCCTCGTTTTTCTCTCACTTCTTGAAACAAGCGCGAGGACATACCACCACCTAGGACTTTATTTAAAACCTGCATATCCCAACGTCTTGAATCTGTTGCACCTGGCGCTTGAGAACCTATAAGAATATGAACTTGCTCAGTTTCTTTTGGTACAACTACATCAGTTGGCGCATTTAAAGATGGGGTAACTCTGTCTACACTTTGGCCGCCAAGTTTAAAACCTTCAAAACTTTGAACAATATTTAAAAACTGCTCATGGTTAACGTTGCCAGCTGCAACTAGTATCATATTCCGTGTTCGATAAAAAGAGTCCCAAAAATCAATTATTTGGTCTCTGGTAATTGAACTTATAGTCTCAATAGAGCCTTGAACATCGCGCCCCATTGGATGACCATTAAAAAGGCCTTCCATGAATTTTTGCCATACTAAATCACTTGGCTCATCTAAATGATGATAAATTTCCTCAAGCATAACTTGTCTTTCAGTTTCAAGATCATCTGTGCGAAAAGCTGCATTTGATAAAAGATCAAAAAGTAGTTCAGTTCCCATCTCAACTTTTTCTGCTAGCAATCTCACATAAAAAGCAGTTGCTTCCCTTGAGGTAAATGCGTTTGACTCACCTCCAATTGCATCTAGTTTCACAGCAACATCAAATGCAGTTAAATCTGAAGTGCCTTTAAAGATCATATGTTCTAAAAAGTGAGAACAACCAGCTACTTCTGGTGTCTCATCCCTGGAACCCACCTTTACCCAACATCCAATACTTACAGAGCGAACATCGCTCATTTGATCTGTTGCAACAACTAATCCGTTATCTAATTGAGTAACATTTATCATTAATTTTGATTTCCTAAATCACCTAGATCTTTAGTTAGCTCTTTTTCAAAGTGTTCTTCAAAAGAAACTATCTCTACATCACCAAGCTTAGTTGCAACAGGATCTTGAACCATGCCTAATGAGATTTTGCCATTTTCATCAATGTCATCAACTTTTACTTTGACACTATCTCCAACTTTTAATACCTCTTCTACACGTAAAACTTTCTTAGGTGAAGATATTTTTGAGATATGAAGCAAACCATCTTTGCCTGGAGCAATATTGACAAAAGCGCCATATTTTGTAATGCCAACTACTGTGCCTAAAAATTCCTCACCTACCTTAGGCGGTTTTGGATTAACTAGTTCATCTATACGAGTCTTTATAACATCTAATGAGTCTTGATCTTTTGCTGCAATAGTAACAGTTGCATTTTGTCCGATATTTTCAATTGTAATTTCAGCCTGGAACTCTTGCTGTAGGGCATTTATTGTCTTTCCTTTTGGTCCTATGAGCTCCCCAATTTTATCTGGCGGAATTTCAATTACTTCAATTCTTGGTGCCTTCTTACTTAAAGTCTGTCTTGGGGCGCTTATTGCTGCTTTAATTACCTCAAGTATTTTTAACCGGGCTTCTTTTGCTTGATTTAATGCTGATGCTAATACTTCAGCTGGAATTCCATCAATTTTAGTATCTAATTGCAAAGCTGTAATAACATCTTTAGTGCCTGCTACTTTAAAGTCCATGTCTCCATAGTGATCTTCATCACCTAAGATGTCGGTTAATGTAATATATTTTCCATCTTCATAAATAAGGCCCATAGCAATGCCTGCAACAGGTTCTTTTATTGGCACTCCTGCATCCATTAAGGCAAGAGTTGACCCACATACTGAGGCCATTGAAGTTGAACCATTTGAAGATAAAACCTCAGAGACAACCCTTATAGCATAAGGAAAGGTTTCTTGATCTGGAACCACACTTACTAAAGCACGCTCAGCTAAAAGACCGTGCCCTATTTCACGACGCCTGGGACCCCTAATTGCACCAGCTTCTCCTGTTGAAAACGGTGGGAAGTTATAATGATGCATATAGTGCTTAGTTTCATCACCAGTAATTGAATCCAACAACTGGTTCATTCTTGGCATTCCAAGAGTTGCCACACTTAACACTTGAGTCTCGCCTCTTTGAAAAAACCCTGAACCATGTGCAGCTGAAACTGTCCCGACCTCAGCATAAAGCGGCCTGATTTCAGTAGAGCTCCTGCCATCAATTCTTTGATTTTTATTCACAATGTGAGATCTAACACGTTTTTTAATTAATTCTTTTAATGCATTTTGAATTTGATACTCTTTATCTACAAAGCGCTCAGATAACTCATTTAGTGCTTTTAAGTTAAGCGCTTCAATTTTATCTGAACGCTCAGATTTAGACTGCGTGTTTAAAATATCTTCTACCTCTGCTAAGTAAGCTTGACTTACTGCATTAAATACTTCATTTGAATAAGGTTCATAAAGTTCATAGTTAAATGGTTCTTTTTGCTCAGATTTTTCAAGTAATTCAAGTTGTAAGTCAATTAATTCTTTAATTGGACCTTTAGCTAGTTCAAGTCCTGCTGAAACAATTTCTTCAGTGGGTTTTGGGGCCCCATTATCAAAGTTTTTAAAAGCAACCTCTGTGGCTCCAGCTTCTACCATTACAATAGATAAATCACTTTTATCTTGAGTCATGCGTCCTGCAACAACTATCTCAAAACTACTAACATCACGCTGAGCAAAACTAGGATTAACAATCCACTGACCATTTGAATCAAAGGCAAGCCGGATAGCACCAATTGGCCCTGAAAAGGGCACCCCTGAGATCATTAAAGCTAAAGAAGCACAATTTATAGCTAATACATCATGAGGATTTTCCTGGTCAGCTCCTAGAATTGTCCCAACAATATGAACTTCATTTCTAAAACCCTCTGGAAAGCACGGCCTTATAGGGCGATCTATTAACCTTGATGTTAAGATAGCTTGATCTGAAGCCCTTCCTTCCCTGCGAAAAAAAGATCCGGGAATCTTTCCTGCTGCATACATGCGCTCTTCAATGTCAACTGTTAATGGGAAAAAGTCCGTTCCTTCTTTTACTGTTTTATTTGCACATACAGTAACTAGAACCATCGTTTCCCCCATTTGACCTACAACTGCTCCGTCAGCTTGAATTGCAAATTTTCCTGCTTTAAAAGTTATTGGCGTAGGATTTTGAGCAATACTTTTTGTTACTTCTACCTCAGTCATGAATAAATTCCTTTCTTAATATCAAGAGCCAATACGAGTTGTGCTTCGAAGCTAACGTCGAATGCCAAGCTTTGCAACAATGTCGCGATAGCGCTCAACATCTGTTGACCTTAAATAATCAAGCATTCTTCTTCTTTTTCCAATTAGCTTCATTAAGCCTCTTCTTGTGTGATGATCACCACGGTGAACCTTTAGGTGTTCAGTTAGATGAGCTATTCGATTTGAGAAAATAGCAATCTGAACCTCAGGAGAGCCTGTGTCCTTTTCGTGGCGCCCGTATTGACTAACTATTGCCTTTTTATCTGTCATATTTTCCGTTTAATTATCATATCAAATCACCAATTAAAACGCATATCTGCACTTAAATTGCAATGGCTGCAACATGGCGTTTAGTGGTTTTATCTCTGCGGAAGGAAAAATATTTATTTGAACAAATGGTACACTCATTAGCTTGCCATACTAATTCAACCCCTAAGTTTTCAAGCTCAAGCTCTATGACTTTTCTCAGGTTAAGGTAAGCCTTGCCATTTTTGTCAACTTGTCTAATTTTAGAACCATAAATTTTTTCAAATTCTAAAATTTCTTGCCCAAACTCATAACAGTTAACACAAGCACATGGCCCCCTTGCTGCATAAATTTCATTAGCCCCTAATTGTCTTAACATAGTTACTGTATTTAAAAGAATACCGTCTTTTAATCCTCTCCATCCTGCATGACTAGCCCCAATTGGACCTTCTTTTGATGAGAACAGCACGCAAGGACAATCAGCTCCTAAAACCGCTAAAACAATGTCTTTTTCTGTGGTTACTAAAGCATCAGCTTGCCCGATTACTGTCAGAGTTGAATTTAACTTATCTTTATTAACATTAATCACCTTAGATGAGTGAATTTGCTTAACAAAAACCCATGGCTTTGGCAAGATTAACTGAAACAAGTCGTTAGAAGCTCCAGTAAAGGGAGACATATTGCCATAACTTTTATCAGTTAAAATTATAGTTGCACTTGTTTTTGAAAATGGTATAATCAACTCTAACGCATAAAAGAAGGAATATCAAAATCATCATCACCAATGTCAAACTTTTCTAATGAAGCATTTTCTAATATTTCATCTGAAGAATCTTGCTCAAATAAATCTAATTCGTTTTCCTCTAGGATTTTCTTTGGCTTTGGCCTAACAGAATCAAAGCCAGCAGCAATGACAGTGACTTTAACTTTATCCCCTAAAGATTCATCAATTACATTACCAAAGATAATATTTGCATCCGGATGAGCAACTTCTTTAACTATTTTTGCTGCTTCTCTTAACTCTAAAAGACCCAAATTAGGTCCACCTGCAATGTGTAAAAGTACTCCTCGTGCACCTTCTATTGAACTTTCTAAAAGTGGCGAAGTTATTGCATGTCTAGCTGCATTTACAGCCCTACCTTCACCTGTGGCCTCTCCTATTCCCATTAAGGCTGTTCCTGCATCTTGTAAAATAGTTCTTATATCTGCAAAATCTGTATTTACAAGTCCCGGTACGGTAATTAAATCACTAATGCCTTGAACACCATGAAGCAACACTTCATCAGCTTTTTTAAATGCATCAACAACAGATGTATCTTCCGAAACTATAGATAATAAGCGCTCATTAGGAATTACTATGATTGTGTCAACTTTTTCTCGTAACACTTGAATTCCCTGCTCAGCTTGAAGCGCTCTACGTTTGCCCTCAAATTCAAATGGCTTTGTCACAACAGCAATTGTGAGCGCACCTAAATTTTTTGCCACCTCAGCCACAACCGGTGCACCACCGGTGCCAGTGCCTCCTCCCTCTCCAGCAGTAACAAAGACTAAGTCGGCGCCTTTTAAAATGTCTTGAAGCTCTTCAATGTGTTCTTCGGCTGCTTGGCGTCCAATTTCAGGATCAGAGCCAGCGCCTAATCCACGAGTTAGTTTTCTGCCAATATCAATTTTTAATTCAGCCTGGGACAGTAGCAAAGCTTGCGCGTCAGTATTTATTGCAATAAATTCAACTGACTTTAGTCCTGCTTCGATCATTCGATTAACTGCGTTAACTCCGCCCCCTCCAACGCCAACTACTTTAATGTTGGCAATATAACTAGGTGATATACTACCTACGGTCATCTGCGCCTCCTAGAATAACAAAACTTATATAACATATCTATATTTACACTTTCTCAGACTTTTTGCATCTAGCTCGGGTAGATAACAGGCATTTGGGGCACCGTTAAATCCACGGTTTGTCCACCTGTTAATTTTCCCTGGTTATATAAAGTATTCAGCGCCAGCAATTTTTGATTAAGCTGGCCACTGAATCCAAGCAAAACCGTCCCTGAGGGCTTTAAATACAACTTAACAGCTAAAGAGCTACTTAAGTCAACTTCATTTACGTAATTAAAATGATCAAAAACAACTGCTCGAGCCACAGCTAGCAAGAAATCATACTTTTTAGCTAGCCAGCCTCCCAGCCTTAGCCTTGTGTTAATGCCAGTTATTTTCAATAAGTTTGGCTCAGTTTTTAGAATTTTTAAAACTCGCCCAGTTGAGTCAATTTCAAAATAACTATTTTGAAAAGCCCAATAAGCTATCGGGCTTCTATATGAAAGCGTAATTGTAACACTATCTGGAATTGATATATTAACTAAAGCATTATTGACAAAAGGTAGTTTTTCTAAGCTGTTTTTAACCTCACCAACATTTATTGAAATTAAATTAGGATGAGAACTTAATCCTGCAGCTTTTAAAATTTCTGCCCTACTATAAGGTCCTGTTGATGATATTTTTATGACTTTTGCTTGAGTTATAGGACCAAATAAAACCCATAGACAAAAGCTAAGAAAAGCAACTGAGACAAAGAAAGCCAATAGCTTTTTCTTAAAACGACGTCTCTTAGCTTGTTTAACTTCTAAAATACGCTTAGTTAAGCGAGGATTAATTAAAGAATTTTTATTATTTGACTGAAAATCAACTGATTTAGTTGGCATCATCAAATCCATATAATTTAATTTCAAGTTTTAACTCTATGGCATGCATTTTTAAAACCTTGTCTTGAACAATCTTTATAAGATCATATATATCACTAGCTTTAGCATTTGGTAATGATTCTATGAAGTTTGCATGCACTGGAGATATTCTTGCACTTTTATATACAAAGCCTTTTAGCCCTGCTTCTTCAATTAATTTACCGGCAAAATAACCCTCAGGGTTAATAAAAACAGAACCTGCATTTTTAGCTCTTGGCTGAGTAACCCTGCGATAATTTAAATAATTTTCCATTGTTTTTTTTATCTCATTTGGATCACCATGGCTAAATTTATGAGTAACACTTAATACTAAATAACAATCTTTTAAATCGCTTTTCCTATAACAAAAATGGAGATCCTTTTTGCCTAACTGTTTAAAAGTAAGGTTTTTAATATCAAAAACTTTTGCAGAAAAAAAAGTATCTGAGGTTTGCTGGCTATGACAACCAGCATTAGTAGGTAAGGCTCCACCTATTGATCCTGGCACACCAATGGCCCATTCAAAACCAGTAAATGAAAGCTTCAAAGCATCTTTTGCAGCCCTAGGTAATGGATATCCAGCAGCAAAGGTAATTAAATTACTCTCAACAACAGGATTTTTACTATAACAAGACTTAATTACAAGCCCATTAAAGCCTTTATCAGATATCAAAACATTAGAACCCCGACCTAAAAACATCACAGGTGCTTCGTGATTTGTTAAAAATTCAGTAATGTGTTCTATGTCTTTTTCATCTTTTATCTCAGTAAAATACTTTGCTTTCCCACCAACTTTAAAAGTTGTTAAATTTTTTAACTCAACGTCTCTTAAAATAACACTTTCATTTTTTTTAATCATTTAACCCACCTGATGAAATCATTTGTTGCTTAATTAAATCTGGAACTGTTGTTATATCACCTGCTCCTAAAGTTAAAAGTAAATCCCCAGGTGCTAACAACTTCATTAAAAGATTTAAAAGCTCATCTTTTGAGCTAACATAAAAACATTTTTCTTTTAACTCTTGTCTTAAAACTAAATAAATCAACTCTCCAGTAATACCTGGAATGGGGTCTTCATTTGCTGGATAAATTTCAGTAATGATGACAATGTCAGCATTATTAAATGAATTTTTAAAGTCTTTATAAAGATCTTTCGTGCGCGTGTAACGATGTGGCTGAAAGACGCAAATTATTCTGTTTGGCTCTAAGTTCTTTGCAGCTTCAATTGTTAAAGCAACTTCAGTTGGCAAATGAGCATAGTCATCAATAAAGGTAATCCCATTTAAAGTTCCACGATGTTCAAAGCGCCTTGCAACACCAGAAAAATAACGTAACTGTGAAGCACTAACTTGCGGATCAATTCCAATCTCACATAAGGCTGCAATTGCCATTGCTGAGTTCTTAACTGAAATAATTCCAGGTATGTTAAGCAAAACATCAGTCGAACCATTAGGGGTATTTAATCTATAACAACTACTGTTACGGTTAAAGACAATTGAACTAATTTTATAATCACAATCTTTATCAAAACCTACTAGCCTCATTTTAGTTTTACTATTTAAAAGGCTTTTAACGTCTTGAAATACCACGCCAGATTTTGAATTTTTTAAAAACTCATTAAAGCCTTTTTTTAAATTCTCAAAATTTCCCCAATGGCTTAAATGATCTGGTTCTATTGCGCAAATAACAGACAAGTAATTCTTAAGTAGCAAAAATGTACCATCTGATTCATCAGCTTCTAACACAAGATACTCACCAGAGCGATATGCTGAAGAGCTAGAAATATCATTAAGCTCACCACCTATTAAATAACTGGGCTCAAAATTTTTACGCATTAAAACAAGAGTTATCATTGATGAAATAGAAGTCTTGCCATGGGTGCCTGCAACTGAAATAGTTTTTTTCAACAAAGACAACTGCGCTAAAATTACTGAACGATGAACACTTGTTATTCCAAGGCTTTTAGCAGCCAACAATTCAGGGTTGTTCTTTTTAATTGCAGTTGAATAAATTAAACCATCTTTGTTTTTAACATTTTCTGCAATATGTTCATAAGCAATTTTAATGCCTAAATGCTCTAAAAACTGGGTAGCATAGCTTTGTTTAATGTCACTGCCGGTAATTTGATGCCCCATTTCTTTTAAAAGCACAGCTATTGCTTTCATGCCTGATCCGCCAATACCTACAATGTGAAGTTTTTTTGGCGAGGTTAAATCCATAGTTTTATTAAAATCTGGCGGATAAAAATCTTTTATATTAAACATCTTCTTTAACTAATCCTGAGATTAACTCAGCAACCTTTTTAGCCCCTAAATAATCAGGGCTTAACTCAAAATGACCTTCTTTAACTAAAGATCTATTGTGGTTAAAAAATATTTCTTTTATCTCAGTAACTAACCTCTGTGGCGTTGCTTGACTTTGTTCAATAATCTTAAAATAAGCACTTTGTTGTGCCCTTAAAGCATTATAAAATTGATGATTATCAGCTGCAGCAGGAAAAGGTATAACAATTGCAGGAATACCTACTGCAGATAATTCAGCAAGTGACATTGCTCCAGCTCTTGTTATTGCTAAATCAGCAACTAAATAAACATCACGCAAATCATTTAAAAACTGAAACTGTAAATAATTATTGCCATTAATGGCTGCAAACTCTGCATTGTTTTTTAAACCAGAGATATGGATAATGTTAAGGCTTTCTTTAAAAGACTCAACTATAAAAGGCACCATTTCATTAATAGCTCTTGCCCCCAAAGAGCCGCCCATAATTAAAAGAGTCTTTAAATTAGGATCTAGTCCTAGATTTTCTTTTGTTTTTTTAACTAGCTCATCGTTATTTTTAAGCTCTTTTAGTTCTAAATATTTAGGGTCAATAAAATAACCTACCTGCCACTGACCACGTTTGGTGCCACTTAATTGAGTTGTAATAGTAAGTGTTGCAACTTTTGACAAAATCTTAGTCACTCTTCCAGCAAGGGCATCTAATACAACTACAAAAAGAGGCTTTCTAAGGACAAGTGCTACAAAAGATGCAGGTATGCAAGCATATCCTCCGAATGCCACAACAGCTTTATAATCATCATTTTTAACAATAAAAAAAGTTTTTAAAGTTGCTTGAACTAATTTAATCACATTCCTTAAAAGCTCTAAAGCTTTTTTCCCAACTATTCCCTTTGTGTCAAAATAATAAGCTTTAAATGAAGTACCTTTTAAAATTTCTTTATCTTGACCATTTAAGGTTCCAAAAAAAACTATTTCTTGAGAATCTAAGCCTTGATTAATTAATTCATAAGCAAGTGCTAATCCTGGCTTAACATGACCCGCTGTACCACCTGCTGCAATAGCGACTTTACCCATTTTAATAAGTAGAAAAAGACCCTATTGAAACAACTTTAGCTGGCTTGACTCCACTTGGCTTTTTATACATTGCTTTGAAATCTTTAGATGCTCTTAATATAAGTCCAACGCTAAGTAGGTTTAACACTAATGAGGATCCACCAAATGAAACAAAAGGTAATGGAATACCTGTTACTGGCAGTAGCCCAATTACTGCTCCCACATTTATCACAGCTTGAGAAGCTAGCCAAACTGTTAAACCAACTACTAATAAATGGGCAAAACGATCTTTAAGAGCTGATGCTATGGTAAAACCAGCCCAAATAAGTCCTGCAAATAATATTAATATAAATACCGTGCCTACTAGTCCTAGCTCTTGACCAATTACTGCAAATATAAAGTCAGTATGGTCATTTGGTAAAAATCCCCACTTAGCCGTAGAGGCACCAAGCCCATCTCCAAAGAAGTGACCTGATCCAAGTGAAACTAGTGATTGAACCATTTGATAGCCCGAACCTAAAGGATGGGAAAAGGGGTTCCAAAACGAAAATAGCCTAGCCCTCCTGTAAGGAGCAACAACTGCTAGCAAAAAAATCCCTCCTAGTAGAATTAAACCTAGTTTTGCTAATAACTTCCAAGAGGTTCCAATTACAATTAACATTGCTGTTAAAATTGATATTAAAACCATTGAGGTTCCCATATCTGGTTGTAGCATAATTAAAAAAACAGCTAAGGCGTAACAGGCCATTACTGGCATTATTCCGTCTTTTAAACTCATTGGAGCTTTCTTGAGCCTAGAAAAGCTAACGCTTGTTAAAACAATTAATACAAACTTCATTAGCTCAGATGGCTGCACGTGAATAAATGAGACACCGATCCAACGCGTTGAACCTTGAGATGATTGACCAATACCAGGAACTAAAACTGCTATTAAACCCAAATATCCTACAATTAATAACCAAGGACAAGACTTTTGTAAAAGGTCTTTGTAATTACTTAGCTTTAAACATAGCGCTACTAAAATTAAGCCAATTAGCAGCCAAATGAGCTGCTCTAAAAAAATATGAAATGGATTGCCATATAAATTTAATGCATCTACTGAAGAAGCTGAAAATACCATTATTAAACCTAACATTAAAAGCATTGTCGTAGAAAGCACCATAACATAGCGCGCTAGTTTAACCCGTTCATTTTTTTGAATTGTTAAAGGATCAGCCTTAGCTTTTGCTTTAATTGTCCTTGACATTAAGGGCCTCCTTAATTAGTTTTTTAAATTCATTGCCACGCTCTATGTAATTGCTATACCAATCAAATGAAGCACACGCAGGTGATAGCATTACAGTGTCACCTGGTTTTGCAATGTTTAATGCTATTTCAACAGCATCCTTCATTGTCTCTGCAGAGCTAATATAAAAATTTTTAAATGAATTCTTTGCAGCAGTAATTATTTCATCTTTGGCCTCACCAATTGCAATAAGGCTTTTTATCCCCTCTGAATTTTCAAAGATGGGTTTAAAATCTAAATTCTTATTTTTGCCTCCCATAACAAGAATTACATTTTCTCTTTGATATAAAGCAGCCAAGGTAGAAGCTGGTGTAGTTGACTTTGAATCATTAATAAAAGTTATGCCGTTTAAGTTTAAAAACACTTCACATCGATGCTCTAAAGGCTTAAAAGCCTCAAGGCCTGACTGAATCTCTTTTGCATTTAATCCTAAGACACTACACACTGCTGTGGCACCAGCTGCATTTAATACATTGCTATAAGCTGCTGAAATACATTTTGGCACAGATAATAAATCACTGCCATTAACTAAAATAGATTGGTTGCTAGCTTTAAATTGCTCAGATAAAAAACCAAAGCTTATAAGATTTTTAACATTTTTTACTAATGTTTCAGATACTTGATCATCAGAGTTGATAACTGCTATTTCATTACTCGTGAAATTTTTAAATAAGTTCGCCTTTGCATTTAAATAGTTTTGCATTGTTTTATGCCAGTCAAGATGATCTGGAGTGAGATTTAAAAAAACCCCTATAAAAGGCAAAAAATTTTTTATGCTATATAACTGAAAAGAAGATGCTTCAACTACTAAATAATCATAATTTCCTGAAGCTCTTTCAATTAAAGATATTCCGATATTACCAGCTGTTTCGACATTAAAGCCAGCACCTTTAAGAATTGTATTTATCATACTTACGGTAGTAGTTTTCCCATTTGTACCTGTAACTGCAATTAACTTGGAATTAGTATTTTCATAACCAACCTCAAGTTCACCTACAAGATCTACGCTGTTTTTAAACTCAAATATTGGGTGATAAAAGGGTACTCCTGGAGAAACTACAATTCTTTCAAGAGTTTTAACAATTTTGTTAACCTCTGAAACATCTGAAATAAAGCTTTGGGAAACCTCTTTAGCTTTAAGCTTTAGATCCTTAGTTGGGTTATCATCAAAAATAATAATTTCATAGCCTTTTGAAGCGTAAAATCGTGCAACAGACTCTCCAGCACGTCCAAAGCCAACAACTAAAATCCTGTTAACGCCCATAACCCAAGCCAATGTAATAGCCAAAAAATAAACCCAAACCTAGTGTTGTAAAGATTGATGACAAAATCCAAAACCTAATAATTACAGTTGATTCAGGCCATCCACTTAATTCAAAATGATGATGCAAAGGAGCCATTTTAAACACTCTTTTTTTAAATAACTTAAAACTAAAAACTTGAATGATAACAGATAGGGTCACGACAACAAATAAACCAGCTAAAACGGGTAGAAGTAGCACATTGTATTCTTCTATTGCCAAAGCAGCTAAGCCACCACCAAGAGCTAATGCACCGGTATCTCCCATTATTATTTTTGCTGGTAAGGCATTCCACCATAAAAACCCAAGGCATGCGCCAGTTAAACCAGCTGCCACCACAGCAAGATCAAGTGCCGGCACAACATGATAAACCCCAGGATGACGGAATTCAAAATAACCAATAATTGCAAAACCAGCAAACACAAAAGAGCTAGCCCCAGCAGCTAAACCATCCAATCCGTCAGTTAAATTTACTGCATTAGAACTTGCAACAATTACTGCAATACACCAAAGAATATAAAGGACGCTATTTAATTTAATTTCAGGAACATTATAACGAGTAAAACTAACTATTGTAGGTTCTTTTGCCCAATAAAGTGCAAGGACTCCAAAGAGTAGACCAACCAATATTTGCATTAAAAACTTTGTATGTTTCTTAAGACCTTCATTATGGCGTCTTTTTAACTTTAAGTAATCATCTAAAAAACCAACTAATCCAAATCCAGCAACAACTAATAAAGCTAATGGTGCAGCTCGTGTTCTAATACCACGCTCAACTATGTGGCTTAAACCATAACCGCAAATTGCAGCTATAACAATTGCTATGCCGCCTAGCGTTGGAATACCAGCTTTTACAATATGAGCCTTTGGCCCTTCTTCTCTAATTGGCTGACCCATTTGACGCCTAGAAGACCACTTAATGATGATAGGGCTAACTAATATAGATACAACGAATGCAAAACCAGCAGAAACAGCTAAGAGAATCATTTATCTTTTAAGCACACCTACTATGATTTTCTAAAACCTCTTGCACAACTGCTTTATCATCAAAAGGTATTTTTTCACCCTTTATCTCCTGATATTTTTCATGCCCCTTTCCTGCAATTAATACCACATCCCCTGGGCGAGAAGCCAGTACAGCCCTTTTGATAGCTTTGGCTCTATCAGGCTCTACACAAACCATCGCATCTTGTGAGTTAATGCCAGCTAAAATATCACTTATTATCTCTTGTGGATCTTCGTTTCTTGGATTATCGGAAGTAATTATGACTAAGTCTGCCATCTCAGCAGCCACTTGACCCATCATCGGGCGCTTTTCTTTATCGCGTTGACCACCGCATCCAAATACAACAATGACTTCACCCCTTGCTAAGGCACGCGCTGATTCAATTGCTTTTTGTAGGGCATCTGGACTATGAGCATAGTCAATAACTACTTGGCCAATATTGTTATTTGTTGAAATAACCACTTCAAACCTCCCTTCAATACTTTTTAAAGACTCAACGCCTTTTATTAATATCTTTTCATCTGAGAAAAATTCACTAGCTAGCTCCATTGCAATATATGCATTTATTGCACTAAAGATTCCCCCAGATTGAAGTTTTACAACCCTACCTTTATAAAAAAAAGTAGGACGATTGCCATCAAAACTTATTGGCGAAATATCTTTTAACTTAAGCACCTTAAGTCTTGGATCTTGGTTAGCTTTTATAAAGTTAATTAGCTCTTTTGAATAATCATTTGAATCAAAAACTACAGCTAGTTTTGCAACCCCCGGGTAAAAAAGAAGCTTTTTTGATTCAAAATAATCTTGCATATTTAGGTGATAATCCAAATGATCACGTGAAAGATTAGTAAATGCTGCAGCATCAAACTCAATACCACTTACACGACCTTGTTTAAGGCCATGAGAAGAAGCCTCAAGAGCACAAAATGAATAGCCTTGCTTGACTGCATTACTTAAGGTTTTGAATATATCAGGACCCTCTGGAGTTGTTCTTAAATTTGAAAGCGTGCCAATTGTTAAACACTTTTTACCTGCATCCTCAGCAATTGCCTCAAAAAATTTTGTAACGCTGGTTTTTCCATTTGTTCCAGTAACAGCCACTACTTTAAGTTTTTTATCTGGATAATCAAATAGTTTGCGCGCTAGCTCATTCATAACAACTCTAACAGGAACATCTTTAACTAAAACTTGGGCAATCTTGAAAGGGTGTTCTCTATCACTTAGCAACGCTACAGCACCTTTTTTAACTGCATCAGATATAAAGTTATAGCCATCAAATCGCTGGCCTTTAATAACACAAAACAATGAATTTTGCCTAACAGCATTTGAATCAAACTCAATAGATGAAATATCTGGATCATCAGCGCCATTATTTAAAAGGCTTAAATGTTTAACGTTGTTAATTAGCTCACTTAGCTTCATTAATCACCTGGTGCAATCTGAAAGTGTGTTACGGCATATTGCATGATTTGAGAAAAGACTGGAGCAGCAGCTGACCCTCCATAAAAATTATTTGGCCTATCAACGGTAACTGCACCCACTAAAGCAGCATTGCCAGCTGGCAAAAAACCAACAAAAGTTGCCATAAAAGCCCCTGGAATATACCCACCATTTTTTGGAATTTGAGCAGTGCCTGTTTTGCCTGCAACTACATAGCCAGGAACAACGGCCTCAACTCCAGTACCATTTTTCACAACCTGTTCAAACATATTAATAAGCTCACTATCTACACTCTTACTAATTACTCTAGTTCCAGGCCCCCAAGCTACTTTCTTGATAGAACCATCTGGTTGAACTATTCCATCAATTAAATGTAGTGGCATCATAATTCCAGAGTCAGCAATAACTGAGTAAGCATTTACTATCTGAAGTTGAGTTACTCCTTCGGCTTGGCCAATTGGCATTGAACCTATCGTAGAGCCTGACCATAAAGCTGGTGGAGGCAACAGTCCTGGGGATTCACCTGGAAAAGCAAGCGATGTTGGCTTACCAAAGCCAAATTTCCTAAGAAATTCATAAAGTCTTTGAGCACCTAGCATTTGAGCAATTTCAATAGTTCCTATATTTGATGACTGGGCCAATATTTGAGTTACACTCATTTGAATGTCACCGTGGGATTCAGCATCATGAAAAGCCCATCCACCTACCATAAGCTGAGAAGGAATGTTAAGCACGCTTTGAGGATTAACTAGATTAAAAGTTAGCGCGCCAGCCATGGTAGCAACTTTCATTACAGATCCAGGTTCAAAAACATCAATAACAGGCAAGTTAACAGTGTCAGGCACCACATACTTATTGCCACTTTGAGCAATTATTAAGTTTTTATTTTCTGGGGCTTTACTTACAACAACAACTGAAGCCATCGCTAGTATAGCTCCAGTTTTAGGATCCTCTATTGTTGCAAATGCATCTTTGGCATTAGTTGAGAGCACGTCATTTGCCAAAAGTTGTTCTACTTCCCACTGCAGGGATGAATCAATTGAAAGCACAATACTTTGTCCCTGATGACTTGGGATTACCACTTTATAGCCACCAGGTAAATCTGCCCCTGTAGGTGATTTGTCAACAATTGCTAAACCGCTTTTACCTTTTAAAAGACTATTAAGCTGTAGTTCTAATCCTGAAATTCCAGTTTGATCAGCATTAACATTACCTAAAAAAGATGCTGTTATTTCAGGATCAGGATAAACTCGCTTTGATTCTTGAATCTCAGAAATGCCAAGTAAATGAAGTGACATGATTTTTTGTGCCAAGCTTTGAGATATTTCTCTTGCAATATAAACAAATCCAGCTTTCATACTTAAAAGTGATATAAGTTGGCTGACACCAATACCTACCACAGGTGAAAGAACTTCTGCTTCCTTAGTAGGGTCAGTAATTTGATAAGGATCTGCCACAATAGTTGGTGCAGGAATAGATATGGCTAAGATGTTACCATTTCTGTCATAAATTGTGCCTCTCATACCAGGTAACTCAATTTTATGAGTGAGCTCTGCTTCACCATAAGCGGCATATTTTTGATAATTAATTGCTTGAACCTGAATTAATCGGCCAATTAAGGCCAAAAAGATCAACAAAAAAATAACAAGCAACATCGACGATCGGTATTTAAGAATTGGATCTTTGCCTGAGCGGCGTTTTTTTGGTTTTTTGGACACTTTTTCTCTGTTACCTGAGTTAGTTGCATAAAAAAAACCGTCTTTAACTCTCACGGATTAGAGGCTCCTTGGCCACTACCTGAACTGCCTTTTTTAACTGGACTGGCCTGAAGAAAAATTATTGTAGAAGGAGGCGCCATATTATAAAGTTGAGTTGCCTTTTGTTCTATTTTTGAAGGGGCTTTAGCTTGGGCTAATTTCACGGTTAAACTTTGATGAGTTTGTTCTAACTTAGATACTTGCGCATTTAAATTATCAATCTTTATTTGCTGTTCAGCAACTAAAGCATGTCCTAATACTGTTACAAACAATGTAGCAAAGATAATAAAAACTACCAGCCCATAAATTAATACAGTTAAATTACGTTCTTTTTTACCTTGGATTACCTTAAGTTGATTTAATTCCTTTTTTAATTTTTGACTCTTAATTGCTCTTTGTCTTACTGGTGTGCTCATGTTTTACTTACTATTTCTCCGAACTGCTCTTAACCTTGCTGATCTAGCCCTTGGATTATCTGCAAGCTCTTGCTCACTTGGCTTAATGGCCTTTCTTGAGATAACAAAACTAAAATTAGCAACGGGCTCTACCTTTATATGTCCTGTAATTTCATCAAAAAAGACTTTTGTTACACGATCTTCAAGTGAATGATAAGAAATAACTGCAATAATGCCATTAGGTGCAATTAAACTTTGAGCACTTTTTAATCCATTTATAAGCTCATTATGCTCATTATTAACTTCTCTTCTTATAGCCTGAAAAATTTTTGTGGCAGGGTGTATTTTTCCCCTGCGACCTTTTTTTGCGGCCATAATTATTTCAACTAACTCATTGGTGTACTCAATTGGGCGAGCTTTAACAATTTCTTGGGCAACTTTATATGCAACTTGTTTTGTTTCACCGTTAAGGGAAAAGATTTCCTGAAGTGCTTTAACGCTGTATTGGTTAACAACATGCCAAGCAGTTTTCTCATAATCAGCTCCCATTGTCATGTCAAGCTTGGAATTGCTGTAAAAAGAAAAACCTCGCGAGTAATCTTCAAGCTGTAATGAGCTAAGACCTAAATCAAATAAAATAAATACGGCCTTTTGATGGCTAACTTCATTAATTTGTGAAAAGCGAGCTTGAACTAAGTTATAACGACCCTTAAATGGCTTTAAATTTTTATTAGCTTCATCTAAAGCTTTTTGATCTCTGTCAATTCCTAATATAGTTATATCAGAACGTGCAGATAATATTGCCAAAGAGTGTCCGCCTAGTCCAACGGTTGCATCTATTATCAAACCAGAGGGCACTGTATTAGCCATTGCGGTTATTTCTTTAACTAAAACTGGCTTATGCACAACAGGGGATATCATTGTCTTATGGACCCAAGAAAAATGAGATGATGAGGTTTGTAGCCCTCCGCCTGGTCGGCATAAAATGCCAACATTAGCCGGGTGAAACTTAAAGGGAGAAGAGGTCTCCACCCGTAATAACGGAGGGCTACAAACTTCATCATCTGTTGATTGGGTAACTTTTTTAAAAAGCGGGTATACATTGTCCATTAACTTAAACCTTCCATTTGCTGCCAGCTTTCTTTCGACCAAAACTCAACGCGGTTCATAACCCCTGTAACGACAACCTCATCCACAAGATGGGCAAACTCTCTTAATGGCTGGGGGATTTGAATTCTACCTTGCTTATCTAGCTCTATTTCAACAACAGAAGCTGTCCATTTTCGAACTTGATCCCTAACTTGCTTGTCACCGGTAGCTTCTTGTTCTTTAAGCTTTGCCGCCTGAACCTCAAACTCAGCTGGTGTCCAAAGCGCTAAACAACCATCTTCATGACGAGAAAGATAGCCAATTTTTTCAAAATAAACCCTGAACTTTGCAGGCAGAGTGATTCGCCCTTTGTCATCTAAAGAGTGTTCATATTTCCCTACAAGCCAAACCATTAGCTAACCAAAACTTCTTTAATCCTGCTATCTTGCTCCATTCCTTACCACTTCATACCACTTTAAACCACCTCGCCTTAAAATTCAATCACTTTTGCACCTAAAATTTCTAAATCAAACATCTGTTTGATAAAATAATGAATTTTGAACTACAGATAAAAAGCAAGAAAAAGCACTTAGCCACAGCGCTATAAAAGCATCATTAAATTGAAATCATTGAAACAAAGAGCTTACTTGATTAAATTTTCATTAGTGCTTTTTAAAAAAAATAAAAAATCACCGGCCTTTAAGTTCTTAGGTAATTCACACTGCATTATATTTTCTGCGCTAAATGATGGAGAGGTTTTACAAGGAGGACTTTATATTGTTGACCAAACAGGGTGTCACCAAATTGATGACCTTGCCACAACAGGAATTTTTTATGATCAAGAAAAGGATTTGTTTTTAAGAGCCCTACATGCACCACATGGGCCTAATGGGCCATGTGAGCTTCTTATATATAAGCCAGATTCTTTATTGCATCATCGGCATGAAGAAATTCAAGACCCTCATTCAATCATCAAAACCAATGATAGCTATGCAATAGCGTCAACTTTTACAAATGAAATTTATTTTATAAATGAGCAAGCAATGATTTTAGATTCTCATAAAATATCTGAATCTGAATATGATTGCTTGCATTTAAATTCTTTGGCTTTTTACAATAATAATCTTTATGCAAGCACCTTTACCCTTGGATCTAAGCATGCTCCATGGCGAAGTCATTCAAGAAATGAAGGAGCAGTAATTGAGATAACTTCAAAGGACATCGTAGTTAAAGACATAACTACTCCACATTCTTTATTTATTGACGACGATAAAATCATGCTTTGTCAGTCAAAGGCATCCCTTGTTAGTGTATTTGATTTCTCTGGTGACTTAATTAAAAACCTTAAGCTCAATGATTTTACCCGCGGGCTTTATTTATTTAATGACCTAACTTTAATAGGCCAATCAATAGATCGCAAAGCAAATTCAGATAACACTTGGGCAAAGATGGTAGTTGCTGATAGAGATTTAAAACAAGTTTTTTATATCAAAGAACTACCAGTTAAAGAAATTTATGACATATTAGTTGTTCCAACAAAACTAGCGGATCGTCTTTTGAAAATGACCAAAGAAGTTAATAAACTTCAAATCAGTGGGCAATTAAAGCGTTGGTGGAAAGCACCTGAAAACCCCGATTTAAAAATAATCAGTCCTGATGAAATAAATATAACTTACGAGGCTAAAATACCAAGCCATGTTAAGAAAAATGAGCTCTTTTATTTAAAAATTACAGTGACAAATACAAGCAAGTATCCTTTTAACCATGCAGGTAAATTTCGCTTTAATTTTAGTTATAAATGGAAACCATCATTAAAAGATAACGAACCAATAAGAACCCCACTATTTTGCCCTCTTAATCCCGGTAACTCTATTGAGTTAAATTTATTAGTTAGAGCCCCAAGTAAAGCAGGCAAATATGAATTAACTTGCAGTGCGGTTCAAGAAAATATATGTTGGCTTGATGATCTTAAACATATTAAGCTTCCAAAAGGGCTAGTAGAAGTTTGTGATTAAAAGTTTTAGTTTTTATTTAAAAGAGTTTTTGTTGTTGAGTCACTGCTTTTGGTACTTCTAAATTTAAATGTTGAAATGCTGAAATAGTTGCCAGTCTCCCTCTTGGTGTTTTCATTAAATAACCGCACTTTATTAAATAAGGCTCATAAACTAACTCAATAGTAACAGGGTCTTCTCCAACAGAGGATGCAAGTGTCGTTAACCCAACAGGACCACCGTTAAAAGTAACACAAATGCTTTGTAAAATAGCTCTATCAACGTGATCTAGCCCACTTTCATCAACACCATAAAGATCTAAAGTATTAATAACATCAGAAAAGGTTATATTATCTGACCCATTTAACTCAACAACATCACGGACACGTCTTAATAATCTGTTGGCAATTCTAGGTGTTCCCCTTGAGCGTTTGGCTAATTCTAAAGCAGCTCCTGGCTCAATTGAAAGATTTAAAAGACCTGCTGACCGGAATATAATTTGAGCAAGTTCGTCCTGGCTATAGTAATCCAAACGTGCAATATGCCCGAAGCGATCCATAAAAGGAGAGGCTAAAAGGCCTATTCTTGTGGTAGCACCTATTAATGTAAATTGAGGAATTTCCATTCTGATAACATTTGCCCCTGGACCTTTACCAAGCATTAAATCAAGTTTGAAGTCTTCCATTGCTGGATATAATGTCTCCTCTACCACGTGATTAAGACGATGGATTTCATCAATAAAAAGGACATCCCCTTCATTTAAATCAGTTAATAAAGCAGCAATATCTCCCGCACGTAGTATCGCAGGCCCTGAAGTAACCCTAATGCTTACACCTAACTCACTTGCCACAATTGAAGCTAATGTAGTTTTGCCAAGTCCTGGCGGTCCAGCAAATAAAATATGCTCAGCTGGTTGCTTTCTTCTTTTAGCGGCCTCAAGGATGATTTTAAGATGTTGTTTTATTTCAGATTGACCTATGAATTCATTTAAAGAACGTGGCCTTAAGGTTGTTTCTGAGATTCTTTCAACATCACTTGCAACAGGTGAAGTTATTGCATCTAAAGACATATCAGTTTCTTGTTCTGAGAATTGATCTTTCGTAGTTCTCTTCATCATTTTATAAACGCTTTGCCAACATCTTTAAAGCGTGCTTGATAAGTTCCTCCAATGGACTTTTTTCATCTAAGAACAATAATACCTCGCTTATCTCATCAGAACTATAACCTAAATTAATTAAAACTTCCTGCACTTGTTTTAATTTAGGATTACCTGACTGATTTTTTAACTCAAAATCAGGCTTTAGCTCAACTAACAGCCTTGTAGCTGTTTTCTTTCCAATTCCTGGAACTAAAGTTAAACGCTCAATATCTTGGGTTTCTACAATTTTTTTAAATTCATCATGATTAAATTTTTCTAAAATAGCCTGAGCTAATGATGGTCCGACTCCATGAGTAGAAACTAACTTTTCAAACAGCGTTAAATCTTTAAGCAACAAAAATCCATATAAAGATAAACTATCTTCTTTAACTCTGCTATGAACGTAGATGCTACTAGGTTCTGAAGCTGCAATGATTTTAGCTAAATCCCTTGATAACAATGACACCTTATATCCAACATCACCAGTTTTAAATATAACTTCAGACTCAGATATTGCCTCAAGTATCTTGCCTTTTAACCATGCAATCAATTTAACAAATCTCCTTGAGATATTTTTGTTTTCTAAAGTGACAGTAAGCTAAACCAAGGGCATCTGCAACATCAGCCGGAGTTGGTGGAACTGATAATCCGAATAACTTAGCAACCATTTTTTGAACTTGGCTTTTTTGAGCACTACCATATCCAGCCACTGCTAATTTCACCTCATTAGCACTGTATTGATAAACAGCCAGCTGCCTTTCAGTTGCAACTAGCAATGCAATACCAGATGCTTGACCAACCGACATTGCAGTTTTAGCATTTGACTGAAAAAAAACCCTTTCAACCACCACCGCATCTAACGTGTAACTAGTTATTAAGCCCTCAAGTGCTGCTTTAAGCATTACCAGGCGTTTATTAACCGGCCAATCTGTTGGAGTCTTTATAACACCACAATCCAACAGCTCTGCAGAGGCCAGAGTCGGTAAATTTTTCTTAAAGGCTGCCACCGCCCAGCCACAACGGGAAAGCCCCGGATCAACTCCAAGAATAAACATATGTTCGATTATATCGCTTAGTAAAGTAAATCTATGGAATTATCAGGAAGAAAGTGCCGACTGGATAACTTGTTCATCAATATCAGCGTTGTCAAAAACGCTTTGAACGTCATCTTGTTCTTCTAGAGCATCTAGCAATTTTAAAATTTTTTTTGCGGTTTCAACATTATCAACTAAAACATGCTGTGTTGGTAGCATTTCAATATCGGCGCTTTTTATATTGACTTTGCCACTTGCTTCTAAGGCTTCCTTAACTTGAGCAAGATCACTAGCTGAAGTTGTAATTACGTAACTTTCTCCGTCGCTTTCAAAGTTTTCAGCTCCTGAATCTAAAACAAGCGACAAAATATCATCTTCTGACAAGTCTGATTCAAACTTTATTAACCCTTTTCTCTCAAATTGCCAAGAAACAGCATTGGGTTCTGCTAAAGAACCACCATTTCTAGAAAATATATAACGAATTTCTGATCCAGTTCTATTTCGATTATCCGTTAAACATTCAACAATGATTGCAACGCCATTAGGACCATAACCTTCGTAAGAAACGTGCTCATACTTAACACCTTCTAATTCTCCTGTCCCTCTTTTAATTGCACGTTCAATTGTCTCAAGTGGCACAGAGGCATCTCTTGCTTTACCATAAGCTGTGCGCAAATTTGCATTTGAATTTAAATCCCCACCACCTTCTCGCGCAGCAACTTCGATCTGACGAATTAGCTTTGCAAAAAGCTTACCTCTAGCTTTATCTTGAGCGCTTTTACGGTATTTAGTTGTAGCCCACTTAGAATGCCCAGACAATTACTCCTCCTTCATAAAGTTTAAAAAATAACGATGAATTCTACTGTCTTGAGTGAGTTCTGGATGAAAACTCATAGCCAATATATTATCTTGCCTTATCATAACAGGAACACCTTCAAAACTAGCTAATACTTTTACATCTGGACCAACTGACTCAACCTTAGGTGCCCGTATGAAAACAGCATGAAACTTAGGGGGAGAAAGTTCTTTAACTTCTAATTCAGCTTCAAACGACTCAAGCTGGCTTCCATATGCATTGCGCACAATTACTGCATCTAAGACAGATAAGAATTTTTGTTCTTTTGTTGAATTAATGACCTCTTTTGCTAATAAAATCATGCCTGCACAAGTAGCCATGATAGGCATTTTCTCTTGAATTAATTTTTTTAAAGTTTCAAACAATTCTGAAGACTCTAGTAGCTTTGATAAGGTTGTGGATTCCCCACCTGGTAATATTAATGCATCAACATCTTGTAGCTCAATAGGGCTCTTTATTGTTTTACTTTTTACCTTTAAAGAGTCCAGTATGTTTTTGTGTGCTTGATAGTCCCCTTGAAGACCTAATACTCCAACGTTCACTTAATTAAATCACCAGCCACGATCTGCTAACTTTACTAAAGACTCTCTTGCTGACTCACCTCTCATTGGCTCACCAAGGCCCTTTGAAACTTTTGCTAAAATTTCAGCATCATTATAATGTGTGGTTGCTTCAACAATGGCAGCTGCTCTCTTTCTTGGATCAGCTGATTTAAAAATACCTGAACCAACAAAGACTGCCTCAGCACCTAATTGCATAACTAAAGCAGCATCAGCCGGAGTGGCAATTCCACCAGCACAAAACAAAGGAACAGGTAACCATTTTTGCCTACGGACTTCCTTTAGCACCTCTAATGGAGCCTGTATATTTTTTGCATAGCTATAAAGCTCATCATCTGTTAAGTTTGAAATTTCTTTTATTGCTTTAACAATTGATCTTATATGCCTTACGGCCTCTACTACATCACCAGTTCCGGCCTCACCTTTTGACCTTATCATTGCAGCACCTTCACCAATTCGGCGCAAAGCTTCACCAATATTAGTTGCACCACAAACAAAAGGAACATCAAAACTCCATTTATCAATATGGTTTTCCTCATCAGCTGGAGTTAGCACCTCAGACTCATCTATAAAGTCAATACCCAAGGCCTGTAAAATTTGAGCTTCGACAAAATGACCAATTCTAACCTTTGCCATTACTGGTATAGTTACGCTCTGCTTTATTTGTTCAATTAGCTCAGGATCACTCATTCGCGCAACGCCGCCTTCTTTCCTGATATCAGCAGGAACCCTTTCAAGGGCCATTACTGCCACCGCTCCGGCCTCTTGAGCTATTTTTGCTTGGTCCGGATTAACGACATCCATAATGACCCCACCCTTTAGCATTTCAGCTAGGCCTTTTTTAACTGTAAAGGTTCCCTTTGCTTTGACCCCAGTATCTTTAATTTCAGTATCTTTAACCTCAGTATCTTTAGAGCAATCCACCTGATCCATATAGACGATTTTAGCAACCTGATTAAACTATCTAAACCTGACTGTTTTTAAAATTTCATAAACGGGTCAAACTACCAATCAGCTAGTAAATCAATGCGCTCAGTGGTTGAAACGACAGCTTTTGCATCTTTGCTAATGGGGGCTAAAAACAACCTGTCAAGTTTAGAGGCGCTAAATTTAAGGTTCTTATTATGGTTTTCTATTTTAGATAAGGCGCTAATAAGTGCAGGAGGATATCTAGTGGTTAACACAGCGTCTCTATCTGCAAAGTAAGTAGCCTCCGGGCTTAACATTAGTTCTTTGCCAGAGCTTAAAAATAAAAAAGAAAGGCCGATTTTCATTGAAATATAAAAACTTGCTTTCTCAACTTCACCTAAGTCAACGCGGACACATAGCTGAGCTACAATTGCCTCTAATTCTAGACGATCTAAGCTATTTAAAAGGTTTTCACTAAAGAAAAAAATTACTTTCTTGCCAAAGCGATAAGCACCAGCCACATAAGGCTCACAACCGCATTCAACTAATTTTGGCAATTCAATTCCAAGCTGCAAGCAAAGACCTTCAGTTATATTCATTAAACGTAAATTACTTGACTTATAAAAATCACATTTTAAGTACTTTTTTAAACCTTTTTCAATAGCTCTTGACACTCTAAAACTTACAAACGTATAAGTCAGTCCTGCTATAATAGCACCTGATAGAAGTCCTAATGTTAGGTTAATTAAATTAGTTAAGACTCCCGCAATTACAACACCTAGTAACACTGATAATAACAACAAATAAAGAACCTTCAGTATTTGGTATCTTTTCTTAAGGGCCTTAAAATTAATGGCTTGCTTTGCGCCTTGACTCATCTTAATCATTTAAGCAAACTCTTAAAAATCGCTTCATACCGTTGGGTTAAAACATTAATATCATATAACCTTGCGCGCTGGCTTGCACGCAAACTAATTTCTTGCCTTAAATTGTGATCATTAATTAACTCAATTAAAAGAGTTTTTAACTCTTTTACATTTCCTGGATCAAAATAAAGTGCACTAGAGCCTGCAACTTCACGATAGCTTTCAAGATTACTTGCTATCACTGCATTTCCAGCCGCAAGAGCCTCCAGAAGACTTAATCCAAAAGACTCCCCTTTTAGTGAAGGTATAACCACTATATCAGCTAAGTAAAGTTCTTTAATTAAATCCTTTCTTGAAAGAGCTCCGCACCAAATAACATTTTTTAACTTGGAAAACCTTTCTTTTAAAAATTGCGTCTGGTTACCCTGTCCAATTATTTTAAGTCTTGCATTTTCATTAATTTCAGAAAATGCTTCCAATAAAATACTTAAACCTTTACGAGGCTCGTGACGCCCAAAAAACAACACATCAACATAAGACGAGTCCTTTTTATTTATTTTAAGGTTATTAAATTCAGATAAATCAACTGCATTAAATAAAATGGAGCCACTAATACTAAACAGTTCGTTTGCTGTTTTAAATGCATATCCACTTACAAAACAAGCATGATCAATTTTTTTTGCCAGCGGCCTTAATGCAAAAGAAGCAATTTTATAAATATAATCCGATCCATAACGATGAAAAGTTGCAACAATAGGGAATTGTTTTTTAATTAACAGTAAGTATGAAATACTTGGAGCAAATGGCTCATGAATGTGAAGAACATCAGGTTTGAAATTTTCAATTTCTTTTAAAGCCTTTGACATGCTTAAAAAATCAAAACTAACTGGTGCTACAGAACCATTAACAGGAACTTTTAAAGTATTACCAGCTTTAATTAAAACATCAAACTTATAAGATTGTTCATTAAAAGAGCCAACATAACAAAGCGCTACGTTATGATTTCTTTTTAAATAAGCACTAGCAAGTAACTGTACCTGATTCTGCACACCGCCATAAACTGACATGTCATACGGGCAAACAATTACAATTCTCATTAATTTGGTTTTATTTAGGATGTTTTAAACGCTTTTGTTTATACATTTCTGAGTCGGCATAACTTAACAAACTCTCTTCATCGTTTAGCTCTTCACTTGATATAGCCATACCAATTGAAACTGAAACTACTATATTTGTCTCTTTAACACGAATAGGTAGTTTCGTAACAGCTTCAATTCGCATCTTAATAAGATCAAGATCCTGATTACCATCAAGTATTGCCACAATAACATATTCATCTCCCCCAAATCGTGCAACAGTATCCGTTGGGCGAAGTACTGATAAATAACGCCGAGCTAGTACTTTAAGAACTTCATCTCCACTTCTGTGACCGTAGGTGTCGTTAACATCTTTAAAATTATCGATATCTAAAACCATCACACCAACCTTAACATTTTCTCGCAAAGACCTTTCAAGAGCTTGCTCTAACCGGTCAAGCAGTAAAATCCTATTTGGTAATGCTGTTAAGGGATCTTTTAGTGCTAAATCAATTAGTTTAAGCTCATATTTTTTTTCTTCTGTAATGTCTCTCATAACAGCAACTGCCCCCATCTTTTTACCGTCACTGTCAATAAGTGGGGATGCATTAACTAAAACATCTCTTCTTTTTCCTCCAGAAGGAGCAATAACTAAATGAAATCCTTTAATAATTTCTCCACTAAAGGCTCTCACTAATGGATTTTGTTCAAAAGCTAAAGCTGTTCCATTTGGATAAAACAAATCTGATCCCGTGGGACGTCTTTTTAATATTCTATTAGGATCATCTATATTGTGAAATAGTAATGCCTTTTGATTAAAGATATTAAACCTCATCTCATCATCAACAGCTATTATTGCTTCTTCTAAATTATCAAATAAAACGTCTTGAAATTGTTCTTTTTTTCTCAGTTCTAAAACATGATTTTGCAGTGCAATGTTACTTGTAATTACCTGAGTTATATCACTGTAGCTCCCAATTATTAAGTACGGATCATCTTGATCCCAAATAATATAAGTTGAGCATCTCAACCATAACTTAGATCCTTTATTTTTAGCACCAACTCCAAAGATAAACTCATTAGTAGTTTCTTGATTTTTCAAAGCTTTATTTAATGGAAGTTCATCAGCAGAAAGTAGCTTGTTTTCAATACTGCGAAACTCTAATCGCTTCAATAAGCCTGTAATTACATCATAATAATTAGACTTATTAAGATCATCTTGGGTTAATCCAAAAATTTCACGAGCTTTTAAATTAACAAATTTTAAATCTCCGTAAATATCAAGCACAACAACTGCTTCTGAGAGTGAATCTAGTATTGATCCTAAGTAATCTGATGGCATTGGCTACAACCTTCTTTTTGTACAAATAGTTTCATGGCTCTTTAAACTGTTTTTTAATCTAAAAACTTTTGGGTAAGTTCCTGACTACTTATACCTTATCACTAGGCCAGTTTGGCTGTAACATGTGCCATTGTTCTGGCTTATATCTAATATGGTCTTCTAAGTTTTTTGCAATTGCCTGGGTAAGGTTTCTTACTTCAGCTTTTAAATCCTTTGTTTTACTATAGTTAATTGGCTCACTTACCACCCCGTAAAACTCTCCCGGTCCCACCGTGTAAACCGCTGCCGTTACCACTAAAGAATTAGTTCTTATAGCCAAAGTTGCTGGTCCGGCTGGAAGCTTCGTAGTTTCTCCAAAAAATTCCACATCTATGCCGTTACCGGTTAAATCCCTGTCACAGATAAGACCAACTAAACCACCTTGTTTTAAAACCTTAGATAAATTTGTCACAGCCTTCAGACTTGCTGGCATAACATGAATTCCTATCTCCTCGCGCTCTTTAACAAACCACTGAAATAATTCAGGTGGTTTTAACTCTTCAGCAACGGTATACATTTCAAAGCCTTTTGCTGCAAGCCAAGCACCACCGGCTTCCCAGGAACCCAAATGAGCTAAACCCATTAAAACACCCTGACCGGCTCTCATAGCCTTAAAAGCAGGCTCATAACCAATTGCCGTAAAACTTTGCATTAGTTGGCGCCTAGTAAATTTAACTACTCTAGCAGCATCAACCCAATACTGCGCATAAGAGTGAAAGCCTTTAGTAACTAATTGATCTAACTCCTTTTCAGTGGCATTTGGCACAACTCTTTTTAAATTACGCCTAAAAATTTCGCGGCGATTTTGCATAATATGGCGCATTAAATCCCCTCCGAGGAATGCACCTTTATATGCTAATGATTTTGGTGAAATTCTAATTAAATAAGCAAAACTGCGGTAAGTATTATAAAGTAATGATTCTTTCAATTGCACAAGCTTTAACTATAGAAAATAAGTTAGCTAGTTGCTAATTTAACTTAACCCTCCTGCGCCTTGTTGATTCTCTTCTTATACCGCGGCGCATCTTGTAATTTTGCCTAAAGGACTGCCAAAAAGATTCTCCACTTTTCTCCCCAAAACGACTCCAAAATACCGAGTGCTTTCCTCCTTTCTTGCTCTCAGCTAACCTGCGTCGCTCTAAAAACCCTGTACGCTTAAGCGCAGCTGACTTAATCATTGACTTATCGGCCTCAGTTGCCAACTGAGACCAAACCTTGTAAAAACGCGCTATGGCTGTTAATAAATTAAGCACAAGTAAAGCCCAAAGTAAAGGAATCATGATCACGCCATTAAAACTTAATGCAACGCCTAGCACAATAAGGCGTTCAGCCCTTTCCATAAGGCCACCTTTTGCTTGAACACCCATTGCCTCACCTTTTGCACGCTCGTAAGAAATTAAAAATCCGCTTGCCCCAACAGCAAATGCTAAAACTGCCATGTTTGCTTGTTTTGTATTAATAAAATACAAAATAAAGCCGCCAATTAAAACAGCCTCAACTACTCTGTCAACTACCGAATCAAGATAAGAGCCAGTTTTTGACTGTCTGTCTTGAACCCTAGCTAAATATCCATCAAAAAAATCAGTAATTCCAGCTGCAGTTAAAACAAAAACTGCAGGCCAAAGATGGGATGTAGCAGTTAAATAAGCTGCTAAGGTTGCAAATAAAACACCTGAAAGTGTAACAAGATTAGGACTTATGGGTAATTTTGCTAAAAACGATGTCTTTTTAGAATCCTCTGTGGCTTCAGAAGAACGCTTTCCATCTATCACATAATAAACCCTAGCAAAAAAAGCGCTAGTCTTGTTAAAAGTAACCCAAATTAAAAGGAGGTAGCTATGCAGAACTCTGGAAACGGTCTAATAAATTTGGCCGTCATGGGGCACTTTCAATGCGGCAAGACGACTTTGGTCGAGCACATTGCGTGCTCTTTAGGCGCCCTAAAAACATGTGGAAAGGTTGAAACCAAAAACACTTTAAGTGACTTCGAACCAGAAGAACTCTCTAGAGCGTCATCTTTATCAACATCTTTAATTAGCATAACTAAAAACAACCTTAAATTTAATATTTTTGACACCCCAGGTGATTTAAATTTTGAGCATGAGATAATTACTGGTCTTTTAGCAAGTGAGCTAGCACTAATTACAATAAGCGCTTTAGAAGGTATACAAGTTGGAACTGAATATGTATTAGATTTAATTGAAAAATATCAAATTCCTGCAATGGTGGCTGTTACAAAACTGGACAAAGAAAATGCCAAGTTTGACGAAATAATTCAACAATTAAATAAATTATCTTCTTATCAATTCCTACAGATGGGACAACCTAATAACACAGGACCTGATTACAAAACATTTGACCTGTATCTCCAACAACAAAAGATAACAAATGATAACTTTATTGAAACATTAGTAAGTTGCGACGATGAAACGCTTGAGGCTTATTTAAACGGTGAACAAATTCAAAATGATCAATTAGCAAAAATCTTAACATCAGCAATAAAAAGTCAAACTGTAATACCTGTAGTTGGATACGCAGCAATTTCTGATAACGCAGCTGATCATATTGTTGACTTCATAATTAATTACGCACCAAGGTTTAAAGAACTATCTAAGTTCTTTAGAGACCAAACAACATTACCCCAGGATAATAACGTCTTTTTATCTATAATAAAGACAATTTCAGACCAATATTCAGGCAAACTTAGCATTGGCAAGGTTCTAAGCGGAACTTTGATGCCTGACACCTTGCTAATTAACCAAAGGACAGGCAATGAAGAAAAAATTCATCAGCTCCAGTCACTAAAGGGTAAAGAACACATAAACATTGATAGTGCCTCAACTGGTGATATTGTTGGATTAGCTAAACTATCAGAAGCAAGAGCTGGTGACGTTTTACATACAAAAGGTGCTTCTGAACTAAAGCTAGCGGGGTTTCCTATTCAAAGAGGAATATCTATGACCGCTATTGCTCCAAAGGATCAGCACGATGACGATAAATTAATGATGGCACTAGCAAGGTTATCAGAGGAAGATCCAGCTTTGTTTGTAGAGCGAGTTGATGAAACTCATCAAACCGTAATTTATGGCAACGGTGAATTACACATTGCTGTAACTATTGAAAGGCTTAAACGCAAATTTTCGGTCTCAGTTGAGCAGCTACCTATTATTATCCCATTAAGAGAAACAATTACATCAAAAGCTCAGGCTGAAGGTAAGCACAAAAAACAAACGGGAGGACACGGGCAATTTGGCGTAGCAGTTATTGAAATAGAGCCCTTAGAGCGCTCAAAAGGTTTTGAATTCATCGACCAAATTGTCGGTGGAGCCATTCCCAAACAATACATTCCAGCTGTAGAGAAAGGTATTAGAGAGCAAATGCAAGCTGGAGTTATTTGGGGATTCCCGGTGGTTGACGTTAAGGTTACATTACTAGACGGTAAATATCACCCAGTTGATTCTTCAGAACTGAGCTTTAAGCTAGCAGGTGCCTTAGCTTTTCGAGAGGCTATGGCAAAAGCTAGCCCAGTACTGCTTGAACCAATTTCTAAATTAACCGTGACCGTTCCAGTTGCTTCACAAGGTGACGTGTTAGCTGATTTAAATGGACGCCGTGGAAAGGTCATATCTACTCAAAGTGTAAAAGAGAACAAGTGGCAAGAAATAGTTGCCTTAGTTCCCACATCAGAGCTCTTAAGTTACAACGCTGAGTTAAAATCGTTAACTGCTTCAAGAGGAAAAGCGCAGTTCGAATTTGATCACTACGACTTTCTACCATCACACCTTGCTGAAAAGGTTCCAAAGGCCCATCAAAAACTCGAGTAACAACTAATTTAAATTCCCTTGTTAAGGACAAAATTACATTTAGAAAACTTAAGCTAGAAATCAAAACAATAAAGCTATGCCAATTAAAAGACCTTAAAAATCTTTTTCTAAAAACTGTCATCAAAGGATCTTTAGAAAAAGTTTTAATACTAACACCTTATTTTTAAACACAAATTTGGTTTTAAAAAAATTGCAAGTCTCAGTGTCGGAGGGGGGGCTCGAACCCCCACGCCCTTAAGCGGGCACTAGCCCCTCAAACTAGCGCGTCTACCTATTCCGCCACTCCGACTACATTGACTTCCTGCATTTTTATATTACCGAGCCTTTTACTCCTTCTCCACTTAGCCAACGGCTTTTCAATAAGATACCAAGAAACAAGCGCAATTAAAACAGTTATTATTATCCTTCTTACTTGAAACAAACCTCCTAAAACACCACCTGAAGGGTTAATCATAATATCAATTGGCCAATGAATTAAATATATCGTGTAACTCATATTGCCAAACAACACAAAGCCAGGCCAGCCTAAGATCTTTGCAACCGGTGAATCTTTGCAAAACACTAAATATGCTACTGTTACTACTGAAGCTACGCTACTTAAATCCATTCCCCAAAGATAAACACTTGGATCAGATACGTTTTGTTTAAAGAGTATCCAAAGTATAGCCCCTACAGACCCAAAAAAAATAAAGCTAAGTAAGTTTTTTTTAAACTTGTTAAGCTTTAAAATTTTAGGATTTATAGCAATCAAAAGTGCCAAAGCACACCCAAGAAAAATTGAATCCATTCTCATGTATATCGGGTAATAAAGCTTTGGGTAACTTGCATCAAATTGCCAGTTTTGGGCTGATTGAGCATACACCAAGGTGCGTAAAAACCATGAAATTCCTACACCAACTAATGCTGCTACCAGTGCTGTTTTTTTACCACCTTTTTTCAGCAGGATAACAAGTGCCACAAACCACAGTACATAAAACTGCTCTTCTATTGATAAAGACCAACTCTGACTTAAAAATCCAAAAAAAGGTATATCCCTTAAGGCGTATTTAATATCTTGAAAGTAAAACAAAGTCGCTAATATTTCACCCCATAATCTAGATGAAGCATTTGGAACTTTAACCACCAACCCATAAATGCTAATAATAAGACACGTAAGAAAAACGGGCGGTAATAATCTTAAAGCTCGATCTGTCCAAAACTTTTTTGGATTAAGGGTTTTATTTTTTCCCCAATACTCAATTAACAATGAAGTAATTAAAAAGCCACTTAAGGCAAAAAACAAGTTAACCATGTCCCAAGATCCTTTAAATGGATTGTTTTTACCCCAACCTAAAAATGCGTGACCTAATACAACAAATAATATAATGAAAGCTCTTAATCCCGTAAGTGCCGGGTTAAATACTAACTTAAAATCACTAAGACTATCGGAGTATTGAGGAACGGGCCTCAAGAACTGTAACCCCGCACACCCCCGCATCGCCGTTTATAATGCCTCCACTGTTTACAGCAACGGCGAGCCTGGAATTTTCTACTTGACGTGCTCCAGCAATCCCACGAAGCTGCTCAACTAACTCCACGACTTGACAAAGCCCAGTTGCCCCTAATGGATGTCCACGCCCAACTAGACCACCTGAGGCATTTATTACCGGTCCACGACCTCCAACACTTGTAATTCCTGATCTTATTGCCCATGCACCTTGTCCCGGCTGAAAAAAACCCAAAGCTTCAGTGGAGTACACCTCTTCAATAGAGGTAGCATCGTGAACTTCGGCAACATTAATGTCAGAAATATCTACACTTGCATTAGCTAGTGCTAAATCCAGTACTTGCTTTATTCTGACATGATAATCAACTAAACCGTTTCCAGCAATGTTTTCACATGACCTTATCAAAGGACCCTTGCTTGAAAACTTGTCCTGAGTTAAAACAACAGCTGCAGCCCCATCACAAAATCTTGCACACATCTCTATTGTTAATGGTTCTCTTATAACTACCTTAGAATTTAAAATATCTTGAACGCTTAATAAAGTTTTTTCTTTTGCTCTTGGATCTAACTGAGCATGCTTTCTTGCTTTTGCTGCTGCTATTGCAAAGTCTTCTTTGCTTGCCAATCCTTTATCTAAAAGCTCTTGTCCCCATTGGGCATTAAAAGCCATGAACAAACTATCAGTGGGTCTTATCACTAAGCGCTCTTGAATACTTTTAACATCTCGCCTTGGAACGCAGTTTTCAAGCCAGCCAGCTCTAAAGCGGGAATTACCAACCCTAGTTTGTTCTACCCCTAAAGCAATAACAGGGTATAAACCAGCCTGTACTAGCTTAATTGCAACAAATAAAGCAGTTGATCCACCCGCACATGCTGCCTCAACATTAATTACAGTTGCATCTTTAAATCCTAAATCCTTAAGCCAGACCGGCCCACGAACGGTGCCTTGAGATAAAACATAAGGATCAGTGTCTAAACCTGGATCAGAATCAAAATCAAAACCTAACATATTGCCAACCACCACTGCTTTAACTTGATTTGCATCAACTTGGGCATCACTGAGTGCCTGCATAATGGCGTTTTGAGACAGCGCTGTTGCAGAAACATTTTTACCTGACAGATCCGTCATAGCTGAGCCTATGACTGCAACCCCAGTCATAAATTGTGTACTCCTAACACTTTTGTTATTAAAGCTGAAAAAAGATTTTCAGAACTCGGCGTATTAAAAACTACCTTGGCTGCCATGAGCCTAGACTAGCATAACGTCATTTATCTTAACAGATAACAGCTGAATTTACCTACAAAAGCGTTATGAGCTAGCCTAATTTTACTAATGCAAGGTAGCAATTTGTAAATAAAAGATACTCCAATGAAGAAGATTGCTAATTTCTTTGAAAAAAACCATCTGATATTAGCTGCTTTGTTATCGCTGTCCTGGAGCATTGTCGGAATAATTCATATGATTCCACCAACAAATGTAATGTATCAAAATGGGCACCCTCTTTCATCAAACGCATCTTATAATAACTGGAGCTTTAAGCACTATAATTACAGCGATCTTTTAGCCTTATGGATCGAACATAAACTTTATTTACATAGTATTCCTTATATCTCAAATCGTATTGAATATCCTCCAATAATTGGCCTTTATATGTGGGGGGCCTCATTTTTCCCAGGCTATACAGGATATTTCATTTCTAGTGCTTTAGGCATTGGCCTTAGTTTATTTCTTTCCTTTGTTATCTTATTTAAAATAATTGGCCATAAAGCTTGGCTACTGCTTTTGTGCCCATTTTTATATAGCTATGAATTACTTAATTGGGATTATTTAGGAATCGTATTTTTAGTAGCTGGTATTTATTATGCCAGAAAACAAAATTACTTTAAGGCTGGAATTTTCTTTTCGCTAGGTACCTTTACGAAGTTATTTCCTGTCTTTTATGCTTTTTATTACTTTTTATCTCTTACGTTTCAGTCTAAGAAAAAACAGCGCTTAGATCTAATAAAGGGTTTTATAATACCTGCAGTTTTAACAAATATTGTTTTTATGCTTGGCAACTTCATCAACTGGGTTTATTTTTATGCCTATAACATATCAAGATCTGGAACCTCTAGCTTTTTAGATATGTTTTTTCCACTTGCCCACATTCCCTTACCTTTGATTGAAATTTCCTCAATTTTTATAATAGTAGTAGCTTTATTTATTTCTGGCAAAATTTTAAAAGCAAATCCATCCTTAGTCCTAGAAGTTTCTGCTTTTTTCTTGGCAGCTTTTTTCTTTTCTAACAAAGTATTTTCACCACAGTATATAGCTTGGTTATACGTAGCTTTATTAGTAGTAAGGATACCAAGTATTTTTTTAATTGCAATTGGTATAGGTGGATTAATTGATTTTATATGCGTATGTCTAACAATTAGTTATTGGGATTCAGGCATTCCACAAATTATTTCCTACGAAGAGCGTTATTTAGTTATGGCTATAGCAATGATATTGTTACTTAAAACCACTAATTCATTAAAAATTAAACCACTAAAGGAATTCTTTAAACGTGAAACTGTCTAAACTTGACTTTTTAATTAACCTTGGTTTCCTTTTGATCTCAATACTGTTTTATCTCACCTTTTATTTCAGTGGTCATTATCTGTTACTAGGAGATAACTTAATTCAAAATTTTCCTCTGCGTTATTTAGTAGGCGCAATAATTAAGTCAGGCCACCTACCAGCTTTAGATGTATATAACTTTAGCGGATTTCCACTAGCAGCAAATTTCAACGCGGGTGCTTTTTTCCCACCTACATTTTTCTTTAGCATAGTTCCTTCTTTATTAGCATTTAGTTTTAATCAAATCATAGCTAGTTTCTTAGCTGCAAGCGGAACGTACTTTTTATTGCGCAAATACAATCTAAATTTACTGTCTTGCTCTGTAGGGTCTTTTATTTACACTTGTTCAGGCCAGATGGCATCTCAGATTGCACACATCGACATTATTCAAGCAGCTAGTTTTTTCCCTTGGACTTTACTTGCCTTAGAGTACATGTCTGATTTTGTTTTAAGTGCTAAGTTAAAACAATCTTTAATAACATCTATGATATTTGCCTTATTAGGCGCTTTAATAATTTTATCTGGATCAACGCGTGAATCAACGGATTTTGCAATAATTGTGTTTTTACGCATCATTTATTTTTTAATACAAAAAGGCAGGCAATCTTATCAAACACCAATTAAAGAACTTTTAGCATCAAAAACTGCACGTCAGTATCTTTCTTTTGTTGCTTTTGGATTGATCATCGCAGCCGGCCTTTCAGCAGCACAACTTTTACCTGGAGCGGCCGCACTTGCCCAATCACAACGCTTTAGAGTCAGCCCACAATTTTTTACAGAATCATCTGGCCCTTTTTTATGGTTAGTCACATTAATTAATCCAGTTATTTTAGGCACAAGTGGATCTTTTGGATCTCCAGGTTTTTTTGGAGTTGCTACCATACCTTCTTTTAGTGAATTAGACGGCTATATGACTTTTTTTTCAGTTTTATCTTTTGCTTACTTTTTACAACCAAAAAACAAAATCAAAGATAAACAAAGTTGGATTAATTTTTACGTACTTTTAACATTGGTAGGAATTTTTTTAGCTTTTGGAGCTACAACATTTCCGTTTGAAGAGTTTCTTTACCACATTCCAATGTATGGAAAACAAAGAATACAAGCTCGTAACATAATAATTACTGATCTTGGACTGGCTGTTTTATGCGGGGCATACCTTAACAAGCTTACTTTTAACAACACAGAAATAAAACAAACCCCATCTAGATCCGTTAACGCAATGTTTATTTTTACAATACTATTAAATTTAGTTGACCTAATTTACCCAAAGTTTCTCCTGAGTATACTTAATATCGGCAAATATTCAACTACAGGCTCATCAGGGCTGAGACCGTGGATAGCTGTTCTTTTAATCATTGAAATATTGACTTACTTATTTATTTATAAAATAAATTTAAAGCTGAAATTCCGCAAAGCTTTAATCTTGCTAGTTATTGCCCTTGATATATTGTTTTATAATTTTGCAACAGTAGCTAACGTTTTTGAACAAAGTAATGTTTCTGGACCAAATACCACATCACTTGCGGTTTCAGAGTTTAAAAGTCACACAAACAGAGATAATTATATTAAGGATCTAAACAAAACTTTAATTTGGGATCCTCACCTTATTAACAATAATCTTCTTCCCAATATAGGTTGGCCTGATCTTAATATATTGATAAACAAATTAAGCGCCCAAGGATACGCTTCGTTAGCAAACTCTAATTATCAGCGTGCAACATATTCTCACGCTAATTTAATATTCGCCCCGGCAATTGCTCAAAACAATATTATTAACGAATTAGGGGTGACGACACTTTATTGTTCAAATGATGCATTTATTACCCAATCACCAGTTCCTTTTATTCCACCAAATACTCCCATTTATGAGCTAGCAGTTCCCCCAAAGCAATCAAGCCCTGCTTTTTTTTACATAGGTAACAACATTAAAGTTTCTTCTATAATCTTTAGATTGCAAAATCTTAAAACATTTCAAAAGCAACACCCTAGTTTTTATGCAATTACGCAAAACCATAAAAAAATAGCGTTAACAAGTTATTCTATAGAAAAAAATAGTTTCTTAAGAATAAATGTTACTCCAGCATCTAACATTGTAGCTATTTATTCATTACTTAGTTATAAAGAGCTCGGTATAATTTCTCAAAGTGGTCAGATAATAACCTCTTCAAATTCGCTTTATTATCTTAACGGCCCTTTAGAAAATGCAGTTAAAATGCCTCAGTTTATTTATCAAACAGTTAAAGATGGATTAACTGTTTTTAAAAATGCTGATGCCTACCCAATGGTTAAAACCACTACAGGGGCAACCTTGACATCTTTTCCCAAGTTAAGTATATGGGGTCAACTTAGCTTTAAAATTTACGCTAGAAAAACGTCAGATGTTGAGGTTTCTTTAGCAAATATTGCTGGTTGGCGAGTTAATTTAACTTCTCAAAAGAAAAGCTTTTCTTTGCCGATTAACCCTAAAGATCTTATGATCAGTTTTAAAGTTCCACCAGGGTCATATTCAGTAACGTTAAATTATTTACCACCCAGCTTAATTGCAGGAATTTGGATTTCGTTAATATTTTTAGCAGCTTGGATAACTATAATTAGCTTGTTGACGTTGTCATGTTTGGGCGAGCGGAAAAAAACCATGACTGGGCATTATACAAAGGACCAGATGAGTAAAGATCTGGAGTAACATTATTTAATTCAGGGCTGTAAATTATAACAGCAGGTTCAAAAAATAAAGGCAAGCTAGCCATTTGATGCCAAAGCAACTTATCTGCTTGTACTATATAGCTTTGTGCTTGAGGGGCATATAGTGAGCTAACCCCCTCAAAGTACAAGGTTGCTAATTGCACTAACTGACCTTCAGAAAGATCAAAACCCAAACTTTGCTCAAAAGGATAACCAAAGGCTGATATTGTGTTAGACATAATTGGCTGAATTTTTAGAGCTTGAAGTTGAGGCACCGGTGCGGTTAAAGAAGGTCCTGGAGTTGTTGTAGTTGCACCTTGGGTAGTTGTGGTCTGCTGATCAGTAAGTTTGTTAATGTATTGCGAAGTTAAATATTCGTTATTAAGACCAACTAATACAGGCTCATTTGAGATATAAGAAGAGGTTTTAAAAAGAACTAAAGCGAGCTGAAAATTTCCAGATAAAACACTTGCTAATTTGGAAGGCCCAACTAAGGGATTTAATGATATTTCAATACCGTAATCTCGTAGTGTTGCTTGAATATACTCAGCCGTTTTTAATGCGTAATAATCATTTTGATCATAACTTAAACTAAGACTAAGTGCTTCATTTAACGCATTGGCCCATCTGCCATCTGGTAACTGGTGATATCCGGCTTGAGCCATTAACGTGTCAGCCAAAGCTGGATTAGCATAAAAATAAGGTCCAGAATTATCACTGTAAAGCTTTTGGAAATTAATTACAAGATGATTATTCATTTCAGTTTCTGATGGATTAATAAATCCAACAGTGTCTGAAACAAGTTCTTGTCTATTTAAGTAATGCGCAATTGCATCTCTAAGATCCTTATTTGAAAGAATTTGATCTGACACATTCATTATAAGCTCTAATGCATAGTTAGTAGCCGCAACATTATAATCTAGCACTTTAGGAGATAGCGATAATAAATACTCATACTGAGAAATTGTCGGTTGGATAATCATTAATTGGTATAAACCATGAATCAAGCTATTAAGTTGTGACATTATGTCACCTTGATTTAATTTAAATTTAATCTCAGCAATTCCCGCAGTTTGATTCCAGAATTTAAGATTTCTCTGCAGTATAATTTCGGTAGAGTTATACTTAGCAATTTCAAAAGGACCTCCGGAAACCTCTAAAGCCTTTCCAAACGGTGCAAACATTGAATTTTTAATATCTTGTCCAACTATATGAGCAGGCAACAGGTTGTTAAACAACGTCTCCCAATCAGATAAAGTAGTGTTAAATTTGACTGTAACACTCTTTCCTGAACTGCTTGTTGTAATAGAGGAAATATCTCCGTATCCTGGTGGGCAGATAATTTGATTAATTTGCTCTTTTAAAGCCTGTAAGCAAATTTGCCACTGATTTATAAAATCTCCTCCAGTAATTGGCACACCGTCAGACCATGATGCTTTAGGCTGAATTTGATATAAAATTGTCTCAGGTGAAATGCCTACTAATTCGGCTTGAACTAGTAAATTAGAATTTAGTTGATAGTCATCATTTTGGTTAATATAAAAAGCTTGCGGTAAGACCTGATCTAAAACCATTTGAGTTAAAAAATTACTTCCGTTATCTCCTAAGGGGTTTAAATTTGAAGGAATAAATTTAACTGGAATCGCAACCGTTTTTTGAAAAATATCACCAGTAATATGAACTGAAGGAGCGCTAGAGCATCCTGGAACACTTAATAAAATCGCTACCAAGATGACTATCTTTAATTTAGATTTCACTTAATATGATTACGACCATCTAAGAGCAATCATTACGGTACTAAAGGCAAAAATTTCAAGAAATATTACTGTTAACCTATCGAGATTTTTTTCAACAACAGAAGAACCAGCCGCGCTTAAACCCATCGCGCCACCCAACATGTCTGAAAGCCCACCCCCACGACCAGAGTGCAACAATATAAGCACAATTAATGCTAGTGATGAGATGACATTAATTGCCACCAAAAAATCGGTAAACATTTATATTCAACTTATAAGAATAAGGTTTGACTTTCAAGTCAAATTTTGAGTTAAGCAACAATTAAATTTCTGCATTCAAAAATCAAAAACAGACAAGTTTTTAAAAAACTACTAGAACAACAAAATTTGCAAGTTTAAGCAAGCTCAGATGTAGCTGCCTGAATTATTGCAAAAAACTGCTCAGGGTTAAGGCTAGCACCTCCTACTAGTGCACCATCAATATCTGGCTGTTTTAAAAACCCGTAAGCATTCAGCGCACTAACAGACCCACCATAAAGTATCCGAACGCTCTGAGCTAAAGAATTACCTTTTAAGCTTGCAATTTGCTCTCTTATAAAAAGAGCCATCTGCTGAGCATCATATTCTGTTGCAGCAACACCAGTTCCTATGGCCCACAATGGCTCATATGCAATTACTAAATTTGCAATATTGGTGCGGTTAATACCATCAAGAGCGCTTTTTAACTGTGAGGCTACTTTGTCTTTTTCAGCCCCCTGATCTCTTTCTTGTTTGGTTTCACCAACACATAAAATTGGAATCATTTCATTTTCAAACACAGTTAATAGCTTTTTATTAATCATTGCGTCATCTTCGTTAAAATAAATCCGTCTTTCTGAATGACCTATTATTACATATTTCACATTGAGCTTTTTTAACATAACAACAGAAACTTCCCCAGTAAAAGCCCCTTTTGTCTCCCAATGGCAATTTTGCGCCCCTAAAACAATCTGACTTTTTTTATTAAATAACACGCTTTGTACGCTCCTAATTGAGGTAAAACTTGGGTGGACACTAATCTCAGGCAAAACCTCTAATGTTTTTACAAGCTCACACAATCTTTCTGTTAGCTCAATAGCTTCATGATGATCAAGGTTCATTTTCCAGTTGCCTGCAATCAAAGTGGTTCTCATTTTTTAAAAGATTCTCTTAACGCTTTAAGACCCGGTAAATCCCTAAATTCAATTAACTCCAAACAAGCTCCCCCACCTGTAGATATATAGCTAACAGCATTTTCTAAATGCATGTGCCGCAAAGCACTAGCTGAATCTCCACCGCCAATAAGGGAATACCCATCAGATTTTGAAATAGCTAAAGCTATTTGTCGTGTACCTTCAGCAAATCTTGGATCTTCAAAGACTCCCATTGGACCATTCCAAAAAATAGTTTGAGCTTTTAATATATATTGTTCATAAATTCCAGCTGTCTTAGGCCCTATATCATGACAACTCCAGTTGTCTTGAATTTTTTCAGTAACAATTATCTGCTCATCAATATTTTCTGGATCTAACTGAGTATTAACTTCATTTAAAGGATCAGCTTTTATTACAACAAAATCAACAGGCAACAAAATATTAGGATAAGTTTTTAACAAATTCTGAGCTTCTGTTAGTAAATGATCTTCAACTAATGAGCTTCCAACATTTAGCCCTTTTGCTTTAAGAAGTGTCATTGCCATAGCTCCGCCTACTAAAACATAATCAGCATCGCGTGCTAATGATGATAAAAGCCCCAACTTGTCTGAAACCTTTGCACCACCAACTATTGCAACAAAAGGCCGTTTAGGACTTTCAAAGAGCGAACAAATTTTATTTACTTCTTTTAAAACAAGTAAACCAGCAGCACTAGGTAGGTACTTTGGGGGACCTACAATAGAAGCATGCTCTCTGTGGCACACTCCAAAAGCATCGTTAACGTAAAAATCAACACCTTCAATTAAGTGTCTGACAAAGTTGTCGTCATTTTTCTCTTCTCCAGGGTCAAATCTTAAATTTTCCATAAGATGAACCCCTGGCAACAACTCATTTAAAAATTCTCTAACTGGCTCAACTGAATACCTAGGATCTGGTTTGCCTTTTGGCCTGCCCAGATGAGTACAAACCTTAACTTCAGCGCCTTGTTCGAGTAATTTTTTAAGGGTGGGGATCGCTTGACGAATTCGGAAATCATCAGCTATTGAAACTTTAAGTTCAGAATTTTGATCGATGTTTAATGGAACATTAAAGTCACAGCGAACTAATACAACTTTTGATGAAAGGTCTCCTAACTGTTCAATAGTTGGGAGTATCATTTGCTACTCCCTATTAACAAAGCCAAATCAACAAGTCGATTTGCATACCCCCATTCGTTGTCATACCATCCAAAGACCTTAACTAACGTCATGTCACCCGGCACCTCTTTGGTCATTGTCAAAAGTGAATCAAAAATACATGAGGCACTGTTTCCGACAATATCACTTGATACAATTGGTTCTTCAGAATAAACCAGCACCTTTGAAAGAGGTTCTTGCAATGAAGCTTTTTTAAATGCATCATTAACCTCATCAACACTAAGAATTCCTTTTACAATAGCACAAAAGTCAGTTATTGAACCATCAATTATTGGTACTCGCAACGCATGACCATCAAGCTTTTGACCAATTGAGGAAATTACTTGTCCAGTAGCTCTAGCAGCACCGGTTGAGGTTGGTACTATGTTATAAGGCGCTGATCTAGCCCGCCTAAGGTCTTTATGAACCAAATCAAGCAAATTCTGATCATTTGTCATTGCATGCACAGTTGTCATTAAACCAGTCACTATTCCAAAGGCGTCTTGTAATACTTTAACCATTGGCACAAAACAATTTGTAGTACAAGAGGCGTTAGAAACAATGAAGTCTGTGGCAGGATCAAAACTATCGTCATTTACACCAATTACAAATGTCTTATCAACCTCTTGGGCAGGTGCAGAAATTATAACTCTTTTAGCGCCTGCTTTAAGATGTGCCTCCGCTGCTTTTTTATTAGTAAATTTACCAGTGGACTCAATCACCACATCAACATCAAGTTCTTTAAAAGGTAACTGTTCAGGATCCTTTTCTTGAAATACTGCAATTGAATCATCCCCTACAATGAGATTATTATCTTTAACAAGAACTTCTTGCTTTAATTTTTTATGAGTGGTGTCAAATTTAAGCAGATGTGCATTCACTTTCACATCACCTAAGTCGTTTATGGCAACTACTTTTAACGAGGCAGAACTCTCGATTGCTGCACGTAAAAACGTTCTGCCTATCCGTCCAAATCCATTTATAGCAACATTTATCATAACCGCTCCTTTTTACACCTCAATCATATTTAAAATTCTATGCTAGAAAGTATTGAAGCTAGTTTTATCGGATCATGACCTCCATTTCCAGATGACAACCCGACTTTTGTAATTAGTTCAGGGAATTCACAATCTTTGGGCACCTCGCTACTAGGGTCATAAATCACATATTTTGGTTTAATTTCGTGCTCTAAAAGAGCACAAAAGTGCTTGTAAACTCCATAATTTTGAGTTTCACCTGGTTGAGGACGTAAATTACAGACATATATTAACTTTTCAAAATTTTGTCTTAAAGCCTCTTTTATATTTGGTATTGCCGCAACAGCTAAAACTGAGGTATATAAAGAACCAGGCCCTAAGACTATTTGATCTGCAGCATTTATAGCAGCTAATACTTCTAATGGAACCTCAGGACTCTTAGGATTAAAAAAAATCCTTTTAATATTTTCAGTTTTAGCTAAATTGGCTTGCCCTGAAACAATTGCATCGCCAACTTCTCCATTTAAAACTACAGGCTCTAATGCTGCGGGCAAAATCCGGCCCTGAGCTTTAACAATTTCTCCAGCAATTTGAAGTGACTCTACTAAGTTTTGCCCTGTCATTTCAATAAGCCCGGCTAGAATTAAATTCCCTACGGGATGCCCTGCTAGTTCTCCCTGAACAAAACGGTATTCAAAAAGCATTGATTGTTTTTCAGCTGAACTAAGAGCAACCAATGTTTTTCTAAAATCCCCAGGAGGAGAAATCCCTAGTTGACTTCTTAATCTCCCGGAAGATCCACCATCATCTGCTACTGACACGATACCAACAACACTTGACGCATAATTCAGCGCAGATTTAATACTTGCAGAAAGCCCATTCCCACCACCTAATAAAGCTACTTTTGGTCCTTTCGGACGGATCTGTATGTCAAAGGGATAATTCATTTATCAATATCTCTGTGAATTACGACAGTGTCTAATCCTTTATTTTTTAAGGTTTCCCCTAATTTATTAGCAATAGCAACTGATCTATGTCTCCCTCCAGTACATCCAACTCCTAAAGTTATATAGGCTTTGCCTTCTTGTATAAATCCTGGGATAACTACATCTAAAAAATCCAAGAGCTTATCAAGAAATTCCTTTGTCTTAGGATCTTGTAGCACAAAATCACTGACAGCTTTATCCAAACCAGTAAAACCGCGCAGTTCTGGCACCCAGTGAGGATTTGGTAAGAACCGAACATCAAAGACCATATCAACATCAAGCGGAATTCCGTGTGCAAATCCAAAAGATACCAAGCTCACAATTGGATGCTCGCCATTTTTTTCACTTATTAGCTCACTAATTTTTTTCTTTAAATCATTGACTGAAATCTCCCCTGTATCAATAACAATATCTGCAGAGGCTCTTATATTTCTTAACAATTCACGTTCCTTTGCAATTGCCTGATCAACGGTAGGGGCATAAATGGGATGCTTTCGCCTTGTTCCTTCATAGCGCCTGATTAAAACCTCATCAGGAGAATCTAAAAACATTACCCTAACTGAATCAGACAAGGTTTTTAAAAGACTTATAGAACGTTCAAGTTCCTTTAAACTTTCCTCGCCTCCACGACCCATAACTAGTGCAATATTACGTTTTTTATCTTCTGCTCTTTGAGCAAGTTCAGCAACTGTTGGTATTAACTCAGCTGGCAAGTTATCAATCACTAACCAGCCTAGGTCTTCTAAGACAGCTGCAGCTGAGGATCGCCCCGCCCCTGACATACCAGCTACAACTAAAAATTCACTCACTACAAATAAAGTAACAGATCAGAGTGATTCTTTTATAGATTTTGCAACATCTAACGGAATTTTCCCTTTTTGACTGATATCTTCCACTGTTGCTTTTTTAATTGCTTGAAGCGAGCCAAATTCAGTTAATAATTTCTTTTTCCTCTTGGGTCCTATTCCATAAATTTCGTCTAATACAGACTCAGTCATTGCCTTTTGTCTGAGCTTGCGGTTGTAACCTATGGCAAAACGATGAGCCTCATCACGTGCTAGTTTTAATAAAAATAGTGCAGAAGAATTTAAAGGTAGTTCAATTTCTCTATCTTTATTAGGAACATAAATATATTCATATTGCTTAGCAATGGCTGCAACTTCAACACTTTGTAAAAGATTAAATGAAGCTAGCACTTCTTGAGCAATATGTAGCTGTCCCTTTCCTCCATCAATTAACACTAAATCAGGCAAATAATTTAAAGAACTTGAACTTGAGCCGATATTTTTAAAACGTCTGGTGAGCAATTCCTTTATGGCTAAATAATCATCGTTTTGACTTAGCTTAAGTTTAAAGCGTTTATAACCGGATTTTTTTGCTAAGCCATCCTGGAAAAGAACCATTGAACCTACATAAAAACTGCCAGCTAAGTGAGAGGCATCATAACATTCAATTAAATAAGGTGCTTTTTTCAACCCAAGATAATTCTGTATCTCATTAAGTGCTTTTGATCGCTCGACAACATCTTTTTCTCTCTTTAATTTAATGCGCATTAACAAATCATCTGCATTAGCTAATGCAGCATTTAAAAGTGGCTGTTTTGCAGCCGTTACTGTTTTAATTTGAACTTTTTTACCTCTTTTTTCAGAAAGCAATTTCTCAAGCAAAGCTCTTGATTCAGGTAGCAGTTGTGTATAGATTCGCTCTGGTATATCTCGTATTACTTGAAGATCTTCACCTAAATATACTTGTTCAATCACATTTTGAAGAATTTCTTTTAAGTCAGCATTTAAAGGATCCATGCTAAAAGCACTTGTCCCTACTAAATGACCAGATTTTACGTGAAAAATTTGAACACTTACTCCAGCAATATTCATAGCTACAGCAAGCACGTCAAAGTCTTGCTTTGAAGTAGTTATCACGCTTTGGCTTTCTAAAATCTGTTCAAGAGCTACTAATCGATCTCTATAATATGCAGCTGATTCATAATTTAGCTCTTTGGATGCTTGAATCATCTTGTCTTTAAGATGTTTTGTTAATGTTTCACCTTTGCCTGAAAGAACTTGAATAATTGAATCAATATATTTAAGGTATATATCTCTTTCAATAGCGTTAATACAAGGACCAGAACACCTCTTAATATGATACAAAAGACAAGGTTTGCCTAACCTTTGATAACGTTTGAACTTTCCATCTGAACAGCTTCTAATAGGGAACAAAGTTTCTAACAGCTCTAAAATTTTACGGGCTGAATAAGCATGAGCATAAGGACCAAAATATTTGACTCCTTTTTTTAGACGTCCACGATAAATTTTAGCCTGTGGCCAATAGTCATTTACACCAATGGCAATCCACGGGTAACTTTTATCATCTTTTAAAAGCACATTAAAAGCTGGCTTATATTGCTTAATTAAGCTTTGTTCGGTTAACAAAGCTTCTGTTTCGTTATTTAATACTATCCAATCAAGACATTGAGCACGTCTCATCATTGTCTGAATCCGCGGCTCATTTGGCGCATTAAAATAAGAAGCAATGCGGGATTTTAAATTAACTGCTTTTCCAATGTAAATTGGCAAATTTTTCTCGTCCCTAAAAATATAAACGCCAGGGGCACTTGGGATGTTGTCCGGACGCTCCACATTTAATATCCTACTGTCTGTTTAAAAACCTTAATTAAGACTCTTAACTTAGTCAGTCACAAATGCCTACGATAAGATAGTAAAATATAGCTGAAGAACGAAAAATGCTGAGATTACAAAAGCCACTACCAGATTTTTATAAAAATAGCTCAGATGAAGAGTTAGATGAGCATATAAAGTGCGCCAAGGAAAAGTTAGGCTCTTCATTAATGATTTTAGGTCATCACTATCAAAGAGATGAGGTAATAAAGTGGGCAGATGAAACAGGGGACTCCTTAGCGCTGTCAAAAAAAGCTGCAGCGCGTCCTGATGTTAAATACATTGTGTTTTGTGGAGTTCATTTCATGGCAGAATCCGCAGATATCCTAACGAGTCCTGAACAAGTGGTCATATTGCCTGACTTAAATGCCGGATGTTCAATGGCAGACATGGCAGATACTGAAGATGTTGAAGTCGCTTGGCAAGAGCTCACTGAACTAATTAAGGAAGACATCATTCCTATTACATATATAAACTCATCTGCTTCCTTAAAGGCCTTTGTTGGTGTAAATGGGGGTTCTGTTTGCACATCAACTAATGCTAAAAAAATCGTGTCATGGGCACTTGGCTTAAATGGGTTCAAACCAAAGGGCTCCCGCTTGTTTTTCTTTCCTGATCAACACTTAGGTAGAAATACGGCGATTTCATTAGGTTTTAAACGCGATGAGATGATTGTTTGGGATCCGCGCAAAGAGCTAGGAGGAAACTCCGAGCAGGAAATAAAAAAAGCTAAAATAATTTTATGGAAAGGTCATTGTTCAGTTCACCAAAGGTTTACGCCAGAGCACGTTAGAGAGTTTCGGCAAAAATACCCAGACGGCAAAGTAGTAGTGCATCCAGAATGTTGCCATGAAGTCGTTGAGCTTGCAGATGAAGTAGGCTCTACTGAATTTATAATTAAAACTACAAAAAGTTATCCTCCTGGAACAAAAGTAGGTATAGGGACAGAAATCCACTTAGTCAATCGGTTAGCAAATACCTTGACAGATAAAAAAATTGTTTCATTGGATCCCTTAGTGTGCCCATGCTCAACCATGTTTAGAATAGATCTTAAACACCTAGCCTGGGTTCTTGATGGTTTAACAGAAGGTGAAGTTTACAACAGAATAGTTGTCGATGAGAAAACCGCCTATTGGGCTCGTCTAGCCCTAGAAACAATGCTAGCAAATTCTTAAATAATAAAAAGTTAAACTCGTTGAATTTGTGTTGCTCTTAAGCGGGCTTTTTCAGCCAGCACTTCATGAACATTTATTCCCTTTTTTGTCTCAACTTTTTTCCATGAACCATCTTGCATTAATTCCCATGCATTAACATCATCAAGCCATTCCAGCTCTAATATTTCATCAAGTCTTGCTCTTAACTCAGGAGCTTCAATCGGAACAAGTGCTTCAACTCTTCTATCTAAGTTTCTCTCCATTAAATCAGCTGAGCCGATTAAATACAAAGCATTAGGGCCCGTGCCAAATTTATAAATCCTGGAGTGCTCTAAAAAGCGTCCAACAATTGATCGGACCTTAATGTTTTCACTTAATCCTTTAACCCCTGGAACCAAACAACAAATAGAGCGAACCAACAATTTAATCTTTACACCTTTCTGGCTTGCGTCATAAAGGGATTGAATAATCTCACTATCAGTTAAACCATTAACTTTTATGCTTATTTCTCCCTTTTGACCAAGATGGGCTTGTTCTGCAATTAAATGGATAAGACCTTGCCTTAAAAAGTTAGGTGCTAAAAGTAGTTTTTTATAGTAATTAGACTTTGAAAATCCTGTTAGTGCATTAAATAAATCATTAACATCACTGCCAATTGCGGGCTCAGTGGTTAAAAGACCGAGATCCTCATAGCCGCGAGCAGTCTTAGAATTATAATTACCTGTTCCTATGTGACAATAACGCTTAATTCCATCTGGCTCTTGTCTCACAATTAACAGGCACTTACAGTGAGTCTTTAGACCAACTAAACCATAAACCACATGAGCGCCAGCTCTTTCTAGTGTTTTAGCCCACTCAATATTGGCTTGCTCGTCAAATCTAGCTTTTAGCTCCACTAACACCGCTACTTGTTTACCTAGTTCAGCTGCTTTTGCTAAAGCTTTTACAATTGGAGAATCCCCTGAAGTTCTATATAGGGTCTGCTTAATGGCTAAGACATTAGGATCATCAGCAGCAAGCTCTATAAGTGTTTGCACAGAAGTTGTAAAGGATTCATAAGGGTGATGAAGTAAAACATCCGTGTTTCTCATCACTGAAAAAATATCTACAGGTTCAGAATCTCGTGACTTTAATTTTTCATTAGGCACTGACTTAAAGGGGGCCTTATGTAAATCTGGTCTATCTAAGTTATAAACAGCCATTAATCCCCCTAAGTCAACAGGAGCTTTTGTGAAATAAATGTCTTCTGGTGCAAGTTCAAGTTCTTCTTTTAACAAAGAAACAACTTCATCTGATGCATCATGTTGAATTTCAAGACGCACCGCTTTACCAAAACGCCTTCGGCGCAATTCCATTTCAACTGCTTGCAATAAGTCATCAGCTTCATCTTCATCAACAGTTAAATCTGCATTTCTAGTAACCCTGAAAGAACAATGTTCAATTATTTGAACCCCTGGGAATAACTTGTTTAAGTGAGCAGCGATAACTTGTTCAAGTGGCACAAACCTTTCCATATCTGGCATTACCACAAAACGCGGTAAAAGAGGCGGGACTTTAACTCTAGCGAACCTAACTTCACTCTTTTGTGTATCAGCTACTCTCACAGCTAGGTTAAGTGAAAGATTTGAGATATAAGGGAAAGGATGTCCTGGATCAACTGCTAAAGGAGTAAGTACAGGAAAGATAGTATTATGAAAAACCTCAACTAAGTAGTGTCGGTCATCTTCATCTAGGTTAACCCAATCTGAAAGTACTATGTTTTTCTCTTTTAACTCAGGAACTAATTGTTTAACAAATATTGACTCTTCGCGTTCAACAAGTTCTTCAACCCGCTTGCGAATAAGCTCCAGTTGCTCAGCAGGACGCAATCCATCTGGAGATAGCCCTCTGATATTTGCCTCAAGTTGATCCTTTAAACTGGCAACCCTAACCTGAAAAAATTCATCTAAACCTTGCGAAAAAAGTGCAATAAACCTAACTCGCTCAAGTAATGGATTAGAGCTATCCTCAGCAATATCTAATAAGCGCGCACCAAAATCAAGCCATGAAAGCTCGCGGTTAAGAAAACGCCCTGTCGTTTCTATATTCACACTACAATATTAATCAAATAAAAGGCCTTGCTGTGGCGCTGATTGTAACTGCACTGACTAAACGATAGAATAAAATCCAGTGACTGCAATTACTTCTCGCGCTAAGCTTCAAATTTTTTTATTTAATTGGAGAAGACGACAAGAACTTGGCATGATTTTGCTATCGGCCTTAGTTGTCTCAAGCGCCTATGTTGTGGTTTCCGTAGCTAGATCCGCAAAGATTCCAGCTAATCTCTCAGTGTTTTTAGGTGCTGTAATTTTACTTTCGCTTTCAGCTCACTTAGCTATTCGATGGTTAGCCCCCTTGGCAGACAGCGTTATTATTCCTTTAGTTTCTCTTCTTAATGGTCTTGGCTATGTAATTATTGTCAGATTAGACGTGGCTTTTTCAAAACCATTCGCCCCTTACCAGGCTGCCTGGACAGCCATTGGGGTATTTGCATTTATTCTAACGCTACTTGTTTTAAAAAACTTGCGTGACTTAGACAGATACCGTTATTTATTTGGCTTAACCGGTTTTATCCTACTTTTGTCACCTCTAGTTCCGAAATTAGGACTTCGAGAAAATGGTGCGTTGCTTTGGATACATATCGGTTCTTATAGTTTTCAGCCCGTTGAAATTGCAAAGTTGTGCTTTGTGATATTTTTTGCATCCTACTTAAGCCAAAATAAAGAAATGCTTTCAACTGGCACAGTAAGGATTGGGAGATTGTTTTTCCCTGACTTAAGGGCACTAGCTCCTGTTGGAATAATCTGGTTAGTCACAATGGCCATAATGGGCTTAGAAGATGACATTGGTTTTGCCTTAATGTTTTTTGTAGTTTTTATAGCAATGATTTGGATTGCGACGGGCAAATATAGCTATTTAGTTATAGGAGCAATTTTATTTGTAGGGGCAATGTTTGCCGGATATCATTTATTTCCTCAAGTTGCAGAAAGGATGACTGCATGGAGGGATCCTTTTAAATATCCAAATACTATTGGCTATCAACCTATTCAAGCAATGATTGCAATGGCCTCAGGTGGACTAGCTGGCACAGGTTTAGGCTTGGGTCACCCATCTTTTATTCCAGTTGCAAATAGTGATTTTATATATGCAGTAATTGGCGAAGAACTAGGTCTTTTTGGAACAACAGCTATTGCAAGTGCTTTTTTAATATTAATTGGCTCCGGACTTCGAGTAGCTATTTCTGCTCGTTCTGACTTTGTAAAACTACTGGTAACAGGTATGACTTTAACTCTTGGATTTCAGTCAATATTTATCATGGCAGGCATTGTAAGGCTATTACCTCTTACTGGCATTACATTACCATTTGTCTCATACGGCGGTTCCTCATTGGTTGCAAATTACATATTGGTTGCTATTTTAATAAAGGCTTCTGATGAAGCAAATAACAAAAGGTTAATTAAAGGATATATATCTTCCTTTGCGGCTTAGTTTTAAAGTGATTAATGTATTTCCACCCTAGTTAAGATAGGATAGCTTTAATGACAGAGACCCAAGATATTCACTTAACGGGCATTTTTGCACAAGAAAAAGCACAAGTTATTCCTAATCAATACAAAAACGTTACCTTAAACATCCTCTCAACAGGACTTTCTTGGGTCTCAGCTGATGGAGGATTTAGCGGAGCAGCTAGTTGGCAACAAGTATTTTCAGCCAATACTGCCCTTAATGAAAAAGGTTTATATGGGACTGCCGCATGGTCAATAGAGGTGACTCTAACAAATGGCTATAACGTAAAATTTCTTATACCAACTTCAATTTATCCAGAAAACTGGGCAAGCTCAATTCAGTCATATCTTAATTACTATAAATCTCTTTATCCAACACCTTTTCAAAGCGCACAACAACCAACTGATGCTTCACCTCAAAGTCAATATCCAACGTATTACACATCATTTAAAGCAGCTTCAGCAGCAAAACCAAAAGGCAAAAACTATCGGCCTTTTTTAGTTATAGCTATAGTCGTTGTAATTATCATAGGAGCTATTGTTGCTTACTTTAAGTTCTCTAGTAGCGGCTCATTAACAGGCCCCTCACAGAGTGAAACACCAGCTCAAATTGCAAACCAAATTAACTTGACATATAAAGACTTTAGCTCAACAGTACAGGAAAACGATAAAGAAGCAATCAGCTGTTATTCGTCACATAATCCACTTTTATGTGGTAATCAGAATCCTAATATTGAAGCTTGTTTAAACTCATTTACTGATCCTTCTAATTATTACGCAATAGTGGGTTCTCCTGTTTTTTCCCAAGGCTCTCTCTCTGTAAGCGCGCTTTTTACTCAGTCCTATGTCATCGTGGCTCAAAACTTTAAAATAGCACAAGGCTATTACAGCAACATTTCATCGCTATTAGAATTTAAGTGTTTTACTCAAATTAATATCTTTATTTTTGGATCTGCTGGCGCTCAACTTGTTTCTCCAAATATCACATACTCCAGCGTTTCAGTGACTCCTTTCCAGGATCAAGCCAAAGCCTTTGAATCTCAGTTTTCACTTTCTACCCAAACTGGGCAAATTAATCTGGTTATTAGGCAATATTTCTTCCAAGCAGGTCGCTTAATTACTTTATTAAACAGTATTATTTTAGGTAGTGATACGCCCTCTATTGAAGCTCAATCTGTGGCTTTATTAAATAGCCTTCAACAACGACTTCATGCAGTTGTCTTACAATAAAAGTCTTTAGTAAGAAATTTATTTAAACAAGATCTAGCTTATCCAACGGTCTAGAAATCTAGCCATTTAAATAAACAACTAAAAAATTAAATCTTGGTAATTAAAATCCTTAACTACTCAACTTCAGACTGCTTAATACTATCGATATCAACGTCAGTTTGCACTTGATCAAAAAGGCTTTCTTCAACTACGATGGGAACGTACATTTGCTGGCGCAAAGCTAAAGCAATACCATCAGAAGGTCTGCAATCAATTATTTTATTGCCAAATCGCGCATTTGATAAAACTAACTCACAACGATAATTCCCATCTTTTTTACCTGTTATCCTTACTGTTTCGACCATTATTTCAAACTCTTTTAAAACATCAGCAAATAAATCATGAGTAAGAGGCCTAGGTGCAGATATTTTCTTTAAGGCCATTGAGATCGAAATAGCCTCAGACGTTCCAATTGAAAATCTAAGGGTGCGATATGGTGGCTCAATTTCTTGAAAAAGAATCACAGGATAAACCTCTGGTAAGTCAACCTTTACTTCTATAACTTTTACAGGTCTAGGATTATTTAAGCTCATCTAGAAGATGGTGCCTTTTTTAATTGAAATCTACGCATTTCAACACTTAATACCAATCCAATTGCAACCCAAAACACTACCATTGCTGACCCTCCGTAACTCATAAATGGTAGCGGAATACCTGCAACTGGCATTACTCCCATTGTCATGCCTGCATTCTCAATCACCGAAAAACCAATTAAGCCAAGGGCTCCTGCTGCAAGTAATTTGCCAAACTTATCGCGCGATAAAAACATAGCGCGCACAAGTCGGTAAAGAATAATTAAATAAAGCCCTAATAAAATAACAGATCCGACAAATCCAAATTGTTCACCCACAGCAGTAAAAATGAAATCCGTTTGCTGCTCTGGCACAAAGGCAAGATTTGTCTCAGGCCCATTACCAAATCCAACACCTAAAAGACCACCTGATCCGATGGCGTTTTCAGATTGCTGCAAGTTATAAACTTCAGAGGCTGGGACATTTTTAGGATGCAGAAATACAGAAAGGCGAGCAATTTGATATTGGTGTAGTACCCCTAAAGAAACTACAGCCAAGGTTGCCAGTATCCCTAAAACTATTAAGGCAAAGATGTGACGTCCCTTTGCACCTGCTAAAACTAACATGACAAAGCTGACAACTCCTAGCACAATTGCGGTTCCTAAATCAGGTTGTTTATAAATTAACGCCTCTGGAATCGCTATCATAACTAAGCTCAAAACAACATCTTTAGTACTAAGTAAGTCTTGTTTTGTGGATAAAAATTTAGCTAAGGCTAAAATGACAGCCAGTAGTGCAAATTCCGAAGGTTGAAGCTGAACAGGACCTAGCTGAAACCATCGTTGTGATCCTAAATGCCTTGGGGTACCAAAAACTGCAATTAAACTTAAAACACTAAGTCCATAAATCAGATAAGCTAGCATTTCAAAAAAACGATAATCTAAAGAAATGATAATAATCATTGCAAGTATCCCTACGATAGCAAAAGCTGCTTGCTTATATAAATAACTATGAGGTCCTACACCTAATAACTCAGCTGAAGGCTTAGTTACAGAATAAACCATTGCAACACCGAAAATGGTTATCAGCAATGAGGGAACTAAAAGCATTAAGTCCAAATGACGCAACAATTTAAATATTTTTTTCACTAGCGACTCATGTCTCATAGAATTTCTCCTATGAGTCTAGCCTTAATTGCCCATATTACTCTAGCCAACAACACCCCCTGGCTACAAAAACTACTTCATGATCTAGGAATTACTGGTAAAACAGCTGATAATTTAGCTGCTGATTTCTCTAAACCAGTCGCAGTTGTACTCACAATCGCACTGGGTTTAATAATTTCTAAAATAGGATCTCTTTTTATAAGTCACAGCTTTAAATTAAGATCGCTGCTAACCCAAAAATCTGATGAAAGAAAACTTAAAAGAGCACTTACATTAAGCCATGCTGCTAAAAATACATTTAAAACAATACTATGGGCGCTTATCTTAATAAGTGTTTTAAAGATATTCGGTATTAATATAGTGCCAGTTGTGGCAGGCGCAACAGTTATTGGAGCCGTCGTTGGATTCTCTGCCCAAAACTTAATTAAAGATTACTTGTCGGGATTTTTGCTTATTTTAGAAGATCAACTTGCAATAGGTGACAAAATTTCAGTTTTAGATGTTTGCGGAGAGGTAAAAACAGTCTCTCTTCGCACAACTCAATTAGTTGATGACAACGGAACTTTGTGGTTCATTGCAAACGGGGATGTAAGAAAATTAGGATCCTTAACTAGATCCTCAAACCATTTAGATGATCAGTAATAGCTTGACTAACAGCATCTGTAGGAAAACTTTGATTAAAAAAAATTTCAAAGGCAACCTTTGCTTGATAAACTAGCATTCCAACTCCATTATAAAAATCAATATTTTTTTGCTTAGCCATTTTTCCAAGAGGAGTTATAAGCGGATGATAAATTAAATCAATGATTGAAAACCCTTTTGTTAACTGAGATTCTTTAAGTGGAGATTCATTTTGATAAGAAGTATTTGCCATCCCAATTGGAGTCGCATTTATAAAGAAATCAATTTCCTTTAACAAATCAGACAACGAAAGCTCTTGTGGCATTTTTGATTCTATCAGCAAATAACACTGATTAACTTTTTCTAAGTCTCTTCCATAAAAGTAAACTTTGGCGTTTTCTTTAAATAATGCATATCCAACGGCTCTTGCAGCTCCACCTGTTCCAAAAATTAAAAACTTAAAGTCTTTTGGCGCACTACCAATTTCTGATTTAAACCACTGACAAAAGCCTTCTCCATCAGTGGAGGTACCAAACATATTTTCAAGACTAACCACATTAACAGATTTAAGTTTTCTAGCCGTATCACTTAAATTTAAGTAGCTAGTAATTTCTTCTTTAAGGGGCATAGTTATAGAAAGACCTTTTAGCCCAAATTGCTTAGCTGCCGTTAACGCATTTTTGACCTCTCCTTTTTTTACGCGAAATGCCAGATATAAACAATTTAAATTTAAAATTTCAAAGGCTGTATTAAATATCAAAGGGGACAAGCTGTGCCCAATAGGGTCTCCTAAAACTGCATAAATATCTGTTGTGTTAGTTAAAATAAGATTACGTTTCACTTAAAGATCAATTTAGTACAGATAATCTCTTTGACCGTAAAAATTATCTTGACAGGTAAAAATAAATCTTTGTTATTTCATGAACTTGCCAGCAAGCAAATCTTCTGCCATTGCCCAGCCAAATACAATCAAGGTATCTTTTGCCTTTTTATTTAGTCCTTTAAATAATTCATATATATCTTTATTTAATACAGCTTTAGGTGAGCTAAATTCAAAAACACTTGGCGCTTCTCCATTACCTTTTACCGTAAAGCTACGATCATCATAACATGACTCTAAGCCAAATCTTTTAGCTAACCTGCGCCCCCATGCTCTTTCTTCTCCTGTTGGTTTATAATTAAATCTGGGCAACACATCAGATAAATTCTTAAAAACTGCAAAACCTTTAGGATCCATCAAGCGAGCTCCAACTAAAAGATCTTCATCAGGAAATGCCAAAAGCGCCTTTTTGTAATTTTCACTTAGTAAGGTTTTTAAAACTGAATCAGCTCTTGAATTAGGCTCAATATATCCTGGACCTAATAAAAAAGACGGCGTACCACCAATTCGCTCAAGACTGCTATAAAGCCAACCACGAAGCTTACTGCCATCCCAGCATCTTGTTACTAAAACCCATTGCTCTTTTGACTTGGTTAAAAAGCCCTCATCAAAATTACCCACGGCTTTTTTAGAAAGCTCAGCCATTTCTTGGATTTCAGATTCGCTGAGTTTTTGAGTTTCACTAAGTTCAGCTCTAAGTGCCATATACTTATATTCTAGGTCATTATAAACCCCTTTGCCAACGTCATGGCTTACGGACACTTGACAGCATTTGGTCCTAAAATATACTTAAACTCAGCAATTGCTCTAGTTGAATCATCAACACAGTACCGAGAAGGGAGTTTAAAGGTTTTACTACCTACATGAATAACCACTTCCCTTTGGCCAGGAAAGGCTAATATAACTTCTTTTAACTTTTTAATTTGTTCATCTGTAGCCTTTTCAGACAAAGTTAACCTTAAGGGCTCTTTGCCTTTATGAACCAAGGTTTCAATTTGAACTGGCTTAATATCACTTGCAATTATCTTTGGCTCTAGCTCCCTTAAATCAAGCCTTCCAGTAACAAAAACAGTCATATCGTTGTTAACTTCTAGCCCTAAATTGGCCATTAGCTTAGGAAATATTAAAACCTCTATCGAAGATGACAGTTCTTCTAATTTAAAAGATGCCATTTTGTCACCTTTTTTTGTGGTACGAGCTGAATAATTAGTTATAATCCCACCTAGTGTGATTTCTTTGCTTTCGACAATTGCACTATATTGCTCACCATTTTGAAACTTATTAAATTCGTCAATTAATTCTGAGATCGGGAGGTCAACATGGGATAAAAGTGCATCCATACAATCACTTAATGGATGTTTTGAGATATAAATTCCTAACATTTCTTTTTCGAAGGCTAGTAGTTTCTGTTGATCAAATTCTTCATTTTTTATTTCAGGCCACAACGGATTTATATCATTATCTGCATGAAACAAACTAACTTGGCCCTTTTCCATTAACTTACGATTTTCCAAGCTCTGGGCAATTATTTCTTCATAACTTTCAAACAAACCGCGCCTAGTATGCCCTAAATTATCAAAAGCTCCAGCTTTAATAAGAGCCTCTATTGTACGCTTATTTAGCACGCTCAAATCTATACGCATGCAAAAGTCATAGAAATCCTTAAAAGGACCATTTTCATTTCTTTGTGTTACAATTTTTTCAGCTACATTTTCACCAACGTTTCGAATTGCTGAAATTCCAACTATTACTTCATAAGATCCATCTTCTAATTGACGTGAATTAAAACGAGATTGAGAATCATTTATGTCAGGAAGCCTTACTTTAACACCATGTTGTTTTAAATCGGCTAAGTACTGAGCCATATGCTCTTGATCATCTTTAACTGAGCTTAAAAGAGCAGCCATATATTCTGGATAATAATTAGCCCTTAAATAAGCCGTTTGATAAGAAACAAGACCATATCCATAAGAGTGACTCTTGTTAAATGCATAATCAGCAAAGGGCTCTATCATGTCAAAAAGTTTGTTGGCTAAATGCTTATCATAACCTCTTTCTAAAGCTCCTTTTACAAATTTTTCTCTATGGGCTTGAATTAAGGATCGTATTTTTTTTCCACAGGCTTTTCTTAAATCATCAGCCTCAGCTAAAGAGTACCCAGCAAATTTTTGTGCAACTCTCATTACTGATTCCTGATAAATCATTAACCCGTAAGTATCTTTTAAAATGTCTTCTAAGTCAGGATGCAAATAAGTAACTTTTTCTCTTTTGTTTTTTCGTTCAGCATATGCAATGTGCATATTGGAATCCATAGGACCTGGTCTATATAAGGCAACAAGAGCAGCTATGTCATGAAATGAGGTTGGAGCAAGTGACTTTATTAAAGTACGCAGTGGTCCGCTTTCTAATTGAAACACGCCTAAAGTATCACCTTTTCTTAACATCTCAAAAGTATTTTCATCATCTAAAGGAATTTGATCAATGTTTAAATCAATGCCTCTAGTCTTTTTAATAAGCTCAATGGCCTCATCAATCACGCTAAGGTTGCGCAAGCCTAAAAAGTCCATTTTTAAAAGACCAATTGCTTCTACCGCATCCATGTCATATTGAGTTACAATAGGAGCTTGTTCTGGATTCTGACCTGGCTCAGGCTTTCTTTGAACTGGGACGTACTCAGTTAAAGCTTCATCAGAAATTACCACGGCTGCAGCATGAATACCATCTTGCCTTCTAAGTCCTTCAAGACCCAGTGCAGTTTCTATTACTTTTCGAGCATCTGGATCCTCATCATAAAATTGACGTAACTGAGCCGCAAGCTTATAACCCTCCCAATACTGCTCATCTTCTTTAAAACAAGCCCAAAGAGGAGTTTCTCGACCTCTCACAATTGGAGGAATTGCTTTTGCTAACTTATCCCCTAAAGAATAAGGAAAGCCTAATATTCTAGCAGCGTCTCTAACTGCTGCCCTGGCCCTTATCATTGAGAAAGTAATTATTTGAGCTACCCTATCTTTTCCATAACGCCTAGCTACATAATTAATAACTTCACCACGCTTGCGCTCATCAAAATCAATATCGATATCAGGCATTTGTTTTCTGCCAGGATTTAAAAATCTTTCAAACAACAAGTCGTATTTAATAGGATCAACTGAAACAATATCTAAACAGTAAGCTACTAAACATCCTGCAGCAGAACCCCGCCCTGGGCCAACCCTAATACCATTTTTTTTAGCATAAGAAACAAAATCCCAAACCACTAAGAAATAAGCTGCAAAGCCCATGTCATTAATTACACTCAGTTCGTAATCAAGCCTCTCTAATACGTTTTGTGGTAATGGGTCTCCGTATTTATGCTTAGCACCATTAAAGGTTAAAAACCTTAAATAATTTTGCAGTGACTGTTCATAATTTTCTTTTTGAAACTCTTTAGGTACTTCAAAGCGTGGCAATATAGATTTATTTAGCTCTATTTCAAGATCAACCCTTTGAGCAATTTCTAATGTATTATCACAGGCTTCGGGATAATCTTTAAAGAGTTGACGCATTTCATAAGCTGTTTTCAAATAATGTTCTGAGCCAAAAAACTTTAGCCTATTACTATCAGAAACTGTCCTGCCTGTTTGTATACACAATAAAGCGTCATGTATTTCAGCATCTGATTTTTTACAATAATGACTATCATTTGTTGCAATAATTTCTAACCCAGCTTTCTTTGCTAATTCAATCAAAGCAGGATTTGTCTTTTTTTGTTCCGGCATACCGTGATCTTGAATTTCTATAAAAAAGTTTTCTTTTCCAAAAATATCTTTAAACCTCACGGCATAATCCAAGGCCTCCTGAAACTTGTCTTTAAGTAAGGATTGGAGTACTAAACCACCCAAACAACCACTAGTTGCAATTAGGCCTTCGTGATAGTTCTCTAAAAGCTCAAAATCTAAACGCGGTTTATAGTAATAACCTGATAAAAAAGCTTCAGACGCTAATTTCATCAAGTTTTTATATCCTTGGTTGTTATAAGCTAAAAGAGTTAAATGATACCAAAGCTTTTTACCAGACTCATCCTCTCCACCGGTATCGTCATAAATAAAATTACGCCGATTTGGCCTTGTTAATCGACTTTCAGCCGTCATATAAGCTTCCATGCCAATAATTGGCTTAATATCGTTTTCTTTACACGCCTTATAAAAATCAATAACACCATACATGTTGCCGTGATCTGTAATTGCAATAGCTGGTTGATTGTCTTGCTTGGCCAGGCTAATTAGCTCCCCTATCCTGGCAGCCCCATCTAACATTGAAAACTCAGTATGGGTATGTAAATGGACAAAAGATTCCACTTAACCTCTACTTTCCTTTTTATTATTAAGCCGACACATTACATTACTTAAAAATACCACCCTAAAGCAAGCATTTAGTGAATGGTGTCTAATATGGACTTTCTAGCTAGGTTAATAGCTTCAGATGCTGCCGTTTGGCGAATTCTATTTCTATCCCCAATTAGGTCAAGCTCAAGAACTGACTGTATCTTTCCATAAATACCAATAAATACTTTGCCTGGTTGATAACCCTCTAATGAGTCCGGACCAGCAACACCGGTTGTTGAAAGTGCCCAGTCGGTTTGAAATTTTTCTGCACTAGTAGCTGCTAGCAAAAGAGCTGCATCTTTTGACACTGAAGCCTTTAAATTAAGATCTAACATTTTATTTTTGGTCTCTAAAGAATAAGCAACTAATGAGCCTTTAAATACCTTTGAGGCACCTTGAACTGAAACAATTCTTTGAGATACAAGACCGCCAGTTAAAGACTCAACAACTGAAATTGTATTTTTATGTTCAGTTAATACCTTAATTAGCTCTTCTTCTAAAGTATTTTCGCTGTCAGAAAAAATCCATGACTTTAATTTGGTTTCCAATTCTTTAACTAAAGTACTAAAGTGCTCATCATCTTGCCGTTGCGTTGCTACTTTATTTAACCTGATCTTAATACCTTGAGCAAAGCTTGCTTGAAATGCTAAATCAAACCCGTAGGCACTTGCTTTGTCATTAAATTCAGTTAGCAAATCAGCTAATCGTGACTCAGTTATACCCCAAAGTGAAAAAGTCTTTTGTAAATAACTAGCTTTTAAGCCAAAGGTATTAAGTAAGTGAGGTAACACAGCTCTTTGTGTCATTTCCTTCATTTCTGCTGGAACACCTGGGAGCAAATACAACGGCTTTTTCCCCACCATTAAAATCATGCCAGGTGCAGTCCCAACTTTCTGATCTATAATTTGTGAACCATTTATAACATAGGCCTGCTTAAGGTTAGATTCAGCCATTTTATACTTTGACTTTGCAAAAATTTCTCTTAGGCGCTTTTCTATTACTTCATCGTATTTAAGCTCAAGGCCTAACGCTTGAGATACTGCTTCCCTGGTTAAATCATCTTGTGTAGGACCTAGACCTCCCGTTATGATTACTGAATCGCAACGTGCTAGTGCTTCCCTAACAGCAATTCCAATATCTTCAAGATAATCACCTGCAGTTGTAATATAACGCACTTTAAAGCCGTTTAAAGTTAACAATTCAGCTAGCCACTGAGAATTTGAATCAATAATGTGACCTTTTGTTATTTCTGACCCAACAGTTAAAATTTCAACTTTTATTTGATCCATAAAATGCATCCTTAAAATAAATCACTCCAGTTATCAAAGTAAGCACAACGCTTATCCAAAGCAAGCTGTTAACCAAGAGTGAAACTTTTGAAACATAAGGCATTACCCCAAAGCCTACAGTTAAGTCTTGAAACACAGTTTTAAGCTTAGCTAGATTTTTTGCAGGAACTGATACTCCAGATCTAGACGCATTTGTTCGATAAAGACTTACAGCAACCTCCCTAAATGCAACAATTCCTACAGCAAACCAAGATAATTTAGAAATATAAGCAAGGCTAAACATTGCTGATAGCACAGCAAATTTATCAGCTAAAGGATCTAAAAAGGCCCCTGATGAAGTCTTTCCCATCTGGCGCGCTAAATAACCATCTAAAGCATCAGTTATTGACACAGCTAACCACAGGCCAACTAAAAGCCAACTAACTTTATAATTAACAATTAATATCACTAAAAAAGGAGAAACAATGATGCGAGCAACTGAAATTAAGTTAGCCGGAGTTGCTAGGGCAGAAGGTCCATAAATTTTCTTTTTATCTAGCTCCGACACTATATAAACACTATCAGTTTCCGAAATGCCTCTGTTAGTTTCTTTCATTTAAAATAAAAGCTTTTAGATCCGACAAGTTCTAGCTAAATTACTAATAATTGCTAGGTATTTTTTTAAAAATTTAAATAAAAACCCCCTAACTTTATCAGTGGTAATTATTTTAAGGCGACTCAAATTTAGTAATTGAGCTTTAACTTTTAACTATTTGGTTTATAATCATATATTAATCTTTTTAACAACAACTACCCAAATTGGCTAAGATAGTGCCCATATTAGATGTTGGGGCACTTCCAATTGAAATTATCTTTCCACTTGGATCAATTAAATAATAAATATCTAGCAAACCTTGAGGATTGTATAACTTAGTCATCTTTTTTGAGGCAATACCTGTAATCCAATTTGAGGGAGTTTTCCCAACTAGGTCACTAACAAAGCTTCCCATAGGTGGACCACTTTGGTCTAAATCATTGTAATTTTCAAGCTCTAGAACAACAGTGTTAAATCCATTAAGCTCATTTATATAATTTTTCATTTGTGTTGTTCCTGCCTGACAAGAACTACACCAGGTTGTCACCAGCCACAATAAAATTGGTTTACCCTTGTAATTACTCAGGTTTTGAGACACACCATTTAAAGAAACAAAACTTGCTTGAGGGGCACTGTTATTTACCTTTAATGAACTTGTTTGACCCAACGTTAGTGTTTGAACATTAGAGGTGCCATTAAAATAGGCTCCATAAATCACAAGACCTAAAACTATAACTGTGACAATGGCACCACCAATTAAAAATCTAATCCTCTTTTGGCGCCTAATTTTTTCTTGATAGCGATTTTGACGTTGACCCATAAAAACCTCCTTAACAATGTTATTGGTGTTCTAACGATTTAACCTCGCAATGTTGACAACATTGATTTGCATAGTTCTTCAGGGCAAATATTGCAGCAATCACAGCAATTAGCGCGGCAAATAATTGAATTTCAACAGAGTAACGTGCTGCAAAATATTGAAATTTAGTTGCAGATAGCCCCATTATGGAGCTAACCCCTAATAGACCAAAAATTGATGCAAGCAGTGGAGAACAACACACTAAAGAAGGTACTACAGCTACTATGAGAGCAAAGAACGACAGTCCTGATGTTTTTGTTGACTTAACTACTTTACTTATAGATGCTATTTCAACAACAACTGTAGTACCTATAGCTAAACCAATAATTAGTGCAAATACCACATCACCTAAAGAAACATAAGTCATATTTGATAAACTAATTCTTTGGCTATATTTAGAAGTTATAAGTAATAAAAATAAAAAACCAACAAATACAGCAACGCCAAATAAAACTATGTAATTAACCCCACGTAAAAGCTCCCGCAAAGTGATTAAAAATTTACTCGTGCTTAGTTGCTTAACTTGGCTCATACTTTTGCTTTTTTATTTAACCCAGAAAGACTTTCAGTATCACAGCTACATCTAACACGCCTTAGGCGCACAATACGCACAATAAAAAATCCAATTGCTAGTGCTAAGATTAACCCAAAAAATCCTCCTAACACAGAGCTTAAACCAATTGCTGTTAAAACACTGACTAAAAGCGGTAAACCGCAACATGAAAAAGCCAAAATTGCTGCAACTATAAGCCCTATGGCTTCTTGATTGCTAGTTCTATTATTCGTTGGGATACCCTTGTTACTCATCTATCCTCCTTTGATTAACCAGCACAACAAGACATCATTGAAACATCTTTTTCAAATGATTGAGCTACCAACTTAAGCGCCTCTGAATAAGACAAATAAACTGACCAGCTTGAAGCAAGTTGCTCAATGGTAAATCCACTTTGTATTATGTAAACACCAGCTTGAAGTATCTCTTCAGCTGAATTTCCAAAGATATGCAAACCAAGAATTTGCCCAGTTTGTCTTTCTGCAACCATTTTTATAAAACCCACATCATCTCTGTTGACAACAGCTCTTGCCACATCAGCAAAGTTAAGTATTTTAGCTACAGGATCAAACCCCATCTGTTTTGCTTTTTCTTCAGTTAGACCAACAGATCCTATGGGTGGAGAGGTAAAAATAACACGCGGGACAGCTTTATACTCAAGAGTTTCAAAACTTCCCGTTATGGCATTGTTAGCTGCAACCCGCCCTTGAGCCGCTGCAACATAAACATACTGAAAGGATCCAGTGACATCTCCTGCTGCCCAAATATTTTGCTGAGTTGTACGTTGAAACTCATCACTAACTACCTCATTTTTTGAACCAACCTTAACCGCAGTATTAAAAAGATTTAACCTTTCTGTATTAGGTCGCCTACCAGTTGCAATTAAAAGTTTTGAAGCAATAACTTCGCGTTCTTTACCATTAACGATGGTGATTACTTTAATAGCATCCTTTAGACTTTTTTTAATCTCTAAAATACGCGCATTTGTAATGACCTCAACTGATCGTAAGTTAAGATTACTTGTTAAAGCTTGAGATATTTCTGGTTCTTCAAAGGGTGCAATACGGTTAAGTGCTTCAATTAAATAAACCTTAGAACCTAAGTTTGCAAAATGTTGGGCAAATTCTAAGCCAATAGCATTACCTCCTATAATGGCAATACTTTCAGGAATATCTTCTAGCTCTAAGGCAGTCTCATAAGTTAAATACTTAACAGTATCAATTCCTTTAATTGACGGAACAACCGCTGTAGCTCCTGTTGCAATTAAATAATTTTGTGCAACTAATTCTTTACCATTAACGCTAAGAGTTTCTGAATTTTTAAAACTAGCTGTTCCCTGTAATATTTCAAAACCATAAGCTTGTGCAACGTTTAAGTATTTCTTTTCCTTCAGGGCTTTCACAATTTTGTCTTTATTACCTTTAAGCTGGTGAGAATTTAAAGAACCTTTAGTTATAGTTATTTCATCAAAGCTGTTTTTATTTAACTTTGAAAAAAAATTAGAAACACTTAATAGCGCCTTAGATGGAATACAGCCAACATTCACACAAGTTCCACCTATTTTCTTTTCTTCAATCATAAGAACTTGGGCTCCATAGCTTTTTGCCTCAATTGCTGCTGCAAAAGCTGCAGAACCAGAGCCTATTATGACCAAATCCCAATCTTTTGCTGCCTTGCTCTGTTTCACTGCAACCTCCTTTTGTGTTACAACTTAATCTTAATAAGTATGCTACAGATTCCAGTTAACTGGAATGTCAAATACGTTAAAATAATCATTATGGAAATTGCTGATTTTTCAAAACTCACTGGAGTGCCTAAAAAAACCTTGCGCTACTGGGAAGACATTGGAATCTTGCCTGCAGCTAACAGAGCACCAAACGGATATAGGAGTTATACAACCCAGCATTTTAACACAGTTAACTTCATTAAATCTGCTAAAACGCTTGGACTAACTTTAGGTGAAATTAAATCAGTAATTAAGCTTAAAGAAAATGATAAATCACCTTGTCAATATGTATATGAACTACTAATAAAAAAGGCTAATCAAATTGATGAAACAATTGAGAACTTAAAAGCTATTAAAAAAGAGCTTGAAAAACTTATAAAAAGAGCCTCAACTTTAAATTTAGAAAAATGTCAAGAAAATGAAGTGTGCCACATAATTCCATCAAAAAATTAAGTACTTAACTCATACCTGGTCATCTGAAAAGCAGCTGAGTCTGCTGCTTCAATTGTCCTTTCAATAGCAGGCAAATCATGCATAAATGACGGAAACATTATTTCATAGCCACCTGGGGCTAACGCTATTTTTTGTTTTAACATCTCATGAAAAAAAACCTTATAACGCCCTGAGTCAACTGATTCTTTTGCCTGATTGTAATTCTTAACCGGTTGAGAACTAAAAAATATTCCAATTAGTGTCTGAATGCTTGGAACATTAACTGGGATACCTCGTTGACCAATAATTTCCTCAAGGCCTATCTTTAACTTATTAACACGTTGCGTTAAGTCCTTATAGAGTTCAGGACTTAACTCTTGAATTACAGCCTTTCCAGCTTCAATAGCCAAAGGGTTACCTGAAAGTGTTCCAGCTTGATAAACTTTGCCCACCGGAGCAAGTAACTCCATTAAATCACGACGCCCGCCAAAAGCACCAATAGGCAAACCACCCCCTATAATCTTGCCCAACACCCATAAATCTGGAGTTACTTTAAAATAATCACTTGCAGCAAACTTGCCTAAACGAAATCCTGTAATGACTTCATCAAAGATTAAAATGGCACCAACTGAATCACATGCTTCGCGTAAGTGGTAAAGCCAATTTTCCTTAGGAGCTACTAAACCCATGTTGCATGCAATTGGTTCTACTATGACACAAGCGACATCTTTTTCTAAAGATATGTCTTGATTATAATCAAGCAAAATCGTATCTTTTATCTGTCCGCTAGTTACTCCCTTTGAAGAAGCTATAGATGTGGTTGCCAAACCAGAACCTGCCCCTACTAAAAATGAATCAGCATGCCCGTGATAACAGCCTTTAAACATAACTATTTTGTCTCTTTGGGTCGCAGCCCTTGCTAATCTCACGGCCGACATTGCTGCCTCAGTGCCAGAAGATGTAAATCGAATCATCTCTAACCCATGAATCAACGAGCAAAGCAATTCACCATACTCGACTTCAATTGTGGTTGGCGTGCCATATGTTGTACCATTTTGTGCCGCCTTATTAATTGCTTCAATAACTTTTGGATAACAGTGACCAAAAATTAAAGCGCCGTATGATTGGATGTAATCAAGATAAGTATTTCCTTCAATATCTGTCAGATAAATTCCCTGACCAGATTTTGTAAAAAAAGGAGTTCCGCCAACTGATGCAAATGAACGAACTGGAGAACTAACACCGCCTGGCAAAACTCTTTGGGCTCGCTCAAACCAGGCCTTATTTGTAAATTCAACCATTGGTCTGCCTTAAAGCATATTGTTTTGCAAAATAAGTTAATATAGCAGATGCCCCTGCCCTTTTAATTGAAACTAAAGTCTCATTAATTAAGTCATTAAGATTAACTAATCCTTTTAACCCTGCTTCAATAATCATCTGGTATTCTCCTGAAACCTGGTAGGCGAACACGGGCACATCGACACTGCTTGAAATTTCTTTTATTACATCTAAATTAGTAATAGCAGGCTTAACCATTACGATGTCAGCACCTTCTTGAACATCTAGAGCCGCTTCTAATCTGGCTTCTTTTACTGACCTATCAAAAGCTTGCTGGTAGCTTTTTCTATCACCTTTTAAATCAACTTTCACAGCATCCCTAAATGGGCCATACAATGCTGATGCATACTTAACTGAATAACTTAATATTCCTGTTTCAACAAAACCAGCCTCATCTAAAGCCTCCCTAATTGCTTTAACCTGACCATCCATCATACCTGATGGGCATACAAAATCAGCACCTGCTAATGCTTGAGTAACTGCAATTTTTTCATAAAGTTCTAAAGTTTTATCGTTATCAATCTCACCAGAATCTTTTAAAACTCCACATTGCCCATCTATACGGTATTCATCTAAACAAAGGTCACACAATACAACAAGATCATCTTTAAATTCACTTTTTAGTTTTCTAACAGCTTGGGCAACTATGCCATTAGGATCAAAAGCATTGACACCGACTTCGTCTTTTTCAAGTGGAATTCCAAAAATCATTAAGGCATTAATACCTAAATTCTTTACTTCCTTAGCTTCATTAATTAAAGATTCTAAATTGTGCCAAAATTGACCAGTTAAAGATGGAATTTCCTTTGGCTCAGGTAGACCCTCGGCAACAAATACTGGCAAGATTAAATCCGATAAATTAACTTTAATATCGCTAACCAAATCTCTAATAGCAGATGTTGCTCTTAATCGGCGCAAGCGTTGATAAGGATAAGGCATTAATTAAAATCATAGATTAAAAAACTCGTGATAAGAAATCTGCACTAACTTGGATTATAAATCCAGATCTTCTATATTAACCTCTGATTGCTCTATTTCTTTAATTTCCTTATCTTCTTTATCTCTGCGTTTAATAAATATAAGTAACAATATCAGCAAAGCTAAGAGGATTAGGATTAATCCAGATAAGGCGCCAATTAATAATTTAACTCCCAAACTTAAACCCGATTCAGGTTTATTTAAAGACCGCAATGAAGTCTGCTTAGCACCAAGGCAAAGGCCGGTTGTGCGCTTATCTAATAAAATACTGTTAAAATAAATTGCTTCCTTAACAACATAGCACCCATTGGGCAAATACTGTGGTGGATTTATATACCATGGATAATCAATAGATGTTCTAGGCACAAAAGTATCTAGCTGTCTTGATATAAAAAGTGACGCCTTGCTTGACCCTTTAGGAATAACCTCGGCAGATAAGTAAGGCTTCATTAAAACATTGCCAGTGTCATCCATTGGCAAAACCAACACCTGTCGATTACCGTTTTGCACATAAACATACGGCTTACCTAGAAAGATCTTATGAATTTGTATACCAGGTATGTGAATAACAACGGCTATAACAACACGTGAGCTTACAACTAATTGAATTTGGTTCTTACCTGATTGAGTTGTAGTTGTGTAACTGGAATTAAGAGCTTGAGAAGCTACTGAGCCAACATAATCGCCCGGTGAAAGATTCTTAGGGACTGTAACAGTAAAAGAAACATATGCTCCTTTATTTGGTAATAAGGTAACCTCTGTGGGGTTTATGCTAATCCAGGATGCCACTCCAATTGGGTAAGGGTGCTCTTGTCCGTAAGCGACCCCTGTTACAGGAGAGGTAGTAGCATTTGTTGGATAAATTTCATACGTTTGACCCTCTTGGGATTGGTTTAGAATATAAATTTTTCCAGAAGCACTCTGGCCAGGATTTAAAACGTAATAAAAATAACCGTTAGGACCAGGATTAATAGGGCGCACCCCAGGTGGAGGCGGTAAGGTTGCAAAAGCCTTTGCTGGTAAAGCAAACAACCCTGCTAAAAAAACTAGCAGGGTTGTTAAAACTAGCTCTTTATGAGCCCTCAAGTTAACCTTTCAATTCCTAAAAGGAAGGCATGCTTTGGGTCCAGTTATTCATATTAGGAGTAACACTTGTCGAACAATTTGGTGCATTTAAGACAACATCATACCAAGTGCCGCCTTGGGCTATTGGATAAATAGAGGAACCCGGTTGAGGGTACTTTGCAACAATAGCAAATAAGCACGCGTCATTTTTAGAATAAGCAACTAATTCAACTGCTGAGCTATTCCACGGTGGTAATTGAGAAGTTCTTACCTCTACCTGATTAGAACCAGGAGTTAAATTAACACCCGGATTTACGTACTTAATTGGTCCTGGATCAGTTGCATTAAGTTGTGCTGCTAATGTTGAATAACCCGGATTTACAAAGGAACCTTGATTAGCAGTATATGCGGAATTAACAGCTTCAACAGCTGATCCCATAAGTGATTTTGTTGAGGTTGAATAAGCAGCTCCAATAGTTGATAAAAATGTTGGGATCGCAATTGCTAACAAAATTGCGATCACCAACATTACAACTAGCAGCTCTATCAAGGTAAAACCATCATCAGAGTGCCTCATAATTACACTCCTTAAATATCATTAAGCAATCTTTTTAAGGACCAGTTGCTATAGTGTACTGAACACCACCGACATATGATGCTGCCCATGATGAGCCGTCAATACTAACTGAAACACCTGGTGAAATGTTGTAAGTTCCCATACCTGTATTAACAGCTGCTGACACAAACTTAACTGCTGTTCCATATGTGGTTAACCCGGTACCACCACCAGTAACTGTTGTACCTGAGTTAACAAAGCTAGGTGATGGTGATGTTGTGCCTGCTGCTGGCGTGATTGATCCAACAGCTGAATCTAAAGAAATTAATGAAGATGACTGTGTTCCAGCATGTACCACATAAACATCACCTGCTGCATAAGTAGTACCAGATGCAAAGGTAATAGTAATTCCGTTTAAGCCTAAAGCTGTTGCAGTTCCATTTGTTGCAGTACCTGATCCTGAGGCACCACCGTCATTAGAGGTATAACTATAGGGAGTTGAAGTTCCAGTACCTCCAGAAGCCACTGTTACCTGGTAATAAACACCATCATTGGTACCTGTATAGGTCCCAGCAGAGTTTGTTGCAAGTGCTTGAGTTGTTCCTGCTGTTTGGGTCCATGTTCCTGTGTATGTAAAATCAGAAACAGCCACGGTTCCGTTCCAACCATCGCCAGTACCAGTGTTATCTGACCAGGGTGCGGATGGTAAAATACCTGTAATTGTTGAACCAATGGTACCAGTAATGGTTTGATTAGTTACCGTTCCGATATTTAAAGTACCTCCGTTAAGTGTTAGTGTCGATTGTCCAGATGCCGTTGTTCCAGCATATGCAGATACTGAATAACCCAAAACTGCAAATGCTGAAATTACGACAAGAACTGCCACACGGCGTATTACGTGCATTTTTGCTCCTTTCTCTCAATCCCGTCCTTGCTTATTACAATGATACAACCTTAACCACCCTCGGTCAAACGTTTGCCACAAATAATGTTCATGCAACCCCCTACTCTTGATGAGCCAAGTCTTAATTCTTGGTTAAGATTTTTAAAAATTAGCTAAACTAACCTTTTAATTAAAGTAAATAAATCAATAAATCCCAAGAAACTACAGCCTTGCCCACAGTCAACCAATAATCGAAATTACGATGTTAATTGACCTACAAACCTTTTATTTAAAATAACAAAGCAACTAGCACAACCTTCAAATTTGAAATATTTTAACGGTCCGGCTTTTAATGTTAATTTCTTTAAATGAGGGATTTGACCGCTCTGTGGAAAAATCCAAATGTTCAAGTCGGACAAATTATTTCTTATTTTGTTGCTTGAAGCGATTTAATTAGTTTAAAATGAAAAGAAGTGCCCACATTGGAAAAAACTATTTTCAGGTGTTAAAAGGAAATTTGATGAACAAAGTTAATTTGATAGAAACTATCAAGAAACTATTTACTACTCAAACAGTTCATGCCAACAACGATATTGTTTTTGGGACATCTGATCTTAATCAAGCTCTACCTAAGGAAGAGTTGATTAAATCCACAATTGTCAAGACCCACAGATCAAATAACAAGGCTTTTGATCATAGTGATTAAACTAATAAAGGGTCAAATAACCACATACGTAAACTCAAAGCTACTTTGTCAGTTGTTTTGCTTGGTTGCATAGTTTTGATTTCTTCATCTTGTAGCTCCAATAAGTCTTCAAGTTCTTCTAACACCTCTAGCTCTACCAATGGTCAATCAACCGGGTCTGTAATTAAAATTCCAGGAAAAGACGCATTTTGTAATCTAATTAGTGCTACTGATTTAAGCCAGATTATGGGAGCTAGTTATCCGCAACCTACTTTGAGTGCATCAGGCGGTGCTGCCTTAGAGATAGATTGTGAGTCCGATAATTCTTCTGGCGGTACTGTGAGCTTTGAATTATTTATAGGAGATAGATGCTATAATGGGCAGTCCCCTAGCAAGCAATGTTTGTCAGATAATCTTGATGCTTATCAAACTGATTTGTCACTTGATCAATCCAATGGCTCAGTTCAAATCCTTACAAACCTCGGCGAAAAAGCCTATTGTGCAACTAAAAACGTTGCGGGAATACCAATGGCATTTGTCACAATTTTAAATGGTTGGCATAGGGTCGGGGCTAGTACTGACACTTGTACTCAAGGAGAAGCTCTTGCAAGTTTACTTTTAAAACGTATTTAAGATTTAAATAACCGTCTGCATTCAGTCGCCATGAAGTATTTAAACCTTAAAATAAAGTAAACTGATTTATAATTAAAGCTTTTTCTCTTAAATAAAAAATCAATAAAAGCCCACAACGATAAAATTGCACAAGAATTCCTACGAAGTACTTGCAAAAGAAAACCTTGTTAAAAAACCTAAAAGATTTTAAAATAAATGAGCTAAAAATTACCATTGAGTAACTCTTTTTTAATTTAAGCTACAATGTTAAAAGATACCAAACATTCAACTCATATGGTGAAGTTGCGCTGGTGGAATGTAGATTCAGACAACAAATTGACATTGAGCCTAACATAACTGCAAGTATAACTTTCTTTGGAGTTTCTTATTTGGCTTTAGGTTAATTAAATGAAAAATCTCTTAGCTAAATACAGGAAATATTTAATTGTAGTTACAACCATAATACCATCATTAGAAATTGGTGCCTTGTTGTTAATAACAAGCAATAATAGCCAAGTAAGTACTACTACAAGCCTTCCCACATGGAAATCTCAATCTACAACTACAATACCTCCTAAAACTCTTCCATCTGTGCCGTTAGTTCCTGCTAATTGGCTTAAATATGACGATGAGAGAGTTTTACCTAATGCTAATGCACAGTTAACACTTCATGAACTTATAGTAACAGGTTTAAATTCTACACCGCCTTATGAAACTTATATAATCTCAATTAAATATGTCATAACTAGATGGCGCAATATTCCAAAGTCGTATATCTACAGTATCAAAATTGAACCAAGATTTCATGCACCCAAGAATCCAAATACACTAATAGTAATAGTGTATGCAACTGGAGATTTTTGGACTGCGGCAGGATCAGGTATGGGCGTGGTGCTAGATTCACCAACTGGCTGTGGTGAGGATAGAGTTCCAACTAGCGAAGGTAATATATTAAGCTGTTCACCAATTAGACACAGGTACCTTGCAGATGAGTGTGTAGGTGTCCCTAATTTTTTAGGTCTAACTGATTAAGCCTATGACAATCTTTCGCCATTAGGTAAGGTAATTACCATTCCTCCTTCTCAGTGGAGTGCTTGGGGATATGTAACTCATTAGATTTATGCCTCTGCTTGCTCAATTTAGACAATATCGGTTCTCAGTGAGGTTCTTTGATCCTTAATGATTGCTAATTTGAGAGGTGCTCTTAACTTCTCAATGTGACACTGGAATAATTGGCAAAGGTGATTCAATGTCGACAAATGAAATATCAGCTATTAAAAGAAAAGAAACCCAAAAAATAGAACATAACCAATTAATTACTGATATTGTTAATTGGCTACAAAGAAATTATGTAACCTGCCTTAATACAATAAAGACAAGAGATAAATTCAGCCCAATTTTTAAAAAAGATCACTAAGACATATAACTGTTAAAAGCGTCAAGAAATTTTAAGATCGGCGACTTTAGAACTCTTAAGTTAGGAAAATAGCTTAGCTAAGTAGCAACTAATTAAAAACTCTTTCTTTTAGTATGTGCAAAGTCTTAATAATCTTTCCATCATTTGTAGTCCTGCCATCAAAATTTAACTTATTAACTTAAACCTAGGATGTCTAAGAAATTAGTTTTGTCACTGCTAGTACCGCTTGATAAACGCTTTGTGTATCTGGCGCTTGGCTTCTCTTTATATTACGCAGGCCTAAGTCTTTCAAAGCCTTTTTAGTCGTATCACCAATTGCTACAAAATACTTATCTGCAATTTCGTCCACAAAGCCACTTAAGGCTATTGCCTGACTAGGAGCATAGCAGACTACAACATCAGCACTTAAAAGAGCTTTTCTTTCTTCTTGTGAAAATTCCTTTGGAACCGTGTCATAAAGATCAATAACTAGTGGCTTTTGACCAATATCGGCAAATTCGCTCTCAATGTAACCCACACTTTTAACTGAGCGAGGATACAAAACCTTAGCTGGTTGCGCTAGCTGCACAATCTGCTTAGCAACACCTTTTGAGCTTGAACCAGTAAAGAAAAATTCTGGATTAATGCCATAAAAAAGTAAAGCATCTTTTGTTTTTTGTCCAAAGGCACAAAACTTAACATTTTTTAGTTCCCTTACATCTTTTAAATGTGTGAAAAAAATTTTCACAGCCTTTGCAGAACTAAAAAGAATAAAATCAATATTGTTTTCCTTAATAAAATTAGAAAATTCAATGTTTTCTGGAATCAATATTTTTATCGTTGTAGTTGACGTGCAATAACAGTCAGCTCCATTTCTCCATAAAATTTCTTCTAACTCATTAGCATCAGCAAAAGAACGAGTAATGAATATTTTCTTTCCTGCAAAGGGGCCATTACATGGAAGAAATTTAAAATCAGCACTTTTACTAAAAAGTATTGCAGCCGGCGGTAAAACTTTTAGTTCGTGAAGATCCTTTAATTTTGCAAAGACCACATCTTGCCAAAAAGCAGTGGCCCAATGAACAACTGCGATCTCATCAGAATCAGTGGCTCCTATTTTATATAAGTAATTAACTATATCGCTTTTAGTCTCAGCTCCCATTAAAAAAATCAGTGTTGAATTAAGGTCATCTATTACTTGCTGTTCTAAAGGAGAAACAGAACGCGTTGTGAGAACCTTGAAAGCCCTAGTAAGACCTCTGTAAGTTAGTGGAACACCACAGGCAAGACTTGAAGCAAGAGCAGATGTGATACCTGGAACAATTCGATAAGTTATTTTAGCCTCAAAGAGAGCTTTAACCTCTTCATTAATTCTTGCAAACACCAAAGGATCCCCGCCTTTTAACCTAACCACGGTGTCGTACTTAGAACCGTACTTAATTAATAAGTTATTAATTTCCTCTTGGAAATGATCCCCCCCTGGCTTTTTGCCAACATCAACTAAAATGCAGCTCTGTTTTACCTCTTGTAATACCCTTTGATCAATCAACCGGTCGTGAATAATGACATCAGCTTTTTTCACTAACTCATAAGCTCGTCTTGTTAAAAGCATCGGATCACCAGGGCCAGCCCCAATTAAAAAAACTGCCATAATTTAATCAACCTGACTCATAAAACTTTGACACTCTTTACCAATTTCAGCAACCACCTTAAAGGCATTTGCGTTGTTAAGTATACGCTGGGATCTCAGAAATGAACCATTAGGGCGCCCGACTAAATAACTAAATGCTATTTTACTGCCGCTACTTTGCGCATATGCCCCTACGGCTTGTGAACAACCGGCTCCTAAGTTCTCTAAAAAAACGCGCTCTAAAGTTACTTCTTTAAAAGTTTTTAAATCATTAATCTCTTTTAACAACTCAGAGATATTAAAGTCTTTGGCCCTGCATTCAACTGCAATAGCTCCTTGTCCTACTTGTGGAATTACTGTCTCAGTCTCTAGTATCTCAGCTACTTTTTCCTCAAGTCCTAGCCGTTTAAGTGCAGCATATGCCACCACAATAGCACCATCTTTTGGAATTTTTTTTAACCTTGTAATTATATTGCCTCTTAAGTCAATAAAATTTAAATCATCTCTTAAGGCCTTAAGCTGAATAAGCCTGCGTTGAGATCCTGTGGCAACTGTCGCATTAGATTTTAAGCTTTTTAAAGATTTGCCAACTAAAGCATCGCGCACGTCACCTCTTTTTAAAACTGCTGGCATAACTAATTCATTATGTGCATAAGTAGGTAAATCTTTTAAAGAATGTACACAAATGTCAGCCTTATTACTTAAAACAGCCTTTCTAATTTCGTTAATAAAGACGCCTTGTCCGCCAATCTTTGACAGGCTTAAATTTGGGTGTAAATCACCGTAGGATTTAACTAAAACCAATTCAATGTCAAGGCTTGGATTTAGCCTCAAAAGGGCTTCTTTGACCATTTCGGCTTGAGCAACAGCAAGAGTTGAACCACGTGTGGCAATCCTTAATTTTTGGCTTGTCAATTTAGATCAAACAACACTCTAATGGCCTCAATAAGTTGCTCTTGCTTTTCAGTACCAGCAAACTCTTTAACTGCTGAAATTGGCTTATGCATTAAGGTATTTACAACTCGAGACAGGATAACTTTTATTAACTCTTGAGTTTCTAAATCTAGTCGCGATAAAGCACTAGCAAAGTCTAAAGTAACGCGATCTTGTATTTCTTTCCCATATGAGACAAGGCTCGTAACTACAGGATTTGCAATTAATTGCATTCTTTCTTTTTTTAATTTCAAAAGCTGTTGTTCAATAATGGATTTGGCTTTATCTAACTCTTGCTTTCTTAAAGCAAGATTTAAATCAGCATATGACTCAAGATCACTTAAGTCATATAAACTAACGTTAGGTAATTCTTTTAATGCTGGATCTATACTTCTTGGCATACACAAATCAACCATAACAAAACTTTGAGGTAAACCATTTAGCATTGATTTATTAATTACATAGTTCTCTAAAGAGCTAGCTGAAACCAGAGCTCCAATCTTATTTAAAACTAAAGGTAGCTCCTTTAATGATATAGCAATTACATTTTCAAAAACTGCAGCTCTTGACTTAGAACGGCTTATCACATAAGTTGTTAACCCAGTTTGTAAAGCTCTTTTTATTGCAACTTTTGCAATCTCACCTGTTCCTATAATTGCAATTGAGGAGTCTTTAGGGATTTCTTTTGCAACCTTATCAATAGCTAGATGTCCTATAGAGGTAGCACCTTTTGAGATATTAGTTTCAGAACGAACCAATCTGCCGGTTTTAATAGCAGCCTGGAAAATAGATTTTAAGACAGGTCCAGCAGCCTTTTGCTTTAAAGCCTCATCAAATGCTCTTTTAACTTGCCCTAAAACCTCATATTCGCCCGGGACTATTGAATGCAAACCACTTGCGACCTCAAATAAATGATTAATTGCACCATCATCATAGTCAATCAGTAAGCTTGGCATTGAGCCTTCTGATCGCTGAAAAAACCATTCAGAAATTTTTTCAACAGCTGAATGAAACCTATCAACTACTCCATAAACTTCGCTTCTTAAGCATGTAGATAAGATAACCGCTTCTTGAAGTTCAGAAATTGAGCTAATTTCTTTTAATACTTTTAAATACTCAGAGTCATCAAAAATTACTTTTTCGCAAGCTGATAGACCGCTAATTTTATGGTTTACTCCTACTAGTACAATTGCCATTAAAGCTAACTCCTTGTGTTTATACTAAAGCTTAGTGCCAAACACCAGAGTTGTTAACTAGCTAAACATTTTTTAAAGCATTTAAGGCTTGATCTTTATAACGCTTAACATGATAAGCTAAAATACTAAGCTCTGTAGATAAATCTACATTTCTAACCATTACGCCTTTGGGCACCGATAGATTAATTGGCGCAAAATTCAAAATTGATATGACACCCATTTCAGTTAGCATGGTTGCCACATCTTGGGCCGCTTCCTTAGGGGTGGCAATAACAGCAATATAATTCCAAGGTGTGTCTTTTAAATCATTCTTTAGCTCCCTAAGGTGCTTTACTGATACAGATCCAAGCCGTCTGCCGATTTTTGGCTGGTCGATATCATAAATGCCAACTACCTGATTTAAATCAGAAGTAAAACCAGGAGCTTGGGCTAACGCACTTCCTAAATTCCCAGCTCCGATTATAACAACGGGCCAAATAGTGTTTTTACCGAGAATTCGCCTGATCTGATTATCAAGAACATCTACAGCATAACCAGTTCCTCTGGTTCCAAAAGAGCCTAGGTAAGATAAATCACGTCTCACTATTGCAGCTGTTAACCCAAGTAAATCAGCTAACTCCTTTGACATAATGGTTTTACGTCCTATTATTAAGAATTCTTCTAGTACCCGTTGATAATAAGTGAGCCTTTCAAGTGTAGCCTTAGGTATCTCAAAAGCTGACCGCAGCACCATAAATGAATATTATTAAGGACGCTGTATTTATAGCAAACTAGAGCCATTTTAAAGTCGTGGGCATTGCAGGGCAAGCATTTAAATCCATAGCGGCGCTTTTCTTATTTTTTACTACAGTCCAGTAGCCATAGGAATCAATTAACAGACCAAGTTCGTTTTCATTTAAATCAGCAAAGGCATTAACTACCCTTAAAACAAATTCACTCTGATTAACCTTAATTAAAACATGTCTGTCTTTAGGAAAATCAACTAACTCAGGTCGTAGATTAAGTTCAACGTTGCCAAATGCATCTATCCAGTTAACTACACATGTTACAGCGCCTTGACTAAATTCTGCTTCCGGAACTTCTAATTTCTTTAACTCATCAATTGCTTTCTCTTGGCCTAAAGCCGAAAACTCTCCGTTTGCACATATTGCAGCAGCTTTTGCAAAAAGATCTCTGCCATCAAAAGTATTACCAACTCTAGGTCCAAAAAGTTGCTGGGTTTGATGTCTAAGTTCATCACTTAATGAAATTGCCTTTACTGCAAAATCAAAAACACAAGATAACACACCATTGTCAGGACCGATGAAGTAGCTAAGACTACCGTTAATATCACAAAGTAAAGCTAAAGCCTCCCTTTTTGTACCAACTGTGGGATCAACGACGACTACTGTGATAGCTCCTGCTAAAAAATTTAAATTGCGTTTAACAAGCCTGTTCGCACTAAAAATATCCCCTATTGTAAGGCTATGAGTTAAATCAACCACTTTAACGCTGGATTTAGCGGATTTATATATTGAAGCTTTTAAAATACCTGCAAACTCATCCTGATTCTGATAATCAGTGATTAAAAAAATCAGACTGCCTGACAAGGTAAGGCTTAAGCACTAAGGCTTAATTGCGCCAGTTCCTTCTTGCCTCTTAGGTGACTTAAGGCCTCTCTTTCTATACGGCGCACCCTTCTAATGCCAAGATTAAGCTCTTTTGCCACGGACTCAAGTGATTTTGGTGGCCTTCCGTCGATCCCAAAGCGCAGCTTAATTACATCTCGCTCTGCCTCAGGTAATTCCTCAATAGCTTGCCTTAAATCTTTTGCTAAGATTTCTGATTCAATATCGTCTTCAAATCCCACATCTTGACCGGCGGCAAGCTCGCCTAAAGAAGTTGTCTCATCCTCACCAACAGGCTGATCAAGTGAAATCTCTGAAAATTGAGTTTTATCTATCGCCCTTTGCAGGGCTTGGCGAATCCACCAAGTGGCATAAGTTGAAAACTTAAAGCCACGCTCCCATTCAAACTTATCCACAGCCCTCATTAGCCCTATGGTGCCTTCTTGAATTAAATCATCTAGATCAGCGTAAGATTGATAGCGTTTCGCCCAGTGGAAAACAAGACGCAAGTTTGCTGCAATCATTGCCTCTCGAGCCTCGCGATCACCTTCAGAGATTCGTTTTGCTAGCTCTACTTGCTCGGAATGAGAAAGTACCCTGTGTCGTAAAAGACCCTTGGCAGGATTTGGAGCACCTGACCAGTCTAAAAACTCCTCAGGTTCTATTGAAAGTTCTGGTTTTGTATTGCGACCCTTCTTACCTTTTGCCATTTTTTCTCCTAATATTACTAACACTATTTTTAGGCTATAAATTCCAAGTATTCAAGGCAGTTGTTAATATCACAAAAAACGATAGCTACTTAAGAGCCTGCAAGCTCTCTTGCTCTCTTAAAAGCAGCGTTAACGGCGTCTTTTATAACTTGTTCAAAATTATGGCTATCTAAAGCGCTTAGTGCAGCAACCGTAGTTCCTTTAGGAGAGCTAACTCGAGCAATCAACTCAGAAAATTCAGTTCCCTTTTTAACAAGCAAAGCCGATCCAAAAAGGGTTTGACAGACAAGGTCAACTGCTAGATCTTTTTCTAAACCTAATTCAACTGCTGCATCAGCAATTTTTTGGGCTAGATATGCAAAATATGCTGGACCTGAACCTGACACAGCTGTTATTAAGTCAAGTAAACCTTCATCTACTAAATAAACCTCTCCAAAAGTATTTAAAAGATCTCTTACTCTTTTAATAGAATCTTTCTTGACATTTTCTCTAAAAGTTACAGCAGTTGCTGATTGTCCAACTGTTGCTGCCAAATTTGGCATTGCTCTAAAAACTTCTACCCTTTCAGGAAAAATTTCTTTTAATGTGCCTATAGAGATGCCAGCAGCAATTGAAACCACTATTTCAGGACATGCATTCTGAACAATTAAGCGAGCAAGTTCTTTAACATCAAAAGGTTTAACAGCAAGTAGCGCAATTAAAGCATTGGTTGGTTCTGTTGAGCCACTCACTTTTAAAAACGTATTTAAAACGGTTTTGAGCTTTTCTTCATCTTTTTCAATAACAACAATTTTTTCATGGTTAAAAAGGTTCGCTTCATAAACTGCTTTAAGTATGGCTTGACCCATATTCCCACAACCATATAACGCAAAATCAAAGCTCATTGTTTTTGTCTCCAAAACACAGGTATTGATTTTGGTCTGTAACGATATTTGCCCTTGAAACCAATTTCCATTGCTGTTGCAAAAAAGGCTTCCGTATAGCTCCAAGCACTGCCAAGCAAGCGATCTAACTCTTGATAACTTATTTGTGAAATCGCAATGTGAGATATTAAATAAACAGCAGTTTCACCGATTGAAAATTTGTAACCAACCAATGAATTGTTTTTCTTTAGTAAATACTCATAACATTGACACTTGTTAACTTCAGGTAGTGGCATAAAATGACATTCTAAGAATAAAGATCTTTGTTTTAATATAAGCCAAAGAGTTATTGCCTCTTTAGATATTCCATGCATACGCACATACCAATTGTCTTCAAACGGATCCTTGTCATAATCAGCAATTATGCCTTGTGGATCATTGTAGGACTTAGAAAGGTAACTCTGTATTATGTAACGAGCATTGCTAATTTCCTGAGGAGTTGCTAGCTTGTAAGGTTCACTCATTTGCTACAAGCAACCAGATCCTTAGAAAGAATTCGCGAAGTTATGCAATTAACTTCTTTAGCAGTTTTTTTCCAGCTGAATGTTTTTGATAACTCTATGGCATTTTGTGAAAATGAACTTGCTAATTTTCTGTCAAGTAAAATTTGACTAATACCGTCTTGAAATGATTCTAGGTCTTTAAGATCAGCTAAAAAACCGCTTGATCCCTCAAGCACCACAGATGGAATTCCGCCCACTTTAAAAGCTACCACAGGAACACCGCAAGCATGGGCTTCAAGAGCTACTAAGCCAAAGGACTCTACCCTGCTTGGAATTACAACAACATCTGCAGCTCTGTAATAGCTAGAAAGCGTAAACTGATCTTGGGCCCCCACAAAATCAACTGACTGACTTAGATTATTTTTCTTAAAAACCTCTTTAACACTTTCAAGGTAACTCTCCCCTGAGGAGCCGCTAAGGCCCCCAGCAATAATTAAGCGTGCTTCAGGAATTGTTTTCTTTAGGTTTTTAAATACGTAAGCCAGTAAATCAAGGCCTTTTAAGTACTGTATTCTGCCGGCATATAAAATGATCGGTTCATTAATTTTTAGTCCTGTAGCTTTTCTCGCCTGAGTTTTTGATCCCGGCATAAAAATAGCACGGTCAAATCCAGGTGCCACTATAGACATCCTGTTTAAATCAGAAAATTGAAGTAAAGCAATTGTTTGCTCAAAATCTGCCTTACAGGAAGTGATTATTGCATCAGAACAAAGAGCAAGTTTTCTTTCTTGTACTTTTCTTAACTCATCAAAATCAGTGAGCTCTTTATCAATTATTCTCGCAGCTAAAGAATGATACGTAGTAATTAATGGTATCTGAAACAAATGTTTAAGGTCATGACCCACAACAGCTGAAAGCCAATAATTTGCATGTATTACATCAAAATAAATACCTTTATCAGAAAGTGCTTCAAATCTAGTTATTAAGCGTTCTTTAAATTCTTCAAGGTAATTAAAGCTTGCGTGTATGCTAATTTCATCAAAAGGCCCAGCTTTAATAGAGTGCAACCAAAGACCAGGTTCAATTTCATTTATTGACTCGCCATGTTTAGCCCTTGTAAAAACATGACATTGATTACCCAACCTGCAAAGATGGGAGGCTAAATTTCTTACATAAACATTCATTCCGCCACCATCTTTTTGTCCTGGCTGATCAAATGGGGAAGTGTGATAAGAGATAATAGCGTAATTAAACATTTAAGATTTTTCTAGGCTCAAGGGCCCTCACCGTCGCTAGTACTAATATAGCTACGATATAAGTTTATCAAGCTACTTTTTTGCTCTTCTGTAAGTTTTTTATCTTTTAAAATATGAGCAACTACATCCTCATCTTCTAACTCTAAAATTCCTGCCCTTAAGTAAAGAATCTCAGCTGATATTTTTAACGCTTTAGCAATTTGCTTCAAAATATCTGCAGAAGGCTTTCTTAAGCCCCTCTCAATTTGAGATAAGTAGGGGTTAGATACACCTGCGATTTTGGCAAAGGATCTAAGTGACATTCGAGCTCTTTCTCGTTGCTCTTTAATAAAAAGACCTAGTTCATCTAACGGAGAGTCCATCAGTTTATAACCTCATCTACTGATCCTAGGTCTTTCTGATAACGTTTAATCAACTTAGATTGCAAATCATCTATTATCTTATGGCACCGCCTACGCAATGAAGACAAAATTTTTTCTCGTTCTTCTAATTGCTGAACTTGTATTGCTAGTTGCCCTTTCTCCTGAGACAAAACACCTAGCTGCGTATAATCAGTACCCAGCGTCTGCAAAACAAGCAGCTCAACAGATTCCGAATAGCTATGACCTTGAGTGGGAGATGCCCAGGGGTGAGGTATTGATTCAGCTGCAGGCCCTTTATTCAATATAGAAGGTAGCGACTCAATAACATCTGAATGCTCATTTTCATCACTTAACCTTGATAAGGCTATATCAAGCCAGCCTTGAATAACGCGGCGATAAAACGACAGTGCACTTTCAACTTCATGTAGCATTTCACGCAGTTCTCGGATTTGTAAAATGTCCAGGCCGTCAACATTTTCCTGCTCGATTGCCCCAAGCAACTCCTCTATGCTAGAAAACTCTGAAAGTGCAATTTGCATATATATACAACATTAGTACTAATGAAACAAAAGACTAAAGAAATACCCAGTTAATTCTCAGGCCTTGCCTGCGCAAAACTACACAAGCTTTATAACAGTTATTGTTAAGATCAACTTCACCATATGATCGACTATCATAAGAAAATTCAGGGTTGTCACCTTCTAACCACATTTTTCCAGTACTAGAAATATAAGCAACCCGCTTTATAGCAAGTAAATCACTGCCAGTTTCTTTAAAAATGGCAATGTTACCTGGTTTCAAATTGGAACTTTTAGAACTTATTACAATATCTCCAGGCTTTAATGTTGGATACATACTCATCCCACTTACTTGAAAAATTTTAAATTTAACTAAGAGCAACCTAAGAAGAAATAAATTTATTAAAATTAATGCAAATAATTTCGCTAAATTTTTAAGTTGCCTGTGAATATAATTGTTCATCATGTTGCTTAGAGCCATATAATTAGTTAGAGTACTCTATATAGATACAAGCTTATTCCAGATACTAAAGGAGGTTTTATGGTCAAGGTTAAGTTGACGAAAGCTATTAAGAAAATGTTAAATGTCCAAACAGTTTATGCCCATTGTGATCTTCCCTGTGGAGTGTATGATCCTGCTCAAGCTAGGATTGAGGCCGAGTCAGTTAAAGCTATTATTGAAAAATACCACGCATCTAATGATGAAGTGTTTAAGCAAAGAGCAATTTTAATCAAGGAGCAAAGGGCTGATCTCGTAAAGCAACATTTGTGGATTCTTTGGACTGATTATTTTAAGCCTGAGCATCTCCAAAAATATCCACAGCTTCACGAATTATTCTGGAAGGCTACGAAATCAGCAGGCGAGGTTAAAAAAGGGGTAGACCTGGCCGTAGCAGAAAGGTTACTTTCTGAAATTGCTGAGATTGACAAAATTTTCTGGGAAACAAAGAAAGCTTAAAGAGACCAAAGCAATTTGTGTTATATTGGCAACTCCATGTAGCGTTTTAACGCGCTAATATAGTTAATGTATTTGTAACAATTTGGCGATAAATGCATTAGAAGGATTTTATAAATAGAGCATAAAAGGAAAAAGGAGTTGCCATGCCACAGTTTGCAACAAATAAAAAAGGGTACGACCCAGAACAAGTTGATGCCTATATAACTGCAAAGCTTCAGGAGCTTGAGCAGGCCAACGCACGTGCTGTCGCTGCAGAAACCGCTCTGGCTCAAACACAGCAAACAATTCTTGAACTTCAACAAAGAATTGATTCAATAGAAGCATCGGCGCTTTCAGCAGCTCAAAGCGTATCTTCAGCCATTGCATTACCGGAAACTGTAAAAACAGTTGGTCAAGAAGTTCAGCGCATTATTGATGAGGCAACTAAATCTGCTGAAGATATTAAAAAAGCCGCAGAACAAGAAATCCAAAAGATGCGTGAAGAAGCTCAGCGGTTATTAGACGAAGCCAACGAGAAGTTGTCTAAATCTGATAAAGAGCTAGAACAAGTAAGAATAGCCCATGAAATGAGGCTTTCAGAAATGAGAGATGACCTAGAAAAAGAGCTGGCGGCAAAAAGAGAGGCTTTTGAGGTAGAAATGGCTAAAAAACGAGCCGCAATTGAGGATCTTGAGGCCACGAAAGAAAAGGAAATTGCACTCAGAATCGAAGACATGAAGAGAAATGCGGAAAAGGAGCTAGAAGAATATAAGGCGCGCCTTGAGGCCCAAAAACAAGAGCTTGAAGCTCAGCTCGCTGACTTAAACACCCGCAAAACACGGGCTGTTAACGAGCTTAAGCAAATACAAGATGCCATTAAGCGCGCTGTTGGATCAATAAGTCTTGAAGAGCATTCAGATAGCCCAGAAATACAGGCTGAGCAACCGCCGGAGGTCCCCAAGCCAAAAATTGAGCCAATTTCAGCCTCTTCAGCAACCTTTGATGATGTGTTAGATCAAAATACTTAACACAACGCCGTATTATTTAAAAAATTTTTATTTTCTTGTCAGCGTTACAAGGGATCTAGCAACATAAGGCAGTATCCCTCCATGGATGAAATATTGCGCCTCTTGAGCTGTGTCAATACGAAGGACAGTAGTTACCTCTTTGTCATCAAAGTGGACAGTTAGTGTCTCAGGGATAAATTGAGGTGATATTTTATCCATTCCGTCAATGTTAATGAGCTCTTCACCTGTTACTGACAGCGATTCGAAAGTATCACCTGGTAAAAGTTGCAAAGGTAAGATGCCCATTTCTACTAAGTTTGATCTATGTATTCTTTCAAAAGACTCAGCAATAACAGCTCTAACTCCTAACATATAAACACCTTTTGCGGCCCAGTCTCTTGAGGATCCACTTCCGTATTCTTTACCAGCTAAAATGACTAAATCTATGTTATCCTCTTTATATTTTTGAGCAGCATCAAAAATAGTCATAATTTCCCCAGAGTTAAAATATCGCGTATATCCGCCCTCTTTTGGACTAACTAGCTTATTTTTTAGCCTAATATTTGCTAACGTCCCTCTCACCATAACCTCGTGATTGCCGCGTCTGGTGCCATAAGTGTTAAAATCCTCAAACGCCACACCCATTGCTTTAAGGTAAGATCCAGCAGGAGAGTCGACTTTTATAGAACCAGCAGGAGATATGTGATCCGTCGTAACTGAGTCCCCTAAAAATGCTAAAACACGCGCATTTTTAATGGGCTTAATTTTTTCGGGCTCACCTTTTATTCCATTCAAAAAGGGCGCCTTTCTAACATATGTAGAATTATCATCCCAGTTAAAGAATACTGTGGGTTTTACTGATAATGATTCCCAACGCTTGTCTCCCTTGTACACCTCAGAATATCTAGCTTGAAATAACTCTCTACTTAAATTCGCATTTAAAATTTCTTGAACTTCTTCTATGGAAGGCCAAATATCTTTTAAATAAACGTCGTTACCGTCACTACATTTACGTAAAGGCTCCTTCGTTAAATCTATAGCCATCGTCCCAGCAATTGCATAAGCGACCACCAAAGGAGGCGAGGCTAAGAAGTTAAATTTCACCTCTGGATGGATTCGACCCTCAAAGTTCCTGTTACCTGAAAGTACACTGCAAACAATTAAATTGTTTTCATTTATTGCTTTAGACACCTCAGGATCAAGTGGGCCAGAGTTTCCAATACAAGTGGTACAGCCAAAGCCCACTAAATAAAATCCTAGTTTTTCTAAGTAAGGCAAAAGGTTAGCATTTTCTAAATAATCAATTACAACCCGAGAGCCAGGCGCTAAAGAAGCTTTTACCCATTTGGCTTTTTCAAGTCCTAACTCACAAGCCTTTTTTGCTAACAAACCAGCTGCAATTAACACATAAGGATTTGAGGTATTAGTACAACTAGTAATGGCAGCAATTACAACATCAAAATTTTTTAACTGTTGATTTTTTTGCTCAACTTGCACAACGTCAATTCCTGCAACCTGGCTTAACCGTTGCTTAACTTGTGAAAGCTCAATGCGATCCTGAGGACGCGAAGGCCCTGCCACAGATGGCACAACTTGTTGCAAGTTTACTTCCAGGATTTGACTGTAGTTAGGCTCTTTGTAATCTTCATCATGAAAAACCCCTTGAGCCTTACAATAAGCCTCAACCAAGTCAATATGTTCATAAGATCTTCCAGTTAACTCTAAGTACTCTAGCGTCTTTATATCTACTGGAAATAAGGCACACGTTGCACCAAACTCTGGTGACATATTAGAGATAGTGGCCCTCATCTCAACTGAAAGCTTGTCAACAGAAGGACCAAAAAACTCCACAAATTTGCCTACAACATTTACCTTTCTTAGAAGCTCCGTGATAGCAAGCACTAAATCTGTAGCTGTGGTTCCAGCCTCAAGTTCCCCACTTAACTTAATGCCAACAACTTCTGGCAAGCTCATTGAAATTGGCTCTTTAAGCATTGCAGCTTCAGCTTCAATTCCACCAACGCCCCAGCCTAAAACCCCCAAACCGTTAACCATTGTTGTGTGAGAATCAGTACCAACTAAGGTATCAAAAAAACAAAGATCATTTTCTTTAATAACTACCCTTGCTAAATACTCAAGATTTACCTGATGGCAAATCCCAGTACCAGGCGGTACGACTTTGAGTTTTTCAAATGCGAGTTGTGCCCATTTTAACAACTCTAAGCGCTCTTTGTTTCTCTGATATTCGAGCTCTACATTTTTCTGAAATGCATCATTGTTTCCCCAATAATCAACAATCACCGAGTGATCTACTATTAATTCAACTGGCACTAGCGGATCTACACTTTTTGGATCACCGCCTAATTCGTTAACTGCCTCTCTTAAACAAGCCAAGTCAACAACTGCAGGAATACCAGTAAGGTCTTGCATCAAGACTCTTTCAGGTGAAAAGCCAATCTCGTGGTTTTGCCCATCTTTACCCCAGCTTTTAAAAGCTAATAAATCTGCTTCAGTTGCTTTGTTGTTAATAAATCTACGCAAAACATTTTCTAAAAGTATTTTTATTCCAATTGGCAGACTGTTTACCTTAAAATCATCAGGCATATTACCTAGCGATATAAATTTAAGATCGTCTTTGAATGTTCTTAATATTTTTGAAGGGTCGATATTTATCTCCATGATGCTTAGTTTAGTATTTTGCTAAGTTAATGGAACTAACCAATTAGCTCAACAAAAAGCTCTTTGCCAAGCTGCGGACCAATGACAATACCTTTACCATTGTTTTCTAAATATACCCCACCATCCGGGCTTTTGTCTTTCACAACAAATTCTTTGCCTGGTATTACGCCATTTGAGTCAAGGTATTTAAGAGATTCAAAATCAAATTCAACTTTTTCAGTAACGCGCCGCAGTATTACCTTAGCACCAACAGTTACGTTGCCTAAGGTTTGTAATTTAGTCTCATTTTGCAAAGGCTTAGCTCCAGGAATGGGGTTTCCATGAGGACAAGTAGTTGGGTTATCTAAAAGCAATACCAATCTTTGCTCCACTTCATCAGAAATCACATGTTCCCATTTGCCCGCTTCCTGATGGGCTTTGTGCCATTCAAGGCCTATAATATCAACCAGCAGGCGCTCGGCTAATCGATGCCTGCGCACGACCTTTTGGGCTAACTCCAAACCCTTTGGAGTTAATTGGATTGACCTGCCATTTTTTATTAAGAAGCCATCGTTAAACAGCCTTTCAATCATTTCAGAAACCGAAGGGGCTGAACGCTTTAAACGTTCAGCAATTCTGGCTGCAATAATGGGAACACCCTCCTCTTGTAACTCCAAAATCGTCTCTAGATATTCTTCAACTGGCTGATGGAAGTCTTCCATGATGCTAAGAATATCCTAAAACAACCAACGGATTCTTACACAGAATTTGTGATTTTTGGTTCATCATTATAATTATATTAGGGATGCCTAATTTATTTACTAAGATCACTCTAAAACGCCTCTACTTGCTAATTCCTTTAATTGTACTCTGTACAGGTGTCAGTTCATGCACTAATCAGTCAAATCAAATCATCCTACTCAGTGGACAACACGAACAGACAACTGCCCCTCTGGTTAACAAATTTGAGTCCCTTTATCATGTAAATGTATCCGTAAGATATTCAGATGACGAGCTACTTGCCAAAATTTTGGCAGCTGAAGGAAACCACACTTACGGGGACTTAATTTATGTTGAAAATATAGAATCGCTGAACTATCTAGCAAAAAAAGGTCTTTTAATTATCTTGCCTGCCACCATTACCAATAGCCAAAACGTAAATTACCGTTCATCTAAAGGCTTTTGGGTAGGTGTATCACTTAGAGTTTCAGTACTAATGTATAACCCCTCATTAATTTCAAAAAAGGACCTGCCAGTTAACGCGCTTGAGCTAGCAAATCCAAGATACCATAACCTAGTGGGAATAGCGCCAACAGAGCCTGATTTCATCCCTGTAGTAACAGCAATGCAAAAAGCTTATGGAGCCCAAGCAACTATCAACTGGTTAAAAGGGCTAAAAGCTAACGCGGGATCCCATATTTACCAATCTGATGAAGACTTGGCCTATGCAATTAATTTCGGGCAAGTAGCTTTAGGAATTGTTAATCAATATTATTACTACCGCTTAAAAGCAAATTACACTGCGCAGGCAATACATTCTAAAATCACTTATTTTGCCCCAGAGGATCCTGGTTATGTATTGTCAGTTTCTGGAATTGCAATTTTAAAAACATCAACAAAATTACCTTTAGACATTAAATTTATTAAATTTATCTTATCACAAAGCGGACAACAGAGCTTAGTTGATTCAGGTAGCTTTGAGTATCCAATTAATCCCAAAGTCCAAAATCCTTTGTTAAAACCTCTAACACAACTTCAACCTTACCCATTAAAACCCGATGAGATAGGAGACGGATCCAACGCGTTTGCATTACTACAAGACGCTGGGTTGATATGATGCAAACCATTACGGTTTTTCCAAGTCACGTTAAGACATTTTTTAACAAGTTATGGTGGATTCTTTTAATTGCATTTTCATTATTGGTGCTTATGCCACTTGGAGCTGTCTTATTAGAGTTAGCATTAAGCAATTTATCAATAGTTAAAACAGAGCTTTTAAGTAAAGATACAGTTAAAATTCTTTATAACTCAATTGAACTCAGTATTTTTGTAACCGTTGGTGCAGCTTTTCTTGGCATAATACTTGCTTTTTTTGTTCTAAAAATGAGCTCATTAAACAAATTTTTTACCATAGCCCTTGCTTTACCTCTAGCAATACCTGATTTTGTGATGGCATTATCTTTTTTACTTTTATTTCCAAAAGCCCAAGGGATTTTACCTGCAAGCCTTGTAATGATTTGTGCTACATACCCTCTCGTTTTTTTACCAGTTAGAAATGCCTTAATGGCTCAAGATGCAAACTTAATTGACATTTATAAAGTATTTAATCTAAGTAATAAACGAATTTTTCTTACACAGCTTAGCTATTTAAAACAAGCAATAGCCTCAGGGGCTATTTTAGTTTTTTTAGCAAGTCTATCTGAATATGGAACATACGCCCTTTTGGGTTATCAAACATTAACCACTTATGCTTATTCAATATTTAGAATCGCAGGAGCAGGCAATCAAGCCTTTGCAGTTTCTCTGGTAATAGTTATAGTTGGAATTATAATAACACTGTTGAAAGTCTTATTAGTAAAATCTCAGTTGCTTTCCTTATCAGCACAAGTTTCAGTTGCCCACAGCCACCAATCAATACCAACATCAATGAAAATTATTGCAGCAGCATTATTAAGCATTACCACTGGAATATGTCTTTTATATCCTTTAGTAATTAGCCTAATTAATGCTAACTTTAATGCAATACTTAATTCAGAGACCTACAGATCAATTTTTTATTCTTTATTTTATGCTGGTGTTTCTTCTGTTGTAATTGTAATAGCTAGCTTAGTTATAATATTTACAAGCTATTTAAGGCCACTTAGGGTAATTAAGTACCTTGCTCAATTCTCAGTTGCAACATTGTCAATTCCTGCAATAATTATTGGAATTAGCTATACATATATTTTTTCCCATTATTTACCATGGTTTTATTTAAATCCCATAACACTTATTGCATCTTATGTTGCTATGTTTTTCCCGCTTGGATTTTCCACTCTTTATTCTTATGCACAACAACTACCAAAGGAACTAGTTGAATGCGCTTTAACCCATAAACTAAATATAGTTAAAACTTTTTTACGCGTTTTCATCCCTGAAATGATACCGTCTTTGGCAACTGCAACCCTTTTAAGCTTTGTTTCAATAATAACAGAACTAATTTTAACCTTGATTCTTATACCAACTGGGCAGACAACTCTTGCAACTACATTTTGGAACTACGCCTCAAATTTTGATTTCCATCAAGCGGCTTTTTATAGCTTAATGCTTATCATAATTCCGTCAGCGCTTTTCAGTATTGCATTGGTTTACCAAAGGGCGCCTTAAATGAATGTGTTATCTATAAAATCACTAAAGAAAAGCTTTGGCAATCAGCAAGTTCTTAAAGAAATAACATTTGATGTTTTAAAAGGTCAACTACTAGCAATTGTTGGACCTTCAGGCGTTGGCAAAACTACACTACTGCGTATTATTGCAGGGCTAGAAAGGCCAGATTCAGGTACTATTTTAATTAATAACATCGAAGTAGAAGGTAAAAATTTCATCAAACCACAAAAGCGAAACATCTCATATGTTTTTCAAAATGCTGCGCTTTTTCCAAGTCAAAATGTTTTAAATAACGTAGCTATGGTGATTAAATCAAAACAAAAAAATAAATTAGCCAAAACATACCTCGAACTGTTAAAAATAGAACACAAAGCAAAGAAATATCCGTTTGAACTTTCTGGTGGGGAACAAAAACGAGTAGCTATCGCACGAGCACTAGCTGCTGAACCAAATTTAATTTTAATGGATGAACCATTTGCTTCAATAGATGAGAGCTCAAGGCAATCAATTAGGTCAGATATTAAGGAAGTTTTTAAATCGTTAAATATTTCAGCTGTTATGGTTACCCACGATATTGATGAAGCACTTTCATTTCCTGATGTCTTAGCCGTATTGCTAGACGGAACAATTGAGCAAACAGGATCGCCTTTTGACATTTATAAAAACCCAAAAAATATCAAGGTAGCTAAATTCTTAGGCCACCGTAATTTTATAAAAGCAACTATTAAAGATCACAAGGCCATTTCTGCTATAGGTGAATTTGCTTTAAAATATAATCCAAATTATCAACAAGCTATTTTGTTAATTCCCGCTGAAGATATCTCAGTTTTACCTGATCCTACTAGCAATATAGTTGTTAAAGAAATAAAGGCTAATTATTTTGGACATGATTGGTTAATTGAATTAAACCTCTTAGTTGACTCTAACTTTATTCACACAATTTATCTGCGAAGCAGTAATCAACTTACAATACCTACAGGAACTCAAGTTAAGTTTTTACTCAAAGAACAACCTAAGATCTATGAAGCTTAAGTGCTCTGAAGCCAGTACTGAAATAGCTTTTTATAAGTTCCATTTAACTGAAGTAATTGCAAATGAGTACCTTGTTCTTTGATCTTGCCTGATTGTACAACAACAATTTTATCCATAGATTTAACTGTTGATAATCGATGAGCAATTACAATCAATGTCATATCCTGTGTAACTTTCTGGAGCGCATCGTTGACGATTTTTTCAGTATACGGGTCTAAAGATGAAGTAGCTTCATCAAGTATCAAAACAGAAGGCTTTAGTAGCGCAACCCTTGCAAGTGAAATTAATTGTAGCTCTCCAGCACTTAAAAGTCCCCCAGATGAATTAAGGGGGGTTTGAAGACCTTGTTCAAAACTTTCAAAATGCTCAAGGACTCCGATTTCACTTAAAGCTGACCTAATATCATCGGTTGTAGCCCAAGGTGTAGCTAATGCTATATTTTTTTCAATAGTTGAATTAAAGACAAAGCCCTCTTGGGCAACCATTACAATTTTTTTTCTCAATTCTGATAGCTTAATATCTTTTAGGTTAATCCCAGAAAAATAAATTGCTCCTTTAGTTGGATCATAAAAACGAGCAATTAGCTTTGCTAATGTTGACTTGCCAGCACCTGTTGGTCCAACCAAAGCTACATGTTGTCCTGGGGAGATAACAAGGTTAATGTCTTGTAATGCTTTTACTTCAGAGCCTTTATAGCAAAATGTAACATTTGAGAGCTCAATAGCACCTGTTGTTTGTATAAGCTCAATTTTGCCTAAGTCTTTGACATCTGGTTCAGTTGATAAAACATCTGATATTTTGCCGAAAGCCGCCAAAGCTGATTGAAATTGCCCAAAAAGCTGGCCTAATTGTTGAATTGGTGAATAAAGCAGTCCTAAGTATAAAACAAATGCAACTATTTTAGAAATCCCAATTACATGATGAATTGCTAAAACACCCCCCAAACCAATAATTACCCCCGTTGAGACTACACCAGTTAGTTCTAATACTGGGAAGTAGCGAAGCGATATGCTAACAGCAGCTAAATTTGCTTTAAATTGGGCTTCGTTGTGTTTGCGAAATTTTTTTATTTGAGCGTCTTCTTTTGTAAAGGCCTGAATAACCTTAATTCCCGAAATTCCCTCCTGAAAAACAGTAAGTGTTTGACTAATTTTATCACGCACAGCTAAATAGGCTTTCTTTGATGAATCCTCAAACCATCGAGTAAGCCAAAACATCGGCACTACTGTTAAAATGACCACTAAAAAAAGCTGCCAACAGTAAATTGGTAAAACTATCATTGCAGCTATAAATAACAAAGTATTGGTTATAAAAACCGAAAGACCTTGTTGAACAATATCTTCCATTGCATCAAAGTCAGTAGTCATCCTTGCCACTGTTTTGCCAACTTGCTGATTTTCGTAAAATGACATTGATAAAGCAAGCAAATGACTAAATAAAGATTGCCTGAGATCTTTCAAAACTCTTTCACCAGTGTTAGCCATTAAATAAAATTGCAGGTTAGAAATAAAATAATTAATAACTATCAAAGTTAAATAAACAAAAAAAGCAACAGCTAGGGGCTTAAAAGCCCTTTTTTCTACACCTGAACTAATGGCATATCCAATAATTTGTGGACCAGCCAGCGACACAGCAGTTGAAAAAAGCAGTAACAACGTAACAATGAGTACTCTTAGTTGGTAAGGCTTAAGATAAAAGAATAGTTTTTTTAACAAATTTTTTGTTTGCCCAGGCAATAACTCTTGATCTTGTTGTGCAATCGTCATGATTTTAAGTGATTCCTATTAATTCTTTGTATCTCGGAAAGCCTTTTAAAAGCTCATCATGAGAATCGCTAGCAACAACTTTTCCTTTTTCAATAACGACCACTCTGGTAGCCAGAGCAAGGGTAGAAAGTCTTCTGGCGATGATAATTGCTAGCCTGTTTGTAATTACTTGCTTAATTGCACTTAAAATTTCTTGTTCTTTTTCTGTATCAACTGCAGAAGTAGCGTCATCAAGAACTAATATTGCAGGGTCATTAATAATAGCTCGTGCTATTGCAATTCGTTGACGCTGTCCACCTGAAAGGTTTATCCCGCGTTCTTTAACGATTGTGTTATAGCCATCTGGTAAACTCATTATAAAATCATCAATCCCGGCTAATTTGGCGGCATTTTTAACTGCTTGAAAATCTTTATCTGGATTTGCAAATGCAATATTTGAATAAATTGTATCTGTAAATAAAAAGGTGTCTTCAAAAACAATACCGATTTGACTTCGTAGATGCTTAAGACTTAAATCCCTTATATCAACACCGTTTATTTTTATCGACCCTTGTTGAACATCATAAAAACGCAAAAGCAACTTCACTATCGTTGTTTTGCCCGAGCCAGTGGGACCAACTAAAGCAATAACTTCATTAGAGCTAGCTGTTAAACTAAAATTTTCAAGGATGGGATGCTGTAAAAAAGGATAAGAAAATGTTACATTGCAAAACTCAACAGTAGTGTCCCCTTTTTTTACTGAAATTTCTTTAGGCTTAGCAGGGTCTGTAATTACAGGCGATAAGTTTAAAATTTGAGCTACTCTAGCAGCTGAGGCTTTTGCTCTTGGGTACATAGAAACCGTAAAAGATATTAAACCAAGGGGAACTGCTAACATGTTTACATAAGCAATAAAGGCAATTACTGCACCTAATGGTAACTCGTGCTTTATAACCTGGTAACCACCCACAAAGACTATTAATGCTAAAACAACCGATGACAACACAGTTTGAATTGGAGAATAAAGAGCTCTCAGTCTAGCAACCGAAATTGCCTGACGGTAGATGTCATTAATTCGCAGTTTTGCCTCTTGTAATATCGCAGGTTCTGCTCCTAAGCCTTTAATTGCTCGCATGCCACTAATTGACTCCTGGGCCAGTGAAGACATTGATGCAAGTGATTTTTGAAAATCAAGTGATTTTTGATTGCTTTTTGAAGAAAAAATCTTGGTTAAACCACCAAATATCGGAATAAAACTAATTACGATTATGGCAAGTAACGGACTTATTAAAAACATTGCAATCATACTTGCCACTAAAATCACTACTGAGGATAAAGTTATTGGAATATTTACTGCAAAATTAGATACTTGTTGCAAATCAGAAACTGATCTGCTCATTAGCGCTCCTGTTTGGGCTGAATCATGAAAACCCATATGAAGCCTTACCAAGTGATCAAATAAGCGCCGCCTTAAATCTGTTTCAACGCCATAGGCCATAGAAAATGCTTTATAACGCCTAATAGCAGAAGCGCCACCCTGAAGTAAACCAATTAAAACAATGGCACCGGCCCAAAGCAAGGTCTCTTTAAAATTTTCTTTAAGAACTCCCCTATCTACGCCAGATTCAATTGCAAGAGGGCCAACCACCATCATCACCGTCCAAATGAGGCCAACAAAAACCGCTGGTAATGCGTGCTTTAATTGGCTTTTTAAGCTTTTTACAATCAAATTGCGACCCTCAGTTAAATTTGGTAAATCTTCAAGCATTTTTAAGTCCTGTTGTCAACTAGCACTATCTAACAACAGTTTTCTTAGCTGCGTGTAGCTTGCTACTGGACTAGTTTTAATTTTTTTTTCTTGAATAATTACCGCATAAGGCGTAGCGGTAATCCGAAGATTTTTAAATAAATCTTCAGAAACTAATAAATTATCAGTTGGATAATCTTTTAAGGTCTTGTAATCTTTAACAATAAATTTAATCTCGACCTCTTTTAGCTCCTGTAAAGCAGTTATAATTTGTTTAAAAAGAACTCTGCAGGTTTTACAGTTATAAGAAAGAAAAATCAAGACAACTGGTTTTTGACCAATACTTAAATTAACTAACGAACCGTTCTGGTCATAAAGGACAGCATCTTTAAAATCCTCTAATTTTAAAGATTTACTATTACATGAATCAACAGGCGTAAATGCTGTAAAATCAACTCCTACTACAGAACCAGAAACATCCTTTTCAAATAGAGTCAACTCCTCATCATTAGAAGAACTCATATGTATTTAATAACCATTAAATCAAACCTGGCCTATTTGCTCAAATGCGCTAATTCTGAACAATTAATCGAGTTAGCATATCCTTAAAAAAAGAACAACTCCATTAATAAAACTAATTAATAAAACGACTTTTGATTATTTTTTATCTTAAAAACTACAAAAAAACTCATATAAGGTGATGTAGGCTTTATCAAGCTCATTTTTTGGAACTAATTCATCTGGGCCATGGGCCAGTTCAGGGTCACCAGGACCAAAGTTAACAGCTTCTGTACCTTGTTCAGAAAAAAAAGCCACGTCAGTCCATCCAAGTTTTGCTACAGTTTTAAAATTAAGCATTTCAAATAGTTTTGCAAATATCCCATCAGCCTTAGCTGGACGAGCACCATTGCGCGCTTCAAGGACTGTGTCTTCATCGCCAAGCTCTAAACTTTCAAAGTTTTTAAAATAGTTAGTCAGTTTTTTTACAGCACCTTCCTTGCTTAAATCAGGTGCATAGCGATAGCTCAACAACAGATCTACCCTATCAGGCACCACATTAGTGGCACTACCGCCGTTAATTTTAACAGCTTGCAAACTTTCTTTATACACAGCTGTATTTAAAGCTACCTCCCTTAAAGGGAAATTCTTTACAGCTTCAATAAAATCACTAGCGCGGTATATAGCATTTATACCCTTCCATGGCCTAGCGCTATGAGATTTTTTTCCTTTAATGGAAAGATTAAATAACACAACTCCTTGACAACCTAATTCCAATTGTAACTTCGTAGGCTCAAGCAAGATTGCGCCGTCAGCCCTGAGAGTTTCAGGCTCTAAATTAGCAATTATTCGCAATCCATTTTTTTCTAATTCAATTTCTTCTGACTCGTAAAAAATAAATTTTGTTTTAACGTTAAATTCTGAACATACATTAGCTAATGCAAGCATGACAGAAATTCCACCTTTCATATCACAAGCTCCTAAACCAAAGACAACATCATCTTTAATAATTGGAACCTCGTTGCCAGAAGGACTAACTGTATCAATGTGCCCTGCTAAAATTATTTCAGGATCACTGTTGTTATTATTCTGTGCAATTATTGTGTTTGAAATTCTTTTAAGGCTAAGGCCTTTAATTTCACTTAGGTGCTCAAAAATAAAATCAGCTAAAAATTTTTCATTGCCGCTAACTGAATTTATTTCACAAAGCCTTTTTGTAAGGGTTAATAAGTCAAACTTTTGCATTTAATAATCCTTCCCAAACTTTTACATGCTCTAAAGCAGTTTGTTTCCATGAGAATTTAGATGCAAATTTGTAACCATCTTGAGCAAGTTTAGTTCTTAGCTTGTCATCATTAAGCATTTGAAAAATACCATCTGCAACTGATGAAACATCATATGGATTCACTTCTAGATATGGTGCATTATTTAAACTAGGAACCTTGCTTGCAACTACTGCTTTTTCTGAGTAAAGAGCTTCCAAAGCAGGCAAACCAAAACCTTCAGCAATTGGGCAATATATAAAAAATGATGCCAACTTATAAAGTGCTGACAAGATTTTTGGTTGGATATTACCAAAAAAAATCACGTCCTCACTAGGCTTAATTTTTTCCATCCATCCTTTAGCTCCTACAATAACTAAACTTAATTTATTTCCGTTTTTTTCTTTAACTAACTCAAAAGCTTTTATTACAGTGGAAAGATTTTTTCTAGGCTCTAATACCCCCACTGTTAAGATGAAGTCTCCTGATACACCTGCTTTTTCTAATAAAAGTTTGGCACTTTGAAAATCAGCTTGCACAAGATGATCGGGTGCTTCAGGTATAACCTCAATTTGTTTAGATTCAATCCCCAAAGCAATTAAATCATCTTTTGTTTGTTGGGCTGGAACCATAAAAGAATCAAAGGTGACAATGGCTTTTTTTAAAGCTTTTTCATGGAATCTAATTCCTGAAGCAGGATAAAACTGAGGGTATTTTAAAAAAAGTACATCATGGATAAACATTGTTCCAATTTGATTTTTTCTTTTTTGCTCAAATAAAAAAGACGTCGCATGAGAAATTGTAAAGTCCTTTGGACTATGTAGCAAAAAATTTTTCAAAATGAACTTAAGAACTGTTGAGCTTAATTTATGACTATGATCTGATCCCTGGTGCCAACTAAGTCTAGTAGATACCTGCTTTAAGCCTTGAATTAAGCCTGTGATGTATGTTTTAATCCCGCCTGAATAGCCGCATCGCAAAAAGGACGTATCAATGTATAGATCTTTCATCGAAATAAATCTTCTTTATAATCCCTTATGAGCTCTTTAGCCTTGCCGTTACCAAACCAAGACTTCTCAGCTCCACGCAGCACGGCAACTGGAATTTGTTTAGTTTTACCCATAACCAGTTCAGCTGCCGCCGCTATCTCATCAGCTATGGCAATTTCAGTTACTTTTAATTCATTGCCATAGGTGTCTTTTTGTCCTTTATAATCAAGAACTGTTTTTAATCCTGCTACCCCGATTGCAACATTACACAAGCCTTTCCTAAATGGTCGCCCAAATGTATCACTTATAACAACAGCTATGTGATTTAAACCTGTTATTGCCCTAATACGATTTCTAATGCTAGATGCTGATTTATCCGGATAACGCGGAAGCAGACTTGCATAACCACTTTTAATGTTTGAAAAATCTATTCCAGCATTTGCACAAACAAAACCATGTAAGGTTTCAGTTAAAAAAAGTGTCCCCCTGCGGCGAAGTACCCTTTTTGAATTAGCTCTAATAAGTTTTTCTTTTTGAACCATAGGATCGCCTTCAAGTTTTACTAGCCTACCTTCAGCTTTTGAAACTGCCTTTTGAGTAACAATTATTATGTCATAGTTTTTAAGTTGGAAGCGATCCACAATTAATTTCGCTAAATCAGTTTTAAATTCTATCTCCCCAATACCAGATATAGGGATAATTTGTAAATTACTTAACACTGGCAATTTCCAATACTTGTCTTGCTAAGCTTTCGGCCTTGGATAAATCAGTCATTACTGTGTCTAACATCCAGCAATTCATTTCAAGGGATCTTATTTGATTCACTAAGTTACTATCCTCATTATCTATAATAAAATCAGTAACAATTCCTTTATAAAAGCAAGCTACACCAAATGCGCTAACTGAGTAACCTAATTGTTCTAACATTTTATCTAGCGGACCTTTAAGCGCTTTACTTTTAACAATTGGAGAAATTGCGATAATTTTCTCCTTAGTTAGTAAACGTTGTTTAATTGAAGAAATTTCTAAAATTGGGGCAATTGACAAAAATGGATTTGAGGGACAAATTATAATAACATCGCTTAAGCTAATAACATCTAAAATTTCCTCTGTTGGTTGAGCATCTTCATGGCTAAAAAGTATTTCTTTAACCTCAACAGAATGTGACAACTTTACAAAGTAGTGCTGAAACGGCACAATAGTATCATCAACTAGTTTCACAAAGGTTCTTAATTTATCATCTGTAGCTGGGTAAATTTTTGCCTTAATGCCCAATTTTTTAACCATTAACTCAGTAACTTCAGACAAACTATAGCCTTTAGACAATAAATTAGTTCTAAACAAGTGCAAAGCTAAATCCTTATCCCCTAAAGTAAACCAGGTTTCACCTCCTAATTTAGCAAGCTCATCCATTACATTATAAGTTTCATTAATCCTACCCCAACCTCGTTGTCTATCAGCTAGATCTGCCATCCAGTAGCAAACTGAATCAATGTCAGGACAAATATAAAGACCATGAAGCTCAAAATCATCCCCTACATTTACCACTACAGTTAAATCCAGATTAGGAAAACTTAAAAGTCCCCTTAAAAATTTTCCAGCCCCTACTCCACCAGCTAAACAAGTTACTTTCATTTAAATTGAAGCTTACTTTTTCTTTTTAAAGCTTTAAAACCTAAATAAAACTTTAATTCCAAATAACTTATTTGAATTTGCAAATATCTAGAGCCTTACTTCTCTAACTTAAACAGTAGTCTTACTAACTTAACTCGTTTTCTTTTATGTATTTTAAGGTATTTGCTATACCTAATTCCAAAGGTGTTTGTGCCCTGAAGCCTAATTTTAACGAAGCTCTTACAGGATCAAGGACTATTCTGTAAAGCTCGCCTTTTCTGGCTTCAGCATAAATAGGCTTAAGTGAAAAATCTAGAATTCCTGCAATTAAATAATAAAGCTCATTAATAGAAGTTTCTTTACCTGTAGCAATGTTAACTACGCTGCCATCAACATCAGATGACGCTGCTAGTAAAAATGAGTTCACAACATCTTTTACATAGATAAAATCTCGTGTCTGGTTTCCATCTCCAAAAATTGTTACAGGGTTGTTCTTTAAAAGATTGTATGCAAAAATTGAAACAACGCCTGCCTCACCATTTGGATCCTGTCGCGGTCCATATGCATTTGCTATAGCCAGTGCACAAAAACCAAGGTTATAAGTTTCTTTATAAAAAAATAAATAATCAATTGGCGTTTTTTTTGAAACACCATAAGGTGAGACAGGAATTCCAAACTCTGTTTCTTTTACTGGTAATTTAGCTGACTCAACCTTGCCGTAAAGAGTACCGCCTGATGCAGCATAAATGAGCTTTTTAACGCAGGCTTTGGAAGCGCCTTGAAAAACTCTCAAGGATCCTAAAACATTAGATTGGGCATCTTTAATAGGATCCTGAAGTGATTTAACTACACTTGATTGAGCAGCTAAATGAAAGACATAATCCGGTTGAACTTTTTTTATTAACTCCTCTGTCTCTTTATCAGCCACATCTAAAGTCACTAGTGAAAATCTTGTTGGAAAATTTTTTCTCGCATTATCTAAATTTGTTAATCTACCAGAAGATAAATCATCAATAACAGTAACTTCGGCTCCTTGTAGTAAAAGCTCATCAACTAAATGACTGCCTATAAATCCAGCCCCACCTGTTACAATAGCTTTCATTGAGGTATTTTTCCCCCTTGATAAATTCCTCCTGATTCAACCTTAACATCAAAACCAACAACACAGTCATTTAAAACACATGAATGTTCTATTATAGCTCCAGCCCCAATGATTGAGTTTTTAATTTCAACTTTGTCATGTATAACCACATTGTCAAAGATATATGAATTTTCAATATTAAAATCATTATAAATTTTTACAGAATTACCCAATATAGTGTTGCTTAAGATGCCACGGCCAACATCTGAATTTGAACCAATTAAGACATTTCCTTTTAACTCAGCCAAACATTTAACACTTTTACCAAAATAAATATTTTTTTCAATTAATTGAGCATCAGGAATAATCGGATCAGTAGAGCTATTTAATAAATCCAATGCAGCTTTAATATAAGATTGGGGCGTACCGGTATCAATCCAATAAGATTGCCAAATAAATCCAGATAACTTATTTAAACTAGCTAAATTAGGGAAAATTTCTTTCTCTATGGATACTCGCATGCCTGGTTTAATTAAATCAATCACTTGCGGCTCTAAAACATAATAACCAGCATTTATGAACCTAGATGGCGCTTTTTCTTTGGGTGGTTTTTCCACAAAGTCCAAGATTTTATTCTCAGAATTTAAAACAGCGACCCCATATCTTGATGGATCCTCTACCTTAGTGAGACAAATAGTAGCCAAAGAACCTGTTTTTTTATGAAAGGAAACAAAGTTGCCAACATTAATATCACTAAAAACATCGCCATTTATAGCAATAAAAGCTTTAGTTATTTCAGAACGCTCAAAGGCATACCTTATGGCCCCAGCAGTATCCATAAGTTGAGGTTCCACAACATAACTAAGTTTGACACCAAATAATTCATTTGTAGGAAACGCTTTTAAAAACGGCTCAGGTTTATACCCTAAAGACAAAACAACCTCTGTTATGCCAAATTTAGAAAGATGCATTACTACTCGTTCAATCATTGTCATATTACACATCGGTAGCATTTGTTTAGGGAGCCAGTAAGTAAGAGGCCTTAAACGAGTCCCCTCTCCACCAACTAAAATTATGGCTTTAAGATTTTCTTTCACGTGCTTGGTGGGCTAGTTGGAAGCTTAATAGTCGGATTACCAGATGGCCCTAATGAGCTACTAGGCGGCAAGCTAGTCGGTGGATGGGATATCTCAGGTAGAATGTCTCTAGAAGGCGGGGCCATAATAGTGCCATTTTGCGAACCATAATATATTGTCAAGCTATGGTTGTTAGCTAGCTTTATTTTGGCAGGATTAACAGGATCAAGCTTGTAATTACTGCCGCTTAAGGAGTTAAACTCAGCAATTTTAATAACTGATTTCTGATTACTTCCAGGACATTTTTTACCCGCAACATAAGTGGGATTTTTAGGTAACTTAATTTCAGATGAAGTTATATTAAGTCCTGGATAGTTTGAAATAAATTTGGCCAATGTTGCATTGTTCCCAGCTTCTGAGGAATTTTTGGGAGAAATAGTAATTATTCCATTTCCAGTTGTGAAGATCCCGACCTTACCTAAATTAGGATTTTGGGCCAACGGACTTTTAAAGCTACCACAAATTTCAAAACCTATAGCTTCATGCCAGGTTGTACCTACCGTTGGTTGCACTGCTGGAGCAGCCTTAGGAGGATGTTGCATCTCATAGCGAGAGTAATAAATTCCAGCTATCCCCAATATTGCAATTACAGCCAATAAGGTATAATACCCCCAAGGACGTGCTTCTTTATATGAGCGCGACCCTCCAGAAGCTGCTGCTTTTGAAACAATTTTTTTAAGGTCACCTTTTGCCATATTGATATCTGGTAACCTAAGCTATCTTATCAACCTCAGGCGGAGAAAGTTTTTCCCTTAGAAACTCAGCCATGAGCTCTGCAGCGCCACGTAAAACAAGTAAAACTACAGCAAAAGGAAATGCTAATTTCCTAAATTTAGTGCCATAACGCCATTCAAATCGCATTGCTGAAATATGGTGAGCAACAATTGATTTATAAGGATGAATTGCCCTTGAAAGTCCTTGTACATGATAAACACTTGCCCTTGGATCATAAATTACCTTGGCCCCTAACTTCTTTACTCGAAAACAAATGTCAACATCTTCTAAAAACAAGTAATACCTCGGATCAAAGCCTAGAATCTCATCAAAAATTGTTTTCTTTATTAACATAATCGAACCTGAAACCCAGTCAACCTCTACTGGCTCTTTGGCATTTATTAACTCGTGACCTAAATATGTTTTACTGAAACGATTATCTGGTTTTAATTTGCCAATTATCGCATGCCCTGATGCCTGTAAAACAGAAGGGAATTTTCTAGCTGATGGATACCACCCATGGTCAGTTACAATTTTAGGACCTACAATTGCAACTTGATCATCTTTAAAATTTTCAAGCATTAAAGAAACCGCACCTTTATCAATAACCACATCAGCATTGCAAACAATCAAATAATCACAATTAAGTTGGCTTGCACCTTGATTAACCCCTGACCCATATCCAAGGTTTATCTTCGAAGCAACTATTTCAACTTTGGAACCTTTAAGAGCTCTTAGCCAATTTTCAGAAGGTATTAGCCCATCAGCCTTACCATTGTCCACAACAACAACTTGATCTACCCCGTCTTCAAGCAAAGCATCTATACAGCGCTTTACAATAAAGCCTGATCCATAATCTACAACAACTGCTCCTACGGTTGTCATTGAAGTTCTTTAATCATTTTCTCTAAAGACTGCTCCCAATGTGGTAGTGGTTCAAACCCATATAGCCTTAACACCATGTTATCTAAAACAGAATTTTTAGGACGCGGTGCAGGGCGTTTTGGAACTAGCTGCTCTGTTGTAATTGGAATAATACGCTCAGGGTCTCGGCCAGTTAAACTAAATATTTTTTTTGCAAATCCGCACCAACTTGTAACTCCAGAATTAGTTAAGTGTACCGTTCCGCAAACCCCATCTAATGCACATTTTAAAATTACTTTTGCGGCATCAAAGGTAAAAGTGGGAGAACCTATTTGATCATCTACAAATTGCAAAGTCTCATGTTCTAAAGCAAGTCGCAATACAGTTTTGACCATATTGGCTCCGTTTAGTCCACAAACCCAAGAAATCCTTACAGCAAGGTCTTGAGGCCTTAAAGATTTTTCGCCCCCATATTTTGACTTACCATAAACACTAAGTGGATTCGCAGTATCAAATTCATTATAAGCCCTATTAAGAGTTCCATCAAAAACATAATCGGTTGATATATATACAACTCTTGCTTTTGTATATTCTGCTGCCTCCACAATATGATGTGTCCCTAGAGCATTGATTAAATAAGCTTTATCTACTTCAGTTTCGCACCTATCAACTTGTGTAAATGCTGCGCAATGAATCACTATATCTGGTTGCGTTGCCGTTAGAAGGTCAAAAACTTCAGTTCTTGATGATATATCACATTGCGCTGAACCAACACCTAAATAATCAATGAGATCACTACAAGTTTCTAGCTGCAACATTATGTCGCTACCTAACTGTCCCGTTGCCCCCGTTACGAGAATCTTCACTGCAATATTATTGTTTAATCCAAGCTGACTCTTCGACTACTGGGCGTCTATCTAAAAGAGGCTCCCACCAAGATCTGTTATTTTTATACCAAGCTATGGTTTGCTCTATGCCTTCATCAAAGTTAATTTCTTCTTTCCATCCAAGTACTTTTCTAATTTTGCTTGAGTCAAGCAAGTAACGTCGATCATGACCAGGCCTGTCAGGAACAATTGTCTTTAACGATTTTGGTTTATTTAAAATATCTAAAACTAAATCCGCTATTTCCTCAATGGTTTTTTCCACTCCTGTGCCTACGTGATAAGTCTGACCAATCTCACCTTGTTCTAAAATCAACTCTATAGCCTTTACATGATCAGACACATGGATCCACTCACGCTTGTTTTGCGTTGAAGCATAAAGCGGTAACTGTAGATCTCTTAAAGCATTTGTAACAAATAGTGGAATTACTTTTTCGGGAAACTGATATGGACCGTAATTATTAGCACAATTGGTAATAGTTATAGGCAGACCATAAGTTTCATGATAAGCCCGAACTGCATGATCAGCGCCAGCTTTTGATGCATTATAAGGTGTGCGCGGCCTATAGGGCGATTCTTCATTAAAGGCAGTATCTGCATCTAAATCAAGATCTCCATAGACTTCACAGGTTGAAACATGATGAAATCTCTGAATCCCACAGATTCGTGCAGCTTCTAAAAGTGCTTGCGTACCTAAAACATTGGTCTTAAAAAAGCGAGTCGGATCAACCACGGCCAAAGAATTATGGCTTTCTGCAGCAAAATTCACAATCACGTCAATTTTAAAATTGCGCAACACTTCAACATCTTTTTCAAGATCTGCGATATCTCCCTTAACAAAATCAAACTTATCTTTAATTGGTTCAAGATTTTCCAAATTACCCGCATAAGTTAATGCATCTAAAACCACTACCTTATCTTTATGGTTATTAACCCAATAATGAACGAAATTTGAGCCAATAAACCCGGCTCCTCCAGTCACTAAAATATTCACAGCCTTAGACTAACCTAAAAATCCAAATTTTGCTAGCTTGATTAACACGAAGTTTCAAACTAACTCTTTAGCGCACATGCCAAATGTCTCCTTCGGTGATCTTTATAATTTGATCTTTGCTTTCAATAAGTAGTTCTCCATCTTGAGTTAGACCTACTGCTTTGCCTAAAAAAGTTTCCCCAGTAATGGTTTGTACCTTGACAAATTCACCCAGGGTTGCAAGATTTTGCCGATAACGCTCAAGCAAATAATTACAGCCAGTACTGTCATTTATCAAAGAAAAATTTTCTTCTGCTTGTAATTTAAGCTCATAAAACAAATCATCAACGCTATTAGTATGTGTCTCTGTAAAGTAATTGATTGACCCTAAGCGTTTTAGAGTTTGTTCATCTAATAAATTAGTAAGTTTTTCTTTAGCTGGCCAGTTTACATTTATACCTATACCCACAACTGCCCAAGATAAGACTTGTTTTTTAAGGTTATTTCGTAAAACCTCTCTTTCATTGCCTGTAGCCAATTCCGTTAAAACTCCAGCTAGTTTTAAATCAGTACTGCAATTAAATCCTAAGTGCAGTGCTAGTTCTTTTTTAATTATTAAATCATTTGGCCATTTTAAAGACAGATTTAAATTAAAAAGCTTCTTTATGGCACTTAGTGCACTTAAAGACAATGCACAAGATAACAAATAGCCTTTTGAGACCGCTATGGATGACGCCTTTAATATTAACCCAAAGGATGCCAGTACTGATGATCCTTTAGGAGCAACCCAGCCCCTATTTAAACGACCACGACCTTGAGTTTGGTATTTTGTCCAGACTACTTCATAATCATGGGTGATATTGCCGCTCTTAATTTTATCAGCCAGAAATCTATTAGTAGAATCAATCTCGTCGAGATAAGTAGTCTGAAAGACTATTTTATTCGACCTAACCATATAAACAGGTTAGTAAATTGTTAATTAGCTTTAAAAACGATAACTAAGACGCAGAAGGAGTAATTTAGTTGTTTAACAAAATACTTATAGCCAACAGGGGAGAAATTGCAGTAAGAGTAATTAGAACTTGCCGTGAGTTAGGCATTAAAACAGTTGCAGTTTATTCAGAGTTAGATAGAAACGCTCTTCACGTACGCTTAGCTGATGAAGCTTATGCTTTAGAAGGGAAAACCTCTAGAGAAAGCTATTTAAATACAGAAAAAATTTTAGAAGTTCTTATTAACTCAAAAGCTGAAGCCGTGCACCCTGGATATGGGTTTTTTTCTGAAAACGCTGATTTTGCTCGTGCAATTTCTAAAGCAGGAGCTGTCTTTATTGGCCCACCGCCTGATGCAATTGAAATCATGGGCGACAAAATAAGTGCACGAAAGGCTGCAGAGGCAGCCGGTGTGTCCGGAGTGCCAGGGATTACACATCAAATTAACGATCCAAAAGAAATTCTAAGTTTTGGTGAAAAATATGGCTGGCCAGTAGCTATTAAGGCAGCTTTTGGTGGCGGGGGCAAAGGAATGAAGGTCGTAGAAAGCCCTCAGTATGCCCAGGAAGCCATGGAATCAGCAATGAGAGAAGCCTTAGCAGCTTTTGGTCGCTCAGAAGTATATCTCGAGAAATACTTAGATCACCCCAAACACATTGAAATGCAAGTTTTTGGAGATCATCACGGTAATGTGATTTGGCTTGGCGAGAGAGACTGCTCGATCCAAAGGCGCCACCAAAAAATTGTAGAAGAAACACCCTCCCCAGGTTTTCCTGATGAAATAAGACGCAAGATGGGTGAAGCTGCTGTTGCAATATGTAAATCATGTAATTATACAAATGCAGGCACTATTGAGTTTCTTTACCAAGATGGTGAATTTTACTTTTTAGAAATGAATACAAGACTGCAAGTAGAGCATCCTATAACGGAAGCAACAACTGGGCTGGACTTAGTGGCTCTTCAAATAAAAGTTGCAAGCGGTGAACCATTAGGAATTCAACAAGACCAAATAAAAAGAATTGGACACGCCATTGAATTAAGGTTAAATGCAGAAGATCCCTCTGGCGGTAAATTTTTGCCCACGCCTGGAAAAATTACTGAGTTGCGCTGGCCCGATGGGATTGGCGTACGTGTTGATACCGGCTATGAAGCAGGTGATTCGATCAGTCAATTTTATGACAATTTAATAGCTAAGTTAATTGCATGGGCTCCTGATCGAGAAACAGCTAGAAAAAGAGCGTTAAGGATGCTTCAAGAGCTGGAAGTTCAAGGAATCGCAACCACTAAAGAAGCTCACCAGATTATCCTTTCTCATCCAACTTTTATTGAAGGTAATTACTCAACCAAATGGTTAGAGGACAAAGTTGACCTTTCTCAAATAACACCTTTTAAACATCAACCAAGCGATCAGGAAGATCAGCTTCAACCACAAAGTGTAACTGCAGAAATCAATGGAAAACGCTACGAAGTTAAATTATTTATTGATGGATCTTTTGTGCCCGCAGCTCGAAAAATACCTCAGAAAACGACCCAAAAACCAAAAACTTCACAACATCTTTCCTCTACAGCAGCCTCTGGCACCATAACTGTGCCCATGCAGGGCACCGTGGTACGTGTAATGGTAAATCCAGGAGATAGAGTTGAGGCAGGTCAGACTGTTTGCATATTAGAGGCTATGAAAATGGAAAACTTAATATCAAGTGAGAAAGATGGAGTAGTTAAAGAAATAAAAGTCTCTCCTGGTGACACAGTTTCTCCCGGCGAAGTGCTCATGGTAATTGAATGAGTCAGTCAACAAAGCAAGAGCTATTTACTAGCCTTGCTCGCAGACTGAGAACTGTATTAAATGAATTATACGATCTTGCTTGTGAAATACATAGTAATCCTGAAATAGCGTTTAATGAATTTAAAGCATCCGCATTGTGTGCACAAAAATTATCCTCTTGGGGATTTATTGTAGAAAAACCATTTTGTGAACTAGAAACGGCATTTCGGGCACACTTTGGCAACGGTTCAAAGAAAATAGCGTTCCTAGCAGAATATGATGCATTACCTAATATTGGTCACGCATGTGGGCATAATTTAATTGCTGCCATCAGCTTAGGAGCCGCCTATTCTTTGATGAACTTAACCAATGAACTAGATGTGGAACTTAACGTTATTGGCACTCCAGCTGAAGAAGGTGGAGGCGGCAAGATTATTTTAATGGAGCGTGGTGGGTTCGACGGGATTAATATTGCAATGCTAGTACATCCTTCAGCTGTTGATGCAGTGCACATGAATACCAAGGCGTTGTCTCAATTTAGCTTTACCTTTTACGGCAAAGAAGCACATGCTTCATCTGCGCCTTATGAGGGCATTAATGCACTAGATGCAATGGTAACATCATTAACGGCAATATCTCTGTTAAGACAACAACTGAAACCTTCTGACCAAATTCACGGAATAATAACTGATGGGGGATCGGCACCTAATGTGATCCCAGCAAAAACTTCTGCACATTATATAGCAAGATCAGACTCCCTAGAAGGATTAAAAGAATTAGAAGAAAAACTTTTTAACTGCTTCCGTGCAGGAGCGCTGGCAACTAACGCTAAATTAAACATTGAACCAATTGGTAAGGTATATTCTCATTTCAATATTAATCAAGACTTACTTGACTTACTTGAAGTTACTGCAACAAATCCTTTAATTAATAGAAATCCAGAAAAAGATCCAAGCAAATGGTTTTCAGCATCAACAGACATGGCTAATTTGTCATGGAAAATTCCATGCGTTCATCCCACTATAAAAGTTGAATGCGGATCTGCTGTGAATCACCAACCTGATTTTGCCCAAGCTTGCTTAGGAGAAAGCGCTAAAAAAGCAATTTATGATGGTGCCAACTGGCTATCTTTTTTCTCTGTTGAATTAGTCCAACAAAAATTCATTTAAAATAAATCAACCTAAAGCCTTAAACAAGTTAAATTCTTCAAAGCTATTTCTTTTTAAAAAATAATTCACCCACGAATCAAAAAAGGTACGGCAACTAATACATTATTCATTAGAAGTTGTGATGAACTATAAACTAGAAACAATGGTATCAGAAATTCCAATATCGCCTAAAATCTTTAAAGCCCTAGCGATTTTAATAGGCATTATTTTTTTATCATGGACATTTTTATTACCAATTGGTGCTGGGCCAAGTGAAGGCGACCAGTCTGTTTATGCCGCTTCAGTAATAAGAGGGCATGTCTTGTTAGCACTACATCAAACAAGCTTTATTCCAACTTGGCAAGCCACGGTACCCCAGTGGGTTGGCGCAATTGGCCAAGCTTGGGCTCAGATTGTCAACCAGCAATCTAGCGGCCTTAATCCAAACCCAAATTCATATTTTAATAAATCTACATCTAAATCAATTGTTGACTTTACTAACCTTGCGGTTTTACCTCCTTTTTACTATGCAGCAATAGGACTACCTAGTATAGTCTTTTCCTCCCTTGTGGGAGCTTTTGCAATGCGTATTGCAACTGCCTTAATTTGTTTGGCGTTTTTATGGGGAGCAATAAAAATTCTTTTATATTCAAAAAACAAAAAAATCGCTTTAATGGGCTTTTTTCTAGCCTTAAGTCCCGAGGTTTATTTTTTATCTTCTACAATTAATACAACTGGAATTGAAGTGTGTTCCAGTATTTTGTTATGGAGTGCTACTGGAACAATTTGCATTAATAAAAGAGACCTAGAACTAGAAATCAAACTATTTAAGATTTGGGCAATTGTTGCTTTTTTTGCCGCACTTGCTAGAACTCTTTCGCCCTTATGGGTTTTCATATCAGCAATTTATATAGTTATAGCACTAGGGCCAAAACTAATTTTTAAAATAATTAAAACATCAAGGGTTGGGTTTTATTTTATAATGCCGTTAGTAGCATCTTTAGCTACATTATTATGGGATATCTTGCGCGGTAGCTTTCCTTATGAGATAGGGGTTTATTTAACCAACTCATATCACACTTATGGATTTTTTACTAGGTTTTTAATTTCTTTGACACGGACACCGCTATTTTATATGCAAGCATTTTGCTATGTTCGCGAGTCTGGTTTTCCAATACTTGCTGCCATTTGGGTAGCACTTACTGCTTTAATAGTAATACTAGCAACTATTAAATCAGACAAAAGCCAAAAAACAATCCTACTAATAGGAATGATCTTTAATATAATTATTCCGGCCTTTTTTGAAGCTTTAAAGGGTGCCACACTAGGACAATGGTGGTATGGCGATTATAGCTTGCCATTGTACTTACAAAGCCCTATCATCGCTGGAGTATTTTTAGGTGAGTTAAGTAATTCATTTAATAAAACCAAAGATAATATTGTCTCATTGTTAATTGGGCTCATATTTGCTGCAGCATTATTTGCCCAATTAGGAATTCTTTATTACAGCGTGGTTAGCTATATGTTTGGTAATGGTAAAAGCTTTAATATTTTTTCAAACTCAAGTCATTGGACAGGATATCCTTCGGGGACTTTGCCATTTTTTATTGGGTTAAATCTAATTAGCACTGTCATAATATTAATGGCTCTGATTAAAAAAATACCTAATTGGAATAGCACCTAGAGAAAAGAAATTTAACAACAATAAGGCATAGTAATTTCATTTATATAGTTCTTAACTGAGCTATTATGATAATTCAGACTTTAAAACTTAAGTTAAAATGATGCCATGGCTTTTTTTAAGAAGCTAAAAAACAACAAAATTTTTTCTATAATTTCTGGCTATTTAAGTGTAGTCATAATTTTATGGGTATTTGCCCTCCCTATTGGCGCTGGCCTTAACGAAGGTGATAATGGCATTTACGCAGCTTCGGTAGCTCGTGGTTCAGTTTTTCTCCCTTTTAAAGAAGTTGATTTTGTGCCAAGCTGGAGAGCTCAAGTTCCTGCATGGGTAGCTGCAATTACAAAATCGTGGATCCTAGAAGCATTTGACAAAGGAGGTGCGTTACACCCTAACCCATCGCAATTTATTGCAGAAAGCTCCAACAGTTATGTTTTAACAACAACAAACCTTGCTCATCTCCCACCTTTTTTTTATTTCTTAGTAGGTATTCCTTCCTTAATTTTTTCAGGATTATTTGCAGCATATTCTATGCGACTCATAACTGCATTAATTTGTTTGGTTTTTATTCTTATCTCACTTTATTTAGTGTCTAGAAATTCTAACAATAAGTTAAGTATTGCGGGATTGGTTTTTGCACTAAGTCCTGAAGCTTACTTTCTTTTTTCAACAATAACAGCCAATGGTATTGAGGTGGCAAGCGCGTGTTTAGTTTTTACAGCTACAGCCCTGTTATGCACAGAACAACCACAGGAAAAACAAATAAGACTCTTAAGAATTTGGTTCTTGGCATCTAGTGCACTTTGTCTTGTAAGAACGCTATCACCTGTATGGGTATTAGTGGCTGCTCTTTACTTAATTATTTACATAGGACCAGTAGCACTTATAAATTTAATTAAAAAGCATAAAGATCTTTATATCTATATAACTATTTTAGTAGTAGCAGGATTGCTTACTTTTTTTTGGGATTTATTTAGAGGAAGCTTTCCTTATCAAATAGCTGTTTACTTAACTAACTCTTATCATGATGAAAGTTTTATTAGTCGCTTTTTTATCTCAATTAAACGGGTCACGACTTTTTACAATCAAGCATTTGGTCATATTAACAATGGTAACTTTTTTGCAGGTACCGTTATATATGTTTTACTTATTTTTGTAGTAATTTCTATTTCTTTTAAAAATGCATCAACAAGACAAAAACTAATTTTAGTTTTAGGTGTTGCCTTTAATATCTTGCTTCCTGCTTTGTTTGAATCAATTAAAGGCAACTCTTTAGGACAATGGTGGTATGGGGATTACAGCTTACCTTTATATGTACAAAGCCCAATCATAGCCGCCACATTTCTCTCAAAATCTAATGGTAATGAAAGAACCAAAGAAATATTAACAAACTTATTATTAGTATTTGCAGTTTTATCTCAGTTAACAGTTTTATACTTGGTAGCTCGAAGCTATATGGTTGGTTTTTCGGGAAAAATCATGGTATTGTTTGCTAACTCGATATGGCAAGGATATCCATTCGGCTTTGAATCATTTTACTTATTAATAGATTTGATTTTCTCAATTGCCACTATAACACTGTTTGTAAAACCCTTAGGGTCATTAAAAAATCCTTTTACTTCAAAAACTCTCAACAACAGTGACCTTCTTTAGAGCCTTCATCTAAAGCGCAAATAAATTAGGATTTCTTGAAAGCCTTGACTTGAAAGATGTTTTCTTGTAGACCTAAATTAGTTCACAAGCATGGCTTACCAAACGATTTATTATTTAGCTAATAATTTTAAATGAAGCATTTGATGCGCTTTCGGGCTTTGTTATTACTTACACTTACAGTAATTACATTGATATTAGCAGGTTGCGCCCCTACATCCTCACCTATCTTTAAAGGTGCACCCGCTGGTGCTTTTTTTTTAGATCCATCCAAGGATCGACTAATTTCTTATTCAGTTATTAATAGCCAAGCTCAAGGAAGTGCTAAAACAGGACAAGATCCAGTTGGTATAACAATTAGTTCTGACGGATTATCTGTATATGTGATCGATGAGGGTTCTGATGAAATACAACGTTTTTCGGCAATAGGACTTGTACAAAGAGCCGTAATAAAGCTTCCTGGACCGCCGACGACATTTGTTCTTGATACGTCAAAAGGCTCTCAAAATGGATATGCCCTTATTGAAAATTCACCCAATATTTACCAAATAAACGTTTTGAACAATCTAGTTGTGTCTTACTTTCCAGTAGGTATCGATCCAACTTCTATTGCAATAAATACTAGCAATGACAATGCCTACATAACAGATGCAGCTACTAACACATTAAACATAGTTGATTTACTAACTCGCCAAATTAAGTACAAGATTCCCGTAGAACAAGATCCTGTTTACTCTATCTTGTCTCCAAATAAAACAATAGTTTATGTAGTATGCAAAGCTTCCGGTGAAATTGTACCCGTAAGTTTACTTTCGCTTAAACCTCAAAATCCTATACCGGTTGTTCCAGGACCATTTAAAATGGTCATTAACACCTTACACAATGTAGGATATGTAGCATCTTCGGTAATACCATATCTAAGTGTTATAAACTTAGTCACTAACAAACTTGAATCCCCCCTTTATGTCAGAGGCATACCAACTGATATAGGAATAACAAAGGACAACTACAATCTTTATCTTACTGAGAGTAGCCCACCTCAATTTGTAGCAGTACCGCTTTATTTACTTAATACAACTTACAAAGATCCTTTAAGGTTTGTATCACCAGCTCTTGGTATAGAGCCATAAACTTAGTTAATCTAATTAAAACTCACATGAGCTAAAAGCCTTTTGGCAACAACCAGCAAAACAACTACTGGTTTTCGAGATAAGAAAGCAAGCTAAGAATTATTTTTCCTCTTAAAGCATCAGAGGAATTACTAGAGCTAGTTAATTTTTTTGCATATGAAATTAACAAATTCATAGCTTTTACATCTGAAACAGTCACTAGACCGTTTTTATAAAGGAAATTAAGCGCGCTTTTAATCTCAACTAAGTCATTATTATTGCTACCCACATAAATATAACAAGGAAAATTTGAAGTAAACTTAACTTGCATCATTAAGCCAAAATTAAACTCAAAGGTTGTATTTCCTTTTTTACAAGACCCACTAAAATTAACCACACCTTCTTTTAACCAGTATGGAACCATTAAAGTTGCGCTTTGACTAACCAAATTTTTACCACTTAACACAATTCCAAAGTTAGGATAATCATTTATTTCAGAATAAAACCCAGGTGGATAGTAAATAATCTTTGGAATATCAATAATTTGTAATCGCGAAAACCTTAAGGGGCCATTTTGATAATAAATACCTTTTGTAATTTCTTTAGGTGAATCATATAACCCCCAGCTACTATTGCAATAGTTAGGCCCTTGGCAATTTTCTTTAAAAACCCAAAAAGCAGCGCTAATTGCATATAAAGAAAGTGCTTGATTAATTCCTGATAATACCGTAGAGGTGACAGAAGGAGCTGAGCCATACTCTGTGGCTAGTAATGCTGCATGTAGTTCTGTAGCTTCATATAAGGATGTGGCATCTGCAAGTAAGTAATTTGGTGGATAATCGCCCGTTGATGAAATGTTTTTAAGGTATTTAATTTGCTTAATAAGCTCCATCGGCGTCTTAGCAGGACCTGGATAATTTGATGAGTTAAAAAGCGTATTTACAGTAAATACATTGCTATAAATATGAGGTGCAAAAACTAAATTAGAATAGCTGCTAAATGGCTTTAGAGATCCTAAAGTCGGGTCTTGCGCTGAAAAATCAAGCTCATCTCTTAACACCTCTGGTTCAAACACAATTAACTGCTTTGTATCAACACCCAAATCAGGATAGCTACAAAAATCAGCATCTCCAGGCTGAATTAGCTCACCTTTTAAGTTAAATGCCTGTGATTTACTATACGAGAGAATTTTCCCTGACGGATTATTTTTTGGGCACGTTGGCTTGCGATCCCTCACTCCTGTTAATGCTTCAATGACACGTGCATAAAAGGGATATAAGGCCTTTAACGTAAAGACATAAGGATTTGCAATTGGAATTGATCCAATAATTCCTGGAAATGGCTCGTTCATAATTTCATATCCTGCAACAGTGGGGTTGTTTTTAAAGGCCTTGGCTATGAAAGCCAATGCACCTATGTAATGATCTTGAAGGCCAACTCCTGGTGCTTCACCTTTATCTGCCTTAACCTTTGTGTTCATCCAAAAATTCATCCACGCAGCTGACTCGGCACCGTCAAGGAAACTTTGTCCTAAAACTTCACAATTAGGCACATTATCAGTAATAATTACAGCCCAACTAGGTGCTCCATCTTGACCTTGCGTGCTTACACAAGAGCTGCTTTTTGTGCGATTTGCAGGTAAGAATCTTGAGTAGCCGTCCTGGTGCATGTCAATAATTACATAAATTCCAGCTAATTGACTCCAGTAAATAATTTGTTTCAAGCGGTTTAAAAAAATCTGTGAATAATAACCTGGTTTTGGCTCAACTTCAGACCAATTTATAGCAAGGCGAACTAAGTTAAACCCATCATAGCGAATTTGAGCAAAATCATTTTCGGAATATGCATGATAATTTTGTTGAGTTATAGGTAGATGAGCTGATAATTCACAAATAGGTGGATCAGCTGATTTATTATCATTTGAAACACACTTTCCGTCGTAGTTAGCTGGGTTAATCGGATAATGAGGTTTGCTATCGGTAGCACCTTGATAAATTTGATCCTCAAGCCCAGCTAGGTTAACACCATTAAAGTTCACAACTTGCGAGTTTTGATTTTCAATTAAAAACCTGCCACCCACTTTAGCAACATGCAAAAATTGCATTGGCGGCAAAAGTTGTTGGGTCGAGTTTGTGGCACATCCCTCAAGACCAAAAACAATAACAAAACAAAGTACAATAATTTTGAGTAACTTATCAGTCATGCAGTCACAAACTAGCACACAACCTTTCCTACAGAAAGCCTACGACCCTTACTAACTAGAACCTATCTAAATAATCCACCATCAATTAGTTTTGACAATTAATTTTGACAAAGACTTTCAAAAACCTTGCTTTGTTAAAAGCCCATCGCCATAAATATTTCAAATCCCTGAATTTTAAGTTAATTAAAGCCTTATTTTAGCTTGCATAAGCCGTTGCATCTGAGTGATCAATAATGATCACGACGATACACCCCTTGCGGGGTTCCTCTGCTGACGTACGTCAGCTTTGGTTCTCGCCTCACCAACAGCGGCCAACACGAGGTTGGTCCTACGCCGTC
>Ga0080006_1147690_pt1 | contig 119390 bp, 114 predicted proteins | sample RS3BMetagenome_FD_69209 | JGI IMG/M metagenome (GOLD analysis project Ga0080006, IMG submission 69209) | Ferric oxide microbial mat and aquatic microbial communities from Rainbow Spring, Yellowstone National Park, USA - RS3B (SPADES... ...
CCAGTAATATTTCACAATCTCTCTTCTTGAGCAAATCTATAAGTTAAGTTTGGTCTTGCGTCATTAACTTCCAGTGCCTACTTCTTTCACCAAGTGCTTTATCTGATAGCCCTTAGCTAAACTATATTCTCTTAATCGCTCTGCCTGCTTCTCAAGATTGTCCGCACTTTCGTGACTCAAAACTCTTACATAAATAGCCACTGCCCCAGATTCAAAAGGCTTGCTCTCTTCATCATCTTCAATCACCACTATTGTTCCCGTAGGCAATTGCTTTGCATTAGGCAGTTTTCCACCCTTAAACATCTGCCATGCTCTTCTATAGCTTATTCCCATCTTCCTTGCCTATTCGCTTAGTTTCATAACTATTGATGTAACATAAACATCTACATTCATAAAGATGTGACTATTAAGTCAGTTATTGTATCCAATACTTTCCTCCCTAAAGATCGGAGCTTTCTTTCACATTATTTGTAAAACAAGCGTCACCTGCTGCGCTACAAAGCAATATACATTGTGAACGTAGGAAGTACACAGTGCGTTATGTACAGCGAGGTAGGCTTCCTAGAAAGCCTACCTCATCTTGAGAAAGAAATTGGCAGATTACGATGCGTGCACCGACTCCTGCAAGGCTTCGTACGCGAGAAACCATACCGCTATTGCCGACAAAAAAGCAAAGGCGATAGCAATTTTATTGAGTACATCAATTCCAAAATATGTTCCTAGGCCTACTAAGATTAGTAAAACAATTATTAATCCAAGAGCAGCAATTAACGGTAAACGCTTCGACGCCAAAGCTGGTACTGAAAAATACCCTATAGGTATATTCAATAACAAAATAAAAAGACCTATACCCTGATTTGTCACAAGGTGCATTCCTGCACCAACAGTAAGCAAAAAGTAGTAGCCAACTATCCACAGCCCAAAAGTGGTTAGTATAGCGGCAATATACGTCTGCCCTCTTACGATTTCAAAAAGACCAGCTAAAGTCTCGGCTATTCCCGCCATGAGCAAGGCAAAAATTAGTGCTCCCGTCATCTCAGTGCCAAGAAGCAGCCAAAACCCCAACATCGCGATGGCAAAACCAAGTGCTGAAAGGCCAATAATGCTTGCGTTACCAATCCTAGCTCCCATCTTTGACTCCTCCATTGCTTATAAACTAAAAGATTGCAAAACCATAGATTCAAAATGACACCATCTATGATCATTTAGGTATACAGCCTCACCTCCAAAGCTTCACAAATTTTGCATTATAAATACAAATTACATCAGCGCATTTTAAAATTCAATATATTCTTTTAGGGCGAACGCGTGAAAGTTTTTAGCATGGTAAAACTAAGTCTGAACATAAAGCCCACTATTACGTAAAGGTCTAAGTGGTTTTGCTATAGTGAAGCTAGACTCAAAAAGTAGGCAACAAACAGGCTGCCATTTGAAAATAAGATTCACAAAACCGAATATAAAAAGTTCATATGCAGAAACCATTAAATAAATTAAATAACATTCAGATGTGGCATCTTTAAACCTGCATTAAAAAGTGGCTCAGCACGCATAAAGTCGTAATATTTTGTTAACTACAACAAAAAGCAACTGTTAGCTATCTTGCTCCTGTATTGCCACTTTTCTGAACGTTGGGTACAATATCAAACAAATACAAAGTTTAAGTCCGTAAAGACACTAACAAAGGCTTCTTGCAGCCGGGCATGGTTGCACCGTTTACGCTAAGGTCTTATCCACATCGGGCAACATGAGTTTAGACTTAATCGTAATTTTGGGCAGCCTACTAGTACTTTTGGGTTAGCAAAGATTGTTCGTCCCCGTCACAAACTGGCTTTATAACCCTAATTGCATATGGTAGTGATATCACTGCTGCAACTCTACGACGGCCGATTCGCTTCTTCCAGGGCCTCAAAAGCAACAAACCATACCGATATAGCCGATAGAAAGGCAAACACAATTGCTACTTTATTTAGTACATTGATCGCAAAGTAAGAGCCCAGCCCAGCAAGCATGAGCAGGATAAACAAGAAGACAAAAGCTGCCACCAAAGGGATCCGCCTTGAGACAAAAGCAGGTACAGCAAGGTATGCAACTGGAATATGCAGAAGCAAAATGAAAAGCCCAATGCTTTGATCAGTTACTAGGTGTATTCCTATGGCTACTGTAAGTAGCAAATAGCAACCAACTAACCATATCCCAAAAGTGGTCAGTACAGAGGCCACATATGTTTGCCCACGTACAATCTCATAAAGTCCTGCAACTGTTTCACCTATTGCAGCTACCAAAAGTGCAAATATCAGAGCTCCTATTAATTGGTTACGAAGCAGCAGCCAAAAGCCCAACATAGCCAGAGCAAAACCAAATGTAGATAGCCCAAAAATACTTGCGTTACCAAAAACTTTTATTTTTATAGCCCTCCAGGCGGCAGAGACTACTACAGAACCCCGGAAAAATATAAGGATCACAATGGATACTTTTTTGCTGATCACTTCTTTGTAGGTGGACTTCAGGTAGACTTACGAGGAAACACAAACTTAATTGGAATTGGCAGAGATGGTAGTTTCACACTTCGGAGGCTCGACTCAATCGGTATAGGAGACGTAGTTACGGTCCGCAATATCCATATTTTCATCACAAAACATGGCACAAAGCGATTTGGCAAAAAAGTTGACCACATTTCCATGATGGGTCCTTCCGGCTGAAAAATAAAGATCTACCATATGCAGGACCAAGTGAAATTGTGTCTCCTATGGCTGTGTTTGACTTTTCTGGATCTAACATGACCGCCCGCCTTAAAGCGGTTTTCCCGTGATACACAGTTGACGATGTAGTTAAAAGTACTGGCTTTGATGTTGAGCTTTCTGATAGCTTTTCGGAAATTGCACCACCAACCGAAGAAGAACTTCAAATACTACGAAAAGAGATAGATACCAAAGGAATACTAAGACAGGAGGCAGAATAAGATGGCAGAATACCAAGAACCCAAACGTAAAGAAGTGGTAATGAGTGAGAAGGAAGTGGCAGATCAACTTAATGATGGTATGACTATTCCCATAGGCAGCTTTGGTACAGCAAACCATCCTATGCCTATTGTAAGAGAAATTATCAAAAGGAATATAAAAAATTTAACGGTTATTGGATCTGCGACTGCAGGACTAGAAATAGATATGTTAATTGGTGCTGGCTGCGTTAAAAAACTAATAGCACCATATGTAGGTGCAAAACTCTATGCACCTATAGGCAATTGCTATAGGGCAGCTGTTGAAAATAACGAGATTGAGGTGTGGGAATGTTCTGAGTACATTTTGTACGCCGGACTAACAGCAAGGGCTATGGGGCAAGAGTTTTTTTGCCTGGCATGGAGATGTTGGAACAAGCATACTGGAGTTAAACAAAGAATTAATTGTTTTCAAAAGCCCACTTGGTGACGAGCACGAATATCTTGCTGTACCTGCTATAAGCGCTGACTTGGGATTTTTCCATGTTGCATGGGCGGACAAATATGGTAATGCTCAGCATCTTGGTGCGAGGTTCGGAGATAGACTACTCGCAAGAGCGTGCAACAAAGTCGCAGTATGCGCAGAACGACTAGTATCAAATGAATATATCAGACGAAATCCTATAATGACATCTATACCATACGCTGATGCAGTAATACCTGCACCTTTTGGTTCGCATCCATACTCTGCACATGGATTTTATGCAGAAGACGAAGAGCACATTAGCGACTATGTGAGAGTAAGCGAACTTTATAGAAAAGGTGTTCGTGAACCTTTCAGTGAATATTATAAGCCAATAGATTATAGAACCTCGTGATCACATGGACTATTTAGAAAAAGTAGGCATAAGAAAATTGCTCGCTCTGGAAGCTAAATACTACGACATCACTTTAGGAAGATATGCGCCGGAGGCAGTTCCAAGTGTATAAGCAAATAGTACTTAAAAACAGACGGAGTCCAGGCCCAGCATCAAGAGTACTGGCAGCAAAGTGTTCCCAGTGTGGTATGGTCTTTTATCCCCCCGGTGTGGTTTGTCCATCTTGTTAGGCTACTGCTGCCGCAGCACCTTTACCTGAAAAAGGGACAATTTACACTTTCACCAAAGTCATGGTATCTGGACAATTTGTTAAGCCACCATATAATCTTGGGATGGTCGAGCTAGGCGGGCTACACATTTTGGGGATAATATTGGGGCAGTAATATTAGAATTGGCTTCCCCGTAAAAGTCGTAGCTCTCAATCTTTACCACGGCGGCTCTGAGAAAACAATATTTGCATTTGAGGTGATGGATACATAAACAAGCCGTATATACGATCGGCTGCACTGCGAAGATTTGGAATTTTCCCAGATCTGAGCCTAGAGGAACTTGCCAGACCTTTTGTACAAAAGGCGGTACTCGACGCTTGTCTTTCCAATAAGGATATAGACGCGGTCATAGGCGGCAGTTACGCAAGCTGCATGTTAACAACACAACGGTCAATCAGAGGTCTTGGACTATCAGGGCGCCCTGTCATCAATACGGAAAACGCATGTGCCAGCTCCGCTTATGCAGCTTACCTTGCTGCCCAACTGGTACGTGATGGTACATTTAAAAATGTTTTAGTACTTGGTATAGAAAAATTATCTAGATATCCATCAAATCTAGTGCCCCTAAATGAGGACGACCCTGATCAACACCTGGGCCTTCTGATGCCAGCTGCATATGCCATGGTTGCCAATAGGTAGTATGTATGAGTATGGCATAAAACGAGAGCAAATAGCTTATGTATCGGTCAAAAGCCATAAGTATGGAAGTATGAATCCGTATGCAAGATTTCAGAAAATAGTTAGGTTAGAAGAGGTGCTTGGTTCCCGAATGATTTCTGAACCACTAACGCTACTACAATGTTGCGCCGGCTGTGACGGAGCTAGAGCCTTAGTTATTGGCAGCTCGCCAAATGGAAAGCCAGAAGTATGTCTGACCGCAAGCGCAGTAAGTGCAGGCATTGATACGAGCGATCTAAGGGATATAACAAAATCAGGCCTTACCACAGCCATAGCAACCATAGCATATCTGCAAGCCAGTATAGAACCAAAGGACCTTGATGTTGTTGAGTTACATGATGCGTTTAGCATAAGTGAGCTTATCTATATTGAAGCTCTTGGCCTATGCCAGCAAGGCGAAGCACCTGAGTTGATGGGAAAAGGACATTTTGATATAACCGGTAAAGTTGCCGTAAATCCGAGTGGCGGGCTTCTATCCAGAGGTCATCCAGTTGGTGCAACCGGGGTAGCACAGCTTTGCGAGCTATATTGGCAACTCCGTGGAGAAGCAGGCTTAAGACAAAAACCTAATGCCAGGGTAGGGTTAACACAAACAATGGGGGCGGTATAACAACGTACGATCACGCCGCCTGTGCAATACACATATAGGTACGTGAGGAGGCAGCGTAAAACGACAGAGAGATTTGGCTTACTAATAGGTGGTGAAGAAACTAGCTCATCAAACGATAACTATGTATCAATTGTTAATCCTGCTACTAGCGAGGTAATAGCTGAGGTCGCATTCGCTACCGAGGTAGATGTTGATAAAGCTGTAATGGCAGCTGCCAATGCTCAAGAAGAGTGGACGAGGAGTACACAATCTAAGCGAGCTAACCTTATTTACAAGTTGGCTCAAGCCGTTGACTCACATAGGGCTGAGCTTGCTCAGCTAGAAACAAAAAACGTGGGAAAGCCAATATTGGTTAGCCAAAACGTGGATTTGCGTACCGCAGTAGATGCACTTGAATACTTTGCGGGCATGGCATACAAGGTCGAAGGAATAACTATACCTGTGCCAGGGCGTTTCCTGAACTATACAGTAAGAGAACCATACGGGGTTGTGGCTGGCATCATACCATGGAATTATCCACTTCTCCAAGCTGTATGGAAAATTGCGCCAGCATTGATAGCCGGAAATACGGTGGTTTTAAAACCTGCAGAGCAAGCACCGCTAACTCCACTGGCCCTAGGAAGGTTAGCGTACGAAGTCGGTTTTCCGGCAGGCACAGTAAATGTCATTCCAGGGTATGGCGAGGTAACAGGAAAGACCTTGTGTGCCCATCTCGGAGTTAGCTTCATAGCCTTTACAGGCTCTGTGGAAACAGGAATTCTGATACAAAAATACGCAGCCGAACATGTTGTCCCAGTAACTCTCGAGTTGGGCGGAAAATCACCGAACATAGTGTTTGCTGACGCCGACTTAGACGTGGGCATTCCAGTTGTTGCAAGCGGAATCTTTACAAATCAAGGCGAGGTGTGTACAGCGGGATCTCGAATCCTAGTGGAACGTCCAATATATGACCAATTTATAGAGAAATTTGTTGACTATATTCAGACAAGTGTTAAAATAGGCGATCCTATGGATCCGTCAATGACAATGGGGCCAATTATAAATCACGAACAATTGAATCGTATTGAAGGATTTATTGAAAGAGCAAAGGCTAACCAGACAAAGCTAATCTTGGGTGGTAAACGACGTAAAATCAAAAATCTTAATAGTGACCTATTCTATGAACCAACCGTGTTTATTGATGTAGATAATGATTCAGAACTTGCTCAAAATGAAATATTTGGACCACTGGTAGCAATAATACCCTTCGAATCTGAAGAGCAAGCTATATGGCTAGCCAACAACGTAAAATACGGACTTGCCGCTGCGGTACAGACCAGAGACATCGGAAAAGCTCATCGCGTTGCCTCCGCCATTAAAGCAGGAAACGTGTGGATAAATACTTGGGGAAATATCCATTCAGCGTCACCTTATGGAGGCTACAAGATGAGCGGACACGGGCGTGAAATGGGCTTTTCAATAGTTGAAGCTCTGACCCAAGAAAAATCTGTATGGGTTAGCCTCCGGTAAGATTTGTTACGTGGCAACTAAACTACATCAGTTATTCTGCCGTAGGCATGTGAATATACATGGTTTGTATCCCAACTTTACCAGGGTCTGTAAATCTATTAAATATCAGTTGCCCCTGACCGCCAAATATACCCGTACGTAGTCCATAAACCTTGATGTCCATGCTTACGCTTTCGTCTCTGTAAATCCATCCACCAGGCTCTACGTCAATTTGTTCGCCAGGGACTAGCTCTTGCTCAAACACATTACCATAACCATGAAGCCATACAATTCCTTCACTTCCTAGAGCAGTAAATTTGTCTACAAAAAATCCCGTTCCCCCAAACAGCATTGATGCTACTCCTTTTACACGACTGAAGGTGTACTCTAAATTTGATGTCGCCGCTAGGAACTGATGTTCTCGAACTAAAATCGATTGATTTGGCTTAAGGTGTATGGGGAAAACATGACCAGCTCCATCTCTAGAAAAGGCTATTGAGCCCGGACCAACAGCCTCGGTCATGAAGATAGGCATACCAGCTACTACACGTTTGAAAGCACCTTTTAAAGCTTTTAGTCCTATATTGAGACCAGGATCCTCCCAAAGTACTACATGATGCTCAAAATAAACTGAGGCACCGTGCTCCAAATTTATGACCAAAGCTGGAACAAGTTCGCCCGCTATAGAATACTCAAGACCTGGACCCTGCCCGCTTTCAACCGTCCTTGGAAGAATCGTTGGTAACAACATAAAGCCTTCCACCTAAACATCCGAATATAATAAATAAAACTTCATAAATAAATTTATAGCATAACATTCCGTGTAGTAATAAAAAATAGATTAACTTCAATAGTATGATAAAAACTCAGCTGAATGCCTCGTAAAATAGCTATAAAGCTTTTTGATTTGTAATCCCAGCTATTTTATTCCTTGGATCTAGAAAGTACATAATAGCTATGGACATGGAATTCTATTGCTTTTTCCAAAGGATTAACAAGGTCAAGATAAGCAAAGGAAAAACTTTTTGGCAAAGACCAAACGTGTTGAGATTAAGCGCCAAACTGATACTAATTATTACAGCTTTTACACTAGTTAGTTGTGGCTCTTCCGTAGCTAAGGTCCAAACCTCTTATAAATATTTAAATCTTTTGCAAATATTTTCACACCATAGCAAGAATATAATCCTCACAAGGGGCGAGCTATTAAAGGTGGCGGAAGGCCAGAGTTATCATTTGGGAATTGAAATTCGGGTAACAAACTTGCAACCCTCAAGCATGCTAAAACTTGTAAAGGTAAGCCATTCTAGGTTAAACCATAGAATCATTTATGCTACATACAAGGCAGAGCGTCAGGGCAGCGCCTTTATGCTCGCAATAGCAAGACCATTTTGTAAAAAGAATAAGATCTGTCCTAACTGGATAGAGATAATAAAGCTCCACATACTTATTACATAGCGATGTTACTTTGTGTATAGCTGGCTTACCACAGCACTAAACCAGGCTATGTATAAGTTATAATTCATTAAAGCGATCACTAATGGCGTATTTAATAGAAGAACTTGCTGTACACGTTGGGTTACCGGTAGATACAATACGGTTTTACCAGAGCAATGGCTTATTACACCCTCCGACTCGTCGTGGAAGACGAGTAATTTATGATCAAACACACGTAAAAAAGATTGAAAAAATAAGGGATTTACAAAAGAAAGGTTTTAGCTTAAAACTAATAAGACGAGTATTAAATACAACACCTCCCGACCTCGCTTATTTCGGCTTTCAAGAAGACAATCTCATTCAGCTGTCGCTGGAAGACTTAAGTAACAAAACCGGCCTTGACTTGGATCTTTTAAGGCAGCTAGAAAACATGGGTATTCTAATAAAAAGATTTAATAGCCCAGACAAACCATACGACAATACCGCTTGTGACATGCTGACAGCTGCAACTAGGATCATACAGGCTGGAATACCGCCCAGCGAGCTTTTGAGTCTTGCGAAGACATATGCAGAAAATGCTAAATCAACAGCTATGGATGCGACCAGGCTGTTTAATATGTTTGTCCGAAAACCACTCATTGAAAGTCCGCTATCGGAACAGGAAAAATCTGAAAAACTTATAGAGACCCTAAACATACTACTCGACGCTGCCACTACGTTAACAAGCAAGTATTTTCAGTCCTGTCTTATTAGGGCTGCCGAAGAACTTGCAAATTAGCTTGAACCAGTAAACAACTTAATAAATCTTGGAAGGAGTATGAGCATCGATACATTTTATCCTGTTTCAGAAGAGGAGTTAAGTTTTGACGAAGCAAAGGATATATTGAAAAACAATGAGTGGCCAATAATGCTTCGTACGCCTAGAGGTCACAGATACTTTTTTAGCGAACCCATAGATATCATTAGCCCTGAGAACATAAAAGTATCCGTCAATACAGACATCAACAAATTGCAAGGAAATCCATCCCTGATAGACCTTGAAAATACCTGGCGGAAATTTGTAAGTCGCACTCGGTTGTCCAAAAAAAGTGGGAATGTCACAGACTACGTGGCTCCAATAGCTTTTACAGTGATACCTTTTAACCCAAATGCCGCTCTAAGCTGGTGGACAAGTCGCGGAGGCCCTTTTATTTACATACCTGGCCTGACACTGGTGCAATCTAATACACGGTCTACACTTATAAAGATTGAGAAAAATGTGGAGCCTACTTCTCAGAAGTGGGGAATAAAAGCATATATAGAAGAAACCAATCACGTTTCAACAGATTTTTTGACTTACGCCAAAGCCTTAGAACAAGCTAAAGAATACATGCACGAATCTGAGCTTCAAAAACTTGTGCTGGCACGAAAGAAGGTAATTGAACTCAACAAAGTACCAAAAGGACCAACAATCTTTAAGGCGCTTTGCCAAACCCAGCCCAATACTTACGCATTTACTATTGGCAGAAATGATTACTTATTTTTTGGTGCATCACCAGAGCTGATACTAAGAGCCCGAGGTAGACACCTCTACTCACGTCCACTGGCTGGCTCTCGAGGTGTTTCGCCTGTAACTGATACTCATAGGGCTGCCAAAGAACTTCGCCAGAGCTTGAAAGACAAGCGGGAACACAAATATGTAACTGACTGGGTCAGTGCCACATTTTTATCCTTTGGTGGACTTTGCGTAGTACCTGAGCCAAAAGTTGCTAGGTTTTCGTCAATTATGCATTTAAGTACACCAATTCACGCGTATTTGCCCAATCCAATTGGCATTTTGCAAGTGCTAAATCGGCTTCATCCAACACCCGCCATCGCAGGCAGCCCTGTCGAAGCAGCAAGCAAACTAATATCACAGCTTGAAACTTTTTCACGTGGATGGTACGGAGGCCTAGTTGGGATTATTGATGCTAAAGCACAAGGCGAATTTGCCCTTGCCATCAGATGCGCAAAGCTTGAAATTAATATTGTTTCCATGTATGCAGGTGCTGGCGTACTGCCTGAGTCTTATGCTGAAAGTGAATGGGACGAAACGTCAGCCAAATTACGCGCAGTAGAAAACGCTATATATGCTGCACAAAATCTTCAATATGTGGACTAAGGCTTTAGTAACCTAATCAGCTAGGCGTCGTACTGGAGCTCGTCTGCTACCTTATAAAGCGCGTATCTATGTTGCAATGAAAGTCTCCTATCAACCTGCAGTTCAAAGATTGTGCATCCCTCATTATGATCAAAAATCTTAGTAACTTCTTCTTTATGTGAAACTTTAACATAGCGCATTCCAAATAGCTGGGCTACATTACAAATATCGATTCCTGGCGGCGTAAAAAATAGTCTTTCATAAGCGTCGCCATACGATGATTGCGGAAGTAAATCAAAAATGCCGCCCCCCGAATTGTTGATTACTATCAATCTTAAGTTCGTGATGTTTTCACGCATACATATATTGAGCCCGTTTAGATCGTGGAATAGCGAAACATCACCAACAATCGCATAAACAGGATAAGCACTAACAGAGCAGATCCCTAAAGCAGTCGATAATAAGCCATCAATCCCGCTTGTCCCTCTATTGGCATGAAACTCTCTTATGTCAGCGTGCGGTGGCATCATCGTTTCAATATCGCGCACTGGCAAGCTTGAACCTATAAAATACACTGCTTCTTTTTTGCTGCTTTGGCTAAGCGCCTTATACACGTCATACTCCCAAAGATCTTTAATGCCACTTCCATACAACTCAACTTTCTTCTTTACCTGCATATCCAAACCGCTCCAGGTTCGAATCCATTTATCATCAGCCCTTGTGCCACCTTCATCTCCCAAAAGTTTCTTCAATATATCAACAGGATTACCACTAACATAAAAAGAATCAAGTTGCACAGGATCCTGCCGCAAATTTTGAGGATCCATAATGAGACTAAAGGGTCTGTGGTAACTTAAGTAGTCAATGACCGATTTAGAGGCGCCTAACGCCCCAATTCTAAAAATCAGCTCTGGCTTTAGCATACGACTTATGTTCTTATTTCGAAGTATTATGTCGTAGTAGCATACAAGGCAGGCACTGTTAATAATATTGGACCGCATACCTGATAATGGATCTATTAATATAGGCATTCCGTATCTCACTGCAAGCCTATTTACTTGCTCAACTAAAAGTTGTTTTTCTGAAAACGATAAGGAAGGTATGCTACCAATGTAAATAATTCCATTTGTGTTAGCAAAGGCTTTAGCCAGTTCAGTTGGTACTTCATGCTTTTCACTATTAACCAGCGATAATTTTGTTCTAGGGAACAAGGTCTGGTTCATTTGAATGACAACATCATCGACAACATCATAAAATTCCCTTGGATTGGATGGTATTAAAGGTTCTGGTAACGGCGCATTGATATGAACCGGTCCCATAGGTGAAGAGTGAGCCTGAGACCAAATAGCTGATATAGTACGCCAAACGTATGGTACTGGATTTTCATAAAATTCCTGCCCAACTAATTCCGCGAATGCTAATACATTACTGGTGAAAAACTTCACCTGATCAATGGTTTGGTTAGCCCCTGTTCCTCGCAAGTCAACGGGCCGATCAGCTGTAATTAATATAAGAGGAATGCCCGAGCATTTTGCTTCAACAACAGCAGGCGTCAGTTCAGCTACTGCGGTACCAGAGGTAACGATAACAGCACTCGCGACTCTAGTTCTTTTGGCCTGACCAAGCGCGAAAAAGGCTGCACTTCTTTCATCAATAACTGAAAAGCTTTTTATCCCTTGCACGTGGTCAAACGCAAGTATTAAGGGGGCAGATCTGGACCCTGGCGCTATCACAGCATTTTGCAGCCCTAGCAGCTTAAATCCGTAAGCAAGGCAAGCTGCAATTTTTGCATTATAAATCCATGAGTTCATATAGTCATGAAACCAAAGTACGCTTTAATCACCTCTATAAGATTGAAGGAACTGGGCCCTATGCTCTGCTTTTGCACGGGTTTAGTCAAACGCATAAATCTTGGGATTACGTCCTTCATAGTTTATCCGCACACAGAACGCTTATAATTCCAGACCTGCCGGGACATACTAAATTAGACTTACCTGAAGGACTCGATTGCTCAGTTGAAGGGTGCATAACACACATTTTGGCCATATTGGGAAAAGAAGGTATGCACTCAGTTGACTTAGTGGGGTACTCTCTTGGCGGTCGTATTGCCCTTGCTCTTGCGCTGAGCAGGCAATATATGATTAGAACATTATGCCTAGTTTCAGCAACTGCGGGTATCGATGACGCAACGGAAAGGGGAAAGCGTACCAAAGATGACCATAAATTAGCTGACATGATTTTAGAAAAAGGCACTGCTACGTTTATAAGATACTGGTTATCCCAACCACTATTTGAAGGCATAAGACTAAACAACCCAAAAGCATTTTCACGTGAAATCAAAAATAGAGAACACCTAAATAAACTTGGCCTTGCGCAAAGCTTAAGACAAGCAAGCCAGGGTGTAGTTCCTTCCGTATGGTCTAGACTGCCCGAGCTAAAGATGCCTGTACTTATCTTTGCAGGTGAAAAAGACGTGAAATATTCGAACATAGCTCTAAACATGGCTAAACTAATACCTAACGCACAAGCAGAAATACTCTCCAACACATGGCATACTCCTCACATAGAAAGGCCACGCGAGTTTTCCAAGCGCCTTGTGGAATTTTGGCGCCAATCAAGCAATACAGCATAGGAATCGATTTTGTCAGGTAATAAACCTAGTCCCGGCGAGCTTGGTATATGAAACACGCCATTTTCAGCAACTAATGGCTGTGTAGTGACATCGTCATCTAACATTTCTACCGTCGATAAGCCATGATATGTAAATTTACTCAAAACCGACGCAATTTGTAGCAAAACCATAGTTCCAATAGAAGTCTCATAATACGAAGAGATTACAACCTCGTGTTTCCCTTCAAGTCGTTTAATCATCTCAAGCACTTGCATAGGAGAACCCATTAGAGAGGGCTTAACAACCGCGACATCGACAAAATCCGACACGGCATTTGGCAGGAGATGCGGTACACGTAATGATTCGTCTATTGCTATCCGAATATTGAATGATTTCCTCAAGCTTCGAACAGAAGCTATTTGTGAGATTGGTGAAGGTTGCTCTATATAATCAATAGATTGAGCATATCGTTCTAGCAATGAAAATGCACGTATTGCAAAGTTTATATCCCACATACCATTTGCATCTATACGAACTTTTATCCCATTTATATTTGAAAGCACAAAATCAAGAGTCTCCAAACATACTTGAGGGGAAAGGTGGCCAACCTTAATCTTTACCACGTCAAATCCGCGCGACGATAACGTTCTTAGTATTTGCAGAGCTTCTGGCCCAGTATTTGCAACCATAAGCGCATTTACATGCACACTGTTTATAAAAGTTCTTCCAAGCAGTGCCCTTAGCGGAACAGAACGTAACTTGGCTTCTATATCAAGCTTTGCACTGCCAATCGCAAACCTAAGAGGTGGAGCCAGGATATCTTCTAGCGATTTGTCAAGGCACTCTTTAGTGTTCAGATAGGCTTCCAGATATCGAATTTGTTGAAAAGGATCATACCCAACGACAGGACATTCTCCATATCCGTACACTCCTTCGCTTGACTCAGCTCTAATAATGACAAATTCGCTGAATTGCCTCCTTGGCGTATTAATGTTGACTCTAATTCGTCCGTGAAATGCTTTAAGCCCTTTTACCTTCACATGAAAATTGAACCAGCCATGATCCCTATCGCAAAAATAAAAGTGTCTAAAGATGTCAGCTTAAGAACAGGGACCAACTCTTTACCTTTCAAACCCTTTATCATTTTGTATAAATTAATTAATGCTAAAGGAAAATAGATTTCAGCTAACAGATGCGATAAATTGAACTGGCTTGTAAAGACACCTATAATCACAATGATTGCGGGAAGAACGACAAGTGCTGCATACAGACCTCGACTCTTAACATCCCCAAGCCTTACCATAAGCGTTCTTTTACCAGCTGCTTGATCAGTTGGAATATCACGAATATTATTAGCTACCAGAATAGCAACCACCATAAATCCGACTGCACAAGCCCCTAGAAAAGTACTTATTGTGATGGTATTTGTCTGAACGTAAAATGTACCCACACATGCTACTATGCCAAAAAATAGGAAAACGAAGACCTCACCAAGCCCATGATAGCCATATGGCCATGGCCCGCCTGTATATAGTAAAGCTGCTGCTATTGATGCAAGACCAACAGGCAACAACAGAGGTCGAATAATTACAACGTACAATGCTGCAATTGCAGCAAGCGCAAATACAATAACTGTAGCCCAAAACATTTCATGCGGTGCTACAAGGCCTGAAGCGGTAGCGCGCGGAGGTCCAATCCGCTGATGTGTATCTGCACCCTCCATGAAGTCAAAATAGTCGTTTGCGTAATTAGCCCCAATCTGAAGTAGTACAGCTATTAAGACACACGAAACAAATCCGCCAAGTATGAATTTGTGAAGATCCAAGGCCAATGCCTCACCAACCAACACAGGGCTTATGGAAGCGAATAAAGTTGCAGGCCTACTTGCTAATAAAAATGCCCTAAGCTTAGTTTGCACAAATACAGCAGCTTGTCCTAACAAAGCTCAACCGCGCCTCGGAAACTTGCTAAAGTTAGGCTTTCGCTTTTCAAGAAATGCATTCCTTCCTTCCTGAGCCTCTTCGGTCATATAGTAAAGCATAGTGGCGTCACCCGCAAGCTGCTGTATACCGGCCAAACCATCAGTATCCGCGTTAAATCCCGCTTTGAGCACCCTGAGTGCAAGAGGGCTCTTCTCCAAAATCTTCCTGCAAATTGCAAGAGTTTCTTCCTCTAGTCTTTCTAACGGTACTACTTTATTTACCAGCCCCATCCTGTATGCTTCTTCAGCTGTATACTGCTCACAAAGGAACCATATCTCCTTTGCACGTTTTAGCCCCACAGTTCTTGCAAGAATACCTGCACCGTATCCGGCATCAAAACTACCTACTTTTGGCCCAACCTGCCCAAATATGGCATTGTCTGCAGCTATTGTTAAGTCACAAACCAAATGAAGCACATGTCCTCCACCAATTGCATACCCTGCCACCATAGCGATAACTGGCTTGGGCAAAGTCCTGATTTGCCTTTGGACATCTAGCGCACTTAGGCTGCTTTCCCCGTTTTCATCAACGTAGCCATCTTCGCCACGCACTCTCTGATCTCCGCCAGAGCAAAATGCCTTCGTACCCGCGCCCGTGAGAATAATAACCCCTATTTTCCTATCACGCCTTGCCATATCCAGGGCGGTACTTATTTCCGACAAGGTCTTGGGCCGAAAAGCATTCCTAACCTCGGGCCTATTGATTGTTATTTTTGCAATCCCTTCATCAAGAATCTGATAAATTATGTCATCAAAGTTGCCGACCGTCTTCCAGTCCGCCATTCTAGCATCAACTCCTATAGCATTCACTCGAATACAAAGCTTAAGATATATATTATCTAATGAGTGCTCACGAGCTACACCCGTTCATAACTAAAAGGACAAAGGAGTCACCGCATCATAAGTGTGTCATCTTTGATAACACCGAACTAACGTATCAGCAAATACTCAACCAAGGCAGATTACTTTTGAAAACCCTTGGTACACCGTTCCCCCGCTCAGTACTTGCATTCATTCTCGACCCATCGCCAGCAGTTATTACTGCATTTGCGCTTGCCGAACTAGCAGACTTAATAGTACTGCCACTTAACCCCAGGCTACCAATTTCAGAACTTGAATCTATAGTCGAAGTAACAAAACCAACAATTGTGATAGCATCGGAGAACTACCAAGAGCTAGCTGGTCATATATCAAAGACGTATACCAGTCGAGTTGTTATAGTGGATGATTTTGGAAATGCCCTGAAATTTCATAAGTATAACGCGGCAAAGCCAAACCAATGGCAAGAGTTCAAAGACGACATGCTTTTTATCGCTACCTCAGGTACCATTGGTATCCCTAAGATAGTTAGAATTACAAAGAAAAATTTGCACTCCCTCGTTGCTGCAAGCAATACTCATCTAAAGGTGCTTGATAACGATTTGTATATTAATGCAATGCCATGTCATCATATAGGTGGGTTATCGATAATTCTGCGTGGTATTGAGTCTGGAATCCCTGTGATATTGCTAAGAAAATTCGATGAGCAAAACTTTATAGATTTGTCTCACAGATATCATGCCACTGCAACGTCGTTAGTGCCCACAATGCTCAAAAGAATCCTAGACCTTAGCGACAGGCATTTAAGGGGGCTCGAATTCCGATATATGCTTATAGGCGGCGCAGCAGCACCACTTGAGCTGCTCCAAGACGCAAGATCTTTCGGACTTCCCGTCCTTACCACCTATGGCCTTACGGAAGCAACATCGCAAGTTGCAACTCTGCCGTTAAATAACCCCATACTTGATCACAACCTTGCAGGAATTCCGCTACCGGGCGTGAGCATAAAAATAGTAAACAAAGAGTCACACACTCAAGGACATATGGATGCAGGGGAAATAGTTGTGCAGGGCCCTACGGTATCACCAGGTTACCTTTGGCCCTTGCAAGCCAACGCAAGGTTTAGCGAGGATGGCTTTCATACGGGTGATATAGGAAGCCTTGACGGAAACGGTTGGCTTCGCGTTTTCGGTCGTACGGATGAAGCAATTAATACCGGCGGAGAAAAAGTGTTGCCAGAGGACGTAGAGAACATTATTAGAAGTGTTCTTGCTGTTGATGATGTTATCGTGTTTGGTCTACCAGATAAACGATATGGCGAAATTGTGGCCGCAGCAATAGTACCTGGCAACAGAAAAATAGATACAGCATCGGCTATAAGCCAGTTAAAACCGATATTGGGCCCAATAAAGACTCCTAAGAAACTGTTTATTGAAAACCAACTCCCAAGAAGTGCCAGCGGTAAGCCGCAAAGAAAAGAATTAAGAAAAAAATATACCAGGCACGGCTAATTAATAAAGTCATTTGCACCAGTTCATAACGCTTTACCATAATGCCCCCAGTTCTTGACGTTTTCAAGTTGAAAATGTAAGACATGGGACCACAGCGCTGGGCTGGAAAGCATCGGATCACAGGACAAAAAGGTCAAAAGATGATGTTGTTTATTGATAACGATCTGGCCGGTCTTACACACCTGAAACCAGCTCTAGAGCAAATAGGATACACTGTGGCATTTTGCCAAGATGCCAATGTGGCTGTAGACTTTGCCTCATCGATTCGGCCAGACATAATTTTCATGGAAGCAAACTTGCAAGACATATCCGGGTTTGAGATTTGCGCAAGGCTGAAAAAGACAACGTTTCTGGCTTCAACACCAGTGATATTCCTCACAGCCCTTAACGATGAATCCTCTAAGGCTATGGGACGTGCTTTAGGAGCAATTGATTGGCTTGTAAAACCTGCAACCTCTGACAAAGTAATAGACAGTTTATCCAAAGCACTGCATCCACTTCTTGCTAGAAGAAACAGCCCAGGACTAGGGACTAACCTAATTACTGATCCGTTAACTGGGCTTTATACCAAGCACTACATGAAAGACCGTCTGAAGGAAGAAGTTGAGCGTGCAAAAAAGTACCACTATTCACTGGGCTGCATTTTGATTGATATTGACAACTTTGCCGAAATAAATTCAGTCTATGGCAGTATTGCTGGAGACACCCTGCTCATTGAACTTGCCTCACTGCTCAAACATAATCTAAGACCTGTTGACACTCTCGCAAGAGTTGGGCCGGACGAATTTTTTATTGTACTCACCGAACACTCTATCCCTTCCTCTATTGTCGTTTCCAAACGATTAAAACAAATGATAGAAGCTAAATTAAATTGGAAAGGTTTACCACGAGGAGCCTCAGTCACATGTAGCTTCGGTTGTTGCCTTCACGCCATTAGCGAAGATCCATCAGTAGTGATAGACAAGATGAAAATCTCTCTTGACGATGCAAAAAGAAATGCACCTGGCCGCATACATCTTTTGACAAATTAGCCACTGGCTTTTGCAAGCCTTTCCACCTCGACAACCATATCCTCTAGTACGCTTAGACCTTGATTCCAGAAGTTTGGATCGCTAATGTTGATACCTTCAGATGCCAGCAACTCATCTGGACGCTTCGAACCTCCAGCTTCCAATATGCGCCTATACGCTTCCACAAACGAGCTGCCTTGCTGTTCAAACCTAGCGTATAGCGCCAAAGCCAGCAGATTTCCAAATGCATAAGCATATACATATCCTGGGGTATGGAAAAAGTGCCCCACATACGACCACCAAACAGAGTGATCGTCTGTAAGTTTAAGGGAGTTACCAAACATTGTTTGCAATGAGGATTGCCAAATTTGCCCTATCTCTTCCTGGCTAAGTTCCCCTGACTCGCGACGCCGATTATGCACGGTATCCTCAAACCTATTCATAGCAACTTGCCTAAAAATCGTGGCAAACTGACTCTCCAACTGTGCGCCAAGCAATGCAAGTTTCTCTGAGGGGGAGGCAACTTGACTAATCATCCTGTTGAACGCAAGTGTTTCTCCGAACACTGAGGCAGTTTCTGCAAGTGTAAGGGGAGTTTGAGCTTCTATTATCCCTCGCGGGCTTGATAATATCATGTGTATGCCATGCCCAAGCTCATGTGCTATCACCAACGCATCACGCTGCTTACCGGTGTAATTAACTAATATGTAAGGATGCACATCAGGCACAACTGGATGCGCAAATCCACCGCCTCTTTTGTTTGGTCTAACGGAAGCATCTATCCAACGCTCATCGAAAAAACGCCGAGCGATATCCTCAAAAGACCTGTCAAGAGAGTAATAAGATTCTAAAACAAACTCTTTTGCCTCATCCCAATGCATATGAATATCATGCATTCCAAGGGGGGCATACCTGTCATAATCGTAGAGCTCTTCTAGTCCTAGAATTTTCCTCTTTATTTCGTAATATCTTATTGGTATGTCATATCTGGATGTAACTGCATCAATAAGTGCTTGATATGTGGAATCACTTATTTCATTAGCCAGGTTTCTTTCAGTAATCCAAGAAGGATATCCGCGCAATCTATCCTCTATCCATTTATCCAGAAGTATTGCATTAAATATGTATGTCCGAACGTGCAAACCATCTTTAAGGCTTTCAGTTATCTTTTGAGCTGCATGTTTCCTTATTTCCCTGTTGCTGTCATATAATCTCGCAAGAGCAGTGCTTAAGGGAACTTTTTGCCCATCTAAATCCACAGTAATTTTTGCTTCTAGTTCGCCGAAGAGGCGAACCCAAGCATTACGGCTACTCAGTGACTTCTCATTTAATATACGCTCCTCTGGCATAGACAATACGTAAGGCTTATACCGTTGCAAGGAACTAAGATAATGAGCCCACCTTGAAAGCTCAGTACTCGAAAGCAACTCTTCTACCTTTTGGGCATCTAGCCTCAACCATTCATGTCTAAAGAAAAGTAACTCAGATTCTACTGCAGTTGCCACTTCAGAAATATGCTGTAGTAGCTTGCTTGCCTGTGTATTCGAAGTATCCTCTGAAAATAAAAGCTCTGCATATGAGAGCGGCTTTTGGATATCGTGGATAATGGATTCAAACTCTATGAGCAATCTAGAAAGCTCATTCGAAGATATTTGATCAATTTTGCCTTCATACCTTTGGCGTAATTGCTTTGCATTTGAAAGCGAATTGGCCGCATCCTGTTCTATTTTTGCATCATCCGGACCCGCGTACAAATCATTCAAATTCCAAGTAACGCTTTCTGCTCCTGTCAATATTTCAGCCATATGTTATTCCCTCTCAAAATTTGTACACACAAACTACCTTACCATGACAAAAGTCCGGTCCATAACTGTTTTTAGCCACAATCCCCTTCAGCATTTGTGGCACACAAAAGCCCATATGTGGTAAATAAACATGTAGTCAATTATTTACCGCCTTTTGTATTATGCCAAGAATTACAAGGTTAGTAGCGGACAATCAAAGTGCCCTGACAGGCCCTGGAACCAACACTTATATAGTGGCAAATAGGTGGTGTCTTATAATTGATCCAGGTCCTGCCACTAATACACATTTCAACGCAATTTTGCGGGTTGCAGAACGTTACAAAAGACATATGGTCTTACTCACGCATAATCATATAGATCACAGTGAATCAGCTGACAAGCTGGCATCCGTGCTTAAATGCAAGATTGCCGCATTTATAGACTCAGAGCACCAAAAGGACATAGGGCTTAGCGATGGTCAAGCCATACCAGAGATTGATTTTGAAGTTAAATGCTTACACACCCCAGGACACGCACAAGACCATATTTGCTTTTACATCCCAGAACTCGAAGTTTTGTTTTCTGGCGATTTGATTGTTGGTCAAGGGACAACTGTGTTAGAACCACAAAGTAGGACCAGCCTTAAAGACTTTTTGAATTCACTAGAAAAGATATCCAAACTTGCCCTTACCGTTATATATCCAGGTCATTGGGATCCCATTCACAAACCGCTTCAGGCCATCAGCGAGCTCATAAACCATCGGAAACTTAGAAACGAACAAATTCTAGATGCCATTAAAAAAGGTTGCTCTACCTTGAGTGAAATAGTTAGCAGTGTATATGCCGATACGCCTGAACATTTGTATCCATTTGCTGAAATGACTGTAACAGCACACTTGTATTACCTTATAGACACTGGGCTAGTCTCAGCAGACAATGGCAAATTCTCTTTAAAAAACAATTAGTGTATTTGAGCCAGCAACCAAACTTAAATAAACTGCTCAACCAATACTCACTGAGTGCAATTATCAGTTACTCTATTACAAGACCGCACTAATTCTTAACATGTTTTAAGATCTAACTCTTTTCGACAATACAAGGCGTATCCGATGATCTAAGCAACCTGATCCCGATAGCGCCATTATGTTGACACAATAGCCAAACAAGCTTTAATTTTATAGTAATTGAAAAAATGGGATGCGAAAAGTTTAGCTTCATTATGAAATGGACCTTGATTCAGAAGTAAAGCGACTCCGAGAGAAAATAAGGCAAGGAGGCAGCCCGGAAAGAAAACAGGAGCTTCAATCTAGGGGATATCAGTTCGTTAGAACTAGAATAGAGAAATTACTTGATAATGATCTTCTTATCGAAGACTGGATATTAGCTAGACACGACGAACCCGAGTTACCCGCTGATGGTGTAATAACCGGAATTGGAAAAATTGCAGGTAGATACGTTGCAGTTATGGCAAACGACATGACAGTTAAAGCTGGGACATGGGGGCGCAAAACAATTGAGAAAATCATGCGCATCCAAGATGTGGCATATGAGTACAAGATACCGATTGTGTATCTTGTTGACTCAGGTGGGGCCCGGCTAGATGAGCAGTACGAAATATTTATTGGACGTAACCACGCAGGCAAAATTTTCTGGAATATGGCCAGGATGAATGGGGTGGTTCCTCAAATAAGCATTAACTTTGGTCCGTCGCCGGCAGGTGCGGCATACCTGCCAGCATTTTGTGATTTTGTAGTCATGGTTAGAGGCCACACTAGTGTATATCTAGGTTCACCCAGGATGGCAGAGGCTGCAACAGGTGAAAAGGTAACACATGAACAAATGGGCGGAGCCGAAATGCACTGTACCATAAGCGGGCTTGGCGATTATCTTGCTGAAACAGAAGATGAAGCAATAGAGGCCGCAAAAAGATACCTTTCTTACATGCCATCAAATTGGGAAGAATTACCGCCCGATCAAGCTCCGCAACAGCCAGCAAAATTTATTAACGTGCAGGACATTGTTCCTGAGGACCAAAGTAAACCATTTGATATGTACGAACTGATTGACGCTGTAGTTGATGCAAACAGCTTTTTCGAAATAAAAAAGCTATACGCTCCTGAACTAATAACCGGGCTTGCCAGAATTGATGGTATGGTTGTAGGAATATTGGCAAACCAGCCAAAGGTGAAAGGTGGAATTCTTTATGCCAATTCTGCCGAAAAAGGCGCACAGTTTATATCTATTTGCACAGCGTATAACATACCAATAGTCACATTTATGGATGTGCCAGGTTTTATGATTGGCAGCCAAGTAGAAAAACAAGCAATTATCAGAAGAGGACAGAAAATGTTGCAAGCCATGGCCGAAGCCACTCAGCCAAGAATATGTGTAGTTGTTAGAAAGGGATACGGCGCTGGCTACATGGCTATGTCGGGAGCAACATTTCAGCCTGATGCGGTTATTGCTTTGCCACAAGCGAAGCTAGCAATTATGGGTCCAGAAGCTGCAATCCAAGCAATATATGATAGGAAAATTGCTCAAATAGAGGATCCTAAAGAACGGGCTCACTTTATCGCCGAAAAGATGAAAGAATACGAAAAAGATATAACCGTGTGGAAACCCGCAGCCGATATGTTGATAGACGACGTTGTTCCCGGAGACGAACTCAGGCAACAAATAGCGCAACGCTTGAAATTGTACAAAAGGCGATACAAACCAACCAACGTACTTAGCCAAAAGCGTACACACATCATGAGGGGCTAATACCACAGTGGGGGTGTGAATTATATGAAACATGAAGAAGACAAAGAGCTTTACGTTAAGTACGAGGTAGATGGAGAAATTGCATTTATCACTTTAAATGATCCCGAACATAGAAATGTATTAAGTAGACCCCTAAGAGAGCAATTGCGTAGCGCTTTTGAGCAGTTTGCACAGGACACTGCAAAGGTAGCTATCCTAACAGGAGCTGGCGACAAGGCATTTTGTGCAGGTGCTGACCTTAAAGAAATCGCAGATGAAGGAACAGGCGTGCCGGGGCGCTATTATGTACCCATGTTAAATCGCAATATATGGGTAGACAAACCGGTGATTGCCGCAGTTAATGGCGATGCAATTGGTGGCGGATTCATGCTTGTACAAAACTGCGATTTAGCTATTGCCGCTGACCATGCCCGTTTTGGCATGCCAGAAGCGAAATGGGGAAGGGGAGCACCATGGTCAGTTTCACTATCTTGGATGATACCCCAACGTATATGGATGGAAATGCTGTTAACTGGTAACCTAATTACTGCTCAGCGAGCATATGAAGTTGGATTTATAAATTTGGTGGTGCCGCTATCTAATTTAATGGATGCCGCAAAATCTATGGCACGACAGATAGCAGATAATGCACCTCTCACAGTACAGGCATCGCGTAAGATGGTTTACTTGACCATGGAAATGGGCCGTACAGCAGCCTGGGACGTGGCAGATGCCTTGTTTGAACAGGTTTATAAAAGCGAAGACGCAAAAGAAGGACCTCTAGCGTTTAAAGAGAAAAGAAAGCCACAGTGGAAAAATAGATAATTCGTTAAGGAGCACGGCATCATACATGTCAGTGAAAGAGGTAATTAGAGTTGGATGCGGATCAGCATATGCAGACGATGATCTGAGACCCGCATTCGAACTTGCAGAAAAGGGCAACCTGGATTACATTTGCTTTGACTGCCTTGCAGAAAGAACTCTTGCGCTCGCTCAACTGCGAAGACTTAACGATCCTAGTAAAGGATATGACCTTAGGCTAGATGAACTCGTGGGCAGTTTCCTGCCGTTTGTAAACAAAGGGTTAAAAATAATTGGAAATATGGGTGCAGCAAATCCACATGGTGCTCTAGAGCGAGCTAAGGAAATTGCCAAGAAGTTGGATATCTCGAATGCTCGCATAATTGCCATAGAGGGCGATGATGTACTCGATGTAATTCGCGAACTTGATCCGGTTGTAGAAGAGACTGGCAGCAAGCTAAGCCAGCTCGAAGGTAAACTGGTATCAGCAAATGCCTACATAGGCGCCCAGCCAATTGTAGAAGCTCTTTATGAAGGGGCAAACTTCATAATAGGTGGTAGAATAGCCGATCCGTCCTTGTTCCTTGCCCCTCTAATGTTCGAATTTAATTGGGATAGAGAGGATTGGGACAAACTTGCGCAAGGAACTGCTGTTGGACATCTTCTTGAGTGTGGCACTCACGTAACTGGCGGTAATTTTGCAGACCCACCATACCGAATAGTACCAGGGCTAGATGACCTTGGTATGCCATATGCCGACGTTTATGCAAATGGAAATGCAGTAATATCGAAGCTTCCTGAAGCGGGGGGTCTTGTGACAACGCATACATGCAAAGCTCAACTAGTATACGAAGTTCATGATCCTAAAGCTTATATAACTCCAGATGTAACCTGCGATTTTAGCAATATAGCTGTTGAGCAAGTATCTAGAGACCAAGTTCATGTAAATGGGGCCAAGGGAACCAAGGCACCGACTAGGCTCAAGGTCTTGCTCGGCGTTCAGGAAGGCTACATTGGTGAAGGTGAATTTTCGCTCGCAGGCCCAGGGGCGTATGAAAGAGCTCAGCTTGCGCTCGATGTTCTCAAGCGTCGGTTTGAAAGGTTTTATAAGGGTAAAGAAAAAGATATAAGATTCGATTTAATCGGTGTAAATTCGATTCATGGGCCTGCTTCGCCAAAACCTATAAACCCTCCTTACGAGGTGCGTGTAAGAATAGCAATAAGAACGGATGACAGAAAGACTGCTGAGGCGTGGGCGAGAGAAGCTGAGTGGCAGTATTTTGGCCCATCAGGTTGTGGCGGAATTCGCATGGCCGTTCGACAGGTAATTGCAATGTACTCCACATATATAGATAGGGACATGGTAAAAATAAGGTTAGTAAAATAAGCATGGCAAGGAAAATAACTCTAAGGCAGATTGCTTTTGCAAGATCAGGAGATAAAGGAGACACTTCAAATATTGGAGTTATCCCATATAATGAAGATCATTTCGAGATTCTTAAAGAGCAACTCACTATTGAAAAGGTCAAGGCGGCCTTTGACGGCCTTGTAACTGGTGAAATCACAAGATATGAATTTCCGGGCATAAAGGCTCTAAACTTTGTTATGAAAAATGCACTTTCAGGTGGAGTCTCTAAGTCATTAAACCTGGATGCGCACGGAAAATCATGGGGAAATCTCATGCTATCAATTGAAATAGAAGTACCTGATGGGATCCAGTTGCCCAGTTTTGAAGCGTAAATGTAGCGCAACCAGCAATCTAGTAGCAGCAGTTGCACCTAGTTATATTAGGAATGAAACCTGTTTCTTTATCATAAACTGTTCAATACCGTAGTGGCCGCCTTCTACGCCGAATCCAGAGTGTTTGACGCCTCCAAATGGACCCTCAACGGTAGCTGGAAATGGGTCATTTATTCCCACAATTCCAGCCTCTAGAGCTTCAGACACACGCCATGCTCTAGCCAGATCTTTAGTAAACACATAAGCTCCAAGTCCATAGTCTGTAGCATTTGCTTTTTCAACTGCCTCTTCTTCTGTCTCGAATGGTTCCAAAGTTATAACTGGGCCAAAAGCCTCTTCCCGGCACACCAGCATTGAGCTACTTACGTTTTCCAGAACTGCGGGCTCCATAAGAAGTCCATTCCTTGCTTTATTACCGTAGGCAATTGTAGCGCCCTTAGATATCGCATCATCTAAAAGTTCAAAAATTTTAGTTGCAATTCGCTCGTTCTGTACAGGTCCGTACAATGTTTGGGGATCAGCAGGATTACCAAATTTTACTTGGGCTAGTTTGGCAAAAAGTCTTGATTTAAACTCGTCGTAAACACTCATTTGGATCAAAGCTCTCTGGGGACTAGCACAAATCTGGCCAGAATGTCTAAACTTTGCCTTTATTAAACCGTCTGCAGCTAAATCTAGATCAGCATCATGAAAGACAAGGAAAGGAGCTACGCCTCCAAGCTCAAGCAGTACCCTTATGGGTCGCTCACTTGCCAGCCTCATTATCTGTTTGCCAACCGTGACAGAACCTGTAAACGTTACCATTTGGATTCGTTTATCCGCGATGAGCGAGGACACTATCTCGGGTGCTTTACCCGCTATTACATTAATCACGCCATTTGGAAGCCCAGCTTTTGAGAACAATTCAGCTAGAAGCAGCGAAAATCGCGCAGTTTCTTCGGCCGGTTTTAGAACGACCGTACACCCAGCAGCTATTGCAGGCGCAACCTTACGACCAAACAGTATTCCAGGTGCGTTAGCGGCAGTAATTGCTAACACTGGACCAACAGGCATAGGAATAGCAACAACTTTTTTGTTCGTATCGGGTGAAGGCACATAATCTCCTTGTAATCGTCTTGCCTGTTCTGCGTAGAACCTTATAAAGGCTCCTGTTGATCTTACTTCCTTTTCCGCTTCATTGATCGTTTTGCCCAGATCCTGGACTAGTATATTCTCTAATTCTTTTTTGTTATCTCTCAACAAATGGTAAGCTTTATAAATTACATTGGCCCTGGCATTTCCTGAAAGTCTAAACCACGACTTAAATGCTGCTGCTGCAGCTGCAGCTGCCAGATCTGCATCACGAGCATCAGCAAGGGCAACCTCACAATTTGCCTTTCCGCTATACGGATCACTAACTACATAATACTGAGCACCAGCACTTTCTACCCTAGCGCCGTTTATCCACAATAATTCTCTTGGTATGGTTTTAATCACCATATCAGTCCACCTCATTTAGCCAATATATGTATGGTGCCAACAGCTGTGTCACCAGCAACATAACCTCCAGCATTTTCAGCAAGACCAACCTTCGCATTGTTCACTTGTCTACTGCCCGCATCGCCTCTTAGCTGAATAACTATTTCTGCAACCTGGGCAGCGCCCGTGGCTCCAACTGGATGACCACGTGACAGAAGGCCACCACTTGTGTTGACAGGAACACGACCTCCAAGAGCTGTATGACCCTGTTCCAAGAACTCCCACCCAGATTGACTTCCAGATATTCCAAGTTCTTCATAAAGTTCAAGCTCAGCAGGTGCTGCACCGTCGTGTAGCTCCACAACGTCTAAATCTTCGGGGCCGATGCCCGACTGATTATATGCTTTACCCGAAGCAAACTTAGCGATATGCTGTTGCATGCCACCACTCACAGCAACAGATGCCTTAATCCAAACTGGTCTTTGGGTTACTATACCATTTGGTCGGCTCATCAAAACGAGTGCTGCAGCACCGTCTGTGGTAGGCGAGCACATTAAACGAGTTAGTGGCGGCACTATCTGTGGTGCTTCAAGCACATCTTCTACGGATACAGGATTCACATACTGTGCTACAGGATTTAATGAGGCATGCAATCTATTTTTTACTGCAACTTTTGCAAAATGCTCAACCCTGGCTCCAGTTCTTTCCATATATGCACGCGCGCGCTTAGCATATAGCGACATAAAGAAATTACCCTCATATTCGATATTTTCCATATCGGCCGCCGATCTGAGAGCTTTCACAACCTGCTGCTTGTCAGGTGAAGACATTTTTTCAACACCTACCACCAGAGCACATCTATACTCCCCGCTTTTTAGCGCCAGCCACGCTAGGTGCAATGCGTATGAAGAAGTAGCGCAAGCATTTTCAACATTGCATACAGGAACACCCGGCAAAGTCACATCTTGTAGAGCAACTCTTGCTCTTACCGCCTCTTGGCCGGTAATCAGACCACCGAGTGCATTACCAACAATCGCAAAATCAACGTCTTTTTCAGTAATTCCAGCATCTGAAAGCGCTAGTTTTGCAGCTTCAGATGCCATGTCACGTATAGTAGCAGCCTCGCGTCGGCCAAACTTTGTGATCCCTATTCCCACAACAGCTATATCGGCCACCTTTACCAATCACCCCTTAATGCTTCAAAAGGATTTCGGCAATCATTGCAATAGTAAAGAGCACGCGAAACAGATGATCCAAAGTCTTTTTGTTTTTCAGTATTGGACGAACCACAATTAGGGCAAGTGACGTAAGTATAATCAGGATCTTTAACCCCGACTCCAAACACATGCAATTTGGCTCTAGCTTCAGGCGTGATCCTGCGCACACTCCAAGTCGGAATAGCATGCCACTTTACATCCACAGTAAAGCCAAGTTCGTTGATACGCCGTTTCACTTGCTTTAGTATGAAGTCTCGCCCAGGACATGAAGAAAAGCACGGTGAGAGCTCTATCTCTACATGAGAGTCATTAATAACCTTTATGGAATCAATCAAACCCATTTCAACAATTGATAAAGGTACTTCCGGATCTTCCACCTCTTTTAACGCAGCTTTAATTTGCTGCTCAACCGACATTGCATTTCACCTCCAACTTACTTACTCGTAAGTCAATCGTAGCACAAATACAATCTTTTCTTACACCTTTGCACTAGCTTACCTGTTGTACCAACTGTCTTATTTGCACCTTGCCTACAGGATCCCTTGGCAAGTGGTCTAGAAAGCATACACGCCTTGGATATTTATATGGAGCCAACGATTTCTTGCACCATGCTTGTAGCTCTTCTGCCATCGAGTCGCTTGGGTTATAGCCAGAATTTAACACTACAAATGCGGTAACCACTTGTTCCCTCAATGGATCTGGTAGCCCCACCACACACACCTCGCGAACTGCCTGATGTTTTAGTAAAACTTCTTCCACTTCACCTGGTACAACCTTATATCCGGCTGTAACAACTAGATTGTTTAAACGACCCATAAACCAAATAATCCCATCTTTATCCTTCTTCCCTAAGTCGTCAGTGATTGTCCAGCCGTCTATAACTTCCTTCATTTGAAGTTCGGGACGATTCCAGTAGGTAAGGCCCGTAGGGCCTTTTACCGCTATTCTTCCAACCTCTCCAGCTGGAAGCTCATTCACGGAGTTTCCTTCATCACTGACAATCCGGACATCATATCCAGGAGCTGGCTTTCCCAAAGCAAAAGCCGGAATGATTTGACCATAAATCGGACCTATAAACCAATTACAAATTATCGAGCTCCCAAGCGGATTAGCTAACTGGTAGCCACGGGCTGCCCAGCGCTCATAAAGATCTCCAACACCGGTTACAAGAAACGGCGCGTATACATGCTGTAGTCGCGAGTTTTCCAACTCATGGGATGTGTCAACTCTATCAAGCTCATCCAAAGTCACTGGAATTGCTAAAACATGAGTTACATCGTTATCCATGATCGCAGCAAATAGATCCTCACCTTTAAATCGTGGAAGCTCAACAAGCGTTGCACCATGTTGCAAGATGCAAATAAAACGACCTAACAAGCCTGCAACGTTTCCAACCGGAATTGCATAAATCCAGCGATCATCAGGCCCTATGTTCCATGCTTTACCCAGCGTATAACCCGCAGCATACCATCTGCGGTGCGTGTGATATGTCGCTTTTGGCCGGCCAGTGGTACCACCCGTATGCCAAACAGTAGCAAGATCATTTGCAGAAGTTTTCGGTAAAACTTCAGTATGCACTTGCTCGCGTTTAACTAGCTTCTCAAGGTTAAGGCCTGCACCGTTTGGATCTCGATTCCCTACAATTACATCCTTAACGCTGCTACATGCCGGCAGCGCTTCCATTAATTCTCCAATAAGGTCTGCGTTATCATCATCGACAATCACGTACTTTGCGCCAGTGTCTTGTATGTAAAATTCAATCTCACTTCGTCTAGCCTGCTGAGGTATGGGCACAACCGCACATCCAGCCTTCCATATTCCCAATACGGCTACAATTGCCATATAAGAGTTTCTGTAACGAAGGCAAATACGATCACCAGTATTTGCTCCTATTTCAACCAGAGACACAGCAAGAGCATCGCTCATACGTTTAAGATCACCATATGTAATGTTGGTGTTGTTGACAACATCGATTACAGCCACCTTATTTGAAAATCCTTTTGAGCACCATATATCAACCGAAGCACTGGCAACGTTAAACACCTCTTTATCTAAGCGAGCAATTTCGGCATCCCAAACAAAATCGGGCTGCCACTCCGGACGTACTAGGTAATCGCCGGGTATTGCTTCTCTTGTAGGGTAAATCTCTTTCATAAATGATTTTCACCCCCCACGGAAACGTTTCCGTATTCACAAATATCTTCAAGCCACTTGGGTATCCTACAAGGCTTTCCGTTCTCTACATAAACATGCACCACCTCCCCCTGTGCAACCACATCACTATCTTTGTCTTTGAATACTGCTTTTACTGAAAAGCTACTTCGTCCAAACGATCCAAACCACACGCGGCATTCCAAAATCTGGTCTATATTTACCGGTTTAAAATAGTCGCACTCGCTGTGCACCGCGGGCATAGCAATACCTGCCGCAAGAAGATCCTTCATAGACATGCCAGCGTTTTGGATAAGCAAATGAAATCCCAGATCCATCCATCTGTAATATGCTGCAAAGTAAACCTGATAAGCGTCTACGTCACCCATTGTCACAAGCAACTTAAAGCCAAGAGCTTTATCCGGTACATCCCATGGAGAAGGCTTGCTTTTACCCATGCTATTACCGTTCAACTTTTTTGCACCAGTACGTCGCCGTACGCCACTATGTTCGACGCTTGTCTGACATGTACCTTTACACGAACAAAACCTTTTTCTAAATCGCCACTGTTTTTGTCAACCTCGCCATATGCTTCTAAAAGTACACCCGGAAAAGTAGGCGCTTGCAATCTTATTGAAATTTCCCGAATAGCACTGGGGCCAAATACCTCGGACAGCATCTGCCCAACTAACCCAATTGGAAAGGTGCCGTGTGCAATTACGCTTGGAAAGCCCGCTTTATTTGCTGCCTCCTCGTCAATATGTATAGGATTTGGGTCCTCAATTGCTACAGCCATCCACGCAATAGACATTTTGTTGATCTGTAAAGTTTTAGAGAAAGTTCTACTTACCACTGAGTAGTGTCCCTCCTATGTACTCAAGCATCATCTCCGTTGTGCCGCCAGCAATAGTCCATGGTCGCACATCCAAAAAACCTTTTGCTGCTAACGAGTCTTTGACAATGCCTCTTGAGCCCATAAGCTGCATGGCGGCGTCAAACACTTTTACAGCAGACTCCGTAGCAGCCAACTTGGCCATCGCTGTTAGTACAGGATCTGGGAATCCTAGCCCATCCTCGGTTCTTGCGGCTTGATACGTGAGTAACTTTGCTTTTACAAATTCTGTAAAAAGCTCAGCAACCCGCCATCTCAGCCCTTGAAAGGCAGAAAGAGGCTTACCGAATTGGATTCGTTGATTTAGGAATTGTACTATTTGATCAAGTCCGCGGTAAGCAATACCTAAGCATATTGCAGCTATGCCTAGCCTCATCTGATTATAGCTTCTTATAAACGTTTTGAATCCCGTCGTAGAGCAATCACGCCCATCAATAAGGATTTGCCAGTCCTCAAGTACACAGTTGTCAAAAGCAATACGTGCTTCAGGAATTACATTACTGCCAATTTTTTCGAAAGTTTTCTGCACTGAAAATCCAGGACATGTATCGGTCACAATAACAGACCCTATGCCTTTTGTGCCAGAGGCACCAAAACGGCAAACCACTTCAAATGCATTAAACAAAGATCCACCAGTAGTGAACGATTTGTGGCCGTTCAACACCATGCACTGTTGATCTGATGAAACAGTGCAACTTATATCGCCAAGCGAAGAGCCAGCGTTTTCTTCGGTTACGGCAATTCCAATCAGCCATTCGCCATTGGCCGCCTTCGGGAGACAATATTCTTTTAGTGCGGTGTTGCCAAGGCATGCTATAGCATAGGCAGGACCATTTACAGCTACTTGCAGTACTTCAGCATGGGTGAATGAAAAACGTGCGACACACTCAAGTGCTATTACTGCCTGAATTCGTGCCTTTTGTTTACCTCCGTACTCATTTGGCAAAGTAAGCCCCATCAAATCGGCTTCCCTTAGTTCATCGACAACTCTGTCAATTTCCTGCCTTGTGGCAGGTTCACTGATACTTGCTTGAGCAGTAAATTGCGACGCATGTGCAAGTACGCTGTTTCTAAAAGCTAATTCATCATCAGAAAGTAACCAGGGGTCAGGACTCTGCAGCATTTTTGGATACCTCAGCGTTCATTATTTTTATAACATTGCTAATTTCATTTGCTACAACATGCCCCTCAGCATCTTGATAGTCTGTCTGCAGAGTAAAAATCCCCAATTTTCTGTTGCCGCTCTGAACTTCCTTGTAGTCGGAAACTTTGGTTAATCCGGTTAATCGTTCACCAACCCTTATAGGCCTTTTGTACAATACCTTAGACCCACCATATAACGTGTTTGTCCAACTGAGGCCAAGTTTGTCAAATACCGGTCTCGGATCTTGAACTGTTACAAACATCAACATGCCCACTGGCATGAACTCAACACCATTCTCTGCTGGAATTTCAGCATTCAACGCGTAACAGAATTCTTTTACTTTCTCCCTCGATACTGTGTATTCAAATGGTGAAAACTCAATACCTTCGAACATTGCCTATTAGCTCCGCTAGGTACAAACCTCAACCCACAGACTGACGCCTTGCAGCCGCCTCACGCAAAAGCCGTCGCTGAATCTTACCGACATGATCCCTCGGCAACTGGTCTATAAATTCAATTTCCCTAGGATACTTGTATGTGGCCATTTTCTCCTTGGCAAAATCTTGAAGCTCTTTAACTAGCTCCTCATTTGGACTGTATCCCTCTCTTAGAACAACATACGCCTTCACTATCTGCCCTCTAACCTCGTCTGGGACACCTACCACTGCTACCTCCCGTACAGCAGGGTGCTCGCCTAAAACCTGCTCTACCTCGGGAGCTGCTACCTGTCTACCACCGGTCACTATCATGTCGTCAAGTCTTGCCTGAAACCAAAGCCACCCCTCGTCATCCTGTATGTAAGAGTCGTCAAGGTAGCTCCAGCCGTCGACAACATCTTGCTCAGCTCGCTGTTTTATGTTTGGATGTATATTAATCCAGTATGTGATCCCGCTTGGCCCCCTAATAGCCAACCGGCCAGGGGTTCCTGGCTCAACTGGTTTTTTAGTATCGGCATCAACCAGTCTTACCTCATATCCAGGAAGAGGCAATCCAACTGAAAGATCTGGAGCAACTTTAGCGCCAAACATATTCGACTCTATAAATAAGTGCCTCATTGGCGTCATGCCAACCGTGTTACGCAAAGGGAACTTAAACAAAAGAGCCCACTTCTCATAAGTAGGCCTGTCTAGTATCTCACCCGAACTTAGAGCGTGACGTATTTTTAGTTTTGGAAATTCCTCCGTAGGATCTGATACTTCACGGAGTATCATTCTATAAATGGTCGCTGTTCCTGCCATAATTGTGGCACCATAGCGTTCTGCCATTTCTATGAGCTCTATTGGTTTGGGCCTAATGGAATAAATAACCGAAGCACCAGCTCGCAAAGGAAAGTTGATTTTTTCGCCATTCCCAAAAGCATGACCTATTGGTCCATGAGTCAAGAACACGTCTTGTGATGAGACACCCCTGGCAATGTTATTCAAATCAGATAAAACAACCTCCGATGCATGCGTGTGAAGACATCCTTTGGGATAACCTGTTGTTCCCCCTGTATAGTAAATTCCAGACGCATCAAGGGGCTTATTTGGATAAGGATCAAGAACTTCTGATTCATCCTTTATTATTCCGGCAAACCAAACATAATCAGGTTTTGAGCTTCCAATTACAATAACTGTATTGAGAGTCGGACACAAAGCGCGTACTTGTTCGACATCGTCAAGATATTCTTCGTGAACTACAGCCACACGTGCTTCCGTATCGTTGATGGTAAACTGAATTTCCCGCGCGCGGTCTACTACCGGTGATGGAACAGCTACGCAACCAATTTTCCATACCGCCATTTGAGCAATAGCCATTTCGGCTATGTCAGGTACGCGAAGTAAAACTCTTTCTCCAGGCTTTAGTCCAATCTTTTTCAGAGCATTGCCAAAACGGTTAACTGCAGCCCGAAGCATATAATAGCTCCAGGTAGATCCTGTTTGCCCATCTATAATCGCAATGCGATCTCCTCCATATTTGTTGACGGATCTGTCTAATATCTCGTATGCTGCGTTAAATGGTTTGTTCTTATGGACATATTGAATCCAAGGAGCCCCAAATGTAAATAGAGGCCTATGCTCCGGATCTGGCAAGAATCGTTCTTCAATATTACTGAAGATCTCCATAGTTTTCACCTCTTAACTTACTAGTAATTAAAATTTGCTACTAGTACAATTACATCATGAGAATTCGCATATGTCAAGAGCTTATAAACCGGTAAGAAGAGTTTTCGTGGTTTTAATGAAAACAAAAGGTTTTAATACACACTTTGATTTACTCTAAAACCTTGCTTTATCTTGAAAAGCTGATTTTAAACCACACAGTCCAAGAAGGCATATACTACATCTGATAACAAAATCAGATTTTGTAGCCATGCGCGGAGTATGTAAAAAAGAGGGCTTACAATGAGTTCAACGTAGCTATATGTACACGTTAGGTCTTTGAGTCCCAAAAATCTTGTTATCGATAACCTAAAACACGGTATGTATCAATAACTAGCCTGAAAAACTTCCCAAACCGGCCTCTTTGACTTTGCTACACATGCGGGTAACGGTTATGATACAACACTAACCAACCATAAATCGCTACTTGGCGAGCACACCGTGCATCAATATTTCAACCACAATGTTCTTTAACTCAGCTAGCTTTATGGGACCCTTTTCGCTATACCACCGAACCAGTGAGTTGCATGTGCCCAATAGAATTAGGCTAATTACCACGGGATCACCTTGTTTGAAAATACCCCTTTCTTGACCGCGCTTTATTACAAGTGCCACAAGATGAACATATTCATCCTCGCCTTTTTTAAGCTTGCGGCTCCTTCTCTTGTCTACCGAATCCCTCTCATTAAAATAGACCTTAAAGGCCGCGGAGTTCTGCACAAGAGTTGTTACATGATTTTCCAGTATCAGCCTAAGTTCCTGTTGGGGATTACCATCTTCTGATATGATAGGCTTTGCACCCTCTAAAAGTTGGAATCCCAGCCTTTCAACAATTGACCATAAGATCTCTTCTTTTGAGTCGAAGTAGTAGTAAAATGCAGGACGAGTTACTCCCAGCTTATCCGCTATTTCCTGCAAACTAGTCTCTTTGTATCCCTGCTCACTAAACAGCTCGAGCGCCTTAAGTATAATCTCTTCCTTGCGAAGTTTGCCTTTTTCTTTCACAAAGCAGATAGCCTAAAAAATTATGCAAATGACTGCACTAACACACTTAATTTTATTAATTATGCGAGTATAGCGTCGGGGTCAATACGGAAGACAGATTGCATATTACTAACAAGATCCTCAAAGCGAGCACCCAAGATTTTCCCCCTTTCGCTTCTATTCCTAAATTGAGGAATATCAACCCCAAGATGTATATCAAGATAGTTAAGCTTGCTTTCAAATTCTGAAAACCACGATCGTATGTCAATCTCGAATCCCCAGTCAAAAAGGTCACCAGAAATAGCTAACATCTCACGCAAAGCATCTTCCAGCGCAAGCTTACCACGTTCAGTTTTGGTAAGATTGCGCGCCCAGCCCCACCAATGTCGACGATGATATTCCTCTTCTCTTACCATAACTGTTGATCCACCCATAGCCGAAACACGAATAGCCTCTGCTTCCTCATATATAAGATGCTTTGCTACCAGGTCTACCCATCTATGTACCTCGTATGCGGCAAGTGAACAGCACACAAAATCTGAGGCGGGCGTTAGAAAGAAATGCTTGTCTGCTTCCCGTTCAGACATTCCCAGCCTTTCACAAATAAGCATGCAATGGGCAAGCTCATCTTGCGCAAAAGATCCCATGGCTACCGACTCCTCAAGATCAAGGTACCCATGAAGCATGTTGCCTAGGTTATGACCTATCAAAAATTCATCCTCAGCCCATCTAATCAGTATCTCTTTATCGTCCATTTTTTGTCTTGCGCTCCAAATGCCTCTGGGCAAAGTACCCAGGCTTTCTATATTCTTTTTCAAAAGCAATGTTAAATAACTCCGAGTCATTCCACATCATAATGTGATCGCGCCTTATGACCCAAATTGCACTTGGATTGTCCCTTCGTGTGTATACCTCTTTGGCAAAATGCATAGCAAGCACATCATCAGATGCGCGTACACTGCCTACATGTGTAAAGGGTTGCCCACTTTTCGGCTGCACAAAAACTTCATAATCGTATTGCTGGCTCATCCTACAGCCTCCGCAAGCCATAATTCATCTTCTAAACGTGCCTTGATAATGGCCAAGCGTTTATTAGAAGCTGGACCGTTACCTTGAATTATGTACTTTACTTCCTCCCAGTCAGGCATAGTAAAAGACCATGTTCCATCATCATGCTTTTTTAAATTAGGGTCTTCAAATTCCAGACCCAAGCTCCTTACAACAGGAACAATCTTCTCCACCCAACGCTGCCTCAAGTCATCGTTGAAGTCAACTTTGATGCGCCAAATCATATTTTGCTGGTTAGTCTTTTCCTTATCCGGCGGACCAAAATAGGCTAACATGATAGGAAACCATTTGTTGAGACCGCGCTGCATTTCACTTCGTGCCCAAGAATTGCCACTTTCCCAAACAGTTTCACACAAGTCTATCGCCTGGTGATAGTGAAAAGATTCTTCCCGCATTATCTTTTGCAAAGCACGTGTATACGGATAGTAGCTGCCCTTAACAAGAGACTGAAACTGTACAATCGCAGCAGAATTTTGTAATAGAGCCGCTATTCCTACCTCTGGCCAGCTCTCAAACTCATAATGAAAGGCATTTAAAAGCTTGATCTTACCATCAACATAGTCATGGTAAAGCTGCCTTCTGCTTACACCCAGATCTTCCACAACTCTTGCAAGTACTTGCGCATGTCCAAGTTCATCTTGGCACTTAGCTGTGAGTATCATCTTCCTTTTCAGCCCGGGGATCTTGTCCAACCACTCAGAAAAAAGCGTTTCACCTACCACCTCGGCAAGCATCTGAAATCCTACCACTTTTGCGATGGCCTGCCTGTATCCTGCAGGCATAGGATCAGTTGCATCAACTACGCCACCCTTCTTTATATATTCTTCAAACTCCGCCGCTTTTGTTATATCTAGCTCAAGTAACGTTTCCATTATCATAATCCTCCTTAGACAGCCGAATTTTATAGCCTAATTCATATCTTACTTACTGTATAGTAAAATGTCAAGTAGATTAGTAATACGTCTAGAATATTATGTGTAGATGGATAAGATACAAGATCACATACTGATAGACACACCTAGCGATGCTCATGCATCAAGTGCTCAAAACGTCTACTCCGCAAAAAAGTCACTTGTGATGCACTGCTTGGGTCCCAGCATGGTAAATTGTCCACTGCTAATCGGAGGCACATGCACCAAGGCTAAAGTAGCGAAATGCATTTTGCTAGATTTTAAAACTCCACAATCATACAACCTTATCAGAGCCTATGCATCCAGCTATCTACATAAACCTCTTATATTGTGGGACTCAGAACGACTCTTGCCTGAAACCATAAATATTGTAGTTAACCAACTTTTACAGCATAACGTAACCCATAAGGCTCACGCTTGTCAGCTGCTAAATGACAAAGAATGGGTTAAATTCGCACCTGCAACAACTGATGATGTTGTAGACATTGTGAATATGTACAATACAAGCTCAGGAATCTCACGATATCGCAGATTTTTTACAGCATCATTTGTAAGTACTGAGCAAGTCCGCACATCACTTAACTCAAACTTTACGTATCTAGCTAAACTATCAGGCATAACTATTGCATGCGCTCAACTTGCAGTTACTGGAAGCGTTGGCGATGTAGCCGTTTTCGTACACGACAAGTATCAGTCAAATAGGCTAGGAAGTATCCTATTCCACTTAATAGTTTCTATAGCTATTCAGAGGAACTTGCAAAGATTAAGGGCTTCGGTGCTCATTGACAATATTCCCATGAGACATATAATTGAAAAATCTAGCCTTGTAATTTCAGACAAGCACGTTTCTGAAAACGTAGTCGAATACACGATGCTCGTTCGTGCGCAAAACTGACATTTAAAACAGGTCTCATTGCACTCACGAATTTCACGAGGCAAGCGCTATAACCACTATTGCATTACGACAGGTCTCTCACTGACAGGCTCTCCTCGCTAAAGCTCGGAGGTTCTGGGGTCTTCGTCGTTCTCGAAGTAGCCCCTCTGGGGGTATCAGTGCTCCCCTTCCACCCATCCCTGTCTACGTGCAATTGACCTACATCTTCCGCTCAAGGAGGACGCAACGCTATGTTGAACGTAGCGTTGGCGTCAAGGTGTGCATACTTCTCTTTTTCCACCTCTACATGAACAGCTTGATTGGTATTGTTAGTTTCATGCTCTTAACATTTTTATACGAAGGACATTCGACAAGCAAGTATTGCATTGCAGAGCAGCTGTACGCGCCATTGCCAACACATGAACTAATATGAACAAAATTCCACAAGGTAGTGCGCACAAAGCATTAGGATTATATTAAGTGTACTCAGACGACACCACAGCCATTTAGACACCAAGGGGGTGCATTTGCGTGCAAGGCACTATACTGCATGGTCCTGGAGATGTGCGCTTTGAAGAATTACCAGACCCGAAAATCCTCAAGCCGACAGATGCAATAATCCAGATTAAAGCAACTTGTGTATGCGGATCTGACCTATGGAGCTATCGCGGCGTCGATACAGTAACACAGCCAACTCCTATGGGCCATGAGTACTGTGGGATAGTGCAAGAAGTTGGGAGTGAAGTTAAATCAATAAGGCCAGGGCAGTTCGTCATTGGTTCATTCTTTGCTTCAGACAACACATGCATAATATGTAAACAAGGCTATCAATCGTCGTGCATCAACAGGGAACCGGTAGTTGGCGCGCAAGCGTCTTACTTGCGTGTACCACTTGCCGATGGTACTTTGGTGCCAACCCCTGGATATCCGTCCCAAGAGCTGATTCCGAGCCTTTTGACTCTGTCAGATGTCATGGGCACAGGCTGGTTTGCAGCTGATGCGGCAAATGTGAAACCAAATTCAACTGTTGTCGTAGTAGGCGATGGCGCTGTTGGTCTGTGCGCCGTAATTGCCGCTAAACAAATGGGAGCAGATCGCATTGTTATCATGAGTCAAAATCCCAACCGACAAAAAGTAGCTCTTGAACTCGGGGCAACAGACGTAATTACCGAACGTGGCGCAGTAGGTGTATCTCATGCAAAAGAGCTATTAAACGGGATCGGGGCTGATTCAGTGTTAGAGTGCGTAGGTACGCTGGAAGCTATGATGCAGGCGGTTCAGATTGCACGTCCAGGCGGCTATGTAGGTTTTGTGGGAGTACCACATGGTATAGAACTTAATGGCCTTGAGCTATTCTTCTCTCAGATCCATTTACATGGCGGTCCAGCACCCGTTCGCCGGTATCTTCCGATGCTAATCGACTTGGTGTGGAATGGCAAGATTAACCCTGGTAAGGTTTTTGACATGCAGCTCCCCCTTTATCAAGTCGCTGAAGCTTATAAAGCCATGAGTGAGCGTCGCGCTATAAAGGTACTATTAACGCCTTGATAAACCAAATATAAAGACGCCAAATACGTTTTAGTCAATAGGCGCATTTGGCGTTATGCTGCTGCATAGTTAACTTCTTCAGCCTGCTGGCATACTTTGAGGAGCGCAGCGTAGTCACGACTACACGCAAAACACTTGTGGTACGTCAAAGTGCACGAGAAGCCATGCATATAAATTTCGACCGTAAAATAATACAAGCACTGCTTGGCTGCATGATTGTCGAGATTATTTAGACTAAAAACAAATACTTTTAAGTCAAACAATTATAACACTTGACCAAATCCACCCTCTAAGCTATTATGTATTCGTCATAGGACACCACTTTAAGTTTTTACATTAATCATATGAAACCGAAGACAAACATTAAAAAGGCAAAGCATTGAATTTTCATGTAAAAGGGGGGCTATAAAAATGAAAATAGACGTTACAACATTATATGGAAGGCGAGCAACAAATAGATGGGAGAGAATTTCGGTAGGCGACATTATCGAACGTGTTACCTGGTCCTTCCCTGATAAAGTAGCCTTAATAGGATTAGAAGGTGCTTACACCTCTGATATCACAAAGCGAGTTACCTATAGACAAGCTGAGCAAATAGCAAACCAATTTGCGCATGCTCTATTATCAATGAACCTAAATAGAGCTGATCGGGTACTTTTCTATTGTGGCAATAGTATTGAATATTTCTTAGCCCAGGTTGGAGCGATTAAAGCAGGTCTGGTAATAGTACCCGTCAATGTAATGCTGGCACCGGACCTCCTAGATTATGTCATAAAACACGTAGAGCCCTCTATAGTAATTGCTGATAGCGATCTATATCCTAGGGCTGAAAATATCATCAAACAAAACGGGCTAAAAGTGGCAGTATGTATTCCGACAGGAGGACAGCCAATCGAGGGCGTACCTACATTCTTCGAAGTTATTGACGGTATGCCAACGAACGAACCAGATGTGGAAATCCATGGAGATGACATATTTCAAATTCAGTACACTTCTGGTGCAACTGCAATGCCAAAGGGAGTTATGCACAGTCACATATATATGTATTTTTGCGCAATGGGCTGGGCAACAAGCCATCGAGGACTTCTTCCAACAGAGACAGACATAGTGTCAGGCGCGTTTTACCCTTTGTTTCACATAGCCTCACAAGGCATGACTTTTGCAACTCTACTTAATGCAGGGACAACCGTCATTGGACGTCGACCTGATCCTGTCTTGATGCTAGAGGCAATACATAACGAGAAGATCACGTGGCTTTTTGCCTCACCTAACGACTATTACAGGATGACTGATGTTGCCCTAGAAAATCCCGGCAAATACGATCTAACATCACTTAAGGCAGCTGCATACGGGTGGACTTCATTTCGGCCCGAATATGATAAGAAGCTTCGTGAACTTTGCGGAAATAATCTTCTGATTATAGGTAACGACGGCCAAACAGAATGTGTATACGATACAAGATTTTGGCATCATATGTGGTATGACAAGTTTGAAAAGAATGAACCGCGGCTAAATTACTTGGGAGTGCCACATCCTCTATATGCTGTAACAGTACTCGACGAAAACGGCAACATATGCGAACCTGGAAAAGTCGGGCACAAGGTCATGCGGTCGCCTGGCATGATGGCTGGATACTATAAAGACGAAAACGCAACAAGAGAAGCATTTAGGCATGGATGGCTACATAGCGGCGATGCTGGCATGTATGACGAGGACCATTTAATCATTATGGTTGACCGTTACAAGGACATAATAAAGACGGGCGGTGAAAATGTGCCAAGCGTAAGGGTAGAAGAAGCCCTCAAAGCTCATCCTAAAGTAGCAAATGTTGCTGTCATTGGATTACCACACCAAAGATGGGGTGAAGCGGTAACTGCTTGCGTCATCCTAAAACCTGGGGAAACTGCAACAGAGGAGGAGTTGATTTCATTTTGTCGGGACAAACTTGCAGGATACGAAACCCCAAAACGAATAGTCTTTATGGAATCATTACCCCAAACCGTGGGAGGTAAAATCCAAAAACATATACTTAGGGCGCAACTTCAGGATCTTTATGCAAATGATCAATAAAATTAAATAACCGTATACAGTTAAGGAGACAGTTAAAACTGGCCGATAGGCAGATAATATTTTTATTTCTGCAAACCCAAAAGAGCAGTAATTGGTTTGGGAAGCGGCTCACCGTATGCTATTTTGTATCGCTGCTCTAAAGCTTGCACATCTACTACATAGTTTTGGGTTCCTGGCGATTCAACACAAAATCCGGAAACTATACACCCAAGTCTTACGCACTCCTTAAGCCCAAGATTGTTCACCAAGCCAGCGAGAAATCCTGCCCTAAAAGCATCTCCAGCACCGGTTGGGTCTATAGGCGATTCAATAACCAACGTATTAACCGTTTCTACATAATTCCCTTCATAGAATAAAGCACCATTTTTGCCAAGCGTTATGATTATGCCTTTTAAGCGCTTGGACAAATAAGATAAATCTCCAAGCATTCTTTGCATGATTTGCCACTCATGTTGATTTACTAAAAGGTAGTCTGCATTTTCCACGCAGTACTTGAGTGTGTCAGGCCCAAACGCTACTGTCTGCTGGCCAGGATCAAAGATTAGACGCGCACCATATCTTTTGGCTTCCATACAGTATATATGCATAGCATCGGGGTCGTTGGCCGAAACACTAACTAGGTCCTGTTCGGTTAGCGTAGGAATTTTCACTAACCGCGCCTTTTTCATAGCGCCAGGATAAAAGCTAGATATTTGATTACCCGCGTTATCCGAGATGATAAAAGCCATTCCAGTGAGCTCTTCATCAAACTGGCGCACATATTTTGTGTCGATGCCAGAATGTTCTAGCCATCTTCTATAGTCATCGAAATCTCTACCCACAGCCCCAATCAAAACCGATCGAACATTGAGTTGAGCAAGCCCATAACATATATTTGCTGCTGTGCCACCTTTATTCCTTACGAGCCCACTCAGTAAAACACTCATGTTTAGGTGTTCACCAGACAAAGTGGCCGCATGTGCAAAAATACCATCATATGTAGCAATAAGATCATATGCAATAGACCCAGTTACGTACAGCATTTCTTACTCGCCCTTAATCTAAACTTGGAGATTCTGCTCGAGCTGTTTTATGTGCATTTCAAGATGAGCTAAGTACGGAAGCCTTATGATGTCTTCGGCTGTTAACACTACGCCATTGCCAAAATCAGCGCTTGTTCTCAATTGATCAGGAGTTGCAGTTTTAATATCCTCTAGAGTTCTCTGAATATTGCTTAAGGCCTCATCAAAGTTTTCTTCCGCTTTTTTCCTTGCGGCAAGACTGCCTAACTCATCTCTCTTTGCGATCATAGATAATAAATCTAATGAATCCATTTCGTTTCTCATCATTCTGTGTGCTACAACCCCATAAAACTTAGTAAACACAGCTATATGGGCTAGTGTTTCCCTTGCATTCCACACCTGTTCCTGACTAATAGGCATTGAATCAATCTTTTCATGCATACTCCTTAGGGAGCTAAGCCTCTTTGCCAAAGCAGTCAGTCGTTCAATATACAAAAGCTTAACTTCTTCAATCAGCTCGTTTAAAAATCCCCTCAGATCATCTGTGGTAAAATTCGTACTTTCGATCTTCATAGCACGCTGCCCTCAAAACCATTCAAAACTAGACAATTTTTGCAGGTATATTTACATCTTGCCATTTTAGGTTAAGGTTTAAGTCTGCAGGCAGTGTTACAATGACCATAAACCTTACACCAAGCATAAGCTACAACCTTGTAAGAGTATTTAAAATACCTCTTACTCTCAGCTTTTCGCTTAACTCAGTTGACCCCTTTGCTTTACCATTAAAGCTTGCTAGATTAACTTCTAATAATCTAGCATCTTCAGGATACCTTTTGTTTAATCAAACCCCTTCTTTATATCACTTGCTCCTTGAAAGTTTGAGATAATCCTAAGATGCCTAATCTCTATGTACTCTAACCCTCTTCTTATCTACCACAAAAGCTACCGCAGCAGCTTTAAATATCAAGACCAACACTTAAACTACCCCCAAGATCATCTTCTAAAATAACTTCATATCCTTTTGTTTTATAAGATCCTCTTGCCCCTTCTCCTATTAGTTCGCTTTACCTTACCCCATATAGCTCTTTTGGATATCGCATTTGTAAATAATGCCGCTACTTTCTTAACCTATGCTTTTGGATTTATTGTCATCTACCGTTTCAAAGTGACAACCTACATGTGGTGGAATGAACGTTAGAGCTAGGCTACTTTATAGCTTTGACTTAAAATTGAGATCTTATGCCCTAAGACAACTTAACTTCATCGAGCAATTGTAAGTTCACGTCTGCGGTGGCTCTAAGGCTTCTAGATATTCAATTACCTTTCGGGTCAGCTGACTGGGTGTGGATGCACCTGAAGTAACACCGACTTTTTTAGCTCCAATGAACCACTTCATTTTGATTTCTTCTATGGAATTGACCAGATATGCTGGCTTTTTGCCCAGCTTTTGAACAACTTCAACCAGCCGTTTTGAGTTTGAACTCTTTTGGCTACCGACAACTATCACTAAGTCAACATGCTTTGCCGCTTCGACTGCTGCTTCTTGACGCTCTTGGGTCGCCCTGCATATTTCGTTGTAAACCTCGGCATTTGGGTACTTCTGCCTTATTTTATCGATAAGATCCTGAGTATCCCATACACTGAGCGTTGTTTGGGTTGTAACAGCCACCTTATCTGAATGTATCTCTAGCGCATCAAGATCCTCCGCCGTCTGGACTAAGTGGACCCTGCCAGGTGCCTCTCCTAGTACCCCCTCGGGCTCGGGATGGCCTTTCTGTCCGATGTATATAATTTCATACCCCTGGTTAGCTAACCGACGAACTAATTCATGCGTTCTTATAACATCACTACAAGTTGCATCGACAACACGTAAACCCTTTTGTTTTGCCCTCTCAACCACAGCTGGAGAAACGCCGTGCGCCGTAAATATGACTGTTCCATGACTAATACGCTCAAGTCCTTCCAATCTACTTGGTGCGTCAACCAACTTTATGCCCTGTTGTTCAAGCTCAGATGTTATATGCTGGTTATGCACTAAGTAGCCAAGCATATGTATTGGACCGTCATTTTCACTCGCAACCTGACGAGCTAACCGTATTGCTTCTACGACACCGTGGCAATACCCGCGCGGAGTTATTTTAACTACTTCCATGCTACCTTTAGTTTACATTAATATCAACAGATCAAGTGTTAGCTAATCTAGAATGTCGAGTCTCAAATGTAGTACTTGCAACCCTGGCTTATCGCAGTCTACTCAATCAATGGGACAAAAGTTTCTTATTTCAACAGCTGAGCCAAATAAATTTAACGGAAAAATGGCCTATAACTTCTCAGGCCACGCCGAGTTCTTTTAAAAGGCACGCTAGTGGTGCGTTGCCTACAGAAGTTACAACTATATCTGCTTCTGCCTTAACCTCAGCAGGAGCATTGGCAACAGAAGCCCCAATTCCCGCCCAACGGATCATCTCAAGATCGTTATATGAATCACCAAGTGCCACAACATTTTCTCTATTTATGCCAAGTCGTTTTGCTACATACTCTAGTCCGTACTTTTTGTTTATTCCAGCCGCCGTTATTTCAAGAAAACGTGGCTGCGAAATAACAAAGTCCGCTTTACCGCTGAACATTTTAGACAATATCTCAAGCTCACGTTCGATACGAATCTGATCGGCAACAATAACTAGTTTTGGAACACCATTTGCCATTAACGGGCGTAAATCTTGGATGACTTTAGGCTCACGTCTTGCTGTAGCAGCATATATCCTTGCACCTTCGTCCATACGCTCTACCACAATGTCTCCGTTGTTATATGCAATCAAGGTGAGATATTGATCGCGAGCATAATCAAGCAGCTTATTCGCAACCTCACTGCTTAGCGGAGCAAAGTGAAGAAGCGTACCATCTAAATCCTTTACCAGTGCACCCTGATAGCACACCAATGGTCCATCTATACCAAGTGCATTTACAAAAGGCAAAGCACTTTCAAACATTCGACCCGTCGCTACGATTACCCGGATTCCTTTAGATCGGGCTAATTTTGCAGCTTCTACATCTCTTGGATCCAGCTGTAGCTGCTGATCTACTAGAGTACCATCCAAGTCAACGGCGATAAGCTGCGGAATCATTATTCTAAAACCGGGTTCAAAGGCGGATTTCCTGAGGCAACCGCTATCACATTCTCAACAGCCATTAAGGCCATCCTTTCCCGTGTAGCAAATGAAGCGGATCCAATATGTGGCAACAAAACTACATTCTCCATCGCTAAAAGTTCTTTTGGTACAAGTGGCTCGTGCTCATAGACATCTAAGCCGGCACCCGCAAGTTTACCTGACTTAAGCGCCTGGATTAGCGCTTGCTCATTGACCACTGGTCCTCTTGCAGTGTTTATTAGTATTGCTCCTTTTTTCATCATACCTAGCTCATGGGAATCAATAAGATGATATGTTGACTCATTTAAGGGCACATGAAGACTTATAATGTCAGATGTTGTAAGTAACTCGTCAAAACTTACCTGCTGCGCACATGAAAATTCGGGTGCCGTAATCCGCCTTCTCGCATAATATACAACTTCCATGCCGATGCAGTTGGCAATCTTTGCCACCTCTTGCCCGATGCGACCAAACCCAACTATGCCAAGCCGTGCACCTTGAATGTCGCGCCCAAGCATAAGGGAGCTATCAAACCCCTTAAAATTGCCTGCTCTTAGCCACCTTTCAGCCTCGCAAATCCTTCTCGCAACAGCAAATATGAGGCCGATGGTCAATTCAGCAGTAGTTCTAGTTAGTACATCCGGGGTATTTGTTACTATTATCCCTCTAGCTTTCGCTTCCTTTATGTCAATGTTGTCGTAACCTACGGCTCGGTTTGCAATAATTTTCAGTCTTGAGGATGAATTAATAACAGTGCTGTTTACCCGGTCAGTAAGTTCACATATTAGCGCCTCACACTCATTTTCAGAAAGAGCTTTCGCTAGTGACTCCGGCGTATGGTCGCATGAAGACATAAATATGCAATCTAAATTGTCTTGTGCGACTTTAACAGCGTTACCAATTAAAGGATGTGTTATCAACGCTCGAAATCTCCTCTCGTTCATGCCACACCTCATATATTCAAACCCAGAGCTTGAGCCACCTCAACCAGCCCATTTCTTACATTTACTACATGCTGATCAAAATCAACGCCTAAATCTTTTGCGCTTTCTATTAGCACATTTCTGTCAACCGCTCGCGCAAAGCTTTTATCCTTCATTTTTCTTTTAACTGACTCAGGTGTAACTTTGGTTAAAGCGCGCCCAGGCATAACTAAAGCCACAGCAACGATAAAGCCAGTCAATTCGTCCACAGCGTAAAGTGTTTTCCTGAGTAAACTATCGCGAGGAATGTCGGTATGCCCATGCGAACCACAGGCCAGTACTATTTCTTCGGGAACTCCCTCTTGTCGTAATATTTGCATCCCCCCGTATGGATGATTCTCGGGATCATACTCATAGTCAAAATCGTGCAAGAGTCCAACTATCCCCCAAAGTTCTTCGTCTTGCCCATAAAGTCTAGCATACCCTCGCATAGCAGCTTCTACCGCCAGGCAATGTTTCCTTAAACTGTCACTTTTTACGTACTTATCTATTATTGCAAGCGCCTTTTGTCGCGTTATTCCACTCTCCACTGCTTGAACCTCACATATTATCTAAAACTGCTTCGAGTGCTTCAAGAAAGCTATCATTTTGATCGCGTAGTCCAACTGTCACTCTAAAGCCACTTCGCAAACTATCCATACCAAAATATCTTATTAAGATACGACGCTGCTTGAGTTGCTGGTAAATGGTTCGCGCCACATTATCACTAGATGTCAAAACAAAGAGAAAATTGGCTTGAGATGGCAGAACTTGCAGCCCTAGTTTTGCGATTTCATTTTCTAGTCTTTTTCGTTCTTCTACGATGACATTAATTCGCTGCCTAAACAGATCTATATTTTTTACAGCTGCAATACAGGCGGCTTCCGCGACGCGATTTACATTATATGAATCCTTTACAGCATCCAAAGCTTCTACTATACTAGGACTAGCTAATGCATAGCCTATTCTCATTCCAGCCAATGAGAATGCTTTAGAAAATGTACGCACAATTATAATGTTGTCAAATCTATCAAGTAAGCTACGGCATGATCCTTCCGCAAAATCCACGTAAGCTTCATCGACCACAACTAAGCCTTTAGCACGTCTAGCTATCTCCTCGATCACCAAGCAAGGCACATATGTTCCAGTTGGCGAATTCGGATTTACTACAAACTTTATTTCTGATAGATCCTCAATAAAGCTATCCGGTATCTCCCATGATTGTGTATATGGATGTTCCGTCAGCTCACCTAGATGCAGAGTACACAATGTGCGATAGAGAGGATATGTTGGGTAAAGGGTGGCAACTGTTGTACCCGGATCAACAAATGCTCTAAATATTAGCTCGAGGATCTCATCTGCTCCATTGCCTACGAACACATTAGTTATATCTACCTGCTGCCAGTCAGCAACGGCTTTGCGCGCCCTTGCTACAGTAGGTGATGGATACAACCTCAGTTTACCGTCAACGGCGTTTTTTATCGCTTCCAGTACTACGTCAGGAGGCGGAAATGGATTTTCGTTTGTATTAAGCTTAAGCCAGCTCTCCGCATCGTCCGGCTGCTCACCTGGCAAATACGCCCAAAATTTCTTAAGGCTTTTCCGAAAGAAACGTGACTTCATTCAGGATTCTAAAAACAAATTTTCTAGAACAAGGCGCGGAGTTACGTTAAATTTAAGTTCAAACTCAGCCCTATATGTACGGTATAACAAATTTGCATACTTAAAAGACTTTGCCGTATCATTATCTGCTTCCAATATCTTAGACCTCGCAACAATTCTGACTATGTTTAAAACTTCCGCCAAAATGTTTACTTTCCAGTTGTCAAGTTCAACTTCGACACTGCGGCTGCTACAAATCTCGCGCACAAATCTCATAGCATACCATGCATTGCTCATAGCTGTATGCACATGCTCTTCCAGCTTGCTTAGCACACTAACTGCTTTATTATTTTTTGCTAGCATTATAAGCCTTCCTGGTCGACCGAGTGAATAATGCATAACTTTTTGTTTAGTATCACCCTTTAACCCATACAAATCTGCCAGCCTTTCTAGTTCTGAAGACTGAAGAGGATAAAGCTTTAGTAGTCTACATCGCGAAACAATAGTGGGTAAAACCGTTTCTTCTCCCAAACTAGGTACAGTCATCAACAGTACAGTACCCGGGCCTGGCTCCTCTATAAGCTTTAGTAAGCTATTCTGCCATCTTAACTGAATTCTAGACAAATCAGAAATTACGGCAACCTTACGCTCATTTGAAACCGGTGATAAGCAAACAAATTCTTCCAGTGAAAGCGCGTGTTTTGAATGATCACCAGAATGTAGATCATCTACGCTAAGGGTGCTCAAACCATCATCCTCCCAATAGTCTGGTGCACTTTTAAGATTATTAGTTTTTAATATGGCACTTGCGAACATCCGCGCAAGAGTGGTTTTTCCTAGGTTTGGTTCGCCCACAAAAAGATACGCATGTGAGATCTTATCAGATTCAATCGATCGGCTAAGCGCCCGTATTAACCTGTGTTGTCCCACAAATCCCGAAAACCAATCATTCATAACGCAGTGCAACCATAGGCTCTAATTTGGCAGCTTTTATGGCAGGCGCTACTCCAAAGACTAGCCCTGTAAATACTGCTGTACCAAGTGCAAGTGCAATAGCCTCCACCGTGAGGCTGACCGAGAGGTCAACAATCTGACCTATTAATTTAGCGCCAAGGAAGCCAAGTAAAAGTCCTATAATACCACCTATTAGCACCATAACTATTGATTCCAAAAGGAACTGAAGCAGAATATCAAATTCAGTAGCTCCAACCGCCTTGCGAAGTCCTATTTCCCTTGTTCTTTCCGCTACAGTCACCCACATTATGTTCATTACCCCAATGCCACCAACCAAAAGCGAAATTGCAGCAATCCCTCCTAGGACTCCCGTAAGAATATTGATTATTCGACTTACGCTATTAAGAATTTGCTTGTTTGTCAGGAAGTGAAAGTTTTGTACGCCGTTTTCTTCCTTAAGCAAAATCTTTTGAATTTTATTTTCGACAGATTTAAGTAGATTTGCATTTTTTATGATGAAGTATATAGCGTTAACTATATCTGTGTGACTAATCCTAGACATAAGGTTTGCTGGCACGTAAGTTGAAGGTCCTCCTGTTATACCGTTTGCTTCAGCTGCAACACCTCGCACGGTTAACCGGTATCCATTAACAAATACGCTTTTCCCCACTGCAGCTTTCTCCGAACCAAATAGCTCTACAGCAGTTGCATGGCTTAATACGATCCCATTATTGGAAATGTCAAAATGGCCGTAATCCATGTTAGCCGGCATGACTTTTCCAAAAGCTTGGGTTGTTACATTCACAACCTTAATAAGACTTTTACCATTAGCGCTAAGCTTAACTGTTAAAGGAGCGTAAGGAGCTACTGCAACAACTCCTGGCACCTTTGCGATCCGTTTTGCGTCATTTACTGTAAGCGTGCTGGCGCTTTCATTAAATGTGCGACCAGGGGGGCCAGGTAGTACTACAACAAGATTAACCCCTAACTTAAGTATCTGTGAAGTTACTGTTGATTGCAGGCTAGCTCCAAGACTCACCAGAATGCTTACAGCAGTTATACCTATTAAGATACCTAGGATGGTCAGCAGAGTGCGTAATTTATTGGAACTTAAAGCCTTTAAAGCCGTTAGCGCAATTTGTGGGTACTTTACAGCCATTTGTCTTCTTCTATTTGTCCATCACGTAAGCGCACCATTCTTTTTGCTCTAGATCCTATAGATGGATCATGAGTTACAATTATCAGGGTTATGCCTTCTTGTTCCCAAAGGCTTTCGAGCAGTGCTATAACTTGCTCTCCACTTTTCGAGTCAAGGTTGCCTGTAGGCTCGTCAGCCAGAATAACCTCTGGCGAGTTAGCAAGAGCACGTGCAATAGCTACGCGTTGTTGCTCACCACCCGACATTTCATTAGGATGAGCATGCATACGATGTGAAAGTCCAACTCGCTCAAGCAGAGCACTAGCTCTTTGCCGTTGTTTTAGCAACGGAACACCGTCATACATCATAGGCATTTGCACATTTTCAAGCGCTGTCAACCCTTGAAGCAGATTAAACGCTTGAAAGACAAAGCCGATTTCAGCACGTCTAAGCCGCGCCAGTTCTTTAGACCGCATTCGGGCAACATCTTTTCCAAAGAATACATATTTTCCTGTGCTGGGCTTATCCAAAAGACCGAGGATTGCAAGCAGGGTAGATTTACCAGAACCAGATGGCCCCATGATGGAAATATATGACCCTGCGGGAATGACAAGATTCACATCTTTTAAAGCTTCTACCCTGGCAGGTCCCGTGCCATAAACTTTTGAAACACCCTGAAACATGACTAAGCCTTTGGCATCGTCTTGGATAACACTTATATTGCTGCTAGGTTCTTTAAGCATTCGTAGTTACAATTCATCATTAGCAGACTCTTCCTCAGATGAGCGTTCATCAATATCTGAGGAGTCATCAATTTCTCCACTTTCAACCTTCTCTACAAGTTCGTCAAATTCGTCGCCCAAATCCTCACCTATTTCTTTTTCCATACGGCGTGCCCATCTAGCTACACTCTTGGGATCGTTCTCATCGACGTCTGTCCAAACCGAAGAGTCAGCTAGACGTTCGATCCTGGAGTCTTCTGAAGCAATTACTGAAAATTTAGATATAAGCCTTTTCACATTGTTCGATAAGCATTTAAGGCACTGAGGGTCAGGACTATCGTACCTAGGTAAAATAAATGAGAATCTGTGCCCACATTCTGCGCATCTATATTCATAAAGCGGCATGGAAACAGCACCTACCGAAGAGCATTTTATAGAATAACTGCACAGTAACTATATACTACAATAACACCCTTGCTAGGTAATCATGAGCAGGCGCCCACAGTCTTGTTGTATAAAACTGAATTGTTGTTTTTACAGCCCGCCAAATAACAATGCCGATCACAGCAGCAATGGTTCAATTCAGCAAATTTTAAGAGAAAACTAAGGGCACTGCTGCTTCAAGCAGCGTGCCCTTGCGCGGTTTGGGGAGACACTGTTAGATCTAATGACAATGTAGAGCACGTAACACTACTGAAAATTATATAAATTTGTTATCTTCCGCTTCAGGATGGCGATTCAGATTGTGTATGTGGCTTTCGTCTTGAAGCCTGGCGTTTTATGCTGCCCTTTGGAATTCGCTTCTGTCCTACTTTACTTTTTCTATTGAGCAACGCATCCTTGACAAGTTCAGCAAAAGGCCCTTGCATTTGTTCAACCGTGCTTGTGCCTTTTTCTAGAACATCGTTATAAAGCCGCTTTAAATCCTCTGGCCTTTGCGAATAATCGTATAAGGTAACAGCGGCACCTATTGTAATAAGGACACCCTGCTTAAGCGCTTTGCCGAGTTCCTGCCTATTTAATCTAAGTCGTTTTGCCAACATACTCCTTACCACTTGCTACAAGCAAAGTATAACACGTTGCGTCATGTACACAAATGGCTCGTATGATTTAGACCTTGTGTGATCAATCTTGGTTGTAAATAAGTTTTGCTTTCCTAAATGAATACGCAAATGCAAGAACCGCTGGAATAAATACTCCCGGTACTGCTAGCAAAAAGCCAACGTCAATTGCGTCTAAATTCCATACTGGTATATGTGTAGGGATACCAAAGTTATTCACAACGGTTGGATTAGCTATCCCTACAATGCCAGCAATAACAAACAATATTCCAGCCCCAATAAGCGTTAGCGTGCCGGTGTTCTTAGCTATGTAAGCCTTAGCATTTTCGGTTAGACCTTGCCTTTGCATCCAAAGCCCAACACCCGCGCCGAACAGAATCTGGGAGACTGTAGTACCGATTCCAAACAGAAACCCTGGTATCCACCCCCATGCTACTCCAGGCATATGCGGAGCAACGATCGTATAAATAACTATCGCATATGCACCAAAGCCCCAGCCAGCAATGAAACCGTGAAGAAAGGGAAGGAAACTTGGCACATGGTCTTCATCCCTTTGGCGTACTTTTACCAGATGCCCCTGTAGATGCATTAGATAAAATCCAGATAGCACCATGACAACCCCTATTAGGATGTAAAGCTTAAAATTCCATCCAATGTCTTTAGCGAATAGCGCTGAAAATCCCAGATAGGCAAGCTCCGACGCTATAGCTCTCTGTAGAGTAAAGGCACCCGAGAATCTAAGACCTACTAATGCACCCTTTCTAGATGAATAGCTGCCAACCGAATACGAAAAAGTTATAGGCCATGTGTGCTCATCAGGCGTGAGCCCATGTAATACGCCCAAAATAAATGCGCTGACCAAACCAAAGACAATTCCTGATTCGGCCAACCTAGCTAGTGTTTCCATACTATGCCTTCTTCTCCTCCAAGCTACTACCTTCTGCTAAAGAATGATATCAAATATCATATGAAACTGTCAATCATATCCGTGTAAACATCGTTTCATGGTAAAGGCGCGCTTGCGAAGTTGTCTTAAAATATATGCGGGAACAACGATGACTAGAGAAAAGCTTATAGACATACTTCGTGATAACGGAATTCATCCCACCTCACAAAGGATCGAGGTTACTGAAAAGCTTATAAGCTCTGCAACTTCATTAACTGCTGATGAAATCTATGAATCAATAAAAGTGGACAACCCTTGTCTTGGCAAAGCTACTGTATTTAGAACTTTGGAAACACTTTCAAGCGCTGGCTTGGTAAGACGTTTTGAAAGGCCAGGCCATGTATATGCATACGTGTGGTGTGGAACAGAACACCATCATCATTTAGTCTGTACTAGATGTCACAGAAGCTTCGAACTGAATGAAGATGAGATCGTACCACTTTTGCTAAATATCAAGCAAAAATATGGTTTTTCAGTAAATCACCTCACCTTGGACTTTTATGGTCTATGTTCTCAGTGCCAGTTAGAGTCTACCGAAGATGACTCTTTAGCATTGCATAACTCGGACTCGGTCAGTAACAAGCAAAATAAACGCAAATAAATGCCCCGCCACAAAGAGCCATTCAAGTAAGCCTAAGCGTTTTTCCTGAGGCTTAGTGTTAATTTTATTTGCTGTAGCGAATATAGCCCTATTGTGTTTAATATAAAAACTTGACTGGGTTTTATTGCATTTCATTTGGTGGAGTGTAAAATGGCTGACGATAAAAAGATAAGAGTTGCAATAATAGGCGTAGGCAACTGTGCATCAGCACTTGTGCAAGGCGTTTATTACTACAAGGACGCGCCAGAAGACGCATTTGTTCCTGGGCTTATGCACGTTAACCTAGGTGGATACCATGTGCGTGACGTTGAGTTTTCTGCCGCGTTCGACATCGACCAAGCAAAGGTGGGGCTTGACCTATCCGAAGCAATTTTTACCGGGTGCAACAACACAATCAAGTTTGCCGAAGTTCCCAAGATTGGCGTTAAGGTGGAACGAGGCATGACTCATGACGGAATAGGAAAATATTTATCCGGAGTCATTAAAAAAGCACCAGGCTCAACCTCCGACATTGTTTCTATATTACGAGATACCGGAACCGATGTCGTGGTTAACTACTTGCCAGTCGGTAGTGAAGAAGCAACAAAATGGTATGTCGAGCAAGCACTTGACGCAGGGTGCGCCTTTGTTAACTGTATTCCCGTTTTTATAGCTAGAGAACAGTACTGGCAAAAGCGCTTCGAAAAAGCAGGTCTGCCAATAATAGGGGATGACATAAAGTCACAAGTTGGTGCTACCATACTCCACCGTACCTTAGTAAGACTATTTCGAGATAGAGGTATCAAATTGGAGCGCACGTACCAACTTAACTTTGGCGGTAATACAGACTTTCTAAACATGCTAGAGCGAGAACGCCTAGAATCAAAAAAGATTTCAAAAACAAACGCCGTCACATCGCAGCTCGACTACGAAATAGGGTCCGATAACGTGCACATAGGCCCTTCTGATTATGTGCCGTGGTTGGCGGATAGAAAATGGGCTTATATACGTCTAGAAGGCAAAGGGTTTGGCGACACACCTATAAACATAGAAGCCAAACTAGAGGTATGGGATTCACCAAATTCTGCCGGTGTAGTAATAGACGCGATACGCTGCTGCAAACTAGCTAAAGATAGAGGCATATCAGGTGCACTTATTGGACCTTCAAGCTATTTTATGAAGTCTCCGCCAAAACAATTTACCGATAGTGAGGCGCTTCGGTTAACCGAAGAATTTATAAAGGGTGCTAACGAATTTTCTGAAAGTTAGTCTACAGCTTACTTCGCTACTGGCTCTTCGGTTGCCAGTAAGCTTGAGACATGCCATAGGAAACGCTATTGGGCTTATTTTTTATTATCTTTTGCCCACAAAAGCAGCAATAGCGCGTCAAAATTATGCATATATTACTGGGAGTTCCCCAAACTCACCTAAGACCCGGATGCTTACCCGTAAAGCTTACAAAAACTATGGGAAAATGATCTCTGATTTTATAGCATTTCAAACCGCTGATCTAGAAACCATCGATAAATTAGTGGAAACGAAAAATTTTGAGTATCTTGACCAGGCGCTATCAAATGGGAATGGGGCAATCATGGCCACTATCCATATGGGCAACTGGGAAGTAGGTGTAGCCGCTGCAGCCGCAAAAGGTTACCCGCTTGCAGCTGTGGTTGATCATTTCCCCCTAAAAGCACTAGACGAGCTAGTGTTTGGTTCCAGGATTACTTTTGGCCTTAGATTAATACCATACAACCAGAGTGCACCAAGGGCAATACTTAAAGCCCTGCAAGACAACATGGTCGTAGCTTTGGTATGCGATCTAACTAGAGGGCAGCAAGGTATACCGGTAAAGATATTTGGGGGTAAGATGGAGGTTCCGCCAGGGCCTGTAGCAATAGCGCTTCGCTATGATGTTCCTTTAATACCTGGCGTCGTGGTGTATAAAAATGAACACTTCTTAGCAGAATTTGCCCCACCTATTAATATTGGGGTATATAAAAACGCCCAAAATGGAATTAATGCAGCAGCTCAAGCTCTTTTTGATATTTTTAAAGAATTTATTATGAGATATCCTGACCAATGGTATGTATTTATGCCGGTCTTAAGTTCCTCATCCGAAATGTAGCCACGAACATTAAGAATAAATGATTAGATACATCGCTTTCAGAGCTGCGCAGCTTACCGCCATACAATTGCCTAGACTTTGGGCATATAAACTGGGCGTAATTGTTGGACTGCTGGCATACCTTCTCCTTCGTGATAAGCGAAAAGCCCTTTGTGACAATCTAGCTCATGTCAAACCAGAACTCAACTCAAGAGATCTTTCCAAGCTTTGCCGTGAAAACATGAAACTCATGGCAAAAGCGTATGTAGATCTGATGCTTTTACCCAGATACAGCCCCCAAGCAATAGCAAAATTTCTAAGCTTCCAAGGAGACGAGTACCTTGAACAGGCAAAAATGAGAGGAAAAGGCGTGATCATAGCTTCAGTTCATATGGGATCCTGGGAGATTGCCGCAGCTGGATGGGCCAGCTTGCATGGCAATATTTCAATGTTGGCAGAAGAACTCGACCCGCCACAGCTCTTCAAATGGTATAAGAAAACACGTTCCAGGATGGGTATAAGGGTGTATCCGCTCAATCGTTCAGGGCTAATGGCCCTTATACGCGATCTTAAAAACGGCGGAATTGTCATCATAGCTGTAGACCGCGATATAACTGGAAATGGCACACTATTTAACTTTTTCGGTAAAACCACTAAAATGCCGATAGGCGCAGCTGTACTGGCTCTAAAGACAGGGGCTTCAATTTTGCCAGTATATATTGTGCGAAAGAAAGATAATGATATTCTTGCAGTAGGAACAGAGCCAATAAATCCAAAAAGCTCTGGCAATTATCAAGATGATGTAAAGAATATTATGGAGCAACTGCTAAATAGAATGGAAGGTTTTATACAGAAACATCCGGAGCAGTGGCATGTGCCCCACCCAATATGGAGATGAGCGGTATGCGCATTGGGCTTATCTCACCATACGACTATTCTTTCCCAGGTGGCGTCACAAAGCACGTAAAAGATTTGAGCAACTGGCTTATACGCTATGGCCATTACGTAAAAATAATCGCTCCATCAACCGACATAGACATTGAGCAAAAAGATCCCCTGGTCTACAGAATAGGACGAGCAATTCCAATTCCTGCTAACCAGTCCGTTGCAAGAATTGGCCTTAGCTTTCACCTGACAAATAGATTAAGACACATACTCATCAAGGAGCAGTTTGATGTACTTCACTTTCATGAACCACTTATGCCTGCTTTACCACTTGCAGCATTAGCTGCATCGACATCAGCAAATGTTGGAACCTTTCATGCATTTGCCGGCCAAAGTCTTGGTTACTATTATGGTCGGCCTTTCTTTAAACCATATTTTGAGAAACTACATTGTCTTATAGCAGTAAGCGAGCCGGCAAAACAGTTTATCTCAAGGTATTTTAAAGGAGAATATCACGTTATTTCCAATGGAATCGATCTTGAGCGGTTCAACCCTAGCGTTCCTCCTAGACCAGAATTTGAAGATGGTATGCTTAATATCCTTTTTGTAGGAAGGCTAGAAAAACGTAAAGGTATAACGTACCTGCTTAAAGCCTTTACAAAGGTAAAACAGGAATTGCCCCGTTCGAGATTAATTATCGTAGGGGCAGGACCTATGTTACATAACGTAGAAAATTTCGTATACGAGCATAAATTAAGCGACGTAGTGCTAAAGGGGTTTGTTCCAGATCCTGAGCTACCGAGTTATTACCGAAGTGCACATATCTTCTGCGCACCCGCCACCGGTAAAGAGAGTTTCGGAATAGTATTGTTGGAAGCAATTGCCTGCGGCACTCCTGTAGTAGCGACTAACATATCAGGATTCCGACAAATAATTACGCACGGGAAAGAGGGATTCCTTGTCAAACCGAAAAGTGAAAATGAGCTGGCTGCAGCCTTAGTTGCTCTTGGTTCATCTCCTTCGCTTCGCGAAAAAATGGCAAAATCAGCAGCTTCTACAAGCTTGCAATATTCGTGGGAGGAAATTTCTCGTAAGATTATAGATATTTACTATTTGGCCATTGAGAAAAGCAAAGTAGGTTTGCACTCTGGGATCGGAAAATGATTTCAAATAGGATTAAAAATTGGGTACGTAAGCAAGCACAGCAGCTGGCTTTTATATTTGAAAAAGCCGGTCTAAATCCCAACGCGCTTACAATTACCGGCATGCTTATAACCTTTGCTGCTGCCGCACTTGTTGCATTTGATTATCTTTTGATAGGTGGCATAGTGTTTGCCATTGGTTCGCTATTTGATATATTGGATGGAGCATTGGCACGACGCTCAGCTAATCCAAGACCTTTTGGCGCTTTTCTCGATTCAACAACAGACCGCTATTCGGAAAGTGCTATATACATCGGTATAGCTACGTACTATATACGTACCAATGGCAGCTGGCAAATCCTTGCATTGATGGCTGGACTTGCTGGATCTTTTCTGGTAAGTTACGTACGGGCTAGAGCTCAAAGCCTAGGCTATGAATGTGAAGGCGGGCTATTTCCTAGACCAGAGCGTGTCATCGTTACTGCAGCAGGATTAATCCTCGGTGAACCAGTACTTAACATAGCTGTATGGCTTTTAGCGTTTTTTGCTAATTTGACCGCTGTGCAACGCATCTTTGATGTTTGGCATCAGGCAAAACTCACCCATCACCATGAACAGGCTACTGACTCCGAGCCACATAACCCTAACAAGCCAGAAAAACCTAATAACGCATCCGTTTCACATGGAAACTAGATAAACCTATCAGTGCCGCGTGAGATCAATATTTGCGCATCTCACCAAGGCTTGCTGACATTTCCTACAGCGCGATACAGGTCGCCTTTTCAGAATACAACCAAACGAGGTTTTATGTCCCAAGCCGTGATAAACATAGATTCTTATATAAATTTGTGAAAACTCTGCATGAATACCTTCTGGCTGGTGATCAACGTAGTTGTAGCATTATATTCAACTATATCAATTTCCGTACAAGTTACAGGAGCAATGTAGCAAATGATTGGTGAGAAGGTACTGCATTTCAAGGACAAAAACGCAGACCCAGGTAAGCTGGCTGATGCTCTTCAGAAGCATCTTGAACAGCAGGGTTTTACGGTGCAGCGTTCAGCTGATTCCTCACATGGTATTCTACTTCAAGCAAAGAAAGGAGGGTTTCTAAGAGAAGTTATCGCTGCCGACAGAGCTTTAAGCATATTAATTTCAGGCAGCCCAAATGATCTTTTAGTCAGAATCGGCATCGGCAAATGGATAGAACATCTGGCAGTAACAGCAATTGAAACTTTACTTATTTCAGATATCTTTCTAATTATAGATGTAGCTGAAACTGCTTGGAATTTTGAAATTGAGAACAAATTGGTAAAAGACATAGAGGCATTGGTAGGACAAGCGTAAATATATAGCTGTCTATACATTGAGCATTACCGCACCTGCTTGACTTTGTGCTACAATTTACAATCCAAGCACATTGCTATATGTGTTCAAATGTTATTTAATAAATGACGTAATGTTGGTATCTAATTTGTGAGGTAACAAAACGTGGAAGAGCAAAATGTTGAATGGAATAGATATGGCAGAACACTTGTAGCTGCCATGCAGAACATAATAGAAACACTTGACAATGACAACCTCAGGTTGCAATTTCTGGAAACTGCAGATTTTTGGCTATCAATGGGAATAGCTATGGCTATACGCGAACCTCAAAAGGCGACAAGGCTTCTTGAAATTATAGAAGCACATGAAGAAGGCAGAAAAGAGCTAGAAGAAGACGCCCTTGACTTTCTAAGTGAGTCTTTAGGCGAAGAAGAATAAATATAAAAGCAATCAAACCTGGCCAAGCCTAAGAAAACGTGCTTTTGTCCAAATAGCAGAGTCTAGTGATTGACACATGCTACATAGCATTTATGGATTTGGCCCAAATCTGCTGTCACAATAGGTTATCCCAATATATCACGTATCGAGCGATAAAATGCATTGATCACAATATCGATCTCTTGTCTTGTAATGTTTAGCGGTGGCATTATAACCAATGTGTCACCTAATGGTCGTGCTATTACACCATAGTTCCTACATTGCATAGATACTCTATGTCCTACCCTTTGCCCTGGAGCAAATGGTTCTTTAGTACTCTTATTTGCTACTAGCTCGATGCCAACCATGATACCTTGTTGTCTTACTTCTAGAACATTTTTATGTTCCTTAAACTGTTCGAGCATATTATGCATATGGGCTGCTGCCTCCCTTACGTGCTCGATAATTTTACTATCCTCAAATAGTTGGAGACTAGCTATAGCAGCAGCACTGCCTAGAGGATTACCAGTAAATGTATGACCGTAATAAAATGTTTTACCTTCTTCTGGACGGCCAAGGAATGCATTAAAAATAGGCTCAGTTACAAGAGTAGCTGCCAATGGCAGATATCCAGCTGTAAGACCTTTGGCTAACGCCATTATGTCGGGAGCGATATCTTCACAGTTGCAAGCAAAAAGATAGCCGGTTTTACCAAAGCCAGTAGCAACTTCGTCACATATTAGAAGTAAGCCAAATTCTCTGCATATACCTTCAACGCCCTTTAGAAATCCCTCGGGCTGTATCCAGATGCCAGCCGCAGCTTGAACCTTAGGCTCTATGAAAATGCCGGCAACCGATTCCCTATTTTCTTCGATTGCTCTTCTTATATCTGCAAGTGACCTATTTACCGCTTTGTGCTCAGGTAATCCATACTCACGCTGGTACAGATAAGGCGGCTTTATCTTAATAACTGGGAAAAGTATGTGAGATAGCCTCGAATGAAATGTTGTAATTCTTCCAAGCGAAACCGCTCCAATTGTATCGCCGTGGTAAGCTTCCTCTAATGTAACAAATAGCCTTCTTTGTGGCTGACCGATGTTGGCCCAATACTCAACAGCAATTCTAAGGCCAACTTCAACAGCAGTAGCACCAGAATCCGAGTAAAACACACGAGTGAGTTTTTCCGGGGTCAGCTCTACTAGCTTTTCAGCAAGCAAAGCCGCATTACGATGCGTTAACCCAAGTAAGGTAGAATGCGCAATTTTATCAAGTTGCGCGTGTATGGCTTGCGTTATCTTAGGGTGCCTATGCCCATGTATGGTCGCCCACAATGATGCGTTCGAATCAATATACTCCCGTCCGTGCTCATCATAAACTTTTGCTCCATAACCTCTATCAATTGATAACGGCTCGGATTCCAACCACTCAGACATCGGAGTAAATGGATGCCAAACATACCGCTTATCAAGTTCTGCCGTTGTGGGTTCTTTTGGCTTTGTATCACTTTCGAGCGTATCCAATATATGTCGCATGTCAAGGAACTTTTGCGAAGCTTCAGCCAGCTGTATGTCATCGACCTTGTCCACATGTTGTAGTGTCCCTAAAAACCTAACCCCAGAAAATTGGCTTATTATGCTTGCGTTGTCAGCTGCATCCGCCAAAGTGTTCGGTATAGCCTCAGAAAAGCAAAAGCCCAGAATTCTTATGCCCTTCAGTCTTGCAAGTTCTATAGTCAAAAGCGTGTGGTTAATTGTACCTAAGGTTGGCCTAGCCACTACGATCAAAGGAACATCTAATTGGTAAACCAGATCAGCAAATGTATGTACATCGTCTAACGGTACCAAAATGCCACCAACACCTTCTATAACTAAATGCTCATAATTTCTTATCTTGTGCTTCACGAAAGATACAGCTGCTTCAAGGAAAAGGGTACGTCCCTCAAGACGCGAAGCTGCAAGTGGCGATAGCGGCGCCTCAAGGCTATAACAAAAGAGCTCATTTGGTTCCTTTAAGCACGCTTTAGCCAGTAATTCAATATCTTCAGGTATAGAACCTTTTGGTGTGCCTGTGCAATATGGTTTCACAGCGCACACATTTTTACCAATTGATCGTAGGTAGCTGGCAATAGCAGCCGTTACTACCGTTTTACCTACGCCTGTGTCTGTACCTGTTATAGCAATTACACCCATTACCTTACTTGCTCCAGCACTGTGATGATAGCATTCGCAAGCTTTTTAATATCCGTTCTGCTGTGATTGGCTGCTACATTGATCCGCAATCTTGAAGTCCCCTCAGGAACCGTCGGTGGCCTTATAGCCTGCACTAAAAACCCCATCTGGTATAGAAGCATACTGGCAGCCACAGCGCGCTTTGCCTCCCCTAGCACAAGCGAAATGGTGGAATGAGCTGAAGTGGGAAGTTTGAGTCTAGATCTAAGTTCATCAGCACGCTGATGTAATTTTTTTACCAAATCAGGCTGCTCTTGAAGTATCTCTAAAGCAGCTATAGCCCCGCCAATTATACTGGGCGGTAGCGCAGTTGAAAATACAAGTGGTCTACCACGATTAATAATCAATTCAATAATGTCACGTGCGCCGCATACAAATGCTCCGTAGCTACCCAAAGCCTTCGATAAAGTACCAACTTGAATAACAAAGGAAGGAGGACTTATTCCGTAATACGCAAGTGTGCCGCGTCCACCAGGACCCATCACCCCAGTCCCGTGGGCATCATCAAGCACAAGTATTGCCCCATGTGCGTGCGCAATCTTTATTAGAGATGGCACATCCACCACATCACCATCCATGCTAAAAACGGCATCCGTTACGATCACTTTACGGTTCCTTGTGTGCTTCAAGTGCCACTCTAAAGAATCTAGATCACAGTGAGGATATATAACAAGCTTGCAACGAGATAGCTTACACCCGTCAATTATGGATGCATGGTTCAATCTGTCAGAAAAAACTGTACAGTCTTCACCACCTAAAGCTTGAAGCACCGCAATATTGGCTAAGTATCCCGAGCCAATTACTATGGTGGCTTCAACGTTTTTGAACAACGATAGCCTTTCTTCGAGCTCAAAAAGCAAAGGGTGTCCACCTGTTAAAAGCCGAGACCCAGTTGAACCATTGCCATATAGCCGTGCGGCCTTAGCTGCCCCTTGCTTTACTTTGGGATGACGTGCTAACCCTAAATAGTCATTTGTAGAAAAGACAACTACCTTCCTTCCATCTACTACAGCACGTTGACCGCCTATCCACTTGATTTTGGTTAACTTCCGCCTAAGGTTACTTGCCTCAAGATCAGCTAAATATTTGTGCGCAAAATCCAGTATGCTCTCCATGAATTAAATTAGAAACCATAAGTTATATTTTGCTTTGCTTCAATTCCACAGCCACTTTTCTATTAGGATCAACAGTGATTGGGGCATCAATCACCATACCAGCGTCATAAACCATTTCTAAATCAGTCTCGGCTTTTTGTCCCTTTGTTGTTAGGTAATCACCTAAGAACATCGAGTTTGCCACATAAAGCGCAAGAGGTTGTACATGACGAAGATGGAGTTCCCTTCCCGCTGCAACACGCACCTCCGCACAGCCAAACATCAACCGAGCAACGGCAAGCACTCTAAGGCAATACATAGGAGATAAAAGGTTGCTATTAGCTAGTGGAGTCCCTTTTACTGGAATCAGAAAATTTATGGGGACCGAATCTGGTTCCAATTCTCGCAATTCTCGCATGGCTAACGCCAGCTGATCCGGGCTCTCGCCCATGCCCACAATGAGTCCTGAACAAGGAGAAAGCCCAGCTTGTTTCACTTTTTGCAAAGTAGCAACCCTATCTTCATAAGTATGCGTAGAACATATGTGAGGATAAAACTCTTTGTGCGTATTAACGTTGTGGTTGTAAGCATGCACCCCACATTCCTTGAGTTTCTGCGCCTGCCCTTCACGCAAAATGCCAAAACAGGCACACACCTCTAAGTGCTCGTTAGTCTGCATTACTGCTTTTACAAGTTGAGATACCTTTTGTATTTCATGATTAGTAGGACCTCGGCCACTTCCAACTAGGCAAACCCTCTTCACACCATATTGGAGCGCTCCCATAACTCCTTCAACCACGGTCTCGGGCTCAAGCAACGGATATTTAAGAATGCTGGCTGTTGATACTTTAGATTGGGTACAGTATGCACAATCTTCAGGGCACAGACCACTTTTTACATTTACAAGATAATTCAATTTGACCTTGTTACCAAAGAAGTAATACCTAACCTCAGCAGCAGCTGCAAGTATTTTCATGGTTTCAGAGTCATCTGCATCAATTAAGGTAGCAGCCACATCCACAGGAATCGGCATATTTTCGTATGCAAGCTCACGAGCTATAGATATCGCAGCACTAATACTTATCTGTTTAGAAAAATAGCCAGCTGCCATTTGCCAGAACCTCCACTTATCAATAGACACTAACTATCCAGTCTTTGTACTTCAGGTTGTAACCTTTGACCGCACTAAAATACAAATCTTGGAGTTTCTTGGTTAAAGGTCCTACTTTGCCGTCACCAACAAGCCTCTTATCAATGCTTGTAACTGGAGATATCTGAGCAGCCGTGCCGCACAAAAATACCTCGTCGGCAATGTACAGTTCGGTCCTATCAATAGGCCTTTCAATAACCGTGGCACCCAGTTCATCTCTAACAAGAATTTTTACGCTCTTTCTAGTTATTCCTTCTAGGATGTTGTCACTTACAGGCGGTGTAATGAATTCGCCATCGCGAACGATAAAGATGTTTTCACCAGTACCTTCTGATACATGCCCATCCATTGTGAGCAGAATCGCTTCATCATAACCATTTTGTATCGCCTCAGTTTTTGCTAATGCCGAGTTTACATAAACACCAGTAATCTTGGCTCTTGCAGGCATCATGTTATCGTCAATGCGAGTCCAGCTACTTATACAACAGCTTATTCCCGAATCAACATCAACATACGGGCCGAGTGGCACAACAATTATCGCAAATGAACAACTAAGGCCATGCAGCCTAACGCCTATTTCTTCCGAGCTTTTATATAGAATAGGTCGTATATATGCGTCTTCTCTTATGTTATTCATTCTTAGTAATTCAAGGGTTACATCCACTAGTTCGTCTGTGCTCCATTGCAGATCCATTAAAAGTATCTTTCCTGATGCACGAAGCCTTTCATAATGCGGCCTTGAGTGCAATACATACAACTGCTTATGATCTTCATTCCAATACGCTCTTATTCCCTCGAAAACTGCAGTCCCATAATGCAGCGCATGTGTAAGTAACCCTATTTTTGTTTCAGCGTATTTTTGAAACCTGCCATTAAAAAATACTGTACTGTTAAGTAGATCGTATTTACTGGCGCCTTTTGATTTCGCAGATTGTGCCGTAACTGATTCAGACATCATTCACCTCCGGCCCTTCGTGTAACATTCAAGCTAATTTTTGGATTAACTAACACTTAGTCATAATGTACGCAGCGATCTTGTAGTGAAAATATAAATCGACAAAGCGTACATAGATGCAAAATTTATAGTATTATGATACATCCAATAGCCAGTGTACTGATTATAGTCGTTTTGCGATATTCCATAAGTTGCTTCAATAGATAAGGAGGATGATAATTATGGAAATTAAAACTATTTTTGTCGCAGGCTTTGGGCTAATGGGAAGAGGAATCTCTCAAACTGCAGCAGAACACGGCTTTAAGGTCATAGCTTATGACACAGGCATAGATTTATTGCAAAAAGGCACTGAATCCATAAAAGTCAACCTAGAAAAAAGTGTCCAAAAAGGCAAACTAGATGCCAGCCAGGCCGAAGCCATAATGCAGAATATTGAAACAACTACCGACTTGTCGCAAGCTGGAAATGCCAGTTTTGTCATAGAAGCGGTGACAGAGGACGAAAACATAAAGCACGGATTGTATAAAAAGCTCGCAGAGGTACTACCTGATCAAATCATAATTGCCACCAATACCTCATCAATACCTATAACGCTTCTGGCCAGCTTTACAGATAGACCAGATAGGTTCATTGGAATGCACTTCTTTAACCCTGTTCCTGTTATGAAACTTGTAGAAATAATCCGCGGGCTTGCTACGTCTGAACAAACGTACAATATAACTTTTGATTTGGCCAAAGCACTCGGTAAAGATCCAATAACATGCAAAGACTCGCCCGGATTTTTGGTAAACAGAATGCTATTACCTTTCATAAATGAAGCAATATATGCACTTATGGAAGGTGTTGGTACTCCAGAAGATATTGACAAAGGGGTAAAGCTCGGACTAAATCATCCTATGGGTCCACTTGAGCTAGCAGATTTTGTTGGACTCGATACGTTACTAAACGTGTGCGAAGTAATGTATAAAACTTTCGGCAATCCCAAATACGCACCAAGTCCACTATTGCGACAAATGGTAGCTGCAGGATGGCTAGGTAGAAAATCAGGAAGAGGATTTTATGTCTACAATAATTGACGCCCTTTATTTCTCCTAAGGTTGATCAAAAAGGCGCTTAGTTGACGACCATCAATAAGTACTATATTGTGCCTTTTCGCGTAATCTGTAGCCTGAGAAGTAAAACCGGAAGTGGTTACAAAAATACCGTACGATGCATGGAAATCAGTAATACAACCCAGGAATTTCTGCATCTCATCTGAGCCGACCTTGCGAATCGTGCCATATCGTTTACACTGGACAACCACTTTTAGCCCTCGTGCATCATAGCAGAAAATATCGGCACCACGATCGCCAGGCCCACCATTTACATAAACCTTTTTATAACCCAGGCTCTCCAGTAGCCTAGCTACAAGCCTTTCAAATTCTGAAGAGCCAATATGACTGACGGCTTTTAGCGAGTGCTGATCAATCTGAAAATTCCCAATGCCCTTAGATTGTAACAGCTTCCCAAAGGTAATATACACAAGGGCAAAAAACGCCAACATTAGCAACAAATGGTTGTAAACACACAAATAATGTAGGGCTAGATTAACGTACGTAAAGAGATCTTTGGAATGCACTTACAAATTCTAAAAATCCATGTTGGCACATAAAAAGCTATAACTTAAATACCTGTTCTTATATATTTGTTGATAAATATTTTTCACACGCATAAAAAGGCTTCATATTCAGTATGATCAGACGACAGCACACTCAGAAGTTATAACATTCAAAACGTTCTTTCGTAAAGGCAACTCCAATAATTAAGCCTTTGCTTATATTTGCAACAGGCAAGGAATGTCTTACTGTACCTTGTTAAATAGGCCTGCATGCCTTAATATTAATTTGTTCTGAAATCCCGGAATAAGTCGTGCCACCATTAGGCATACCGATGACGCCAACTTGGGATCGATCATGCTTAAGACACATCTTGCGAGCTTATGATAATTAACATAAAAACGAGATTTCTTCTACTGCTCAATTAATGTGCTATGCACTAACAAATTAAAGATTTAAAAGTCTTATGCTAGAAAAACTAAAGCAAAATATACCTTTATGCTATATCTCGCAGTGGCAACAAGCAAAAGAGTTCTGTTAAGGACTAACTCAGATGCCGACCTAAGTGCGGGGTAATTTAGTTTTGTCGATTTTTCCAGATTCTGTTCTAGGAATATACGACATTACATGCACTATCCTAGGACGCTTATACAACGCTATTCTTTGTCGCATAAAAGCTTGAAAATCATCAAGGTCAGCCTGCCCGTGTTCAAATACTACAGCAACATGGATTTCTTCACCAAGATCTTCATCCGGTACCCCGTACACGCAAAGTTCCCTGACAAACTCATACTTGTACAGCTCGTCTTCAAGCTCTCGCGGGTAAACCTTGTAACCACCACGATTTATCACCTCTTTTGTCCTACCAACAAGATAAAACCTACCCTCGTTATCACGAAACCCTAAATCACCTGTACAGAACATACCATCGATAAAAGCAGTTTGTCCCATGTCATTATCCAAGTACCTCTTCATAAGTGTTGGACCAGTAACAAGCAATTCACCAACATCACCCACCTGTTTTTCATCCTTTATAAGAACCCGTGTTCCCCATACAGGATAGCCGATAGAACCCTTTTTAGGCTGCATCCAGGTTTCCCACGGATAGTTATAAATAATGCTCGACGCTTCGGTCATACCATACCGCTCATATATGGGCCAGCCAAAGTATTGCTCCCACTGTTCTTGTAGTTTTACGGGAAGTTGAGCACCTGCCGAAATGGCAATACGGATACTGGGGAGTTGCTTTCTGGCTTCAAGCGCATAATTAAGAATTCGTGCAAACATAGTAGGTACACCGTGCAAGATCGTAACATGGTGCGTATTGATGGCATAAACAGCTTTTTCTGGGTCAAACCGTTCCAGCAATACTATAGTGCTTTGGCACAACAGCGCTGTAGTTACAACATTGTTTATACCAAATGAATGAGTAAGAGGCAAAAACCCTGAAAACACATCTAGTTGGTTGGCATTGTATATTGTCTTGCCTACAATGTAAGCCCCAAAAAAGAGATTGGCATGGGTTATCTCAACTCCTTTGGGCTTACCCGTACTGCCTGATGTAAAAAGAATAAGTGCAGTATCATCTGGCGCTGTAGACACTGGAAATCCATCATTTACGACATCGGCGCTTTTAATATTGAGCTCTAGGTCTTTCGTCAAATCAAGAGCTAAAGCTACTCTGCACTCATTATAAATTCGTTCCTTTTCATAGTCAGTAAGACTTGCATTTAACGGCAACACCACACACCCTAAGCCAAAAGCAGCATATAACCACGCGACAAAGTCATAAGTATTTCTACTGCATATAGCTATGCGATCACCCTTGAATATCCCTTTAGTCTTGAGCCACTGAGTTCTTAAAAGAACCTCTTTCCATAGTTCACTATAGCTTATAGCCCGACTATCGTCTATAATGGCCAATACATTAGGGCTTGTTTTGGCCGCAGCGTACAATATCTGGCATATATTGAACATGATTTATGGCCTCAGTGTGGATATAATAGGCATTAATTATTATCCACCAGACAAGTGCTTTCACAGCAATACCTTGATATAAAGATTCTATTAGCTAAATTTTAGCAGGGGGGTGCCAAGATATGAGCTCCATTATTGATATAGGTAAACAACCTCCACAGCTTGGTCAGCTTCCTGACAAAATGTACGCCTGGGTAATAAGACCAGATAGACACGGGGTACCGAGCAAGGCTATGCAACTAGAAGAGATTGATGTACCAAAGCCAGGGCCCAACGAAGTGCTAGTGCTTGTAAAGGCTGCGGGCGTCAACTACAATGGTGTATGGGCTGCACTTGGTAAGCCCGTGTCTCCATTTAAATATCACGGCCAGGCTCATCATATTGCTGGAAGTGACGCTTCTGGGATTGTATGGAAGGTCGGCTCAAATGTTACAAGATGGAAACCAGGAGACGAGGTCATAATTCATTGTAACCAATCTTGTGGTGAATGCCCACAGTGTAACGGCCATGATCCTCTTGCCTGCGAATCGCAAAGAATCTGGGGATATGAGACCACATGGGGCTCGTTTGCTCAATTCTGTAAAGTACAAGCACAACAGTTATTGCCGAAACCCAAGCATTTAACCTGGGAAGAAGCAGCGAGCTACGGATTAGTACTATTTACGGCATACAGAATGCTTGTTACTCGCTGCCAGATACAAGCTGGTCAAGTTGTGCTCGTATGGGGTGCAGCAGGTGGACTAGGTACTATGGCAATTCAGCTTTGTAAGCTTTATGGCGCAGATGCAATCGCCGTTGTTTCATCTGAAAGTAAGGCAAAACTTGCCTTGGAAATGGGCGCGAAAGCTGTAATTGACCGACGTGAATTTGATATAGCAGTAAAAGACAACGAAACCGAAGCCGAACTACAAAAAAGAATTGGTGAGATGAAACGATTTGGCAAAAGAATTCGCGAATTAACCGGTGGCAGAGATCCAGACATTGTTTTCGAACACGTTGGCTCTCAAACATTCCCAACATCTGTTTTTGTTTGTGCCACATTCGGAAAAATTGTAATATGTGGTGCCACAACCGGTTATAACTTGACCTTTGATGTAAGGTACCTCTGGATGCGCCAAAAGACAATTCTAGGTTCGCATTTTGCTAATGCTTATGAGGCCCATATAGCAAATCAACTCGTCATAGATAAGAAAATAAAGCCTGTTGTGGAAAAAGTATTCCCATTTGAACAGACGCCCTATGCGCATGAGCTTATGCTGGAAAACAAGCACGTGGGAAAATTGGTTATTCAAGTTGGCACAGCACGTGAGGAATAGACAGGAGATTGGAGATAATGCCTAATTCTAATACGAAATACGAACAAAGCGAACTCGAAGCTAGAACCGAGAAGTGGCGAACCGCACTACTTGAGCCTTCTCTTAAGAAATTTAATAGGAAGCCAAGAGCTTATACGACTTCCGGGATCCAAATAAAGCACCTGTATACACCCATTGACACAAAGGAACTGAATTACATGAAAGACCTTGGATTCCCTGGTGAATTCCCATTCACACGCGGGATACAGCCTAGTATGTATCGTGGCCGGTTATGGAGCATGCGACAATATGCCGGTTATGGTACAGCAGAGCAATCGAATTTACGTTTTAAATACCTTTTGAGTCAAGGCCAACCTGGGCTCTCGGTTGCATTCGACTTACCAACTCAAATAGGACTTGACTCAGATGACCCTCGTGCGGAGGGCGAAGTTGGCAAAGTAGGCGTTGCGATTGACTCTCTGGCAGACATGGAAAAGCTGTTTGATGGCATAAGCCTGGACCAAGTGTCAGTTTCCATGACAATTAATGCGCCAGCTCCAATAATAGTTGCTATGTATATAGCAGTGGCCGAAAAGCAGGGCGTCAAGCTTGAGAATATAAGCGGTACAGTCCAAAACGATATTTTGAAAGAATATATAGCTCGTGGTACATATATATTCCCGCCGAAACCTTCACTTAGGCTAGCAGCTGACCTAATAGAATTTTGCAGCCAAAAATTGCCCAAATTTAATGCAATATCTGTCTCGGGATATCATCTGCGTGAAGCTGGGTGCAACGCCGCACAGGAAATCGGGTTTGCATTTTCTAATGCTCTTACATATATTGATGAACTTATAAGTAGAGGCCTAGATATCGATGAATTTGCGCCGCGGATATCTTGGATATTCAACACGCATATTAATTTTTTTGAGGAGATCGCAAAGTATAGGGCTGCAAGGCGTCTATGGGCAAAGATTATGCGCGATACGTACGGCGCAAAAAATCCAGCATCCTGGATGCTTCGCATGCATACGCAAACAGGCGGCTCAGTCCTCACAGCACAGCAGCCACTCAATAATATTGTTAGAGCCACCGTACAAGCGCTTGCAGCTATACTAGGTGGTGTACAGTCTTTAGCTCTTTCATGCTACGATGAAGCCCTCGGGTTACCAAGTGAACTTGCTCAGAAAATCGCATTAAGGACTCAGCAGATCTTAGCAGAGGAGACCGGAATATGTGACACTGTTGACCCTCTTGGCGGTTCCTACTACATTGAGTTTATGACAAATGAACTAGAAAAAAAGGCCATGGCAATAATACACGAGATACAATCATTGGGTGGCTCTATAGCAGTAATCGAAACCGGCCAGATACAAGCTACCATAGCTGACCAGGCATACAATGACCAAATGCAACTAGCTTCTGGCGAAAAACTAATAATAGGCGTAAATGCTTATAGAGACCGTGAAAACCAAGAATTCACTTGCTTTACAGTAGACGAACAATATGAAAGCGAGCAAAAGAGATGGCTAAACGAGATTAAAAGGACAAGAGACCACTCAGCTGTCAGCGCAGCATTATATAACGTCAGAAAAGCAGCAGAATCCCAAACTAATATAATGCCAGCCGTTATTGAAGCTGTAAAAACCTATGCCACACTAGGCGAAATATGTAACACATTGAAAGAGGTGTTTGGTGAATACACCCCTCCTATCGTCGTATAGTAAATACAAAATGAGTTTCGAAGTTATACCTTCAATAGATCTTCTGGATGGAAAATGTGTAAGGCTTGTTCAGGGGCGCTATGATGCTGCAACTGTATACTCAGATAACCCCATACAACTTCTAAATCAATTCATAAGTTACGGCGCAAAAAGGATACATATAGTTGACTTAAACGCAGCTAGACAAAAAACTGAGGACTACAAATCTCCTAATTCAGAATTAATATGTTCGATCCTTGAGTCTTTCGGTAAATACGTACAAATTGCAGGCGGCATCCGAACAAGAGAAAAAGTGTATGATTTGTTCCAAAAAGGAGCAAAAGCTGTTGTTCTAGGTAATTTAGCTATAAGCAACTTTGAACTCCTCAAAGAGCTCTCTTTAGTATTCCCAAACCAAGTCTTTGTTGCAATTGATATGAAGGATGGTAAACTGGCAACGTTCGGGTGGGAATATAAAACACCTTTCGACGCCATTGACATTATACGCAGGTACAATAACCTGCCGCTTGCTGGCCTTATTGTCACAGCTATTGAAAGGGATGGGACCATGAAAGGTCCAGATCTAGAACTAATAAAACAAATACAATCGATGTCAAGTCATAACATTTATGCAAGTGGCGGTACAAGGAATTTAGAAGATATTATCAGGCTTAAGTCGTTGGGTATTAAGGGGGTAATAGTGGGCAAAGCCGTTTACGAGGGAGGAATTGATCTTAAAGAAGCATTCAAAACTGCTTCACTTTAATTATTTATGTATGCTCTTTAGAATTTGCGTACTTTATGCCAAACAGGAGGTGAATACATGGCCATACAAAGACTAAGACGATCTTGCCTTTCAGTTCCGGGTAGTAACCCTAAGATGCATGCAAAAGCTGCAACTTTACCTGCAGACGAAATTTTCTTGGATCTTGAAGACTCTGTGGCACCCAAGGAAAAAGAACATGCGCGGCATCTTGTTGTGCAGGCATTAAACACTCATGATTACAAACCACGCACCACGGTAGTCAGAGTCAACCCCGTAGACAGCAAATGGTGTGCTAAAGACATCATAACGGTCGTAGAAGGAGCTGGGCGCCATATTGACTGCATAATGATTCCCAAAGTGGATGGGCCCGAACATGTACAGTTCGTTGACCTACTACTAACGCAGCTGGAAGAAGAGCTTGGATTGGATAAGCATATAGGTATAGAAGCACAAATTGAAACAGCATACGGCATGAATAATATAGAAAAGATCGCGGCGTCATCCCCTCGTTTGGAAACGTTAATTTTTGGTCCCGGAGATTACGCAGCAAGCTTGAAACTACCTCATTTAACTGTTGGAAGTCTTCTTGAGGAGTATCCAGGAGACCTATGGCATTACTCACTATCACGCATTATTCAAGTAGCCAGGGCGAATGATCTGCAGGCGATCGACGGCCCCTACGCTGCAATAAGAGATCTCGATGGCTTTCGCAAGTTTGCAAAGCGATCCGCCATGCTAGGATATGACGGCAAATGGGCACTACATCCGGATCAAATAACGATCCTAAACGAAGTATTTAGCCCAAGCCAAGAAGACTTTGATAAGGCATACGCTATCTTAGAGGCATACCAAAAAGCCACAGAAGTTGAGGGGAAAGGGGCTGTGATGCTGGGAGATGAAATGATTGACGAAGCAACCAGGAAAATGGCTCAGGTTATGTACGAACGAGGAAAACTTATAGGAATGACACCAAGACTCTGGCAACCTACCCAATCTTAAGAGGTGATAAAGATGCTTATGGAGGACATGTCTTACGAGCAAAAGCAGATCCTAATGATGGTAAAAGAATTTGTTAACAAGGAAATAGTCCCTGTAGCCTCTGCTTATGAGCACGATGACATATACCCGGCTGAGATCGTAGACAAAATGAAACAACTTGGGCTATTTGGTGCCATCGTTCCGCCAGAATATGGCGGTATGGGACTCGACATTTCTACGTATGCAATGATTGTTGAAGAAATTTCGCGTGGATGGATGAGTATAGCTGGTATACTCAACACCCACTTTATAGCCGTGTTCCTTCTAGTCAATTACGGAACCGAGGACCAGAAGCAAAGGTTTCTTCCGCGGCTAGCTACTGGTGACTTACGTGCTTGTTTAGCAATGAGTGAGCCTGATGCCGGAAGCGACGTACAGGCCATTAAAACGGTAGCAAAGCGAATAGATGATTACTTTGTCATTAATGGAACCAAAATGTGGGTAACCAATGGACAACGTGCAGGGCTTGTCATACTCTTAGCAAAAACGGATCCGGATGCTGTACCAGCTCACAAAGGTATGTCACTTTTCTTGGCCGAAAAGGGCACAGGCATTACTGTGTCGCGCAACATTGAAAAGCTCGGATATAAAGGCGTTGAGACATGTGAACTTGTATTTTCCGACTACATCATAAGCGAGGATAATCTGCTCGGCGGGGAGGAAGGTAAGGGGTTTTACCAAGTCATGAGTGCTTTAGAAGTCGGAAGGATAAACGTGGCAGCACGTGGCGTTGGAGTTGCTCAAGCCGCCTTTGAAGCAGCGATTAAATACGCTCAATCTAGAAAAACTTTTGGTAAACCAATAAGCCAGCACCAAGCGATTCAAATGCGTCTGGCAGAAATGGCCACTAAAATAGAAGCAGCTCGGCTACTTGTCAGGAACGCTGCGCGTAAGAAGGATTTGGGTCAAAGATGTGATCTAGAAGCTGGCATGGCAAAGCTCTTTGCCAGCGAAATATGCTATGAAGTTTGCCTGGACGCACTCAGAATACACGGAGGCAACGGATATTCAAAAGAATATCCAGTAGAGCGCTACTATAGAGATGCCCCACTGTTGCTCATTGGCGAAGGCACGTCAGAAATTCAGAAACTTGTTATTGCAAGGCAACTTCTGCAGACGTACGCAGTCTGATAAGTTCTTAAAGGAGGTGGTTCACAATGCAGTTTGGCAGATACTACGAAGAATTCAACGTGGGAGATACATACAGGCACTGGCCCGGAAAAACAGTAACTGAATATGACAATCACCTTTTCTGCCTTCTTACCATGAATCACCATCCGCTACACATAGATGCAGCATATGCCGAAAAAACCCAGTTTGGTAAGAATGTTGTCGTTGGAAACTACATATATAGCATACTGCTGGGTATGAGTGTGCCAGATGTAAGCGGTAAAGCTATAGCCAACCTAGAAGTCGAAAATCTAAGACATGTAGCGCCAACATTTCATGGCGACACAATATACGGAGAAACCACAGTTATTGATAAGCGGGAGTCTGAAAGTAAGCCCGATAGGGGCATAGTAACTGTAGAAACACGTGGATATAACCAACGCGGTGAGTTGGTGTGCGTATTTCGCCGTAAAGTTATGGTACCCAAGAAGACGAAAGAAAATATGGAAAAATTCGAGCCCATACCTCAGTTTGATGTAGAAAAATAATATAAAAACAATTGACATACAGAGGTGACAAAATGAATGTAAGCGTAGACGGGTGGAAAAGCTTGTACGAAAAAGTTGCTCAACTTATAGATAAATATTCCAACGAAGACTGGGCCAAGCCTTCAAGATACGAAGGCTGGTCCAACAAGGATCTATTAGCGCATATAGTGACCACACAACGGTCCATTCCTTTGCTTGTGGATTCAGCTTTTAATCCGCAGCGCTACCAAAACAGAAGTTCCGAACCATTCGATCCTGATAGATGGAACGCTTCTCAAATCCGTAAAAAACAACTGTCAACGCCATCTGAGCTAGCGCGCGAAATGTTAGATTCTGTGCAGGCTTTGGAAACAATTTATAGAGAAAAACTCAATGATGATACCTTACACATGTCTGTGACAGCAGGGCCTACACCTGGTGCGCCTATCGAAAAGGTCATAGAAGACATGTTTAATCATCAGAAACAACACCTAAAAGACCTTGAAGACTCTTTATCTGGATGCTAGGAAACGCAACTTAATATTGCCTCAAAGCAACGTCTTTCATTAGCCAAAATTTGTGCAAAGAAATCTTCAATTCCGCTAAGAGTGGTTCTATCATTTCCCGAGTATGCCTTGTAAAAGATCATGGCAACTTGTTGCCAAAGCCGACTTGAGTCCTCAAGACTACGCAATGCTTGCTCACAATCAAAAATGCGTCTTTGATTAACCATACGCAAAAATTCGCAATAAAGATTCCGAAATAGGCTACCACCGGTACCTCGAAGCTCTATGATCTGATAGCCCCAGCGTGAACATGCTTGCCAGTCGCTAGCACTGGCTACCTTGCTTACAACATGGCAAAACCTTTCTAGCGCACTTAATCCAGATGTTGTGTCGTAAAGCATATGCTCTGCTTGCCTTTTCAATGCAACTTTTATAACTTCGCGCAGGTTGTGTGGCGTATCCACTGGTCGATGTGAAAACCAATTATATTGCACGGGGCCTGGTGGATAGTCAGATGACCTAGCTAAGGAAAGCGAGGTCCTAGACACAAGCTGCAACTCTTCGAAAGACGTATCCGCCATATACGCATATTCATTAACCACATCTATGCCTACCGCAAGCACAGAATGCCAATTGAAATGGCTTTTGGCATTGTAGTAATCGAGGTACTTTAAATCTGCCAGCAAAATAACTGGCCGTGATTGTCCAATCTCTTTCACCAGACTTAACCAAGCGGAATCTTCATTAGGCTCAACATTCCATGAAAAATCAATTCCCAAAAGCGGGAAAAAATTGGCTTCCAGGCAAGCAGCACGACCACCAAACATTATGGAAGGTGTAAGCTCAGAATTGACCCAATAGTTAAACGAAAGGCCAGAAGCTAACCCGAAGCACATAGCCTCATTCATGTTCCATCCCCAATAATTGACTAGATCACATATGGCTGTGGACGCACAATGAACGCCTGGTCTATGCACAAAACCTTTTACTAACAGGACACTCTGGGTCATGGCTTCGTACGGTTAAATGCAAATGGCTGTTCCACGTGTAGTACAGAAAGGTCTTTCCCATGAAACGATTTTGCAATATCGAGTGCCGACTCAATTGATCCAGCTGTTAAAAACCCTAATCTCTCTGGAATCGAAGGTGATTCCGCCCCTACAACGATAACCTGTCCAGCATGTCGTAAACGTTTTAAAGGGTAAAGCGCCATACACGCATGGGTGGGATGAAACGCATATTCGAATCGATACTTGTTTATTAACGTCTCATCGGTGGCAAGCTGTGGCTCATATTTTGCTTTAATTTCGAAGGGGTCTCGTGTAAAAGGTAGTACATTATCCCACACATATTTATAACTGGGATGATGCTTTTCATCCCACATGTCTTTTACGGGGTTTGCCATTATAACTGTACATCCCGGCTTACCCGCAGCTTCTATCATGCCACCTAAATATCCAAGACCAGTTGAGACCAATGTCAATATAGGATTCATAAATGAGAAAGTTGCATATGGGCTCCAATTGGGTACCCCGTAGAGTACAACGTCAAACTTCGAATCAAGCATAGCTCTTCTCGGAATATGAACCTTCGCTAACTCATCAGTTACTAACTTGCGAACGCTGCTGACACGCCCCCAATAGCATTTAGATACGCTAATAGGTGAAGCAAGTACTGTCTCAAACTTGAAAATCTTGTTTCTACCAACCTTTTCTTCTACAAAGCTTCCCATTTCCTCCAATATCGCGTGCATTTTGTTGCCCGAAAGGCTCATGCTCATAGTATATGGATCGTGATGCTGTGTAATAGATCTATATGTTGAAAGCCCTACACATATTGACTTCCAGCCACCGCTAAATGCACGCATAGTTGAGACATTTATATAAATAAAGAGGTCAGAATCTATAACCTTTCTATTCAGTTCAACTTGATATCCCGTTTTAGTCATCCCAAGGTCTACGCAGCCTTGTTTATCTTCTGCATCGTGGCACGAGATTCTTCTAGCAAATCTATCCACCAATTCCTTCCCAAGTATTACCGAGAGCTCTTCCAGGTCAAATTTCCTATGTAATGCGTTTGCACACAAAAGCTCAATGTTATCTTCAGTCACACCAACATCAGCTAATAGATCAACAACTTGTGATATCGCAGTATTCCAAACCGGCGCCCAGCATGGAACAGTTGGATCATCGAAGGCTATAACCACATGCGCCCCAGGTCCAACTAAGTCCTTTATTTTTGGCATGTCTATCGGATCAGCAAGAGCCTGTGTGACGGTCTGATCAAGATTATCACTCTCTGGCAGCGCAGCGTTTAGCCCGGCACTTACACTATCCGTGTTGTCCGGTAACTCAGCTTCAATCCAGCTATCGCCAAATACAAGCTGCTTCTTCATTCCCTCTTAATATACAATGTACTTCTCAAAAATGCGTCAAAGCTTGAAAGATTTTTGCGGGAGATAAATTCATCAAGATCTGTCGACACCTTTTCAGCAGTTTTAGGATCGACAAACGTAGCGGTTCCTACTTGAACCGCCTTGCATCCGACGCAAAAATACTCCAGTGCATCAGATAAACAACTGATTCCGCCAATCCCAACAACTGGTATCTTAACGGCTTTAGCCGCTTGCCACGCAAGGTAAACCGCCATTGGCCGTATAGCGGGCCCGCTTACCCCACCTGTAACGTTGCCGAGCTTTGGCTTTAGTGACTGCGGATCTATTGCCAAACCTAAAAAAGTATTTATGGCACTTATGCTGTCAGCACCCGCGTCTTCAACCGCTTTTGCAATTTCTGCAATGTCGGAAACATTTGGCGCAAGCTTAACCATGACATGTTTTTTTGTCGACTTTCTCACAGCTTCTACAACGCGATGAGCTGAACTCGGGCTTATACCAAAATCGCGACCACCTTCTTCTACGTTAGGACACGAAATATTTACCTCGATGCCCTTCACAATATCAATGCCATCTAATACGGAAGCAAGTGTGGCATATTCTTCTACTGTGCTGCCGTTTATGTTAACTAATACTACAGTGCCTATTCTCCGCCAGTACGGCGCATATCTTTCAATAACCACTTGCAATCCAGGATTCTGAAGTCCTATAGCATTGAGAATACCAGCAGGAGTTTCTGCTACCCTTGGGGGCACAGTGCCAATGCGTGGTGTAAGTGTGACTCCTTTACTGATAATAGCACCAATTTTGCGAAAGTCCACTATACCATCAAGTTCAACACCATAGCCGCATGTACCGGATGCAAGCATCACCGGAGCTTTGAGCACTAGGCCCCGCCCAAGATCTATAGACAAATCTGATCTAAATAAGCCTTCCACTTGGCGCCTTTTATTTTGGAGATCCCAAACTTAGTCCATATCACTTATATAATCTTCTGCCAAAAGTCATATCCGGATCAGTACACTACCTATGAGCTGTCTGAACCCAAACTGGAGCATACTATGTTAATTCTCTTAGCAGCGTTATCCAATCTACAACATCTGACCTAAAAAACGTACCTTCTACACAAGTACGTGTCAAGGATCCATCTACAAGTGGTATTACACATCCAAGACACACTCCAAAACCACAAGCCATATAAGTTTCTATAGACACGTATGCATGGGGCCTCACCTTACTAAGCTGCGCAAGCATATGAATTGGTCCGCATGCGAAAACAGCGTCTCCATCAATAAACTTTTCCGTTACAAGCTCAACAACGCTGCCCTTAAAACCCTTGCTACCGTCGTCAGTAGACAAAAAAACCTGCCCCCCTAAGTACTCAGTAGACGCAAAATCCGCACTGCGAGCGCCATGTACCCAAATAACCTCTAGACCATGCGCTAACGCTTCCTTAGCGATAAAGGGCATTGGTGCAACGCCAGCGCCTCCACTCACTAAGCAAACGCTTCCCGACGAAGGTAACTCTACAGGCATACCAAGGGGGCCTAGACACACAAGTGACCCTCCAGCGTCCAACTCGAATAGCCGCTTTGTCACCAAGCCAACTGGAGAAACAAGTATTTCAATCGAACCTTGGCTGGTATGTGCATCATATATACTAAACGGCCGGGGTAAAATAGCAGCTGAACGTGCTTCACCCAGCCTAACTTGGACAAATTGGCCCGGCTTCGCCAATTCGGCAATTTCAGGTGCCAATAGTGTCAAAACAACCATGTTTTTCGAAACAAAGCGTTTGGCTACAATATCCGCTTTTAAGCCTAAAATTTTACGACTCAACTTTAAAGCCCTGTCGCATTCAAAGCCAGCTACCAAGCGGGCGTACAGTAAGTGAGTCCCTGGATGCGATCATATTCATAGAGTCTACCAATGCTTGGGCTGTATCGAGAGAGGTAATACATGGTATGTTGCGTTCAACAGAAGCTCTTCTTATCTCAAATCCATCTCTTTGGATTCTAGGCTGGTTTGCATCGCCATTTACAGAATAAGATGAAATTGTATTTAAAACTAGACTCACCTGGCCAGACCTAATAACATCCAAAACATCTGGCTTACCATCACCAATTTTATGAACAACTTTAGGTGAGAACCCGGCTTGCCTAAGCAACATAGCCGTGCCCTCGGTAGCAAAGATAGTATAACCAAGCTCTGATAGCTTACTAACTATCTGCAAACATTGGGGTTTGTCCGGATCGGCAACAGTCACAAGGGCAGCACCATTGGCCTTCAAGCTGATGCCAGCTGCCAGAAATGCCTTGGCTAATGCTTCCTCAAGAGAATCACCAACACCCATCACTTCTCCGGTTGACTTCATCTCGGGGCCCACATAAGCATCAACCATTAGCAGCTTGGCCATAGAAAATACCGGTGCTTTGACTGCAACTATACGCCTTTCGGGATAGATCCCGTAGCTATATCCAAGCTCTGGAAGGCGTACTCCAAGAACAACTTTTGTAGCTATATTCACCATGGGCACGCCTGTTGCCTTGCTAAGAAAGGGCACTGTACGTGAAGCGCGTGGGTTAACCTCAAGTACATGAAGCTTGCCACGGTAAAGTACGAATTGGATATTGATAAGGCCCTTTGCCCCAATTTTTCTGGCAATGTCCCTTGTATACTCATAAACGAGCTCACGAACCCAGGGATCAAGATCAGCCGCAGGATATACCGCAAACGAATCACCTGAATGAACCCCCGCGCGCTCGATATGTTTCATGATCCCTGGTATGAACACATCAAATCCATCATATATTGCGTCTACCTCAATTTCATCCCCTGCAAGATACTTATCTATTAGTACACTCCCACGCAGGCCCAATTTGGCTGCTAAACGAAAATGCACCTCTAGCTGCTGGTCATCATATACAATTTCCATTGCCCTTCCGCCAAGCACATACGATGGTCTTACTAAAACTGGGTATCCAATATCCTCGCAAAGTCTCTTGGCATGATCCAATGTTTTTGCAGACCCGCCAGGCGGATGTGATATATTTAACTGCTCGAGTAAGTCCAAAAAGAGTTGACGATCTTCTGCAAGATCGATGCTTTTGGAACTTGTACCTACTAAGTCTAAGCCTCTTGCATCTAGGGCATGTGCCAAATTGATAGCCGTTTGCCCACCGAACTGAACCAGAACACTTGGGGCAGAATGCTTTCGCGAAATGGCTTCAACAACATCCGCGTCTATAGGATCAAAATAAAGCACATCTGCGGTGTCGAAGTCTGTACTTACAGTCTCCGGATTGCAATTAACTATTATGCTGCTACGCCCCGCTTCATCCAAGGCCCATGCGGCATGAACGCTACAGTAATCAAACTCTATTCCTTGACCAATTCGTATCGGACCCGATCCTATCACAATAACGCCATCATGACCCGCGCCATGCTTGATTTCATCCTCTTCCTCATAACAGGAGTAGAAATAAGGGGTTCTTGCATCAAATTCAGCCGCGCATGTATCAACATACTTAAAAGTTGGCCACAGAGAAAACATAGCAACCTGGTAACGTAAATGCTCCAGCTTGAGCCCAGTTAGCTTAGAAATCATCTCTAGATTAAATCCCATCTTGAGCGCATCCCTAAGTAAATGCATATCTAAGTCAAGCCCTGTCTTCTTCAAATAACACTCCATGTCAACAATATTTTTGAGTTTGACTAAGAACCATTTATCTATAGAGGTAAGTTCGTGCACATAGCTTATGTCATAACCTTCTCTTAAAGCATCCAATATCACAAACAAGCGCTGATCATTGGGAACTTTTAACATAGTTTCTAACCGCTGGTCTGCCGATTTCCAATCAAACCTCTGGTCAAGTGACCTTATTGCCTTGTTTATAGAAGCCTCCATAGTACGCTCTATAGCCATAACTTCGCCTGTTGATTTCATCTGCGTACCAAGAGTCCGATCAGCGCTTGCAAATTTATCAAAGGGCCACCTAGGCACTTTTGTAACCACATAGTCTATCGATGGTTCAAACGCTGCATATGTTCTACCAGTTATCGGGTTTATTACTTCGTGCAAATATCTACCTACAGCAACTTTAGCGGCTGTGCGAGCAATAGGATAGCCTGTTGCTTTTGACGCTAAAGCTGACGAACGACTCACACGGGGGTTAACCTCTATTACATAATAGGTAAAAGAATTCGGGTCAAGTGCAAACTGGATATTGCAACCACCTTCCAACCCAAGAGCACGAATAATCTTCAATGCAGAGGTACGTAACATCTGATACTCTTTGTCTGAAAGTGTCTGGGAAGGGGCTACAACCATTGAGTCACCTGTATGAATTCCCATGGGGTCTATGTTCTCCATGTTACATATGGTTATGCACGTATCGTTTGCATCACGCATTACTTCATATTCGATTTCTTTCCAACCAATCAAGCTTTTTTCAACAAGGACTTGGTTTATCGCACTATTAATCAAGCCTCTTGTAACAATAGCCGTCAGATCTTCAGATGTGTAGGCTATACCACCTCCTGTGCCTCCTAGGGTGTACGCAGGCCGAACTACAACTGGATATCCAAGCAGAGATGCTGCTTTTAGCGCCTGGTCAACGCTAGTGCAGACGTACGAATCTAGTACGGGTTCACCAATTTCAACAAGTAGCTGCTTAAATTTTTCTCTGTCTTCTGCTTTAGCTATCGATTCAAGATTGGCACCAAGCACCTTGACCCCATATTTTTCTAAAATGCCCCTTCTTCCGAGCTCAGTAGCTAAATTAAGCCCTGTTTGACCACCAAGCGTCGGTAACAGAGCTTCAGGACGTTCTTTAGCTATGATGGCCTCAAGGACTTCGGGTGTTAACGGCTCAACATACACCACGTCAGCAATCTCAGTGTCTGTCATTATGGTTGCAGGATTTGAATTGACAAGTATTGTCCTAATCCCCTCTTCCTTTAGCGCTTTACATGCCTGAGTTCCAGAATAGTCAAATTCGGCTGCTTGACCTATAACTATCGGCCCCGAACCAATTACCAAAACGCTTGATGGAAGCGTGGAGCTACTGGGTATACCTACACCTGCATACATGCGTTTGCGCTCTTTAACTATTTGCGTAAAAAGATCAAAAATGTATTGATTGTCCTGGGGCCCAGGACAGCCCTCGGGATGATACTGAACACCAAGAACTGGAAGACTTTTGTGAGCTATCCCTTCTACTGAGCTGTCATTCAAGTTAATTTGATTCACATAAAAACCGCTTGCATCGGGTATCGTGTCGGGAACAACGTGAAATTCATGATTCTGGCTGGTAATATGAACTTTGCCTGTATCTATATCTATAACAGGATGATTGGCACCATGATGTCCATATGGAAGCCGCGCAGTATCGGCACCAATGCTTCTTGCGATTATCTGATGGCCAAGACATATGCCAAGAAGAGGATAGCGTCCCACGAGCTTTCTACAGAGTTCACAAGCATAATCGAGACGCGCCGGGTCACCAGGTCCATTTGATAATACAATGCCGTCTGGATTTAAATTTTGTATTGTCTCAAGGTCGATATCATGCGGGGCTACAAGTACGCGATAACCCCTAGACTTTAAGGATCTTAATATATTTCTCTTGACCCCATAATCTATGACTAATACTGTCTTATCACCATTGACTCGCAGAAATGACGACTTTTCATATATCCCGGGCAAAGCATCCTGCCACTCATATAAATGTTTTGTGGAGCATTCAGCAACCAGATCCTGATCTTCTAGCGGGACCACTTTAGCAGCTCGTTGGCATAAAGCTCTTTTCTCGGTATCATCAGGAATATGATCCATATGTGTTAATAACGCACGACGAGCACCATTTTTTACAATATGGCGAGTAAGCTTGCGCGTATCAACTCCAGATATTCCCGGAATACCATATTCTTCTAGATAAGCTGACAAGCTCTTCTTGGCTCTAAAATTGGAAACAACATCAGATAGTTCTCTTACAATCAGTGCTCGCACCCAGGGACGAAAGGATTCAGCATCCTCGGCATTGACGCCATAGTTACCGATTAACGGATATGTCATACAAACCATCTGTCCCGCATACGAGGGATCGGTAATTATTTCTTGATAACCTGTCATAGCTGTATTGAATACAACCTCTCCCTCACTGTCAGCGAGCGCCCCAAATGGTTTCCCAATGAACATATTGCCATCTTCAAGTGCTAGCACCGCAAACGTAGCATCCATATCGCTAAACTCTCCTTTCTACCAATGATTCAGAAACATATACAGGTACTGCCGCAGACCAGTAACCAAGTATCATGCCATTAAGTTTCCACCCCGCAAGCGGGGAATTTTTACCAAGAGATACCAAACTATTAGGATCAAAGATGAACTCATATTGAGGATCTATGACAACAACTACTCTGGAAGGCTTTGCTCTAAGAGCAGGAATAATGCTAAGAGGCCCAGTCGTTAGGCTTTCAATGCATCTATGGAAACTCAGCTCACCACGCTTCACAAGAGTAAGCAAAATATTTAAAGATACCTCAATGCAGGTTATTCCAAATGGAGCCTTGTCTAACGGCTGATTCTTTTCATAAAGCGCGTGAGGTGCATGATCGCTTGCAACTGCATCTATCGTTCTATCTTCCAGCGCTTCGACTAATGCTAATCGATCTTTTTCGGTACGCAGCGGTGGATTTACTTTTGCTAATGTCCCACTTTTCTCAATAGATTCCTCGGTTAGCAACAAGTGATGAGGATTGACTTCACAGCTAATCGGAATATGGTTACCTTTAGCTTGACGCACAAGTTCAACACTTTCTTGTGCACTCAAATGCTGCAAATGTATATGACAACCAGTACGTTGCGCTATCTCAATATCCCTTTCTACTATGGCTACTTCAGCCCAGCGCGAGATGCCCTTTAAGCCTAACTTTCTTGACACAATACCCTCATTCATAACCCCGTCTCCAGCAACATAATCACTTTGTGCATGTTCTAAAATCGGCAACCTAACTGCGGCTAGCTGAAATGCTGCTTCAAGCACTAAATGATATGACGCAAGGCATTTACCATCATCTGAGAACGCAACAGCACCGTGATTCGCCATCTCAGCAATGTTAACAAGCTCCTTTCCTCGCAGCCCTTTAGTCAAGCAGGACACCTGGTAGATATCTATAGGCAAGTTTGCAAATGCTTCATAAAGCTGATTAATTAGCAAGGGGTCATCAACAGGGGGCAGGGTATTTGCCATTGCCACAACAGCCTGGAAACCGCCGCGTATTGCAGCTTGGCACGCACTATCTGGTGTCTCCTTTTGTGGTTGGCCAGGAAACCGTAAGTGAGTATGCAGATCATAAAATCCCGGCAATACCCACAAATCCTTTGCATCTACGGTTACATCTTCATTCAGGTGATCTGCCTGCAAATCTATATCACCAATACGATAAACAAGCTCGCCGCGCGACTTTAGTTCGTAAATATTTGCCGATTTCAACCTGACCATCTATGTGCCCTGCAGTTTTTGCTTGCTTTTTATATGTTGCACTAACACTTCATCACATCCATCTATTTCTTTTAGATGTACGACTACCTCATCATCTTCAGAGGTAGGAATATTTTTGCCTACAAAATCTGCCCGTATGGGCAACTGCCTATGACCCCTATCTACAAGAACCGCTAGTTGTACGACATTCGGCCTACCCTTTCCCAACAGAGCATCTAGCGCAGCCCTTATTGTTCTACCATGGTAAAGCACGTCATCAACCAGTACAACCTTGTTGGCAGTTGTGTCTGGCACATCGTAATAAGAACTTTTTTGCGAACTCTGATAATTACGTAAATCGTCTCGATAAGGCGTTACATCCAACGGATATACGGGCACAATGCAATCTTCTAATTCGGAAACAATTCTGCAAAGTCGTTTAGCTAGCGGAAATCCTCTAGTTTTTATGCCTACAAATATTAAGTCTCGTGCTCCTTTATTCCTCTCTATTATTTCATGCGCCATTCTATAAATGGCTCTTCTGATTGATATTTCGTCCATTATCAACGCTTTTTCGGCCACCTAAATCACCCCGCATAATACATACTCGAGAACAGCCATTCTTACCCAAAGCCCGTTACGTGCCTGGCGGAAATATGCAGCTCGCGGGTCGTTGTCTATGGATGGATCTATCTCGCCAACCCGCGGAAGCGGGTGCATAATGATCGCGTCTTTTCGCATATATTTGAGCTGTTCTGGACCCAAAATGTAAATGCCATTGACTTTGTTGTAAAGCTCCGGGTCTTTAATCCTTTCTTTTTGTATCCTAGTCTGGTAAACAACATCAGCTTCGGGTAATACACTTAGCAAATCCTCCTCATCACGCCACCTAATTCCAACTTGATCAAGATACTTTTTTATGTCCTCTCTCATTCCGACCTCTTTGGGTGCAACAAACGTGATAAACACATTGCTAAATTCTCCAAGCAGAAGACTCAAAGATCTGACCGTACGCCCGTTGGCTAAATCTCCAACCGTTACAACGTGTATGCCATCTATTCGCCCTAGCTCCCTATATATCGTGTAAACATCTACAAGAGCTTGCGTAGGATGCTCACCCGGGCCATCACCCGCATTTACAATTGGCACATTAGATACATTTGCTGCCCGCTTACATGCTCCTTCTTCTGGATGACGCAATACGATTACATCGGCATATCCAGAAATAACCCTTACTGTGTCTTCGAGAGTTTCGCCTTTAGCTACCGAAGAAAATTCTCTTGCATTTTCTGTCGATATAACACGGCCTCCAAGCCTTAGCATTGCCGACTCAAAAGACAGTCTTGTGCGCGTAGATGGCTCGTAAAAAAGCGTGGCCATAATTTTGCCACTCAATGCATTAGCATGGCGAAACGTGTTAGTCTCTATGTCTTCGACAAGACGGAAAAACCGCTCAAGGAAAGGCCTATCGAACTGGCGGCTCTCAAGTATATGGTTTACACGCATGCCGCCAGTGCTACCTCAAATAATGTGCAGCACCAAGATTTGACATCTCACGCCTCCTTGCTGGCCTCGCTGAACCAGCTTAAAGCAGGCAACTTGTCTAAGGCTACCTAGCTCATTATGCATTTTAACAAACTATTACGCCAGCAGAAGCAACTAGATTCCTTTGCTAATCTGTAGTTGTAATGTAAACAACGCAGCTTCAAACTACATGGCAAACTTGAACTGGGCTCGAGATAAACTATAAGTCACTTCTCACCAAAGCAAAGTCGCATTGTACTATTTTCTAGCCAAAACCAATCAACCCATCTGTCGCATTACTTATATACGTACGGGAACCTTTCAGATGAGCTCATTTGGAATAACTGCCACGTCAAATAAACTTCTAATTGTTATAGTTACATGTCCAAATTAGATGGGTTTAGTAAGTTCAGCAAGATAATCCTTAACGTATAGATTATCCTTTAAAACTCTCAAAAAGAACTATGCCTTTTGCTCTTTAAAGATATCTTTTAATCAACAGCTTGAGAAGCAACTGTTGGCGTTTAGATTTTGAATATCTTAAAAATGTCTTTATGGGCACATTTATCTTAAAAGTTTTACTCAACCGATTTGGTTTATCTTTTAAGTATTTTTTGCCAATGCCATCTCCTAAGCCTTTTGAATTGTTTTGACAAATTACAACTTCTATGTGATTACCTTATCTGGTTTTAAGGCTAATAGTTTTCTATCCATCTCACATAAAACATTTGCTATATCCTTTTAGAAACCTTATGCCTTTTGCACAACATCTACACTTGTCAAGACATGTATACATGATTTGGGACTTATGACATATGCACACAACCGCAGGCTAAGCCAAACAACTCCTACACATTTTAGAAACAGACACCCAAATTAATAGCCCAAGACAATTGATTGCCCTTCTTGACTCGTGCATGCATATGCTGGACATAGCACAAAGGCCCTATGCCTTTACATTACTTCTTTGTGGTATGACATCAATTACATGCAGCAAGCTCACAACCTGGTGTGAAAGAGCAGTAACTTACGACAATTCAGTAATTAGTCAAAAACTCATACATGACAGCAAAGACCTCGTTAGGCATGTCCTCGCACACAAAATGTGCAGCCTCATCGAGAACTACAAACCCAACACATCCTGGAATGAGGTCAGCAAATGCCTGCCCAACTGTTGTAGGAAAAATTAAATCCTTTGAACCAAAAATTACAATTGCAGGCTTAGTCCATTTCGCCAAGCTCTGCGCCACTTTATCCATCTCTCGAGCACCAGGGTCATCATCATGCAGCGGAACGATTCTTGGTAGCATGTAAGCTCCAACCTTTGAGTCACCAGTGTGAAAAGGCGCCATATATCCTCTTAAAATTTTTTCATCTACCTGCTTTACGAGCCCAGTTGATATAACTTTGTCAATGGGTAAGTCCTCTTTAAACCTCCTTGCAAAGGAAAGCCAGCGCTGGACTCCCTCAGGCAAGTGTGACCCAAGCCTGTAAAGTCCTGTGTTTAATATAACCAGATTATCTACTCTCTTTACATTGTCAACAGCATACCTAAGGCCCAAAGGACCACCCCAGTCGTGAACTACTACAGTTATGTGTGATAGATCAAGAGCATCTACAAAATCACACACCATCTTATACAGTGTTTCGTACGTATAGAAGTTCTCGTTTGTGGGTTTATCGGACATGCCAAACCCTAGATAATCCGGGGACACGACACGAAAACTTTTAGCAAGACTACTAATAAGCTTTCTATACATAAAGCTCCAAGTAGGCTCGCCATGCAAAAGCAAAATGGGCCTACCACTGCCTTCGTCTACATAATGCATATTAAGTCCGAAAATTTTAAGATAATGTGCTTCAAATGGATAATCAAGCAAGTCCCGAAACCGCTCGGCTGGCGTAGTTACGTATTCTATTTCCATTAATGTAGGAAATGGCGAAAGCCTGTCAGCACCATCGGAATCCCTGCGGCTTCGACAGTTGCTATTATTTCTGGATCCCTTTTAGACCCACCAGGCTGTATTATCGCTGAAACCCCTGCTTTGATGGCGAGCTCGACTCCATCGGTCATGGGAAAGAACGCATCAGATGCTAAAACTGAGCCTTTGGCTCGATCTCCCGCCTTTTTTATTGCAAGCTCAACAGACTCAACTCGACTCATTTGACCCGCACCGACACCAACCAACATGTTATCTTTTGCAAGTACAATTGCATTGGACTTAACATGCTTTACAGCTTTCCAGGCAAAAAGGAGCTGTCTCCACTGCTCTGGGCTCGGCTCAGTACTGGTTACCACTTTCGCTTCCGCAACGTCAAAGTCTTGAGCATCAACAGTTTGCACTAGAAATCCACCCGAAACTGGCTTAACGGAATATTTAGGTAACGCTGGACTTGCCTGAACCACTCGGACCAAGGGCCGGGCTATAAATACCTCCAGAGCTTCTTGTGTATATGAAGGAGCAACAACAGCTTCCATAAAATGTGAAGTCATTGCTTTAGCAGTAATAGCATCCACTTCTCGGTTTGCCGCAAGTATACCGCCGTATGCTGACACGGGATCGCACTCATAAGCCTTAAGATAAGCTCCATGGACATCGTCGGCGATGGCAAGCCCACAAGGATTTGTGTGCTTAATTATAGCAACCGACGGTTCGGAAAATTCGTTAACCAAGCTGTATGCAGCATCTAGGTCCATGATATTGTTGAAACTTAGTTCCTTTCCTTGAAGTTGTCTCAAATTTGCTATACCAGCAGAACTGCCCTTAAATCTATATAATGCCGCCTTTTGATGCGGATTTTCTCCATAGCGAAGTGATGAAACTAACTCTCCACCTATTGTCATTTCCCAGGTAAATGCATCGTCTGCTTGGGATGAAAACCAGCTAGCTATATACGAATCGTATGCTGACGTGTGATAAAAAGCCTCAATTGCTAGTTCTTGCCGTAGCTCTGGACTTACGTCTCCTCTTTCTCTCAATTCCTCTAATACTTGCATATACCTAAACGGCCGTACAATTACACAAACCCATCTTGAGTTCTTTGCAGCAGCTCGTATCAAGGACACTCCACCAATATCGATATTTTCTATGACCTCAGAATCTGGTTTTCTACTTGTCACTGCGTCAACAAATGGGTAAAGATTAGCAACAACTATGTCAAACAGCGGTACACCAAGACGTTCTAGAGATTGTAAATCAGCTTCGTTGTCACGTCTTGCCAGAATTCCAGCATAAACATAAGGATGAAGAGTCTTTACTCTACCATTTAGTAAATCCGTAAACCCGGTTAGCTCGTCCAAAGAACGAGATTCAACTCCTTGCGAACGCAGCACTGCGCATGTTCCCACACTTGCCCATATCTCATATCCCATATCTGCAATCGACCTAGCAAATTCGGCCACGCCTCTTTTATCGCTTACACTAAATAGAACTGCTCTCCGTAATCCCATTTTTGTCTCCACCTAAAATACGAACCTTTTTGTCACATATAAAAACCCTTTGCTGGGCAATTAGATTAATTGCCATAGGTAAAAGCTCGTATTCTGTTTTGTGTATACGCTCTGTAAAAGACTCCACAGTATCATCCTCTAATACAGGGACAGCCTTTTGCAAAATAATTGGCCCTCTATCGACGTCTTCAGTTACAAAATGAACGGTTACTCCAGAAACTTTAACGCCCTCATCAAAAGCCTGCTCAATTGCATGCATAGTACCAGCAAACGCTGGTAAAAGCGATGGATGCAAATTTATGATGCGCCCTTCGAATTGCCGTACAAAATTTACTGATAATACACGATCATACCCAGCTAGTACCACAAGCTCTACGCCATGATCTTGCAAAAATTTTGCCATTGCATTATCTCTTTGCTCAACGCTTTCATAGCTTCTGATAGGAAAACGTCCCACAGGTATCCCATGCTCAATCGCAATACGTATAGCACCACAGTCGGTCTTATTGCTTGCTACAGCAACAATATCAGCCAGCAACTTGCCTTCAGTCGATAAATGTATAAGATTAAGAAGATTACTTCCCGTCTTAGATGCCAGAACCCCGGCCTTTAGCCTATCAGCCATCTTAGAACACGATTTCGACTTGGTCGCCAGATGACCACGGCTCTACTGAGCCAATAATGTTATATCCAGATTGCTTAAGACTATCCTTAGCTGAGCGGTCGACTACAAGTATAATGCCTATCCCCATATTAAAAACACGTAGCATTTCACTCATATTCACATTTCCAATAGTCCGAATAAGCGTAAATATGGGCAGAACTTCCCAAGAACCCCAAATAACTCTAGCTTTCATATCCTTTGGTAAAACTCTTACTAAATTTGCTGGTATGCCACCTCCAGTTATATGCGCTACAGCTTTTACCTGGAATAGCTGCCTAAGCCTTGTTACATCGTCCAGGTATGATTTATGTGGTCGCAACAGCTCTTCAGCAAGCGTACATCCCAGCTCTGGGATATAACTATCAAGGGAATAGTCAGAAAACACTTTCCTTACAAGAGAAAAACCGTTAGTATGAAGACCATTTGACGGTAAGCCAACCAGTAGATCCCCTTCTTTTATGTCATCTCGAGGCAAAAGATTTTTTTCATCCGCTATGCCTAGCATAAATCCCGCCAGATCAAAGTCACCAAGTGCATAAACACCTGGCATCTCGGCAGTCTCACCACCTAGCAGTATTATTCCTGCGTCACGACATGCTTCCACCATGCCATCCAAAATGTTTGAGAAAATTTCTGTCGAGAACTTTCCTGTTGCAAAATAGTCGAGAAAGAAAAAAGGCCTTGCGCCCATCGCAACTATATCGTTGATACAGTGATTAACCACATCAAAACCTATCTCGCGGTACCTTGATGCAGCAGCTGCAATCTTAAGCTTAGTGCCTACTCCATCTGCTGTAGCAGCCAGAAGCAGAGAGCTTCCAGGTATACGAACAACACCAGCAAATAAACCAGCACCATTAACCACGTTTTGGTCGTATGTTTGGGCAATTTTACCCTTAGCAGCTTCAAGAACACTTGCCACAAGGTCTATATCGACACCAGAATCAAAGTATGTGAGCCCCATTGTTTTCTATACAGTCTCCAAAGAAAGCTTATCTGCCTCCAACTGCTGCGGTACCGGCACAGGATACGAGCCATCAAAACAAGCTGTACAGAACTCATTTATGGAGCCTTTGCCAACAGCTTTGAGAAGCCCTCGCATACTTAGATATTGTAAGGAGTCAGCTCCTATCAGCTGTCGTACTTCTTCTACACTTCTATGGGCTGCAACTAACTCGTCGCGCGCTGCTATATCAACGCCCATAAAGCAAGGAAACCGCATGGGGGGACTAGAAATTCTCATGTGTACTTCCTTAGCGCCCGCCATTCTAAGAACCTCTACAATCCGGCGGCCTGTTGTCCCTCGTACAATAGAGTCATCCACAGCAACTACACGTTTCCCTTTAATCAGATCACGAATGGGATTCAACTTGAGCCTCACGCTAAGTTCACGCTGTTTTGGCGTTGCCTCTATGAAGCTTCTGTACTTGTAAGTTTTATCCAATGCCTCTCTATAGGGAATACCAAGCTCCTCAGCGTAGCCAAGCGCAGCGGGTCTACCTGAGTCCGGCAAAGGTATAACAACATCCGCATCAACTGGAGCTTCTCTAGCCAACTCTCGTCCCATCCTCATTCTCGCCTCGTATAGGCTAGTACCACTTAAATATGAGTCAGGACGTGAAAAATAAATAAACTCGAAGATACACATGGCCTGTCGTAGCGATAGCTGAAAAGCTGACGCTCTTATGCCAGTTTCGTCTATAACTATTAATTCACCTGGTGCAACCTCTCGTCTGCCTTCGATCTTGCATCCAACTATGTCTAGAGCACATGTTTCCGATGCAACTATCCATCCTCTATTGTCCGGTAGCTGACCCAAAACCAAAGGCCTAAAGCCATATGGGTCTCTTAGCGCGTACAACTTCTGAGGCGTTGCTACTACACAGCTGTAAGCTCCTTGAATTCGAGGAAACGCATGCCTAATTGCGTCATCCCAGCTTCCAGCTGTAGATACACTAAGAAGAGCAGCTATTATTTCTGTGTCTACTGATGTTTTAAACTTGTAACCTTTTGATACTAGCTCGTCCCTTAGAGCCCTAGAGTTGATAAGGTTACCATTGTGGGCTATAGCAGCAACACCTAAGTAGGGGTGCTGAAATACAAGCGGCTGGGCGTTCTCCAACTTACTTGACCCAGTCGTACTGTAACGGGTATGCCCAAGCGCAAGAATGCCTTTTAAGTTAGATATGATAGTTTCATCAAAAACATGATCGACAAACCCCATGCCCTTGTGGTGATACAGGTCTAAACCATCCCCAACAGCAATGCCGGCTGATTCTTGACCCCTATGCTGCAAAGCACGAAGGCCAAAATAGGTCAGCTCAGCAACTTCTTCACCAGGGGCATACACGCCAAACACGCCGCACTCCTCGTGCGGCTTGTCTATCGGCTTACAAGAGTTCACTACAAGACCTTACTCACCCACAACAATTGCCTTGCATTTAAAATCATACATTAAGTGTGGGATCATATGCCTTTGCAATTTCTTTAATACTAAGATTCACATCATCGCCAATGACCATGCGATCGCCGCGCACCATACCAAGAAGAGTAATGTTCACATGATAACTGTTTGCAACAGACTGAACAGTTGGCACAGACCTTGGTCTACATGTAAAAATAAATCTACCCTGCGATTCGCCAAAATAAAGGGCATCTTTGCGAAGCCCGGGATACGCATGAACCTCCGGGCACCATACGCCAAGCCCTGACGTGATGCAACACTCTGCCAACGCTACCAAAAGCCCTCCATCCGAAATATCATGACAAGAAAGCAGTAATCCCCTGGAAGCAAGATCTAAGATAAATTTGTGGGCAGCACGTTCCTCGATAAGATCAACCGATGGTGGCCGCCCCGCGATTAGCCCGTGAATATATTTAAGATATGCACTTCCGCCAAGTTCATTACGTGTTTCACCACACATAAACACATAGCTATCTTCTTCTATAAATCCGATACCAATTGCCTTAGTTACATCATCTAAGAGACCAACTGCACCTATTACGGGAGTCGGGAATATAGGTCTGTCTCCAGTATCGTTATAAAGGCTTACATTGCCCGAAACAACTGGTACCTGAAACCACCTCAAAGCCTCTGCAATTCCAGCAATTACTAGTTGCATTTGCGCATAAACCTTTGGGTTTTCGGGATTTCCAAAATTCAAGCAGTCTGTCACTCCGATTGGTACCGAACCAGTCGCGACTATGTTACGGAAAGCTTCACAAACCGCTATCTGAGCACCAACATACGGGTCTAAAAAGCAATATCTACCATTTCCGTCTGTGGTAACAGCAATACCCTGACCAGTTTCCTTTATGCGCAAAACAGCCGCATCCCCACCGGGCTTTATTACTGTATTTATTCCTACCTGATGATCATAGCGCCTAAAAACATATCGCTTGCTGCGTAGGTCATCGCTGCGTAGAAGCGTCAGTAGAGCATCAGACGCTTCTTCAACATCTTCAATTTTCGCAAGCTCAATGTCATGTGCCACCACCTCAGTTTTTGGTGCAGCCTCATACGACCTGATCGGAACACTATCAAGCAGATCATCGAGCCTAAGCCTAGTTACAAGCCTTCCGTATTCTTTTATTGTTAGATAGCCATCATCTGTTACTTTACCTATTTCACTGCAATGTAGACCCCACTTATTAAAGTGCTCACATATTTGTGACTCGGATCCTCGCCTTACGACTAACAACATGCGCTCTTGAGATTCTGAAAGCATTATTTCATAAGGTGTCATTCCTACATCCCGCTGCGGGACCTTTGTAACTTCTATTTCAATACCCGAGCCACCTCTGTGAGCCATCTCAGCACATGAACTTGTCAATCCAGCAGCACCTAGATCTTGCACGCCTATTATGTCGTTGTAGTGTAAGTCGATGACCTCAGATAATGCTTCGAGCAAACATTTCTCCATAAATGGATCTGCAATTTGCACTGCAGGTCGCCTTGCTTGTTGTTCCTGATCCAACTCCACAGAAGCAAATGAAGCACCATGTAAACCATCTCGTCCAGTACTTGCACCTACCAGCAACACCGGATTATCTTGACCATACGCCTTTCCACGAATTATACGATCGGTTTTGGCTATTCCCACACACGTGACATTTACAAGAGGGTTTTCTTTATAGCAGTCTTCAAAATATATTTCTCCACCGACCGTGGGACAGCCAAATGGATTGCCATATCCACCCACACCGGCAACGACTTGATCAAACAAATACTGGGATCTAGCATGCGAAGTTGGGCCAAACCTGAGCGAATCCAGTATAGCAATTGGGCGAGCACCCATACTCATGACATCACGCAATATGCCGCCCACACCTGTTGCTGCACCCTGATAAGGTTCGACAGCCGATGGGTGATTATGGGATTCAATCTTAAATACAATGCAGTAACCAGTACCTAAATCTATTACTCCTGCATTTTCACCTATTCCAATAACCACTTTGTTGCTTTCGGTGGGCAGGACCCGTAGCAAGGGCTTTGAGCTTTTGTAAGAACAATGTTCGCTCCATAACACACCAAATATACCAAGCTCAAGTTTAGTCGGCTCCCTCCCAAGAAGCTCATGGATTTTTTGGTACTCTGCACGAGTAAGGGCAACTTCTTTTAAATCTTTGTCACTTACCATTTGCCTTTAACGTTTCTAGAACCGATCTGAAAATGTATAGGCCGTCTGTTGAACCAAGTATTTCTTCGCCACACCTTTCAGGATGGGGCATCATTCCCAACACATTGCCAGCTTCATTTATTATGCCTGCTATATTTGATAGAGAACCATTTGGGTTAGCCTCGGGCTTTACTTCACCTTCAGAAGTACAGTACCGGAAAACAATTCGCTTCGAACGCTCTAGCTGGTTAAAAGTGTCCGGGTCTGCGTAGTAATTTCCTTCTCCATGTGATATAGGTATTCTTAGTACTTGGCCTCGCTTACACTGGCAAGTAAAGGCGGTTCTATCTTGCTCAACTAAAAGAAAGACATCCTGACATCTATATTCAAGGCTAGCATTTGGCAGTAATGCACCAGGTAAGAGGCCACATTCCAAAAGTATTTGAAAGCCATTACAGATGCCAAGCACTATTCCGCCTTTGTCGGCAAATTCAACTATGCTCTCAATAATTGGCGATAATCTTGCTATAGCACCTGGCCTTAAATAATCACCAAAACTAAAACCGCCAGGCAAAACTACAAAGTCACATCCTTTAAGGTTTGTATCTTTATGCCATAAGTACTCTACAGGGTGACCAAGCACATCTTGTATTACCCAAGCAACGTCCCTGTCTGACCAGGTACCAGGAAATACCACTATTCCTGTTTTCACGCAATGATCACCTGCAGTCGGAAGTCGTAATCTTCAATTACAGGATTGGCCAAAAGTTTATTGCACATAAGCTCGAGTGCAGTTTTGGCCGCGCTTTCGTCTTCAGCCTCAATTGTTATTTCAATGTGCTTTCCGACTCTTACACTTTTTACACCCTCAAAACCAAGTTGCCTGAGCCCATTTGTCACCGCCAAGCCTTGCGGATCATTTACACTAGGCTTCAATTTCACGGTTACGTATGCTAAGAATTCCACTTCCTACTTCCAGGCAAAAGCTTTTCCAGTAATCCGCTCGTACGCTTCTATGTACTTTGCTCTAGTCTTTTCCACTACATCAGCAGGAAGCTCTGGTGGAGCCGACTCTCGATCCCAACCGCACGCATCCAGCCAATCTCTAACAAATTGTTTATCAAGTGATGGCTGCGATATGCCCTCTACATATTTATCTACTTGCCAGAACCTTGAGCTGTCAGGGGTAAAGACTTCGTCAATCAAAATCAGCTGCCCATCATACATTCCAAATTCAAACTTCGTATCAGCCATAATGATCCCTGCCGCAAGCATTTCGCCAGCAGCAAATCGGAAAAGATTGATCGATCTGTCACGGAGATTTTCAGCAAGGTCCTTGCCAACTCGTTGAACCAACTGTTCAAAAGTAATATTTAGGTCATGGCCATGCTCTTCTTTTGTAGCAGGGGTAAATATAGGCTCTTTGAGCTTAGATGCCTCACGAAGCCCTGGCTCGAGTGTTATTCCGCATACAGATCCATTCTTTTTATATTCAGAATACGCACTGCCGACTAAATATTCCCGAACTACACACTCTATGTCAATCCTCTTCGCAGCTCTAACCAACATAAACCTGCCATCCATCACTTCTCGATATTTGGCCAAACTAGATGGCAAGTCATTGACATCTGCTGTGACAAGGTGATTGTCTTGTAAATGCCTAGTTTTTTCAAACCAGTATACAGACAGCTGCGTCAAAACGCGACCCTTATCGGGTATAAGCGTGGGTAGTACAACGTCATAGGCAGATATTCTATCGCTTGCAACCATCAAAAGAAGATCGTCCAATCTGTATGTATCTCTTACTTTGCCTCTCGCATAAAGCGGAAGTGGCAGTTCAATTTTAGCAACTGCTTCCATTACCCTATACCCCCGATCTGTCAAATGAAACATCTAGATTTGCAAGATAGAAGTTTACATCAAATAGCTCCTTTAACCGATCTTCTCCCAATAAGCCGATAACGTCTTTGTTCGCTCGGAGAGTGTCAAAAAAGCTAGTCCCATCATTTATAGCTGAGAAGGCAGCACTTTGTACGATTCGGTACGCTCTATCTCTATCCATGCCTACTTCAATAAGGGCTAGTAGTACCCGTTGTGAAAATATTACCCCACCGCCAATGTTCAAGTTCTGCAGCATTTTATCCTTTCGAACTTCAAGACCATCCAAAATCTTCTTGGCAAGTTGCACCATATAGTCACATGCCATAAAAGCGTCTGGGAAAATAATCCGCTCAGCTGAGGAATGACTAATATCACGCTCATGCCATAAAGCAACATTTTCCATTGCGGTAAGGCTATATCCGCGAACCGTTCGAGCAAGGCCACAAATCCTTTCGCAAAGTATGGGATTCCTCTTATGGGGCATGGCGCTTGATCCTTTTTGTCTATCCGAAAAGGGCTCGAATACTTCGCTGACTTCTGTACGCTGTAACAGTCTTATTTCTGTTGCGAGCATTTCCAGTACCGAAGCCAGTAACGCTAATTCCGATATTACATGGGCATGAATATCTCTCTGAATGATCTGGCTTGAGGCCTCCGCTGGTCGTAAGCCCAGCTTTTGGCAAACATATTCCTCAACCCGCGGATCGACAGTAGCATGTGTGCCAACAGCCCCGGAGATTTTACCTACCGATGATTCTTTCAATGCATGTTCAATTCGTACCTTACTGCGCAAGAGCGCTTGTCGTATGGTAAGCAGCTTTAACCCAAACGTTGTAGGCTCGGCATGAGCTCCATGTGTCCTTCCTACCATAACAGTGTATTTGTGATCTTTGATTAAGTTATCCAAACTCTGTATGAGAGCCTCCAGATCTGAAAGCAATAATTTCAGTGACTCTACAATCTGAACCGCAAATGCAGTATCTATAACATCAGAAGAAGTTAATCCAAAGTGAATATACCTTCCTGCTTCCCCAGCATTTTCTGCAAGAGCCGTAACAAACGCGATGACATCATGACCAACTTCCTTCTCTATCTCCTCAATGCGTTGAATAGAATACTTCGCATTCCTTACCGAATCAGCAACGTGTGCGGGCATCCGCCCAAGTTCTGCCCACGCTTCACAGACAAATGTCTCAATCTGATGCCACAGCTCAAACCTGTGCTCATCAGACCAGATCCTTTCCATTTGCTTTGGTGAATATCTTTTAATCATATCTTTTGTCTATGCCTACAATAAGAACTCCATTAGAGCCCACAAGTTCTAGGATAATGGTTGTGCACGGTTAAATTGTGCGATAAAGTGTAACCACAAATGGAAGCTAAGCGTTTAAAGAACCAGATAAATAATGACCCTGATACATATGATAAGCAATTGCAATCGCCAAGCGAAATCGATGCGATATTGGTTGAGGCTGCAAAACATGATCCTGAAGCCTTTGGACAGCTGTATGACAGGTACTTTAATCAAATCTACAGGTTTGTATACTCCAGGGTTCAGGATCAGACGGCAGCAGAAGATATTACTTCTGAAGTATTCATGAAGGCATTAAAAAACCTCGACCGTTATAAACACCGTGGCTATCCGTTTAGTGCGTGGCTTTACCAGATAGCGGTCAATGCTATTGCAGACACCTTTAGGTCGCAAAAACCTGTCATCGATATTGAAGAAGCGTACGGTATCCACGACTCACAACAGCATCCTGAAGATGAAGTGCTTCATAAAGATGAAATAGAAAGAATTTGGCAGGCTGTGGAAAAATTGCCACATACTCAAAAAGTTGCTATCGTTCTCAAATTTCAAGAAGATCTGAAAATCGAGGAAATTGCAAAAATTATGGATAAGACACCGGGAGCCGTAAAGTTACTTATCCATAGAGGGCTTGAAAGAGTTAGGCAGTATCTCTCAAAGCCAGAAGGGGCAATAAAACCATGAGTGATTTTGATATCAACGACATATTCGAGCAAGATCCTGAATTAGCAAAAGTAGCAAAGCGCATAAGGCAGACATATTCATCGCAAAAAATAGACCTAAATCCGATGTTCCGTGCAACCTTAAGGAGGCGATTGCTAGATACGGCTCTTGAATATCACAACAAACGTCAAAATAGGTGGTGGCACAGCCTCGGAATCCCAGGAACTATTGGTGTAGGGATGGCTATTGCTGGGATTGTCCTAGTGCTGATCGCAGTTTTTGGTGTCATTCAAAAGAGCCAGCCTCCTATCATGGTCTCATTCATTAATGTGCCGCAAACAGGCAAACTTACGTCCCTAGTGCAACCAATAAAGCTAACTTTTTCAGGTCATATCAATAAAACTCAAATTGCATCAAATGTCGAGCTTAAACCAGCAGTAAAGTATAAAACCTATTGGCAAGGCAATACCCTGTACATTGTCCCTGAAGAGCCATTGTCACCCGCAACACAATACTCTATTACTGTAAATGCAGCCGAACCCAAAGGCACAAAAACGATTACACTTAGCTTCTACACGCCTGGCGACGGAAGCTTGGTACCAATTGAAACTATTTCCGTAGGCAGTTCCACTCTAATTGCAACAGCAAACTCTAATACCCAAGTAGTCGCAATGACACAGAATGGTCAAGGTGTTTATTACATCTCAGCCGGGTCAAACCAGAACCTGTATGACCTTTACTTTGTATCTACTAAACCTGGCTCAGTGCCGGTACAACTAGCCACCAATGTCGTCTACGCTACACAATCGCCCAATGCCAATAGCATAGCAGTGCTCCAGAATAGCAACGGCATATATACACTTTCCCTATATGTCTATCCACAATCGGTACCCCTGCAAATATCTACTAATGTGCTGCCAGTTGCTCCTGTATACACCACATCAGGTGATCTCCTGTATGCCGTACAATCAGCTCAGGGAAGCGAAATCGACGTCGTAGAATATGATCCCGCAACAGGCAACAACACTGCTGTATTTCAAGGTAACCTTTCTCCAACGTACGGCAACTTAATACTCTCGCCTAATGGGTACAACTTACTTTACACCTCTAATCTAGGAACATACCTATACAACTTCACGCATCCCAATAACCCGACCTTCGTACCTATAAACGGGATCATAAAGCATGCTGTCTTTAGTCCGGATGGTAACTATGCAGCAGCTATCGTGCAAGGAGCACTGGGACGGTACTTCATTGATCTTATAAACATGGATAACCCAACTTTGTCGTGTATATTATCTGACGATGGCAATGAGCCTCAGCCGTTAACTACAGGTTGTAAAACAGTATACAGCAATAACAGTAACTCAGTAGTTTACAGTTCGCTTACTTGGGCACCTGACGACAACTTTATTACCTTCCTGCGCTCAGATCGGTTTGGGCATAACTCGATATGGGCTTATTCCCTACAAAACCATATACTCACCTCGCTGACATTTTCGCCCGAGCCAACATCTACACTAGCATGGTCGCCACAATTGAACCAAGTAGCATACTCTGCTAACGATGCAGTCTATGTAGCAAACATATATCCTCCTTTGACAAGACACACTACTTTTTATCAGTCCGCAGGCGAAGTCCTCAACAACTTCCTTGAAGCAAGGATGCTAGGATCAGTTCAAGCAGCACAGCAGTTCATGGACGCAAATGCGATTTCGAGCGCTAAGCGTTATGGAATTGAATTGGTACCAGCTCTGCCCTACTATATCAAGAACTTTTTTGTAGTATCGAGGCAACCGCTATCTGATAGCAGTACGCCAGCGGTTGGATATCTGGTCAGAATCATGATTGGAAAGGGTTCTTCAGTTATTGAAGAAAAAGATGAATACATAACCTTAGTAAACCAAGGAAACGGATATACCATAAACAGCATACAGAATGGACAAACTGTAACCAACCCTACCTCTCCATCTATCATTAGCATCGCAGGTTCAGAATCCGGTGTACTAAATGTAGCAGCACTTTTCGATGCTGATCTAAATCGTTCTACAGTTAACACGCAAACTGTATATCTGCTGTCCCAGAATGGCACCCCCGTTCCCATAAAAGTGACAGCATCCTCTAGGGATATTCACGTGGTGTCAACCGAAACACTAACGCCAGGAGAAACTTATACCCTAACTTTTACATCAGGAATAAAAGATACGCAGGGATATGGAATGGCCAGTAACTTTAATTGGAATTTCACATCTGTTATGCAGCCAACACAAAGCTCTTCAACCTCTTCAAACAGCTGACGTTCCGGCTTTTTTTAACTGGCATTGCTTACAAAGACCCCTTCCAATGAGCTCAATACTTTCTAGGCTAAATGAATGCTCTTTCGCTTTTTCTAGCACATCACTATCTAACGAGTCCAAGGTAACATCTATAGTAGCACCACATTCAACACATACAAGATGCTGGTGCCCAGTTCCAGGTACCGTTTTTTCGTAAACTACATTCCTTCCGGTTCGCGTTGCCTGTACCAATCCCATGGCTACAAGCACGTCTAAGGTGCGGTACACTGTGCTCAGGCTTAAATCCACTGATTTTTCTTTTACTCTTCTTGCTATTTCCTCAGCTGTAAGGTGCTCTTCTGTTTCCTCAAGAACTTTCAAGATAAGAGCTCTTTGTGGAGTTCGCTTTAACCCTCTGCCTCGGAACTCATCCACAGGTCAATCCCTCTTCTTAAGTATCACCTTTACCAAGGTTTCAGCTAGCCTTTGTGGATCATGGTGAGTAAGATGCTCGCGATCTAACAGATCTGCGTACACAAATTTCGGCTGATGTCCCCTCTTAGCTATATATGTGTCTGGTATAACCTTCTGCCAGGGAGCTGGTAAAGAGAAATTTAAATTTGAATTAACTACTACGTAATCAAATATGTCCCTACCCAGATGGTCGGATAAAGCTTGCAAGTGGTCGGATACAGCATATCCGTCAGTTTCACCTGGTTGTGTTGCTATATTGCAAACATAGACTTTTAATGCATTTGATGAAATAATAGCCTCAGCCATGCCTTCTACTAGAAGGTTTGGCAGTATACTAGTATAAAGGCTACCAGGGCCTACAACTATAAGATCTGCATTCATAAGGGAAATAACAGCTTCAGGATTTACTTTGGCATCCTGAGGTTCTAGAAAAACTCTTTTTATAGCCACCGCCTGAACCGGAATTTTTGACTCACCCTCAACCCTACGTCCATCCTGCGTCTCAGCGCAAAGCACCACATTATGAAGTGTAGACGGAACAATTTTTCCTCTTACAGCCAGCACTCTTCCCGACTCCCTGATTGCCTGTTCAAAGTTACCGGTAACTTCAGCCATAGCTAAGATAAAGAGGTTGCCAAAGCTGTGGCCATTTAGACTCCCTTCTTTGAACCGGTGCTGAAACAGTTGGGTCATAAGAGGCTCGGCATCAGCAAGTGCTGTCAAACACTGCCTAAAGTCACCTGGTGGAAGAGTATTATACTCTCTAATCAAAATACCACTGCTGCCGCCGTCATCAGCTACCGTAACAATGGCCGTTAGGTTCGACGTATACTCCTTGAGACCTCTGAGTAAAGTAGAAAGGCCTGTCCCTCCCCCAATAGCTACAATTTTTGGACCTTTTGTAAGGGCACGGTAAGTATAAATACGCTCTGCTAATGTAGCACCGTCTACCTGTAATATAGGTGTGATTAACGATCTGCTCAGCCTGAAGATTGAAAATATCATTAGCGCTATACCTAGTACCCCAAATATAAGCGCCCGAAATTCCCGGGATATGAATTGCAAAGTTACCCAATATGTCCACCATGGCAATCCCCCGGTTGTTATATAAAGATGACGTAGCATATAAGCTAGACCCAAATCTATAAACAATATGCTTAAAATGAAAAGGCCAATCCATCGCTTTACATGTATACCCGGGACAAGCCATCGCAATAAAATTCTTTTATTTTTGGGTTGAGAATATGGTGAATCCGAACCCAATTTATACTTTATAAGCTTGAGTTTTGACCTACCGTTCAACATCACAATATGTCCACGAACTTAACTTTGCGACCATTTAAGGCAGTACAATCTTCCATTAGGCACACCTTCATAATTTAATAAACGAAAAAAAGACTTATATTGATACAAGGATACATCCAATGTACGCAAAATTAGTGAGTAAAACGATGAAAGCAATACAGAAACTTAGTTCATATTACATCGTATGACAACGGGAAAATTAAGCAAAATGCCTTCCGACAGAAAAAATAGCAAACTCAAACCAGGCACGATGGATGAGGAAAAACTCTACTTTTTGCGCCAAAAAATGGTGGAAGAACAGATTATAGAAAAAGGGATAACAAGTCCCGCGGTAATAAATGCAATGCTGCGTGTTCCAAGACACAAGTTCGTGCCGCCGTACATAGATCCAGAAGAAGCATACGAGGATAAAGCTTTACCAATTGGCTATGGACAAACTATAAGTCAGCCGTATGTAGTTGCAGCAATGACCCAAGCACTAATGCCAGCATTGCCAGGGAAAATCCTCGAAATTGGCGTAGGTTCTGGTTATCAGACAGCAATACTCCTGGAGCTAGGTGCGGAAGTTTGGGGATTTGAGATAGTTAAACCTCTTGCAGATAGAGCAATTGAGGTACTAACGGCTCTGGGATATAAGAACTTTCACATTATTCACGGGGATGGCAAAAAGGGCCTCGAAGATATTAGTTTATCTGGCTGCATAATAGCAGCTGCAGCCGACAGTGTGCCGGAAGGTATATTGAGCACAATAGAACTAGGTGGTGTTGTTGTAGCTCCAATAAACGTACCCGGAAAAGGATATCAAAAATTGATAGTCATGACACGTAAAAAAGAGGGTTGGGAAAAAGAAGTGCTGTTCGATTGTAAATTTGTGCCGCTTGTTTAAAAAGATGTAATCTTATTTATCTGCCTAGGGCTGACCTTATACTTTTACTGATGTGAACGTTACCGTTCTTCTCTATTATTGTATGCCCCTCATAAACATGATCAGTATATGGAAAATCGGACCGGAAATGCGAGCCACGCGATTCCTGTCTAAATAAGGCTGATCTCGCCATTAAATAGCGCATGAAATTGTCCACATCAACTTTTTCCAAACTTGCTATGTAGTTACAAAAATCTTCTAATTCAGCCTTAATCCGGACTATCCCACACGCCTTTTCAAACAACCTAGTTGCCTTAACTGAGCTACTTGAAGTGGCATCAACCGTAAGAACACTAATATCTCGTAACGTATTTACGCTTAGGTTTATTGCATTCTTTGCAGTCAGCCTACCAAACGACAAACATTCCATTATCGAATTACTGGCCAATCTGTTTGCACCGTGAAGACCGGTGCACGAGCATTCACCACATGCAAGAAGACCAGGAACAGTCGTAGTGCCATCTGGAGCCGCCGCTATGCCGCCCATATGGTAATGTGCAGCTGGCCTTATCGGAACTAGATCTTCTTTAAAGTTTAAATTCGATCTGGATATATTTTTCAAAAACTCGGGAAACCGCTCTCTCACAAACTCGGGATCCATATGTCTTAAGTCAAGAAAAACCTGATTACCAGGCTCATTTGCTACGATGGCAACAGTCCTTGCAACTATGTCGCGGGTGGCAAGCTCACCGCGTGGGTCTACATCAAATAGAAACCTCCGCCCCTTAGAATCTACAATCCAAGCTCCTTCGCCTCTTAGCGTTTCACTTATGAGAAAGCTCTCTCCATCATTGCCGGCAAAGACTGTAGGATGAAATTGCACAAATTCAAGGTCAGCCAAAACTGCACCAGCTTGATGTGCCAAGACTTGGGATACAGCATTGATCGCAAACCTATTTGTAGAATGCCAAAATAAGCCTGAAAGGCCGCCAGTAGCCAAGACCACTGCCTTGCCCACAAGGTAGCTTTCTTGAACGTCTTTTTTTATTTGGATTCCTGTACATCTATCTCCGCTAAAGACTAAGCCAGAAAGACTTGTGCTTGCATAGAAGTTCACTCCTAGATTCTTAGCTTTTTTAAATAGAAAATCAGAAAGTTGGCGGCCCGATGAATCACCACCCGCGTGCAGTACTCTTCTTCTCGAATGACCTGCTTCCAGTCCAAGCTTGTACGTAGCGTAATCTGTATCAAAAGAAAATCCTAGCACCTGAAGCCAGCGGACAGTCTCAGGAGCCAACTTAGCCAACTTCTCTACAACTTCCGGATCAGATATTCCTGCACCGCTGCTTATAGTGTCTTTTATATGTAAGTCGACAGAATCGTCGGCACCAACTGCTGCAGCCATGCCACCTTGAGCTTGGAAAGTAGCACCTAGATGTTCATACACAACACAAACATTGGCCCCTTGTAATGCAGCCTCAACGGCGCACGCCAATCCTGCTGCGCCAGCACCAACAATGATAACGTCGTGCCTACCTAAAACAACGTCTTGGATACCCGATAAATACCTTACAGGAGCTCTTATGTCAAACAATTGAGATCATCCGCTCAATAGCAAGCCTTGCTCTGTTTGCAATATCATCAGGAACTTTAACTTCATATTTCAGGTCTCTTAAGCTTTCATAAAGCTTTTCAACTGTTATCATCTTCATGTACTTACAAAGAGCCTCTTCAGCAACAGGTATAAAGCGCTTTTCTGGGTTTTCCTTCCTGAGCCTATGCAGCATACCAACCTCCGTAGCGACCAAAAAAGTGTTTTTAGCGGAATTTCGTGCATGGCGCGTCATTCCTTCAGTGGATAAAAAGAATATATTTTGCGTCTTAAGATCATTGTCAGACGCATAGTACATAAACGGGCTGGAACATCCACACTCTGGGTGAATCAGCAAATCCGCGTCGGGAAATTCTTCAGTTCGCTTATCTACATCACTTGGCCGGATACCAGCATGTACATGGCATTCCCCAGGCCATATGTGCATTTTACGGCCCGTTACCTTTTGCACATATGTACCAAGAAAAAGATCGGGCAAGAATAAAATCTCCTTATCATCAGGTATAGCCTTCACAACTTTTACAGCATTTGCTGAAGTACAGCAGTAATCAGACAACGCCTTTACTTCCGCGCTTGTGTTGACGTATGATACAACTACAGCGTTAGGATGCCTCTTTTTCCATTCGGCAAGTTGCTCGGCATTTATGCTCTGTGCCAACGAGCAACCAGCTTCCAGGTCGGGAATTAGCACAATTTTATCTGGGCAAAGAATTGACGCGGTTTCCGCCATAAAATGGACCCCACAAAAGACAATTACGTCAGCAGATGTCTTAGCAGCCTCCATACTCAAGCCCAAAGAGTCACCCACATAGTCGGCAACTTCTTGTATTTCTGAAATCTGATAATTGTGCGCTAATATTACAGCATTGCGTTCACGTGCCAGTCTTCTAATTTCATGCATCAATTGCTCTTTATCGACTACTGTGCCCATACTTTTTCTACCTCCATAGAAATATCGAGGCTGCCAGCAGAATGGGTTATTGCTCCAACAGAAATTCTTTCCACACCGAGCCGAGCTACTTCTTTAGCAAACTCTGGCGTTACCGATCCTGAAACTTCGAGAACTACTTTGTTCTTGGCAATAGCAACTGCTTTTCTTACCTCATCTAATGAAAAGTTGTCAAGAAGCACAATATCTACGCCGGTTTCAATAGCTTGCTGTAGTTCATCTATATTGGTCACTTCTACCTCAATAGGGCTTAGACCAAATGATTTAGCTCGTTTTACTACCTCACTGATTCCTCCCGCACCTTTTATGTGATTATCCTTAATAAGCGCCATATCTTTAAGACTCATCCTATGGTTTTGACCTCCGCCTACCCTTACCGCATATTTTTCAACTGCTCTTAGGCCCGGAGTTGTTTTGCGTGTATCAAGTATAACTGCCCCAGTTCCATTAACAGCTTCAACGTATTTTCGAGTCAAAGTAGCAATACCGGAGCATCTTTGTAACAAATTAAGAGCCAGTCGCTCACCTGAAAGCATTGCTCTTAGCCTACCCTCTAATCGCGCCACAATTGTCCCTGCATCTACCATAGAGCCGTCATTAACCTTCTTTTCAAAGACTGCATAGGCGTCAAGATACCGAAACACGGCATCCGCTATATCAAGTCCCGCAATAACACCTGGCTTCTTAGCTATAAGTACAGCTGTTGCTTTTGTATCAGGATCAATTACGGCAAGAGTTGTTATATCCTCAAGTGCACCATCTTCTACAATCCACTGGTGAATCTGCTCTCTACTTATTTGCAAATCATCCAGAGACATAACCGTCAGGCTCCTCTAACAAACCAAATTCTCTATTTGTAAAACGATACAAATCTGCCGGCCGACCTCTATAGGTTTTCTTTTCGCCCGTACGTTCGATCACTCCACGTTCCACAACACGTTTCCAAAAGTTACCACGATTTATGGATCTGCCAAGAACCGCTTCATAAATTTGCTGCAATTCAGATAGTGTAAATCTGCTGGGTAACAACTGAAACCCAATTGATGAATAACCGAGCTTTGATCGAAGTCTCCTTACGGCATAGTCGACGATCGATCTATGATCAAAAGCCAACTCGGGTAAACTTCTAACAGGCTTTATGCCATATTCTTGTCCATCATATATTCGCAATTTGTTTATATGTACTAATCCAAGGTAACCGACAGTAATAATGTCTCCCCTTGGGTCACGACCAGGTACAATAAGCTCTCCGCCTTCTGTTTCCTCGGGCTGATCAAATGTTTTGAGCTGCTCTATCCATATATCTTTGTCAACGCATAGTTCACAGGCGAGTGAGCGCACCACTTTATCAATTCTGGTCTGATACGGTCTGAAAGCTTCGGGTAGCGCCCAAAACCCCTTGTAAGGGTTTTCGGTTCGGCGCTTGAGCAGTACGCATAACTCCTCACCCTTAAGGGTAAACATAGCAAGTGTAACAGACACTAAGCTTATGGTCTTATTTTGCTTCATTTTTTGCTTACGTATTTGCTTATCTTTTAAGCAAATTATACTCCTTTCCGTTAGATCCAAGGGTGGGTTTGGTGTTTATAAAAGCACCGTGAACGTGGTAAACTTGGAATTGGTCTGGTATGGTGGCCATAGCTCAGCCCGGTTTAGAGCACCAGGTTGTGGCCCTGGCGGTCGTCGGTTCAAATCCGACTGGCCACCCATAGATTCATTCAAGCCCCGCTAGCTCAGTGGATAGAGCAACTGCCTTCTAAGCAGTGGGTCGGGGGTTCGAATCCCTCGCGGGGCGCTATATAATGTTCTACTCTTGGATAACAAGCCTACGCCAGTTTTCGATAGCTTGCTCAAAGCTTGTTGAGAGCTGTGCAGAGGGACCTCGTATTTCTACACTTACAGGTCTGCTTCCTAGTGGCCCTTTGCCAAAGTCAAGCTTTATAAGACTGTACACGTTTTCTTGCTCGGATAAAAAGCAACTTGGGGTAGGGTAAACATAGCTAAAAGTGTTTTCGATTCCAAGATGCTTTAAAACAAGTGAAGCAACAGTGCGCCCCTGCGCTTCTGCAACACCTGCAGCTTTAGGCAGTTGAGCTGGAAGCGAATCGCCAATAACCCACACAGATGAAAATCCAGGAATAGAGTATGCTGAAGGACCCTCTAGATTAACCGAAGTAAGATCAAAGTCTCTCAAGAACTGTGGCGATACATGTGCTTGCACAGCCAAGATAAGGTCAAAGTCATACTGTCTTCCGGATGCATAAATCACATTTTCATTGCTTTTGTCAAAGTCAATCTTGGCATCCAGGATTACATTTACATAGTTTTCGTGGCACCTTCTTAATACAAATTCACCCACCTCTCTGCCAGCTACACCTACTGGATAAGATTCAGGTGAAAATACGCTCACACTAGCCCCCATATTTGCCAGCCTAATTGCAAGCCCATATGGTGCAGGCGGACACCTTATTGGAAGTTTTTCTATGACGATCGCAACGCGTGGACCTTTTACAGAGTCCAGAAGTGATAAAACAAAGGGACAAACTTTTTCAGCATTAGATAAACTCCAAATGCCATGAGCACCAGGGATAGATGACTTAAGCAGCGTAAGCCCCGGACTTAAAACTATGGCATCAGCTTCAAACTCGGTTCCATCTGCAAGATAAACTCTACCCTCCTCAATCCGATTGACTACACCACTCACAAATGTAAAATCGCCTTTTGGCATAGTCAGCCTAAAATCTGAAGCAGGACGCTGGCCCAGTAAAACAGGAATAAGGCCAGCATGATATTCGCACGGGCCGCCTTGTATCAAAGTAACATTTATATTATCTTTATACCTTGGCTGAGCTAGTGCCCTTGCACAATTTAGTCCACCTATACCGGCACCAACTATCACTACGTTTGCGGATGACATTGGAACAGATTCAAGAGCATCTACGCTTTTTACTGTCTTCCAAATCCTTTAGGATAATAAACACAAGACCTTGCTCAACGTAGCCTGCAAAAACGACATCTTGTGCACTCATGTTCGCAGGTAAGTCTACAACAAGTCTATTTTGCACTAACGTGTCATCGGCGGAAGCAACCAAGAGGTTACTGGTATTTCCCCCAACATATGACGCATGCAGATTAGGCAGATTAATTCCTAACATAATTAACATTATGCAGCGACTTGTGGAGTACGTGTACTATATCAGTACCTAACGAAAAATCGGGGCGGCCGGATTTGAACCGGCGACCGCATGACCCCCAGTCATGTGCGCTACCTGGCTGCGCCACGCCCCGCTCCAATCCAAAAGTTTACACATATTTATTGGTCTTAAGGACAAGCTTGCTATATCAAACCACAACATTAAGACAACAAAGGCAAATGAACTGAAATTTGCAATATGTACTAGTCATTGTGTTTTAATGATTCGTAAGGTTTACTTGCCTGGCTTGAGATGTTAACTCAAATATAACCTATGCAGTCCCAATTAGATTGGTCCCGGCTTTAGCAAATTGCAACAGTTGCCAGTATCCAGCAAGTATTTGGGGGGTTATTGTGGGCGTTACATGATCTAGTGCATCTGTCATAGTAAGCTGCACAGCTGAATTCGCTTTCTTCAGTTTCGGCGATTCACCCTGAGGAAACGCAAAATCATGCATAGGCGCAGCTATAAGTATTGGAATATGCAAACTGGATATATTGTCTACCGGCGAAAACACATGAAATAGCATTCGCACGTTCGAGGGAAGCTCCGAGTAGAGCGTAGCGAACTTACTGTATTGGGTATTTGCTAAAAGATACCAAAAACGTTTTACGGTACTCGGCATAAACGACGGCGGAGTATGTGTACGAAAGTAGTCTAAGGGATGCAACTGAGGCGAGTGCTTAATGGCCTCGAAAAAAAGGTATTGATATGCACTAGGCACCGCAAGATATACAAGGCTTCTAAGTACGACATCTTTTGCCCACCAAATCATATGGAAACTCATAGGTGTACCGCTATACGATGGCCCAATATTAGTGGTAACAGCGGCAAGAAGATCTTTTATGCTGGCATAGGGATCTAATGCGACAACGCCGCTAACATCCATTGAGCCCACGCGCTCTGCGCTAAGGAGGGCAAGCGATCCTCCTACACATATGCCAGCAAGGACTACATGACCTGCCTTGACATACTTATAAGAATGAAACCACCGAACATCTTGATCCAGTGAGCTGAGAGTTTCCGTCGATAGATCCCCGTAGCGAAGCCCAGGCAGATCTGGCACAAACACCACCTCGCCAATCTCGGCTATGCTTTTAGCAAAAGTGTATACCGCTGAATTACGCCACCCGCCTTGTACCTCTGTTCCATTTACTATAAGAACCCCTGGGTAAGCACCACCATTTTTAGGTCTCAGTATAACTCCAGTTTTGGAAGGATCGCCTGGGGTGGACACAACCTGTTGGACAATAGGTCCCACACCTGGAAAAAGCACCTTTAGACCATAAAGCTGAGCAGTATTTCTTACCAGTACAGCCAGCGGTGCCTGGTAATAATAAATAACGCCAGCGCAAGTTATAACCAATACCACAAAAATTATCAATACCGCTAGTAGTGCTCGCTTCAATATACGCATACGCAGCAACTCCCATGATCGAGCATACGCGAGAATATGCGAACATCACTGAAACATTAATTAAAAATATCGAAAAGCTGGTTACCAAACTTGGATAAGTTCTGCTAAGGCTATAGTCAATCGAATTATAAGTCTAACAGGGAGGACAAGCACAGGCAACCTAAACTATATGTCGAGGCGCTAAATGCACCTTACAACTATATACATTGGACCTGGGGGGACTCGAACCCCCGACCTTCTGAATGCCATTCAGACGCGCTCCCAACTGCGCCACAGGCCCTTTTCGCATAATATATTTTATTCCAAAAGCATTTTGAGATCTTTATCGTCTCAAAATACAATTTGGAACGTTTAGCATACGTTGACAAAACTAGCGATATATCTACAGAGATTCTGAATCTGGCCGGTGCGTCCTAAACTCCATCTTCGCTTTGACCTCGTTAGACACAGCGTAGCAGTAGACGCAGCCATGAACACATGTCTCATATCGACCTATGTCTATTGCATAGTCACACAGACAACCCGGCCGGTTACCATGCCGCTTTGCATCTATACGCCTGCCAGCAAGCTCAGAAAATCGATCGGAGTCTACGCACCGAGCAGGCCATGTACCTTCCACAAAAAGTTGGGGCTGAGCACATACGGTAAGCTTGTATCCAAACGCTGCTGCTATTTGTGCCATTTGCTTGAGGATATGCTGAGCCTCCAGTTTCTCAGGTAACCACCAGGTAATCCCCTGTGCTTTACCTAGTAAGTTAAGTCGCCTTATCGTCTTTCGATAGGCATTTACAAAAGATACGGTCACTTCGTTGACATAACTAGAAAGCTTCATTGCAAGATAACTGAATACCTCTAAATGATATTTAGGAGGTGTAGCCGTTGATAAAATTATTGGGTCATACCTCCAAACCACAGAATTTGGCCCGTACTTTTCCGATATGTGCCGAATATTTTCAACATTTACCTTTATATTAGGGACACTTTTCTCCAATATTCGTGGGTAGCCTGTTATAGTGTACTGAACGACAAACGGGATTCCCAACGACTTCACCAGCTCAAGCGCACTCAAAAAGGGAGTAGCATTTTTAGTCCAAAATACAAAACCATCGACATCATCGGGCTTGAGGCTTACCCGTTGAGGGACACCCGTAAAAGGGTTTACAGTTGTACAGTACCCGGCCCGCAATCTAGAGATGAACCATCTTCCATAAAAGGCAGGTATATCAGTTCTGACACTTGCTGATATGAGCATATCCCTAACCTAGGCAAGCATAATGCTATTATCATTTGCCTACGGTTACACTCGCATATTATTATGACGCCGGCTAGAGTATCGTGCTCACAGTAATTGAAATTAAAACACTCTTGATTCGACCTTTAAGCAGCTATATAGACCTTATAAAAGCCCGCCCTTCTCGAGTTCACTGCATATAAGATTATGGAATAACAAAGCTTTGTTCGATATGGAATATATCTAGCTGTTTTACTATATGCGCACACGCAACCTAATGTTCTAACTGTTGTCCATGTCAACAAGCAGGCCCTTAAGGCGAACTGCCGCATCCGGACCGTATAGCCCACCATGGTATGCGGCAACATAATCAACATCAAGCCGCGCTACCATACGCAGTGATGCCACGGTTTGTGCTTGGTCCCACACATACGTACTATTCGGATATCTTAAGACACCTTCTTCGACACGTACGAGATCGCCCGCAATGAGCAAACGCATAGAACGTACGTACAACACTATATGGCCCGGTGTAGGCCCTGGCGCCCACAGCACGTCTATTCCACCAAGTACCTGCATTACTTCGCCACCATAAAGCACATTATCTACTCGCACTTTTGGCAAAGCTTCCAAAATTGATCCCGCCAACCGGATATCATTCCCAAACTTATTAACCTGTTCAGAATAACCCGAAATGTCACTAGCAACTCTTAGCGCTTCCTGTCTAAATGGTTCAACCCTTGTTCGCATCCACAGTGGATCAAGCTTTAAAGGTGTTACCCTTCCTTCTATATATGGCAAATCATTGTGATGACATATAAGTTGCGCTCCGAACAAGCTGCCTAGCTGCATAGCACAACCAAAATGATCAATATCCTGACAGGTTATTACCACCTTTGTAAGCCGCCTATTTTTTAGGCAAGATAGTAAGGCATCGCAAAGAACGGAACACTGCCCCGGTAGCCCACAATCTACTAGCAACGCTTCATCTCCGTCGTACAGCAAAACTGGGTTCAGAGTTGTAGAATGGCCAAACAGGGAAAAAGGTAGAGTAAGAACTTGTATATTTGGCAAAGAAGTCAAATTATTATATCACCATCTCATGTTAGCTTAGGTATATAACTTGGTGGGCCGCGGTGGACTCGAACCACCTACCTCCGCGTTATCAGCACGGCGCTCTGCCTGTTGAGCTAGCGGCCCATGTTTATACTGCAGGGGCGGAAGGATTTGAACCTCCGACCAACGGTTTTGGAGACCGCCGCTCTACCAGACTGAGCTACGCCCCTACACATATAATATTTTCGCAATCTAGCAACATAAAATGGTAGCAACAAATGTATAAATAATGCAAGGTTATGATTTAATCAGTTTTTGCTATTATCATTTGCGCTGTGAGTCAAAAAGAACTATCACCCGATGACATAGCAACCATATTTGCGGCGCTAGGACAGTCACTTGAAGAGTGGGAAACAATAGCTGTGTGGGGGCTAATAGATATACTTAACATGGCTCGCGACCTGATGCATAAAGCTCTAATAGACACAATTGCAGAAAAATGGCCGATGAATTAACCGATGAGACAGTAAATCTCCCAATAAGCTCGCTTGCCGAAGCTCTTAAAACACGGAAATTATCTGCAGTTGAGCTATGCACATCGATAATTGAACTTATCGATACCTACAATCCTAAGCTGAATGCGTATGTTTACTTCGATCCAGATTACGTTTTGGAACAAGCAAAGAACAGTGACAAGCGTATAAGCAAGCAACACGCAGGTCCTCTTGAAGGTATACCCATAGGACTTAAGGATAACATTGACTGCGCGGGGATGCCGACTCGTGCGGGCACAATTATCCTGTCTGACAAACCAATTAACAGGGATGCAAAAGTAGTGGAGCAACTAAAGAGTATGGGGGCCATCATAATAGGTAAGCATAATATGCATGAGCTTGCTTTTGGTGCATCCACAATAAATCCGCACTATGGTGCTACCAAAAACCCTTGGGATAGTACTAAAATCGCGGGAGGATCCTCAGGAGGTTCTGCATCAGCCGTTGCAGCAAGGCTTGCATGTGCAGCTTTGGCAACAGACACCGCAGGTTCAATTAGAAATCCTGCGGCTCTTTGCGGCTGTTTTGGGATAAAGCCTACCCGTGGTCTCATACCTATTGATGGCGTAGTACCACTAACCAAAAGCCTTTGCCACGTCGGCCTTATTACACGCTGGGTAGAGGATGCCCAGTTGCTTTTTTATCTACTTTTAGGTAATTCGGTCAAATTTTCCTATAACCCAAAGCATGTACTTACAAGATTTGACCAAGTTTCTCTTCTTATACCTACCAACCACTTTTTCGATCCCATTGCTGACAGCGTAAAGCTTATGTTTGATGACTTCGTATCTAGTCTCGCAAGTAAAGGAGCCCAGGTTAGATATGCACCACTTCCAGTGGTTGAAGCTGCCTACGCAGCTAACCTCACCATTATGGTAGCCGAAGCCACCTATATATATCGAAATATTGTGCAGCAGCACGCCGACAAACTAGGCGAAGACGTCAGGGTTAATTTACGTACCGGCAGCTTAGTCACAGCTGTTGACCTGCTTAAAGCATATGAAATCAGGGAGCTGGTCAAATCAGCTTGGGCAGAAATATTTCGAGAATATGATTTTGTTATAACACCAACCCTTCCTGGAATCGCGCCCAGTATCGATGAGCCAGCATTCGCGTACAACAAAGCCTCCGAGCTCATATCTCTTGCAACAGTCCGTATGCTAGGTCCGTACAATGTTGCTGGGATACCTGCTGCTACAATACCGATAGGTTTTATAAACGGATTGCCCGTCGGGATCCAAATAGCTGCTGCATGGGGAATGGAAATGTCTATATTCGACTTTACGAAATTAATCGAAAACGAAGGGATATATAACCCCAACATAACTCCCCGCATTTGAAGCATTTTGGGAAAAGCTCGCAATGCCCTATCAACAAGCCTTGTCAGCGCTTCGCCATCGGTAAGAGAACAAATAAGGCAATATTAGAGCACTGCTATTATGAACCTTATAATCTTGGCGTTGCCGAGTTAAGTCTTATGCGGATTCCAGCTGAAACTGTTTCATATAAAGGGAAGCATATAATTTTCCGCTTTGCAGAAGCGATGCATGCGTTCCTTCTTCAACAATTCTTCCTTTGTCCAGCACGACAATTTTATCTGCCATGAGAATGGTAGACAACCTGTGAGCAATCACAAGGGAAGTTCGGTCGATCAGAAGTCTATTCAAAGCCGCTTGTATTAATCGCTCGGATTCAGTGTCTAGGTGAGAAGTAGCTTCATCGAGAATTATAAGCTGAGGCTTTTTTAAGAATACCCTCGCTATGGCAAATCGCTGTTTTTCACCACCTGAAAATCTATACCCTCTTTCGCCAACTAATGTATCAAGCCCTTTAGGGAGCGCATCGATAACATCAATGAGATTGGCTGCCTCTAATGCTTCAAGCATCTCATCTTCTGTAGCTTGAGGATTAGCGTAGAGCAGGTTCTCTCGTACTGTCGCATGAAATAAAAATGGATCTTGGTTTACAAACCCTATCATTTTTCCAATAGACTCAAGCGTCGCATCGCGTAGGTCTACTTGATTTATTAATATCTTCCCTTCTTGTGGGTCATACAGACGACAGAGCAGATAAGCTATCGTAGTCTTGCCCGCGCCTGTTGGACCGACCAGAGCAACCATTTGTCCTGGCCTAATTTCAAAACTCACATGTCTTAATGCCCACTTACGGCTAGCGGGGTACTTAAAACTAACATCACAAAATTCGACGTAGCAAGGGCTATCTGGGGAGTAAATATCTTTGTGGCCGTCCTTTACCAAGGGAGGCTCATCCATGTAGGTAAAAATTCTCTGAAATAGCGCAAGGCTGCCTTTGATGTTAACGTGCAAATTTGCTATTTGTCCTACAGGACCATATAAACGTGTAAGTAAAGCGATAAACGCCACAATAGTTCCAATAGATATCTCCCCTTTAATCACCATGTACCCGCCGGCAAGCCAGATAATTGCGGGACCAGCCGAACCCAATATGTTAAGCAACATGAAAAACCACCGGCCAATCATTGTCTGACGAAGTTGCAGCCGTTTGAGTTCGGCATTTATCGATTTAAATCTAAGCTCCTCAAAATTTTTCCTGACAAAAGTTTTAACAAGTAGTATTCCAGATATTCCAAATATTTCCTGCAAGTACACCGACATCTCAGCAAGCTTGCTTTGCGTGTCCCTTCTAGCTCTAAACATGGCTTGACCAACCTTGCGCGTTGGATATACAAACGCCGGCACCACAATTACAGCAATGCATGTAAGTGGCCAGCTGTACCCAACCATAACTGCAAGCGTAGTTGCAACTATCATCAAATTACTGACGAAATTAAAAATTGTGTCTGATACTACGGTCTGTATACCACCTATGTCGTTGTCAAACCTAGAGATAATATCGCCAATGCGTGTATTCGTAAAAAAGTTAAATGACTGTTCCAGCAACCTTTCGAATAGCTCCTTGCGCAGATCATACATTATGCCTTGACTTATCATATTGTTGAAATACGACTGAAGCAAACTTATAAAGCCGGCTGCAATTGGAGCAGCAATCATTAATCCCACAAAAACGATCAAAAGGTGCAAATCCCCCTTGTGGCCTTGCCCGGGTAGTGCGGTGTCTATAATCTTTTGAGTTAAAATCGACGGGATCACGCCCAAAACAGCACCCGCTCCAATGGCTGCAAAAACCACAATAGAGTGCCGCCAATATGGCAAAAAGTAGCTAAAAATCCTCTTAATTAGATCTCGCTCTATGTATGTATCAAGTTTGGTGTCTGTCCACTCACTACGCCACCAGTGCATGTTTGTTAATACCGCTTAACCTTCTTCCAGGCTCACCCTAACATGACAAAAAGTTTGCCTTCGTTTTCGTTTGTAGCTTCACGCCTCTAAAAAAACAATATCACCGACACCCGGTTCACATACAGCAGCCAATGCAACACTGGGTGTATTTCAATATTGCGACGTGCTTCCCGTCACAAGTACAAGTAATCTACAAAGCTGGCGGGTTCTCTAGCTATCGAGTTCTTATTTGTTTCCTCAAAAAACGCTGCGTACACACCTCATCTCCTAATCGTAGTCTCAAGACAACTACAAAGCCGATAGGCATAAAATAGTAACATATTATTTGTTCGCAAGGCTCAATTTTGCCATTTATGTAAATTTAATCTTAGCCGTGCTATAAGTGCTAACCTTTAGAAGAACCTGTTTTAATACTATGGAAACCACCTTATGACCCTGTATGAAGAGTTTCATAGCGCAAAACTATTGGAAAAGCCTTTACTAGGGGCCCACAGGGGAAACTCAAGTGAGTACCCGGAAAACACCATCCCTGCTTTTGAATCCGCTATAGACCTTGGATGCGATCTTCTCGAATGCGATATACACGTTACCAGGGACGGCCAACTTGTAGTTCTACATGATGATGATCTATCACGAACGACAAATAGCACGGGCCTTGTGACCGATAAAACTTGGGCAGAGTTATCTGAACTTGACGCAGGATCATGGAAAGGGCCCCAGTTTGAAGGCGTCAAAATACCACTACTATCAGATGTCATTGCACTTGCACGCAACCGAAAAGTGTATCTTGCCATTGAGGTTAAAAATAAAGACGGTCGCATGGTGGCAGAATTAGAGAAATTAGTAAAAGAAATATATTCATATACTATGGAACACAATGTAGCCATCGTGTCCAGCGATATAGCCGTTCTCAACCGTATAAGAGACATCGATCCGATGCTCCTAACTGGCCTAATCTATGTAGGTAATCCAGCTGGAGTACAACAAATTCTGAAATCAAGTAGAATAGATATATTTTCACCACATTTTGGACTTGTTACAAAAGAACTCGTAGACGCACTGCACATTGTTGGCATAAGAGTTTCTACTTGGCCGGTTGATGATTTAGTGGCATTGGCTTGGAGCAAAAATGCAAAAGTCGATGCGATTTTTACGAACCGACCTCGCTATATAAGGCCTTAAATTTAACGTTCACCCTCAGGGGTAGAACTCAAGAACTGTCACTCATTTGTGTACATCGATGACTAACTGCATGGGGTACTACTGCATGCCAGTAGAAAACACCATAGCGTCAACTACAGGGCCAAAGCTCAAATGCTTAGGCAGGATGGTGATATGATCAACACCACCACGATGGCAGCAAAAACAAAAGGCAAAGCACTTGT
>Ga0080006_1119821_pt1 | contig 118996 bp, 120 predicted proteins | sample RS3BMetagenome_FD_69209 | JGI IMG/M metagenome (GOLD analysis project Ga0080006, IMG submission 69209) | Ferric oxide microbial mat and aquatic microbial communities from Rainbow Spring, Yellowstone National Park, USA - RS3B (SPADES... ...
CGGAGGGGGTAGAGATGGTGATGCCGGGGGACAACATTGAGATGACGGTGGAGTTGATCCAGCCGGTAGCGATGGAAGAAGGGGTGCGCTTCGCCATTCGAGAGGGAGGTCGCACCGTCGGTGCTGGCGTCTGCACCAGGATCGTCGAGTAAGCCAGGCTGGCGAGCGGGGCCGAGAAAACTGCGAAGACAGGATACCCGCAAGGCACCCCTTCAATGAGAACGCTACATGTCATTGGAGGGGCGACCCTCGCGGTCGTCCTGCTGATGGTTGCTCCCCCGCCCTGTCTTTACGATAGCAGGAGAAAACAATGGCGACAGGAACGAAACAGCGTATCCGCATCCGACTGAAGGCATATGATCATCGCATTCTTGACCAGTCGGCGATGCAGATTGTCGATACCGCGCAGCAGACAGGGGCGCGCGTCTCCGGGCCGATTCCGCTGCCGACCGAGATCGACAAGTACACGGTGATGCGCTCACCATTTGTGGATAAGGATGCCCGCGATCAATTTGAAATTCGCACACATAAGCGGCTCATTGATATTATTGACCCGACCAATAAGACCGTTGAAGCCCTGACCCGGCTCAATCTGCCCGCGGGTGTAGACATCGAGATCAAACTGTAGGGACATGATTTATCACATTCAACGTGCGATTAATCGCGCGTCATGCCCCATAGAGGAGACGATATGCTAAGTGCATTGTTGGGCAGGAAGGTCGGCATGACACAGGTGTTCGGGCCGAATGGAACGGTGATACCTGTAACCGTGATTGAGGCCGGCCCCTGCATAGTAACGCAGATAAAAACAAAAGATCGTGATGGCTACGAAGCGGTGCAAATCGGCTTCGAGCAAACGACAGAGAAGCATAGCACGCGACCGGTACTGGGCCATCTTGGTCACAGCCTGCCCTTACTCAAGGCGCAGCGTCGCCGCTTACAGGCTTATCAACAGCAGCAGCGCACGAAGGCCAAAGAGGCGACCGAGAGCGGAGAAAGCGGTGCAGAAGGCGCTGCGACTGAGGAGCCGGAAGCTGACAAGCAGATACAGAAACTACTGAAGGTGCAGGCCAACCGTCAGCGTCGTCCTGGCCCCACGCTTGGCCCCTTCAAGGTGCTGCGCGAGGTAGCTTTACAGGATGGCGTGGCCCCGGACAAGCTGGAGCTGGGAGCGCAGTTCACCACCAGTATCTTCAGAACGGGTGAGGCGGTGGACATTGTGGGCACCTCTAAAGGTAAGGGTTTCCAGGGTGGTGTCAAGCGGCATGGCTTTGGCGGTGGTCCCAAGACACACGGTCAGTCGGATCGCACGCGCGCGCCCGGCTCGATTGGCTCCGGCACCACACCAGGGCGTGTGTTGAAGGGCACCCGGATGGCCGGCCATATGGGCAATGCCCGCGTGACGATTAAGAAGTTGCAAGTGATCCAGTCTGACCCGGAGCGCAACCTGCTGGTTGTCAAGGGGTCGGTGCCGGGTGCCAATGGCAGCTTGCTTATGATAAAGAAGCATGTGGTGAGGTAAGCGAAATGCCTTCGACGACAGTATATAACATGGCTGGAGAGGCCATAGAAGAAATTGAGCTTAGCGAGAAGGTATTCGGCATTACCCCGAATGAGCCGGTGCTGCACCAGGTTGTGGTGGCGCAACTGGTGAATCGCCGCCAGGGCAATGCCTCGACCAGGACGCGCAGTGAAGTTTCCGGCGGAAATAAGAAGCCGTATCGACAGAAGGGGACCGGTCGCGCCCGCCAGGGTAGTACGCGCTCGCCGCAGTTCCGGCACGGTGGGGTGGTGTGGGGGCCGAAGCCGCATCCCTATCATCATGATGTGCCGAAGAAGATGCGCCGCCTGGCTATTCGTTCGGCCTTGTCCGACAAGGTGGCGAACAAGAGCCTGGTTGTGGTCGATCAGCTCTCGCTAGAAGCGCCGCGCACCAAAGACATGCTGGCGCTATTGGAGCGGCTTCCCTCACGTGAAGGCAAGAAAGTCCTGATGATGTTACCGCAGCGGGATGAGAACGTCGTGCTATCCACACGCAATATTCCCCATGCGAAAGTGCAGCATGTCTGCTCGATTAACGTCATTGAGCTACTCAAGCATGACTACGTGATTATGCCGGTCAAGACAGTGCGCTGGATTGAGATGGTCTTCGGCGAAGGATTAAGCGCGGAAGAGGCGAGCCAGAGGCTTGCCGCAGCGACCGCAGAGGCTGGCGTAGAAACCGCTGCTGAGGCAAACGCGGAGACGACCGAGAGCGTAAGCGCGGGCGAGGCCGATGCAGGCGAGGAGTAGCGCGGCACTGAAGGTGAGAAAAGGAGAGAGTTGTGGAAATCACCGAAGTCATTCGCCAGAACATCTTGACCGAGAAGTCGGTCAAGTTGCAGGAACAAAATAAATATACCCTCAAAGTGGCGTTAGAAGCCAACAAGATCGATGTACGCCGCGCGGTTGAGACGCTCTTTAATGTGCAGGTTGTCTCAGTCAATATTATGCGGATGCCGGGCAAACCCAGGTATATCCGACGGCGCGGGGCCATGCCGCGACGCAAAGAGGCGCGGGAGTGGAAGAAGGCTATCGTCACCCTGCGTGAAGGGCAGACCATCGACGCCTTGAAGGCGTAAAGAGGAATTGAGAGATGCCAGTTAGACAGTATCGACCAACGTCCCCTGGGCGTCGCGGCATGTCGGTTTCGACTTTTGAAGAGATTACCAAGACCAGGCCGGAGAAATCTCTGACCGTCAAGCTCAATAAGCATGCCGGACGCAACAACCAGGGTAAGATTACTACCCGCCATCGTGGCGGTGGCGCGAAACGTGCCTATCGCTTGATCGATTTCAAGCGCGACAAGTGGAATGTACCGGCGAAAGTGGCGGCCATCGAGTATGACCCCAACCGCTCTGCGCGTATCGCACTGCTGCATTATCTGGATGGCGAGAAGCGCTATATTATCGCGCCCCTCGGCCTTAAAGTCGGTGATCAAGTGGTTGCCGGACCGGAGGTAGATATCAGAGTTGGCAATGCGCTGCCATTGAAGAACATTCCGGTTGGCACGACGGTGCATAACGTCGAATTGGAGCGCGGGCGTGGCGGCCAGTTGGCGCGCGGTGCGGGCGTGGGCGCGCAGTTGATGGCGAAAGAGGGCAATTATGCCCTGTTGCGTCTGCCCTCAGGTGAGCAGCGCTACGTCCACATTCTCTGCATGGCGACCATCGGGCAGGTAGGCAACGTGGATCATGAGAATATCAGCATCGGCAAAGCCGGGCGCTCACGTCACCTGGGACGTCGGCCTGCCGTGCGTGGCTCTGCTATGAACCCGCGTGATCATCCCCATGGCGGCGGCGAGGGACGCTCCCCCATCGGCGGGCAACCGCAGACCCCCTGGGGCAAACCGGCCCTCGGCTACAAGACGCGCAGAAACAAGCGGACGGATCGCTTTATTGTTCGTCGCCGCAATGCAGGAAGGAAGTAAGCCATGTCGCGCTCAAGAAAAAAGGGACCATATATTCACGAGTCGCTCAGGAAGAAAGTGCTTGCCATGCGGCGTAGCGGTGAGCGTCGCTTGATCAAAACCTGGTCGCGGGCATCCATGATCTTTCCTGAGATGGTTGGTATGACCATTGGCGTTCACAATGGGAAAATTCACGTGCCCATCTACATTACAGAGAACATGGTTGGGCACAAGTTAGGCGAGTTCGCCCCCACGCGGCACTTCCGGGGTCACGCGGGCGGCAAGAGTGAAAAGACCACCTCGGTCCGATAGGGGTCTGACCTCTATCGGGTCAGGCCCGTGGGGGTTTGTTCATCAAACCCATCTTAAGAGGTACAACATGCAAGTCAGGGCTATTGCAAAAAATATTGGCATTCCGCCGCGCAAAATGCGCCTGGTAACGAACGCGGTGAAAGGGCTTCGCGTGAATGAGGCTCTGGCTATTCTTCAATTCTTGCCTAATGCTGGTGCGTTACCGGTGAGCAAGGTGGTGGCGTCGGCGGCGGCGAATGCGGAGAATAACTATAATCTCAATCCAGATGACCTGTATATTCTGAATATTGTCACAGATGACGCATTTCGGATTAAGCGTGTCAAGCCGCGTTCTCATGGTCGTGTGGGCGTTATCAAACGGCGTTTCTGCCATGTCTCGGTTATTGTATCCGACGATCCCGCTGATAGGCGGCGTTAGTCGCTAAAGGAGGCCGCATTGGGGCATAAAGTACATCCCATCGGATTCAGACTCGGCGTGGTGAAAGGATGGCAGTCGCACTGGTATGCCGAGCGTGACTATAAAGACATTTACGCGGAAGACCGCAAGATCCGCGCGACCGTCAACAAGGACCTGGCCAACGCTGCCGTCTCGCAGATCGAGATTGAACGTGCTGCCGCGAATCAGGTGCTGGTTAAAATCTATACTGCCAAACCCGGCATTGTGATTGGCAAGAGTGGTGAGAAAGTTGAGAAGCTCAAGAGTGAGCTAGAGGCGCAAACCAGGAAGCGCGTGCGCCTGGAGATCAAAGAGATTCGCCAACCCGAACTGGATGCTTATCTGGTGGCGCGTGGTATTGCTGATCAGTTGGAGAAGCGCGTTTCCTTCCGCCGCGCCATGAAGCAGGCGGTGCAGAAGTCGATGCGCGCCAACGCCAGGGGCATCAAGGTCATTTGTGGTGGCCGCCTGGGCGGTGCCGAGATTGCGCGCTCCGAAAAAGAGGTTGAGGGCAAGGTGCCGTTGCATACCTTGCGCGCCGACATTGACTACGGGCAGGCGGAAGCGCATACCACCTTCGGCGTCATCGGCGTCAAGGTCTGGATATATCGCGGTGAAATCCTGCCCAGCAAGCGTCGTGAGATCAGCGAAGGGCAGCCGGAGGCCGCCGCACCGTCGTTCTTCCCCGCCCGTGAAGGTGGCGAGCGTCGTGGTGGCGAGCGTCGTGGTGGCGAACGCCGTGAGCGTGCTGAGAGAGGAGAGCGAGCGGAGCGACCCCCGCGTCCGCAGGGAGAGCGAGCGGAAAGAGGGCCACGCCCCCAGGGGCAGGGAGAGCGGGCGGAGCGAGCCGCACGTCCGCAGGGAGAGCGAGCGGAAAGAGGGCCACGCCCCCAGGGGCAGGGAGAGCGAGCGGAGCGACCCCCGCGTCCGCAGGGAGAGCGAGCGGAGCGACCCCCGCGTCCGCAGGGAGAGCGAGCGGAAAGAGGACCACGCCCACAGGGAGAGCGCGGGCCACGCTCACAGGATAAAGCTGCTGCTCCAACTGCGCCGACGGCCCAGGAAGCTGGCACTGCCACCACCCCTGAGGTTACGCCATCCCCAACGCCCGATACCACAACCTCTGAGCAAGCCCAGAGTGAATAGGGACGGCATGTATTCCGTCCGTAGGAGGACAAGTCGATGTTACTGGCACCGTCACGTACAAAATATCGCCGCCAGCATCGCGGGCGCATGAAAGGCGAAGCCACGCGCGGCAACACTATTGCCTTTGGTGAATATGCCTTGCAGGCGCTAGAGCCATGCTGGATGGAGGCGCGTCAGATAGAGGCGGCCCGTATCGCGCTCACCCGCTATATGAAGCGTGGTGGCAAGGTATGGATCCGCATTTTCCCGGACAAACCGATCACAGCCAAACCCGCCGAGACCCGCATGGGGAGCGGTAAGGGTGCCGTCGATCACTGGGTAGCTGTCGTCAAACCGGGTCGCATCATCTTTGAAATCGGTGGTGTGAGCGAAGAGGTCGCCAAAGAGGCGATTCGCCTGGCCAGCCACAAGCTGCCCGTGAAGACCCGTTTCCTGAAACGAGAGGAGGCGGAAAGTGCCGAAGCTTAAAGAGCGTCGTCAGCAGATTGCTGAGATGAGCTACAATGAGGCGCAGCGTGAGTTGCAAGAACAGCGATTGAAGCTGTTCAACCTGCGCTTGCAACAGCAGCGCGGTGAGGTCAAGAATGGTCGTATCTTCGCGCAGACACGTAAGGATATCGCGCGCCTCCTGCATCGTCTGACACAGTTGGAGAATGAAGAATGACACAGCAAGAGGCAATGCAGGGTGCTGCTTCAGCCACCGCGACGCCGACAAAGCCTCGTCGCCAGCGCAAAGTCGGGCGCGTCATCAGCAATAAGATGAATAAGACGATTGTGGTCGAGGTTGAAGCGCTGAAGAGGCACCGCATTTATAAACGCACGTATCGTCAAACAAAACATTTTTATGCGCATGACGAGAACAATAGCTGCCAGATAGGCGACACTGTTCTGATTGAAGAGAGCCGTCCGTTAAGTAAGTTAAAACGCTGGCGACTGGTTGAGATTGTCAAGCGCGGAAGTGGCGTTGTTCCTGTGAGCGAGTTAGAGGCCGAGCCTTCGCTGGAGACGACGGAGGAAACGACGGAAGAGGAGGAGCAGTCATGATTCAGCCACAGACACGCCTGAAGGTCGCTGATAACACCGGTGCAAAAGAGATTATGTGCATTCGGGTGATGAGCCGTTCGCGCAAGCGGTATGCTGAGGTGGGGGATATTATCAAAGCCTCTGTCAAGGTTGCCGCTCCCAACGGGCAGGTAAAAAAGGGTGAGGTTGTCAACGCGGTCGTGGTGCGCGTGGCCAAAGAATATGCGCGTCCCGATGGCTCGCATATTCGTTTCGACGAGAATGCGGCAGTCATCATCGCCGCAGGCAACAACCCACGAGGCACACGTATCTTTGGCCCGGTAGCCCGCGAGTTGCGTGAGCGAAACTTTATGCGTATCATTTCGCTCGCGCCAGAAGTCCTGTAGGGACAGGATTTATCCTGTCCATGTGGGTGGGTTTATCCCGCCCGTGAAGCGGGAGTGCAGAGGGCAGCCGCCCTCTGCCGGGCGGGGTGTAGAGACACCCCAGGCCCCGGCAAGGAGAACCTTGCACCCCTGATGTGAGGAATGACAATGGCAACGAAACAGAAAGAGAAGAAACCTCTGCACCTTGCCAAAATGAATATCAAAAGAGGTGATACCGTACTCATCATCACCGGCAAAGATAGGGGCAAAGAAGGCACGGTTTCGCGGGCATTGCCACAGGTCAACAAAGTTATTGTTGAGGGCCTGAATATCGTCAAGAAGCATGTCCGTCCGCAAGGTCAGATGCAGCAGGGAGGCATCATCGAGAAGGCGATGCCGATCCATGTCTCCAATGTCATGCTCAAATGTACCGAGTGCGGTCAGCCAACGCGCGTGGGCCACATTCGCCGCAAGATGGGAGCCGATCAGAAGGAGCGCGTGGCGCGCGTGTGCAAGAAGTGCGGCAAGGAAATCGCAGATCGGACGAGGGAGTAGTTAAGGATGGCAACACGATTAAAAGAGAAGTATCGTCAGGAGGTCGTGCCTGCCCTGCAAAAGGAGTTTAACTACACCAACCCGATGCAGGTGCCGCGCATTGAAAAAGTCGTCGTCAACATTGGCCTGGGCGAAGTGATTCAGAACCCGAAGGCGATGGACGCGGCCATCGCCGATCTGACCGCCATCACGGGTCAGCGCCCGGTGATCACGCGCGCCAAACGTTCGGTTGCGGCCTTCAAATTGCGCGAGGGCATGCAGATCGGCTGTATGGTCACGCTGCGCGGCGACCGCATGTATGTCTTCCTGGATAAGCTGATGAATGTCGCCCTGCCACGCATGCGTGACTTCCAGGGCGTCTCGCCAGAGGCTTTTGATGGGCGCGGCAACTATACGCTGGGCCTGCGCGAACAACTCGTCTTTCCTGAAATCGACTACGATAAGGTTGACAAAGTACGCGGCATGGAGGTCAGCGTGGTGACCACCGCTCGCACGGATGAAGAGGGGCGACAATTGCTCAAGTTACTGGGCATGCCCTTTAAGAAATAACGCTGGAGGGCGAAATGGCAAAAGTCTCAATGATTGTAAAATCGCAGCGCAAGCCCCGCTTCAAGGTACGTCAGCATAATCGCTGTAGCATTTGCGGGCGACCGCGAGCCTATATGCGCAAGTTCGGGCTGTGCCGCATCTGCTTCCGCGAGCGCGCCTTGCGCGGCGAATTGCCAGGCGTCACGAAGTCAAGCTGGTAGACGCGATGAGATGATGGAGGATACTGCATGAATATGACTGATCCGATTGCGGATATGCTGACGCGCATTCGCAACGCGGTCGCTGCACGCCATACTCGCGTACTGATACCGGCCTCTAAGATGAAGCTGGCGATTGCGCGGGTTCTTAAAGAAGAGGGATACATCAAGGATATTGAAATCCTGAAAGATAATCCGCAGGGTACCATTCGTATTACGTTGCGCTATGTCGATAAGAAGCCGGTGTTGACCAACCTGAAGCGCGTGAGCAAGCCGGGTCTGCGCGTTTATACCAGGCAGGCCAACATTCCGCGCGTGCGCGGTGGCCTGGGCATAGCTATTCTCTCGACGCCCAAGGGCATCATGACGGGCAGCAAGGCCTATCGTGCCGGTCTGGGCGGCGAGGTCGTCTGCTACGTTTGGTAGCGAGGAGGATGTGAATGTCTCGTATCGGACGCGCTCCAATCCCGGTGCCACCAAAGGTGCAGGTGACTTGGACAGAAGACAACCTGGTAACAGTCAAGGGGCCGAAGGGTCAGCTTTCTTGCCAGGTCGATCCCGAACTCAGCCTCAAGCTGGAAGACGGCATGCTGACCGTGAGTCGCCCTTCCGATAGCAAAAGCCACAAAGCCAAACACGGGCTGTACCGCACGCTGATCAATAACATGGTCGTGGGCGTGACCAACGGCTACACGAAGCAGCTAGAGATTCACGGCGTTGGCTATCGTGCGGCCAGAGTTGGCAATAATCTGGTGATTCTGGTTGGCTATTCCCACCCGGTTGAGGTGCAGCCACCGCCTGGCATCACGCTCAACGTTGATGGCGTCGATGCCGCAACAAAGGCTACCAGGATTAGCGTGAGTGGCATTGACAAGCAACTGGTCGGTCAGGTCGCGGCCACCATCCGTGCGATTCGCAAGCCGGAACCCTACAAGGGCAAGGGTATTCGCTACGCGGGTGAGGCGATTCGCCGGAAGGCCGGTAAGGCCGGTAAAGTTGGCGGTAAGAAGAAGTAAGAGAGTGATGAAACCAGGAGTGGTTGAGCGATGATTAAGCAATTTCATGCAAATAAGGCGCGACTGCGGCGGCATCGCCGTATCCGCAGTCACCTGGTCGGCTCGCCCACCCGCCCTCGCCTGAATGTGTTTCGCAGTGGCAACCATATCTATGCACAGATTATAGATGATACCACCGGCACAACCCTGGTTGCGGCCTCGTCGCTGGATGAGAGTCTCAAGGACTTCAAACCAGCCGTATCCGCGCAGGCGGCGACTCCGACGAAGGTGAAGGTGCAGGTTGAGGAGGAGGCGGTCGAACTGGCCGCCACCGTTGCCCCCGTGCAGAGAGGCAAAAGCGCGCGGGCGGAAAAGGCCCCGGCGAAGGGCGCTCAGGCACAAAAGGGCGGGCAGGCGCAGAAGGGTGGCAGACCTACGCAGAGCAAGACCGTCCTGCCTGCCGCGCAGAAAGGCGAGAAGAAGACCCCTTTGGAGGCACTGGCGGCAATTTCCAATAACCGCAAGGTGGCAATCGCGCGCGAGGTTGGCAAACTGCTGGCGCGGCGCGCGCAGGAGAAGGGCGTCAGTCAGGTGGTGTTTGATCGCGGCGGCTATCAGTATCATGGGCGTGTGGCGGCGCTTGCCGAAGGCGCGCGCGAAGGCGGTCTGAAATTTTAGGGCCGACGGAAATGCCCTGTAGAGACGGGATACATGCCGTCCCTACAGGGCCAAAAGAGGAGTACTATGGCAAGAATAGATGCTTCAAAACTGAATCTGGAAGAGACCGTCGTCGATGTAAGCCGCGTCTCCAAAGTAGTCCAGGGTGGTCGTCGTTTCAGCATTCGCGCGCTGGTCGTGGTAGGTGATCACAACGGCTATGTGGGTTTTGGCTTCGGCAAAGCCAGTGAGTATACCGAGGCTATTCGCAAGGGCGTGGAGGATGCCAAGAAGCACCTGATTCACGTTCCCCTGACGGGCACAACAATCCCCTATATGGTCAAGACTACCTTTGAGGCTTCCGAAGTGCTGCTTAAGCCCGCTGCGCCCGGCACGGGTGTGATCGCCGGTGGAGCGGTGCGTGCGGTGGTTGAGGCCGCCGGTATCCGCGACATTCTGACCAAGACGCTGGGCAGTACGAACAAAGCCAACACAGTGCAGGCTTGCATCAAGGCCCTGCAGGAGTTGCGTGCTCCCGGCGAAGAGGCGGCACGGCGCGGCAAAACTATCGAGGAACTGCTCGGCAAACGGCAGGCAGCGCGCCTGGAGACGGCAGCGGCAGCGGCGGCAGAACTGGAAGCGTCTCAGCGTGCGGCCCGCGAGGAAGAGGCGCGCGAGAGTCGTGCCAGCCGACGGGGCGGTGAGCGGCGCGAGCGGCGTGGCGGCGGCGAACGGGCTGAGCGTGGCGAGCGCCGTGAACGGCCTGAGCGTGGCGAACGTCGCCGATAGGAGTAGAACATGGCAAAACTGCGTATTAAGTGGGTAAAAAGTGCAATTGGCTACCCGAAGGATCAGAAAGAGACCATCCGCTCACTTGGCTTTCACAAGCTACAGCAGACGGTCGAACACGAGGATCAGCCGGTTATTCGCGGCATGATTCGCAAGGTTAGTCATCTGGTGCAGGTAGAGGAGACGATCAGTGAAACTCTCTGATTTAAGGCCCGCCCCTGGTTCGCATAAGCCGGAGCGGCGCGTAGGGCGTGGTCACGGCTCCGGGCGCGGCAAGACCGCCGGGCGTGGTACCAAAGGCCAGAAGGCGCGTACCGGCGGCAAGATTCATCGCGCGTTCAACGGCGGTCAGACCCGCCTGTCCAAGCGCTTACCGTTCTTGCGCGGCCTGGGCAACAGCAATATTCCGTTCCGCGATGAGTATGCCATTCTCAATGTTGAGGCATTCGATGTCTTTGAGCCGGGTTCGCAGGTGCACCCGGAGGACCTGGCGAAGCATAAGCTGCTAAGCCCCGCCGAGAGCAAGGGCTTGATTAAGGTGCTGGGTGATGGCGAAATAGATCGTGCCCTCACAATCTACGCGCACAAGTTCTCGGCCAGTGCGCGCGCCAAGATCGAAGCCGCCGGTGGCATCGCCAAGGTCATTCCCGTCAAAACCTACGAGAAGACCAAGCGCCGCAAGGAAGACAACAAAGAGAAAGCCGCGAAAAAGTCAACACAGCAGGATGCCGAGGTTTAATCTCCTCGGTATCTTGCACATATATGTTATACTTGCGCTGTAACTGTAATATATATATACAGCGCAAGCTCTCTATCAAGACTGCCGTTGTCTTCGTAAAGGAGGCTTCCATGTGGGAACGTCTGCGGACTATCTGGACGGTTCCTGATTTACGCAACAAAATACTGTTTACGCTAGGGATTTTGTTGATTTTTCGTATTCTCGCGCATATACCTGTGCCACTCACAGCGGCTGAGAATACAGCTTTACACAATCTGTTTAGTAATGGTAGCAATCAAAATCTCGGCCAGTTGCTGGGCCTGCTGGATGTGTTCTCCGGTGGCTCCTTGCAACAGTTCTCTATTGTCGCGCTCGGCGTTTATCCCTATATCACGGCAACTATTGTCATGCAACTCTTGCAGCCCATTATTCCTGCTTTGCAGAATATGGCGCAGGAGGGCGAGGCCGGACGTTTGCGTTTCAGCCAGATAACCCGCATCATCACTGTCCCACTGGCCTTCTTGCAAGCGTTGGGGCAGTGCGCCCTTTTCCAGAAGGCGGGTGTCCTCACGAACTTCAGCCTGGTCGATCCGCAGTACGCGCTGGAAACCTTCTCGATTCTACTGGCGCTTACGACCGGCACGATGATTCTGGTCTGGTTGGGCGAGCTGATCACCGAGAACGGTATCGGTAATGGCATCTCGCTGATTATCTTTGGCGGCATCGTCAGCCGTCTGCCTCAGCTTGTGCAGCAGGGCTATACGGCCAGTACGACGGGCGGCATCGGCGGCAGCGCTGTCGTGAGCATCGCGGTCTTTTTGATCATTGGTCTTCTGACTATTCTCGGTATCGTCTACATCTACCAGGGTCAGCGCCGTGTTCCGGTGCAGTACCCGACCAAGCGTATGGTGGGACGTGGCCTGATGGTTGGCTCGGCGCAAACCACCTACATTCCTATTCAGGTCAACAGCGCGGGTATGATTCCACTGATCTTCGCTCAGTCCATGCTCATCTTCCCGGCTGTGTTGTCAGAGTATCTGTCTACCAGTAGCGCGGTCTGGTTGAAGAACATCTCTATCTTTGTTGCCACCTATGTGGTGAACCCCAATCTGTGGTGGTATTGGCTTCTCTTCTTCGGGTTGACGGTTGCCTTTACCTACTTCTATGCCTATGTGATGTGGCAGCAACAGAATATCCCGGAGAGCTTACAGAAGCAGGGAGCTTTTATTCCGGGCTATCGCCCCGGCGAGCCGACCAGCCGTTACCTGACCAACATTTTGAACCGTGTCACGCTGGGCGGGGCGTTGGCCCTGGGTATCGTCGCCGTCCTGCCGTTTGTGGCCCGCGTCGGTGGCAACCAGTTACTAAGTAGCGCGGCCCTGCTCATTGTGGTAGGCGTTGTCCTCGATACGGTGCGCCAGCTTGAGGCCCAGATGGTCATGCGTAACTATTCGGGCTTCCTGTCATAAGGGCCAGTTTCAGACTTATTGGGATTGTTGAGCGCAACGGTGCGCTTCCATCGGGAGGGAAAAACGTGAATATTGTGCTGATCGGTGCGCAAGGATCAGGGAAGGGGACGCAGGCGGGGATGTTGGCGCAGGCATTTGGCATCCGCCATATCGCCAGCGGCGACCTGTTTCGCAAAGCTATTCAGGAGCAGAGCGAATTGGGCAGGCAGGCGAAAACCTATATTGATCGCGGTGACCTGGTTCCCGACGATATTACGGTACATATGATACTGACGCGCATCGCACAGCCCGACTGTGACGCGGGTGTCCTCTTTGATGGTTTCCCACGCACGATGGCGCAGGCGCGGGCACTGGACGAAGGTCTGGCGCGTATGAGTCGGTACATCGATGTCGCGGTTTATCTCTCCGTTCCGCAGGAGGTGTTGTTGCGGCGACTCACCGGTCGCTATGTCTGCCGTGCCCAGCAGCACGTGTATAACATTTATACCCGACCGCCTAAAGTAGCGGGTATCTGCGATATCGATGGCAGTGAACTGTATCAACGTTCCGATGATCGGCCAGAGGCTATTCAAAAACGCCTGGACATCTTCTTCCACGAAACGTTGCCGCTCACCGACTATTATGCAGGTCAGCATAAACTGGTCGAGGTCAACGGTGATCAGGACATTGACACGGTTCACCAGACGCTGGTTAGCCGCATAAGAGAACATCTGAGGCAGGGTTGATGGGTTTGGCAGAGCGGGGTAGCAGGGCGATCTTCAAGGTCGCCCCTACCCTACCCGTTATGGTAGAGGCGACCCTGCTGGTCGCCCTGCCGGAGCTTTAAAAAACGATGGCAATTCTCATTAAATCAAAGGAAGAGCGCGAGAAGATTCGTGCCGCCGGGAAAATCGTGGCGGCGATATTGGCCGAACTGAAGGCTGCCGTACATCCAGGCATGACTACGGGCGAGATCGACGCGCTGAGCGCACAATTGTTGCGCCAGTATGGTGCGAAATCAAGCTCGTTGGGCTATCACGGTTATCCGGCCTCGCTTTGTACGTCTGTAAATGAGGAAGTGGTGCATGGTATTCCGGGCGCACGTGTGCTGAACGAGGGCGATATCGTCGCTATCGATCTGGCACTTAGCTACCAGGGCTGGCATGCCGACTCGGCGATTACCGTGCCGGTGGGTACGGTCGCGCCGGAAGTGCAGCGGCTGTTGCAGGTGACGGAGGAGGCGCTCTATCGCGGCATCGCGGTGGCACGTGCAGGCAATCGGCTGCGCGATATCGGGCGTGTGGTGCAGCAGTATGTCGAGGCGGCGGGCTTCTCGGTCGTGCGTCATTACGGCGGGCATGGCGTGGGGCGCAGCATGCATGAAGACCCCCAGGTCCTGAACTATGTAGACCCCAACTACCCCAATCCCGTCCTCAAGCCGGGCATGGTGATCGCCATCGAGCCGATGGTGATTATGGGAGCCAAAGAGACAAAGGTGCTGGAGGATAACTGGACAGTTGTTGCAGCGGATGGTAGCTATGCCGCCCACTTTGAACATACGGTAGCCATCACGGAGGGTGAGGCAGACATCCTCACCCGTTAGTACTGGGAGAAAGGTCATAGCAGGAAAAAAGGCTCTCTATTCTTTAGGGGGATGTTGGTGGTCGGTGTAGGGGCGTCATGAATGAGGCTTCGTGCACAGATCAACGGGTGACCAGGGCGTCATGAATGAGGCCTCGTGCACAGATCAACGGGTGACCAGGGCGTCATGAATGACGCCCCTACACCGATTTTTCCAGGAAGGACAGAGAGCAGGAAAAAATTCCCTCTCGACTTTTTTCCACAGGTATGCTATAATTCGTAGTTGGCAGCAGCGATGTATATCGCTGCCCTTTTGTACTTTTGCTCTGTATTCCTCGCCGACGAGCAAAAGAAGAAGAGAACTCGAAGCGTGTGAGGCTGCCACACGTTATATATCCTTGCACTCATAAAAGCATCATTTGCTGTACTTGAGAATGCGTGGCCGACTGACCGGGGAATACGATGATCGCGGCGGGCAGGGCGACCGCGAGGGCTGCTCCCTACTCTGGACAGGTATGGGGCACCCTTGATGGGTGCCTGCAGCCGAGCAACGAGCAAGCTGGATGAAGGGACATTCAACGAACAATCCTATCAGGGAAAGGATGCTATGGCGAAAGATGATATAGAGGTCGAGGGCACCGTGCTGGAGGCCCTCCCCAATGCCATGTTTAGAGTCGAAATTGACGAAAAACACCAGGTTCTGGCAACCTTGTCAGGGCGTATTCGCATGAATTTTGTGCGTATCGTTCCCGGCGACAAAGTGCGGGTGGTTCTCTCACCCTACGACTTGACACGTGGGCGCATCATCTGGCGTGTGAGATCATGAAACGGTACATGCGGTACGCCTTGTTCCGCGCTATAGACGTGAAGTAGTGCAGCATCCACAATCCTCCATTTGCCTCCCTGCAGGGCAGGTAGATAGGGATAACGACCTTTTTCCTCTGTAGGCACGACCTGCTTGAAGGATGGCTTCAACCTTCATCGCTAAGCTTTAGTGCAATGTATCCAGACAGGCGGGCGGCTGTGCATTTCCGTAGGGACGCGATAAGGCGCGTCCGCCTGTGAACTGTAAGGAGGACTATCATGAAAGTACGTGCCTCAGTGAAACCGCGTTGCGAACACTGTCGGGTGATTCGCCGCAATCGTGTTGTGATGGTGATCTGTAGTAAAGACCCCAAGCACAAGCAGCGGCAGGGCTAACAGGCGGCTGTCGTTGTTCAAGATGGCTTGAACTCTCAGTTGGAGGGAAAGATGGCTAGAATTGCCGGCGTTGACATTCCACGTGAGAAGCGTGTGGAAATTTCGCTGTGCTATATCTACGGAATTGGGCTGACGACCAGCCGCAAAATCCTGGCGAAAACGCATATTAACCCGGATACGCGGGTACGGGATTTGACTGAAGAAGAGGTCAACCGTCTGCGTGAGGTGATTGATCGCGAATATAAAGTTGAGGGCGACCTGCGCCGCGAAGTCGATATGAATATCAAGCGGCTGATCGAAATTGGTTGCTATCGCGGCCTGCGCCATCGCCGCAATCTGCCGGTACGCGGACAGCGCACCCGCACGAATGCGCGCACGCGCCGTGGACCAAAGAAGACGGTCGCTGGCAAGAAGAAAGCTGTAGCAAAGAAGTAAAGAGGGATGCCTGAGCATGGCGGATAAGAAAAAGACTACAACCACAGGAAAGGTCAGGCGGCGTGAGCGGAAGTCTGTGCCGAAAGGGCAGGCGCACATTCAGGCCACCTTTAATAATACGATAGTCACCCTCACCGACCCCAATGGCAATGTGCTTGCCTGGGGCAGTGCAGGCAGCCAGGGCTTCAAGGGGTCGCGCAAGAGTACCCCATATGCTGCCCAGGTCACGGCTGAAGCTGCGGCGCGCAAGGCGATGGAGCATGGGCTGCGCCAGGTCGAAGTGTTTGTGAAGGGGCCGGGTTCTGGCCGCGAGGCAGCGATTCGCTCCTTGCAGGCGGCGGGCCTCTCAGTGATTTCGATCATCGACGTCACGCCCATTCCGCATAACGGTTGCCGTCCCCCTAAGCGGCGGCGCGTGTAAGCCTGCACGCTGCATAAATGAAGATTTGACAATGATCCACGTGTTTCGACACGTGAGGAGGATACAATTAGATGGCGCGTTATACCGGTCCCGTCTGCAAGTTGTGCAGGCGTGAAGGGGTAAAGCTTTTTCTCAAGGGCGACAAGTGCATGATGAAATGCACGCTTGAGCGTCGCAGCAGCAAGCCGGGTCAGCATGGCGGCGCGCGTGCCCGCAAAGAATCCGGCTATGCCAAACAATTGCGCGAGAAGCAGCGCGTGCGCCGGAGCTATGGCATTCTGGAGCGTCAGTTCCGTCGCCATTTTGCAACCGCCGCTCGCCGTCCTGGCAAAACGAGTGAGAACCTGTTGCAGATTCTGGAGATGCGCCTGGACAACCTGGTGTATCGACTCGGCTTCGCCGATTCGCGCGCGCAGGCGCGGCAACTCGTTAGCCATGGGCATTTCAATGTGAATGGGCGCAAGACCGATATTCCATCGTTCATCGCCAGGCCCAATGATGTCATCACTGTGCGCGAGCGCAGTAAGGGGTTGGAGTACTTTAAGAACCGTGCTTTGCTGCTGGCGCAAAAGGGTGTTCCGCCCTGGTTGCAACTCAACATCGACGAGATGAGCGGGCGCGTGGTAACCATCCCCTCGCGGACTGACCTCGAATTACCCTTTGATGAGCAGTTGGTGGTTGAGCTGTATCAGCGTTAAGCCACCTCCGGGTGGGCAGTGCTTGGACTACCCATGTTTCTGGTTTCTACAGTGCGTTAAGATCAATCAAAACGGTCGCAGCCGTTGCTTACTTACGCGGACTTTCATGAGTGACATGGCACCTGAAACAGACAGTGGTAGCAAGAGAAAGGCAGGTTTGACCTTTGCTGCAAGATATTACTCTGCCTCGCATCAAGAATACGAAGACGCAGGACAATTATGCAAGTTATGATATCGAGCCGCTAGAGGCCGGGTATGGAGTGACTGTGGGCAACGCACTGCGGCGCGTGTTACTGTCATCGTTGCCGGGTGCTGCTGTGACCTCTATTCGCATCGAAGGGGTACAACACGAGTTCCAGGATATTCCGAACGTGTTGGAGGACGTGACCGACATTGTTCTCAATGTTAAGAAGTTACGTCTGCGCTCGTTCTCCGACCATCCCGTCTCTATGCGCCTGGAGGTCACAGGTGAAGAGGGTGGACGCGAAGTGACGGCGGAGGACATCATTGCCCCCAGCACGGTCGAGATCGTCAACCCTAAGCTGCATATCGCCACGCTCGATAATGAAAATGCTCGCTTAGAAATGGAGTTGGTCGTTGAGCGCGGGCGCGGCTATGTACCCGCCGACTCAAAAGAGGATCAGCCCATCGGCGTGATCCCTGTCGATGCGATCTACACTCCCGTGCAAAGGGTCAACTACACGGTTGAGCATACCCGTGTAGGTCAGATGACCAACTATGACAAGATTATTCTCGATATAACGACAGATGGCACCATGACGCCCGATGAGGCGCTGCGCGAGAGCGCCGACATCCTGGTTCGCCACTTCACGCTTCTCGCCAACTATCGCGCCGCCATCGCTGAGCCGGAAAAGGCCCCGATGAGCAGTGTGCCTATCCCACAGAAGATTTACGATACGCCGATTGAGGAACTCGATCTCTCCGTTCGGGCCTATAACTGCCTCAAGCGCAGCAATATCACGAAGGTCGGCCAGGTGCTGACTATGAATGAAGAAGACCTGCTCGGCGTGCGTAACTTCGGTGAGAAGAGCCTGCAAGAACTGCGAGAGCGCCTGATGGCCCGCAACTTCCTACCCACCAATTTGCGTGATGGGCATGTCGCTGTCGAAGCCGATATGGACGGCGATCTCAAAATGGAGGACTAACGTGAGGCACCGAATAGCCGGAAACCGCTTGAGTATGCCTGAGCCGCGACGCCGTTCCGCGCGTCGCAATTTGATGATTGGCCTCATTCGGTATGACCGTATCAATACAACGGAGGCACGCGCGCGTGCTATCCGTGCCGAAGCCGAAAAGTTGATTGATGCCGCAGTAAAGGGCCGCCAGGCCGCACGCGAGTATCTGCTCTCAGTGGTCTCTGATGAGGAGAAGGCCGAGCAGATACTGACCTTCGCGCGCCGGGGTCGCTTCTCGCTGAAAGATCGCGTGCTTTCCAATGAGGAGCGCGCGAAGCAGATGAAGGCTCCGCTGACAGAGAAGGGACGCAAGTTCCTGGAGGATAAGCTCAAGGCGCGCCGCGAGGAGCTGCTCAAGATTATTAGCAACGAGGACGAGGCCGAGAAGGCTCTGCAAGCGGCGTATCAGGCGATGGTCATTGAGTTGCGCGCACGCCGCCATATTCTGCGTACCCTGCCCGATGAGCTGGTCGTGAAGAAGATGTTTGAGGAACTGGCTCCCCGTTACATCGGGCGGCCAGGTGGCTATACGCGCATCACCAAGCTGGGCAAGCGCAAGGGCGATGCCGCCGATATGGCGCAGATCGCTCTTATGTAGAACGTGTCATGAAACTCGTGTGTGGCGTTGAATATGACGGTACCGATTATCATGGCTTTCAGCGCCAGCGTGAGGAGCGCGGGCCAACGGTACAGGGAATGCTGGAGGCGGCTATTGAACGTATCTCCGGCGTGTTCTCGGTCGTCTATGGCGCGGGTCGCACCGACGCGGGCGTCCATGCCAGCGGCCAGGTGATTCACTTCCACACCGTTTCGTCGTTGACGCCTGCCGTGTGGCTGCGGGCTTTGAACGGCGTGCTGCCACGCACTTCCATTGCCGTGCGCTGGGTGCGCGAGGCACCGGAGGACTTTCACGCACGCTACAGCGCCTTGAGTCGCTCGTATCGCTATACGATCTGGAATGACGCTGTACCGTCGCCGTTGCACGCGCGTTACAGTTATCATTGTCCGCAGGCTCTGGATGTAAACCTGATGCACGAGGCATGCCAGCTTCTGCTGGGACGAAAAAATTTTGCCGCCTTTGGGCGCAGTCCTGAGGAAACCAATCCCAGGAAACCAGGCCCGCATCATTGCGTCCGTACCATGCTGGCGGCAGCGTGTGTACGGGATGCGCGCCGCGAAGTGCCGCAGCTTATCTATTGTGACTTTACGGCGGACGCATTCCTGACCGGAATGGTGCGCAGAATGGTTGGTACGCTGCTGCTGGTCGGGCAACATCGCCTGAGCCTGGAGCAGTTCGCCGCCATTGTGGAGCAAGCGGAGAAGACGCACCCTGGTTCAGCGGCCCCACCTCATGGGCTGTGCCTGGTACGGGTTGATTATCCTGAGAAATTTGGAGTGAATGAACGATGATGAAGACATACAGCGCGAAGGCCGCTGACCTGCAACCCCGGTGGTATATCATCGACGCGGAAGGGCAGGTGTTAGGACGGCTGGCCTCACAGATCGCGCAAATCCTGCGTGGAAAACATAAACCAACCTTTACGCCGCATCTGCCTTGCGGTGACTATGTAATCGTGATTAACGCCAGAAAGATCGCCGTCACGGGCAAGCGCCTGGATCAGAAGATGTACTATCGCCACAGCGGCTATCCTGGTGGCCTGAAGACCACCTCGCTGCGCCAGGTGCTGGAGGGCCGCTTCCCGGAGCGCGCGCTGATCCACGCTGTACGCGGCATGGTCATGCATAACCGCCTGGGTGCCAGGCTGATGAAGCGTCTCAAGGTCTATCCCGGCCCTGAGCATCCACACGCGGCCCAGAAGCCCATTCCCTGGACCGGCCCTGAGTCTCTGTTACAACAGTCTACATCCGTCACAGAGTAAATGAGGAGGAGAACTGACCGTGGCTGATACCCCGAAAGTCGCTGAGATGCCGAAGGGTGAATATTATTATGGCATGGGACGGCGCAAGACCGCCGTTGCCCGTGTGCGCCTCTTCCCCAACGGTGACGGCAGCATCATTATTAATGGAAAATCTGCCCAGAACTACTTTGGCAATCTGGGCGCACAAATGGCGGCCATCCTGGCCCCCCTGCGTGCACTCGACCTGGAGAACACCTACACGATGAGCGTGCGCGTCGTCGGCGGCGGCATCACCGGTCAGGCCGGTGCTATTCGCCACGCCCTGGCCCGCGCGCTGGTACGCATGAACCCCGATTTCAAAGCTGCCTTGCGCAAAGCCGGCTACCTGACACGCGATCCACGTATGAAGGAGCGCAAAAAGCCAGGCCTCAAACGTGCCCGCAAGGCCCCACAGTACACAAAGCGTTAAGGCGGCGTGTTGCAACAAAAAATTCGGCGATGGTAAACACTATTGCCGAATTTTTTGTGTCTCCATCTATGCAAAACTTCTAGTTCTTTCTCCACCGATGCACTATTACTTTCGACACATCAGGCAATTATGCCTTTTCCAACAAAAGACTACTGTTGTGAGGTGATATGATAAACCGTAGTGCCTACTTACATCCCGCTCGGTTCGCTCACCAAGCGGGATGTAATTTGTAAAGCATATCCCTACACAGCGACGCTTGCGTAGACGGGCGTACACCACTCTTTGTATTCGGGGCGGCGACCGCGCACGACATCGAAGTAGATCTGCTGCAACTTCTGGCTAACTGGCCCGATTTTGCCACTGCCTATCGAGCGATGATCAACCTCGATAACTGGCGCGATCTGCGCGCCTGTGCCGCAGAGGATGATCTCGTCGGCAGTATAGAGTTCCGTGCGGTCAATCTGCCGCTCGCGTGTGGCTATACCCAGCTCGCGCTGCGCCAGCTTCATGACGGTATCGCGTGTGATGCCGAGCAGGATATTCTCGCTCGGTGAGGGCGTCACCAGTTCGCCGTTGATCAGCAAGAAGATGTTCTCCGCACTGCCCTCGGAGACGTGGCCCTCGTTGGTCAGCATGATGGCCTCGTCGAAGCCGTTCTGCATGGCCTCGCTTTTGGCAAAGGCGGAGTTCACGTAGGCACCGCAGATTTTGGCGCGCGCAGGCATGGCGTTGTCGTCGATGCGCCGCCATGAGGAGACGCCGCAGCGCAGGCCGGAGATGTCCACATAGTTACCCTGCGGCTCCGAGGTCAGCAGGTAGCTGTCGGCGACGCCGTGCAGGCGCACACCCAGAATCGGCTCGGCCTTGTAGGCTACGGGCCGCAGATATACATCCTGGCGCTGCCCATTGCGGCGGATCAGTTCGCAACTGGTTTCTATCATCTGCTCAACGCTGTAGGGCAACGTTATCTGCAAGATACGGCAGGAGTTATGCAGGCGCTCGAAATGTTCGCGCGCGCGAAACAGATAGACCTGTTGCTCTTCTTCGTTCCAATAGCCGCGAATACCCTCGAAGCAACCGGTGCCATAGGCGAAGGCATGCGTGCGCACGGAGATCACGCCTTTTTCCGCTGGCACAAATTCGCCATCCATAAACAATTCTTTTGCGTTTACATTCATGTGTTGCTATTCGGCGATAAGTGGCACCCAGACCGACCTATCGCGCCCTCCTTCTATAAGATAGTCTTTGTTTGTATTCTACCATTACCGTGGTACCGGCGAACCAACCATTGGGGAGACGAAGATGGGGCCAAGTATAAACTCAGCTATTATAATGGCGCAACATCTCCTCAATGCTGTCGCCGCCATATTTTTCCAGCAGCGCCTCGGTCAACACTATCGCCATCATGGCTTCGCCGACAACACCGGCAGCGGGCACAACACAGACATCGCTGCGCTCATAGCGGCTCTGTTCGATGTTCTCGCCGGTCGCCAGGTCTACGGAGGGCAAGGGATGTGCCAGCGTGGGGATGGGCTTGACGCCGACGCGCACCACCAGCGGCTCGCCATTGGTAATGCCGCCCTCAATGCCGCCGGCATTATTGCTCAAATGGAACCATGAGCCGTCCTCACCATGTCGCAAGACATCGTGAACGTGTGAGCCGGTATTGTGCGCGGCAGCAAAGCCTGCTCCAATCTCCATTGCCTTCACTGAAGGAATGCTCATCATCGCCATACCCAGGCGCGCGCCCAGACGGCGATCCCACTGGCTGAAACTGCCCAGCCCAATCGGCACGCCGAAAGCCACGACCTCAAAGACGCCGCCGCAGGTATCGCCGTGCTGCTTGGCCTCAAGTATGCGCGCAATCATCTTTTCGGTGAGGTCGGCATCGGCGCAGCGCATCGGCGAAGCCTCTACCTTCTCCCACATATCGTCGGGATAGGACTCGCGCGTCATCGGGCGCGGCGTCTCGTAGCCGACCTCAACCACTGATAGCACGTGGCTGTGGACGGTGATGCCAAAGCGGGCCAGAAACTGGCGACACAGGCCACCAACTGCGACGCGCGAGGCCGTTTCACGCGAACTGGAACGTTCAATCACGTTACGCACATCGCTGTGTCCATATTTCATCGCTCCCGTAAAATCGGCATGACCGGGGCGCACGCGCGTGACCGGTTCGATCTCGGCCTCAACCGGTGCGGCGCTCATACGTTCCTGCCAGTTGACCCAATCGCGATTCTCGATCTGCATGGTAATGGGTGAGCCGAGCGTCTTGCCAAAACGCACGCCTGAGAGGAAGCGTACCTCGTCCTTCTCAATCTTCATGCGCCCACCACGCCCATAGCCTCCTTGCCGTCGCCGCAAATCGGCATCAATGATCTCTTTTTCAATAGATAGACCGGCGGGCAGGCCCTCAACGATCATGGTCAGACAGGGGCCATGCGACTCTCCGGCGGTTAGAAAACGGAACATAGCTCTCTCCTTCTCGCATCTGGCATAATATGTAATAATGACTACATGTAGTGATACCGGCGTGGGTATCAGGCCCGCATAGGTATCAATGATTGCCAGGTTAAACTTGCCAGGACTCACCATCCGCGATGATGGCGAGAACTATCAGTAGATACCTCGTAGTATACCGCATTCTAGAATATGGTGAGGACGGAAAGGCTTGCAAGGGGAGAGCAGGCCACTCCTTGCGGTCAGCCTGCTCTCCCTTCCCCTTGCTTGTACCATGTATTAACTCCGCGCTTTATAAAATGGTGGGTTTAATCGCCCCACGTTTTACGAAAAGACAAATTTACAGGTACTTTATGCATATTTATTACATCAAGCCATTGACACAAAACATGGGGTTATTTTACAATACGTTAGACCATTATTGTGTGTGCTTACTCATATCTTTTCTCAAGACAGTGAAAAAAGTTTATCCTGGAGGGTGAAATGTCGCCTGAACAAGCGCCGAGCAAAATCGGCAAATCGGTCGGTGAACGTTTGCGGGCGGCGCGTATTGCCCGTAATTACACACAGGGGCAACTCGCAGCACCAGATTTTTCGGTAAGTTATATATCCGCTATCGAACGCGGTCAGATTCATCCATCCTTGCGCGCTTTGGAGATTCTCGCAACACGCCTCGGCATCCCCTCAACCCAATTGCTCCCCAATCGCGCTCAATCCGATGTTTCCAGTGCAGGTGGCGGCGTGGAACGCGAAGAGGACGAAGAAGAGCTACTTTTTCTCAATGCAGAGATGGCCCTGTGGGAAGGAAGAGCGACACAGGTTATCTCTACACTGGAAAGACTGATTCCCAAGCGCCTGACCCGTCCACAATTACTTCAGCAACGTTATCTATTGGGTCGTGCGTACCTGGAGGCCGGTCGGACCCAGGAGTCTCTGCAAGTATTGACGGAAGCCATCGAACTGGCAAAAGAATTGCATAACGATACGCTTCATCTGCGCAGCCTCTATTTGCTTGGTACCGTGTATGCGACCATGCATAACTATGCGCAGGCGCTTCTATCGCACCAGCGCTGTCTCCATTTGCTGCAAGAGATGCCCGCGCCGGATGTCTATTTTCAAGTGCAGATATATACAGCGCTCGGTCAGCATTATCTGGCTCAAGATAACGCGCAAAACGCGCAGGAGATGTTTCAGGAGGCGCTCGCGCTGCTTACCACGCTCACGACCATGCAGGCGGCACGCGACTACTATTGGCAACGCTGCCAGCACTATCGTGAGGCTGGCCAGTATGAAGCGGCCCTCTCAGCCGCTTACAAGAGCCTGTATCTGCAAGGCATGGTCGAGAGCCAGCGACACAGAAGTGAGCTACATTACTATCTGTGCCAGGCCCTGTTCAAAGCTGATCCTGGTGAGGCCGATGCCTATCTCACACGGATGTTGCATGAACCAGGGCTTCAACGTGATCCGCTCTCGCTGGCCTGCGTAGCGCTCTACAAAGCAAAATTGCATATAGACCGCCAGGAGCTGAGCAAGGCCGAACAGTATCTCACGCAAGCGCAACATCTGATTGAAGAGCAAGGCGACTCCCTCATCGCGGCTGAAGTCCTGCTTACCTCTGGTCAGTTTGACTACATGTTACAACGCTATTCCGAAGGCGACCGGCATTTTGTGGGCGGCCTGGAGATGCTGCAACGCATGGGCCATTTCCAGGAACTGGCCGGTCGTGCCGTCAGCTACGCGCGCCTGCTGGAGGAGCGTGGCTTGGAGCATGAGGCCCTCATTTACTATAAACTGGCCTTCCAGAGCAGTCAGAAGGTCGGGGAATGAATTATCCATTAAGGGGCAAGATGAGCGCGACGGCCCTGCCGCGCTCCCCCTTGTGGGTGTCAGGTAGGCTATGGTACACTCGATGAGAAGTATTCCTGACAGCACTGCAAAGAGGATTTAACGATAGATGGCTCTTACGATTGGAATTATCGGCCTTCCGCAGAGCGGCAAGACCACGTTATTCAATGCCCTGACGAAAGCTGGTGCGCCCATCAGCGGCTATGCCACCAGCACAGTGCAGGCAAATAAGGCCGTAGTGCAGGTGCCCGATGCGCGCCTGCAGCCGCTGGCCGACATCTTTCACCCAAAGAAAGTGACGCCCACAACGGTTGAATTTGTGGATGTCGCCGGTATCGGGCAGGGCACCCATACCGCCGATGAGAAGCGCGAGGGCTTGAGCGCGGAGTTTCTGGGGCATATTCGCAACGCTGACGCGCTGGCTATCGTGTTGCGCACCTTCACCGATAGCAATGTGCCGCATATCTATGGAAGCGTTGACCCTGTGCGCGACCTGGATAGCCTCAACGCGGAGCTGGTTTTGACCGACCTGGCGACGGTGGAGCGGCGTATCGAGCGTACCACGAAAGCTGCCAAATCGGGCGAGAAAAAGTATCAACAAGAACTGGACGTGTTGCACAAACTCCAGGATGCGCTAAATGAATTAAAGCTGGTCAGCCAGATACCATTGGAGGCACAGGAGCAGGCCGTTCTCAAAGAGTTATTCCTGCTGACGATGAAGCCGCGTATGTATGTATTGAATGTCAGCGAAGATATGCTTGCTCAAGCTAATACTCTGTTGGAGCAGGTGGCGCGTGGCGAATCGCTCGACGAGAGCGCGTTGTCGCCGGAGGCAAAAGGTATCGTTGCCATTGCACGGCGCGGCAAGGCCGAGGGCGCAGAGGTGGTGGCCGTCTCCGCACGCCTGGAAGCCGAACTCTCCGAGTTATCTGAGGAGGATGCCAGAGAGTATCTGGAGTCGCTGGGCCTGCCGAAGCTGGGCACAGATCGCGTAATTCAGGTTGGCTATCGCCTGCTCAATCTGATTACCTTCCTGACGGCGGGCGAAGATGAGGTGCGGGCCTGGACGGTCACCAGGGGCGCGAAGGCACCGGAGGCCGCCGGTAAAATCCACTCAGACATCGAGCGTGGCTTTATTCGCGCCGAGGTAACGCGCTTCGAGGACTTCATGGCCTGTGGCTCCTTCGCCGCCGCCGCTCGCAAGGGCCTACAGCGCCTGGAAGGCAAAGATTACGTCGTGCAAGATGGCGATATTATTCACTTTCGCTTCAATGTCAATCCTTCGCGGGGCACCTCATCCATTTAGCTTCTACTTCTGGTAAGGACGTTTGAGCAAAAAATGCCAGACATATGCATGGCTATGCTGGCATTTGACTGGCATTTTTTGCTCTTAACTATTTTTCTCTTTGTTTTTATTGATGCGCAGGATTTTGAGCATGTACTGCTCTGAATTGAGATAATAAGGGTTGCGTCGAATGTATTTGCCGACGACGGAGATAGGGTGCAGCTTGAGCAGTTCTACGATCAGGCTGGGCGGTAATTTGCTGTGATCATAGTGCATAAGCGCGATAATAGGCGCTTCCTGGAAGGTGAAGACGGCATCAGAGGCAGCTTCGTACTTCAGAATCTGCTCGCTGGTTGCAAGGTCTTTCAAAAGCCAGGTCATATCGATTGAAATACGCACGGCGCGCCAGCCCTCGCGTAAGGCCTGCGCGATGAAAGTCTGGTGAGAAGAAAGCAGAGCGTAGGGGTCGAAGCGTTTGCCTTCGGCGGCCAGAAAAATTTCTCTTTCTTCGCGCAAGATAAGTTGACCTGTCGCAATGACATGATCGACATCGACCTGTAACTTCCGCAGTTCCTCGCGTAGTTCTTTCACCTGGGCCGGGGCTGCCGCGAAAAGACATTTCTCGGAACGCGAGAGGCCCACGCGCAACAGGTGTGCCGTCACACTCGGAATCTCTGTCACCTTACTATAAAGCTGGCAGATATGTGAGCCGTAGGGAATACGTTCCGACTTACCTTCAACACTAAGATCCATATCTACCTCCGTTAGTGCTGGTCTCCGCTGCTTGATGCCTTTGTATGATGCGTACAGCGCGGTTGTTCATGGCGACAACCAGCCAGCCTAACACACCGAAAATGACTACTCCTGCCAGAAAAGCCAGCAGGAAGAAGAGAATCGTAATATGGTGATGCGCGTGCGCGGCAACGAGCAGGTAAAAAGGAAAGGAGCAGAGCGAGAGAACAACCGCGAAGAACAGCGCCCAGGATGCAATCACCAGCAAGCCCTGGCGGGGGGTGAGCAGTTCGCGCCCACTGTAAGGAAACAGGATGCGCCGTAGTAGTGAGTAGCGCGGTTGATTCTGCATGGTGCCTACTTCAGTCCTTCCTTGTGCTGGCGTTGTAGCCAGCGCAGCAATGTTTCTTCTGCTTGATAGAGAATATTGACCTCATTCTGATATGTCAGTCGTCGGCAAGCCTCCGGCAACGGGAACCAGGACACGATGTCATATTCGTGATCGTGCAGGGCCGTATCTCCACCGATTGCCTCCAACAGAAAGTGTCGTACTTGCTTATAGTAGCGTATCTGATCACGTATAAACGAATATGAGATACTACCAATATAGGCGATGAGCCGAACCTGTAATCCCGTTTCCTCCTGCACCTCACGCATGGCGACCTGTTCGATAGTTTCGCCGGGGCGCGGCGTACCCTTTGGCAAAGACCAGATACCCGCGTGTCTACGTCCTACCAGTGCCACTTCCATCTGTATACTGGAAGCATAAGGATAGGTCGGGTAGGTGGCAATATGCAGCGTATGCCGGCCGGTTACTACGTCTTGTTCCTGTTTAGCTACTGTAGATGCAAGCTTCCTGTCTGGAAGGGGTACTGGAGCAAGACGGAAAACAACCCCACCCGCAGAATACGCCCGCATTGTTTGATACCGCTCCATTATCGCGACGAACCCGCTTTCTACACCTGGAAATGTGGCACACACCTGTCTCTCTTGCATGAGCGTGGTCATAGCGCGAGAGAAAGTGATTGGTGCTCTACACTTGTAGAAAGATGAGCTATGCCCGTGCTATGGACAAGAGGCTCTTTCTCCTACGCATTAGATATACTATACAACATTTGGTCGCGGTAGGCACAGGCTCAATCAGTTTCTCCTACGACACGGTTGCGTTCGCAGGGTTACGAGCGAGTATAGCGAAAGGGTTTGCACGTGTCAAGATAATACGCGCCGTATCGCACTGAGATGGCGCGCTGGCGTCTCCGGCAAGAGCGCGCTGTTGGGGGCCAGTAAGAGATGTTGCCCGCCGGTCAATTCCAGTATCTTGTGAATCTCCTCGTAGATGCGCTCCGAGGGGCCATCTTTCAGCGTCTGCGCGCTCAAGCCGCCCATCACCGCCTTGCCGATGCGCCGCTCGCCTTCGTGCAGGTCAGGATTGCCGATGCGTGTGCTATCCCAACTTACAGCATGCACCGGATAGTGGGCGAAGAGGTCAAAGTGAAGGCGCTCCCCGCTATGATACAGGATATTGCATTTACTGCGGCTCTTGATGGCATCCAGAAATTCCAGGTCATACTGCTCACCAAATTCACGGTACTGATCACGTGTCAGCATGGTCTGGCTGGCCCAGCCACAGGTTGAGTAGAAGATGCCGCTCGCGCCTTCTTCCAGGCAGGCGATGGCAAAGGTGGTGAATGTCTCGGTAATCACGCGCAACGCGCTGTGCAGTGCCTTGCGATCCTCGCGCATCGTTTGTAGCACCCGCTCGCTATTATTGCCCACCAGGTATTTGGCGACGCCAAGCGGGCAGAAGATGGTCTGCACGAAATAAGCCTCGAAACCAACGCCATGATTGATGAGTTGTAGGGCGCGCAACTGTTCGTTCAACGCCGGGCGCTCCGGCTCCAGCGGGCGCAGACGTTTCCAATCGGAACTGCTTTTAATCGGCGTGTCTTCGATGATCAGCGCTTTATTTTTTTCATCCGCCGGGCGCACCTTGACTTTCCACCCCTCTACATGATAACTGGCGCGCGGCGTGACCTTCACAAAATCCCAGTCATAGCGTGTATAATCCTCGATCAGTGCCTCGGCCTGCGCCTGTACATTCCCTTCGCGCGCATAATCGTGTCCCCACACAGTTGACGGTACACGGTCAACACTGTCGCCACGCAACGCGGCCTCCACACGCTCTTTTTTATTCATTTGCAATTCCTTCCACTATGTATTCGGTTGTCCATCGAGAGCTTTGAAACGATAGCCAAGCCCGCGCTCGGTGAGAATGTATTGAGGGTGAGCGGGGTCTTTTTCCAGCTTTTGGCGTAGATAGGTGATATAGAGCCGTAGATAATGGGATTCGTCGCGGTACTCGCGCCCCCACACTTTGGACAACAGCGTTTCATGAGTGAGCAGCCGTCCCGCGTTATTAACCAGATGGTAGAGTAGGCGATACTCGGTAGGACGCAGGATCACCTTCTCGCCACGCACAATAACCTCACGACGCGAAAAGTCGATCTTGAGGTCAGGGTCAACGACAATCTCTGTTTTGCGCGCCGGGGGCGGCATGAGAGAGCGACGCAGCAGTGCGCGAATACGCGAGAGCAGTTCGCGTGGGCTGGCCGTCTTGGCGACGTAATCATCGGCCCCCAGGTCCAGCCCGTGAATGCGATCCTGTTCGCTCTGGCGCACTGTGAGCATGATCACCGGCACGGTCGAAACCTCGCGGATAGCGCGCAGCGTCTCAAAGCCATCCATCTCCGGCATCATCACATCCAGAACAACGAGATCCGGAAGATGTTCGCGTAATTGTTCCAGCGCCTCCAGGCCATTACTGGCTTCGATCACACGATAATGTTCCAGTTCCAGGTTCATACGCAGCAGGTCGCGGATGCGTGGCTCATCATCCACGAGTAAGATGGTCATATCTCGTTCATCAAATGCTTCTTGCTCCATCAAAACACCACCATCGGCAACTGTGCTTTCTTCTCACGGGGTAGACTAAACGAGAACGTTGATCCCTGGTGCAAGGTGCTGTCCACCCAGATGTGACCGCCGTGTGCCTCGATAATCGCGCGACAGATGTACAGTCCCAGCCCGGCACCAGGGGTTGATTGAGCCATCGGGTCTCCTACCCGATGAAAACGATTAAAAATTTGTTCCTGCTCACGCAAAGCAATACCCATTCCTCTATCTTTAACGCTTACAATCACCTCATCACCGGTGACGCGGCAGCTAATTGTTATTTCACGCCGACGCGGCGAGTATTTGATCGCATTATCCAGCAGGTTCTGCAGGACCTCTTCGATACGTTCGCGGTCCGCCATAACCGTCGGTAGATTGGGTGGAATCATCGTCGAGATGGACACGTCCGGGCTTCTGGCTTGCAGGCGGCGCACCACGCTCTGAATGAGATTGGGCAACTCCAGGGGCGCAATCTCCATGTGCAGCCCACCGGCCTGGATGCGCGAGGCATACAGCAGGTTGCCGACCAGCTTGTTCAAGCGGTCGGCCTCCTCATCGATAGCGGCCAGTCGCGTGCGCAGCGCCTCGCTGTCCAGGTGGACGTCCGCACGGGCCAGCGTTGAGGCGTAGCCCTTGATAATGGCTATTGGCGTCTGCAATTCGTGCGAGATCACCGAGATAAAGGTCGAACGCTGCTCCTCCTGTTCGCGCTCACGTGTGATGTCTCGCACATTCAGAATCCCGTTCATTGGTTCGCCCCAGGCCGAGCGCACACACGAAGCTGTGACCGCGACATCGAAACGCTGTCCGTCGCGCGCCGAAATGACCATCTCGCGGTTGACCACGCTCTTACCGGCAAAGGCTTGCAGAATAGGTGAGTCCTCCAGGCCCAGGTCGCGGCCCTGCCGATCCTTTGGACGCAAGACCTCAAAGTAGAAGCGACCCAGCACCTCGTCCTCGCGCCAACCCGTCAATCGTTCCATCGCCGGATTAAAGTCGATGATGCGCAGGGCGTTATCGACAGTGAGGATACCTTCCGTGCTGGAGTGGAAGATTGCTGCCAGCCGCCCCTGCTCCTTGACTAACGCTTGCGCTTTCAACGCGCAACGTATCCCGGCGGCTACCTGCGCTATCCACAAGAAGAGCGTCGTGGGTGTGTCCTCAAAGCAGGAGCGTGTCTGTGCCGGACGCAGCAGATGCAGCATACCCAGTGCCCCCTGTTGATCGTACAGGCTAAGTGAGCAGCGCTCAAAGGGTCTTGCTGCCGGTTCCTCGCTCACATCGTCCGCGCTCTCCCCGTTTTCCAGACCTAGTGCCGTCAGCAGCGCTGCCGACACGGGTTCAAGCGCCAGCGGCTGTTGAAAACTGGGCTGGCGTCCGCGCTGTATCTGTTCTAAAAATGTCGGTAACAACACACTATCGATGCGATAGGGCACATATTCCGGGCTACTTTGCGGGTCAAACGCCTCGTTTGAGACCACAAAGACCCCGTATTCACCTCCAAGTAGTCGAATAGCGCTCCCGACAAGAATTGTCATCTGGTGAAAGATAGCCTCAGATTGCCTGCTCTGAGTTAATGACATAGACGGCCTGCTCCCCAAAAACCAGAAGCCACCAGGGTAAAAAGCCAGAGAAAACCTAAACACTTGCTAATATGCAGCGACGGTGCTATTGTAGCACATACAAGCCAGAGGTGAGTAGAGTTTATGCGTATAGACATTTTCACACTTTTCCCAGGTATGTTTCAGGGGCCATTTACGGAGAGTATCCTGAAACGCGCTCAGGAGCGTGGCCTGCTGGAGCTTGCCTTGCACAATATCCGCGATGCCACTACCGACAAACATCACGTGGTCGATGACTACCCCTACGGTGGTGGCGTCGGTATGGTTATGAAGCCGGAGCCGATCTTCGCCGCTGTCGAAGCGGTTTATCAGGGCGGGCCGATCATTCTGATGACACCGCAAGGACGGCTTTTCAATCAACAGATAGCGCGCGAGTTGGCGCAGGAGCCGCGCCTGACGCTGCTGTGTGGACACTACGAGGGGGTTGATGAGCGCGTCTGTCAGCATCTCGTCACCGACGAACTCTCTATCGGCGACTATGTGTTGACCGGTGGCGAACTGGCGGCAATGGTGGTTGTGGACGCCGTAGCGCGCCTCATTCCAGGCGTACTCAGCGAGGGTTCGCCGGACGAGGAGTCACATAGCACACCCTTGCTGGAGTATCCGCACTACACACGCCCGGCAGAGTTTCGCGGCTGGCGCGTCCCTGATATCTTACTCTCTGGCCATCACGAACAGATCGCGCGCTGGCGGCGCAAACAGGCGCTCAAACGCACACGCCAGCGCCGCCCCGACCTGTTCGCGCAGCTAGACCTGAGCAGCAAGCAGGATCAGAAGCTCCTCAAAGAACTGGACGAAGAGGGATGGGAATAAGCCTCATCCTTCTTGCTGACGAGATTGCAATGCCTGCATCAACGCTTGTTGTGCCTCTTCGTCAGTGTTTGCTTCAATCAAGCGGTCGTAAGCAGCCTTCAACACAGCCATGTCTGCGACCTGTGTGCAGACCAGATCAGCTAGCTCGACCTGTTTGGGAAAACGCTTACGCACATAGTACATCAGGGCCTCATCAAAGCCCTTGTTGTGGCCCTCATCAAAGCCCTTGTTGTGGCCCTCATCAAAGCCCTTGTTGTGGCCCTCATCAAAACCTTTGTTGAAACCTTTGTTGAAACCTCGGCTCACCATTTCCTGGTAGGCCCAGGATTGTTCGAGGATGCTTTCCATCTGGCTAAACCTCCATTGCAACCACTTCATTTCTTGCAGGTTCTTCAGGACAAGCGCCGCAAATGAGTATCCAAGAGGCAAAAGGTCCTGCTTGCCCGTTGCGAGTAACTGTGCAATCATGTCCTCAACGACATCGTAGCTCGCACCTCCCTTTGTTAAGGGCAACAATGGCAGCAGGCCCTCTCTGCCAGGCTGTTTCAGATCTGTGCCTTCTAGCTCCCATAACTTCACGTTCTGATAGGCGAAGGCATGAATGGTATGTCTATGGACCTTAATGGTATAGATCGGTTCAGGAATATGAGCTTCCTCTATAAAATATACCACAAAAGACAAGGTGGGGCGCTGATAGATATAGGTGGAGAGGACATTGTACTCCCACACCCGTTTGGGCATTACCTCTTCCGCATGCCGCTGAAATTCAAGGTGAATGATGATTTCCAGTCCCATCCACAGGACTTTGAGCAGGAAATCGGCCACGACGTTGCGTATCGGGTTCCTCAGTTCCGTGTTAAGGTTTTCCAGAAACTGCGCGCCAGGAAATAGGAAGGAAATGATAGACTGCGGATTGGCCGTAATCAGCACTTTGATGAGATCATCCCACGTACCCATGTGACCCATGCTCCTCGTAGAAAAATATTGTAGCTACGATTATAGCATGAGCTTCCTGCTTTGTACAGTTGCATTATGACTGTTCTTTCCTGGCTTCATTTTGCTTACGCAAAAACTCGTTACGTGCTTTCTCTTCAGCCGCGATATCGGCTACTTCATCGGCAAGAGAGTGAGAGTCGCCGAAGGCATCGTTGCCGTTATCCAGCACCTCGCGGGAGCGACCGCCTTGCTCGGCGGGACCAATAATGCCATGTTCCTCTAGCAGATCAATGAGGCGCGCAGCGCGTGAATAGCCGATGCGCAGGCGGCGTTGCAGCAAGGAGATCGAGGCTTTGCCGTATTCACGCACTACCTCTTCGGCCTGATCGAGCAGTTCATCGTCCAACTCAAAGCCATCATTCGCGTCGTCTTTAATCTCCCAGCCGGGTTCGATGAGCGTGGGAGCGTCCGCATTCTGCACCGAGATACCCTGTGATTTGGCCGTGTTTTCCGCAAATTGCTTCCGCCAGTATGCCACCAGCGTCTCCACCTCATCATCGGCCAGGAAGGCCCCCTGAATGCGCTCCGGGCGGCCCGCGTCCGCCGGAAGATAGAGCATATCTCCTCGTCCCAACAGGCGTTCAGCGCCGCCCATATCGATAATGGTGCGCGAGTCTACCGCCGAGCTAACCATGAAGGAGATGCGCGTGGGGATGTTGGCTTTAATCAGGCCGGTGATGACATCGACCGAGGGGCGTTGCGTGGCAACGACGAGGTGAATGCCGGTCGCGCGCGCCAACTGAGCCAGACGACAGATCAAGCCTTCCACTTCCTCCGGCGCAGCCATCATCAGATCGGCCAATTCATCGATGATGATGACGATGGCGGGCAAGTTAGCCAGTGAGTTGTCGCCTTTGGCGAGCTTCTCCAGGCGCAGGCGGCGATAACCGTCCAGGTTGCGCACGCTCAGTTGTGAGAAGAGCCGATAGCGCCGCTCCATCTCGGCGATGGCGTTTTTGAGCAGCGGCACCACCTTCTCGACCTCCGTCACAACAGGTGAGAGCAGGTGTGGGATACCGTTATATAGCGAAAGCTCGACCATCTTGGGATCAACCATCAGCAGCCGCACATCGTCAGGGGTGGCCTGCATCAAAAAGCTTGCAATGATTGTGTTAATACATACTGATTTACCCGCTCCTGTTGCACCGGCAATCAGTAAATGAGGCATACGTGCCAGATCGCCCACGCGCACCTGACCGGCCACATCCTTGCCGAGCGCAATCGCCAGTTTGGAGCGGGCCTTCGCCGCCTGATATTCTTTGCTTTCCAGTACCTCACGCAAGGTGACGAGGCGGCTGTTCTTGTTGGGAATCTCGACCCCGACATAGGGGCGTCCCGGCACAGGAGCCTCCATGCGAATGGTCTTGGCCTCCAGCACCAGGGCCAGATCGTTCTGAAGCGCCATGATGCGGCTGACGCGGGTGCGCGTCTCGTAGACGATATTCCCGTTGCCGTCGCGCACTGGCACGGGGCGGCCCTTCTCGTCTTGCGTCATCTCCGGTTTGCCAGTCGGGCGAATGCCAAAGCGAATGACGGTCGGGCCGATGCTGATATCTTCGGGGCGTACCTCAGCATCGACGCGAAAGCTGCGCAATGTCTCCTGGATCGTGCGCGCCAGCGTAGCGGTATCCTCGCCGATCATTTGCAATTTAACATCCTCTGGATTGTGTAACAACGAGGTATCAGGCAACTTCCAGATGGAGTCAACCTGGGGCGCGACAACGGTAGAAGCATTGGCGACCTTGAGAGCATTGAGCGCCTTCGCGCCGCGTGCCCCGGCCCGCATCGCTTCTTTCTTAGGTATCAGTGGCTCCATTGCCGGTGTTTTGCGTTCGCTCTTTTTAAGGGGGGGGGCCTCGTCGCCAGGAAGAATGAGCGGCTGTTGCTGCACATCTTTGATGGCCGCACGGTGTTCATCAGGATCGAGCGAGAGCGGGGCGCGGGGACCGCGCGGCACTCTGCCTACTTCATCTTTATACAGGTTGATGTCATTGCGCGGATCCTGCTCTTCCACGTCGAAATCGGCCTCAAATTCAATATCGCCCTCATCTTCCTCGTCTGCTTGCACGGCGATAGGGCGTCGCGCCCGCTGCCCCGGCGGCGCATCCTGAAGGCGGCGGCGTGGTGTTGGTGGAACGGCTAAGGTGGCGTCGTCCGCCTCCTCGGCCAGTCCACCATTGGAGTGGAAGCGGCCATAGCGGCTGTAACGCGGGCGCTGACCAAGAAATTGCGCGCTCCCTACCTGTCGCGCTTGCCCTGGCCCTTCGCTCTGCCGAGCCGCGATGAAGCCCTGAACAGCGTCGGCGACCATCAGCACGTGTCCGAAGCGGATACGGAAGGTCAGCACAATGGCGATCAGCAACAGGCCAAGCACCAGCAGGTGGTCAATGGCAAGGGGCCAGCCAAGTAGTGGCGAGACAAGCAGTTCTGCTAATACGCCCGCCTTCATTGTGCCCAGCACCAGACGGCTTTCAAGCAGCAGCAGTAGCCAGATAGCGAGCAAACCGAGAATCAGTGGCCAGCGCACCAGTGTGCGTTGTAGTGTGGCTTCTATCAAATGAGCGATGGCAAAAGCAATGAGTCCGAGCGCGAGCAGATAGGATGACCAGCTAAAGAAGGTCATAAAAAAATGATAAATGCCGCTGAGGAGAGGGCTGTGACGAAAAATAGTCAAAGAGCCAAAAAGCAATAATGATAAGAACAGCAATAGAATACTATAAATGCTCTGGCGTTGATGAGCTTCTAATGCGCTCCATTTGCTAAGCAGCCAATGGATAAACTGTGTGTCTCTTGTGTTATTGGTAGGGTTGGAGTGGGAAGACACTGTTGAACTGCCGGGACTGCGGTTACTGCCCCCCCTCGGTGTCTGCGCTCCTGCGCCTCGTTTGCCGCGTGCTGTGTTTGAGGAAGACTGGCCACGCGCATTGCCGTTTTGTCGGCTGGCTCGACCGTTGTTACCTGAGAAGCTTGAGCGTCTATTGCGTGAATATTGCGAACCAACGCTGCCTGCTGCACCGCTGACGCGCGACGAGTCATACAGCACGTTAGCAACCAGACGCTCATCCGACCCGCTCCCGCCTTTCTTTTTCCTGTTACCCGCCATCCTGTTTGCTCCTTTTGTGATAAAGCGTCGGAGAGACAGCTTTATCATAGCGCAGATGTTCGAGAGAAGCAAGAGGCGAGAATGCGAGAATGAAAAACAATGGTAGGTGTGGTTCAGCACCCAGGGCGGGTACACACGAGATATTTCATGTGTATCTCCTGCGTGTTGAGCCACACTTACAATCTTTTTACCACTTATGGTGCTTTTTCTTGATCCCTCCTGTCGTCATACCTGGCGGCACCTGACCGCCGTTGTTAGAAGACATACCGCCCGGCCCATTGTTGTTCGCGGGAGTGGTCACAGTGCCCAGCACGGCCTGACCCTGGGTGCCGTTGACCTGCACCGAGCCACAGCCGACAACGGCGTTGTTCTGTTGCGGGTCGGTGACAGTGAAGAACCAGTTGGTCGGCAGGCTTTGCAGACCTCGCAAACCGTTGATGACCGTCGTCGCATCATTAGCCCCCGTGCCATCGGTATTTTCCATTTGCTGGAAGATAGGGGTGCCGGTGCAGCTATTGGGTACGACATTGACGAAGATAGTCTGATTGGGATGGTTAGGATAGACGATATTCAGTGCGACCTGCGCGTTACCAGCATTGGGGTCCAGAGAGATCGCCGCTTTACCGGTTGCTATTTGCTGTACGCCACCGGCACCGGTCGCACCCTGGGGCAGGGTGATGGTAGCGGCAATGACGACGCCATTGCCATCTGTCTGCACCGTGACCGGATTTGGTTTGTTGAGCAGATTCTGGCAGTTGAGGTTGATATATGTTTGCATAAAGCGCATAGCCAGGAAGGTGAAGAGCGAATTGGCCATCGCTGGGTCCGGCGAGGTAGCGTTCATCGTGATGGTGCGATCCATGGCAATGCGCGGCAAGCCGGTATTGACCAGATTCTGGCAATAGGTCGTGGTGCTGGCCTGCTGCATATTCTGAGCAGGCGTCTGGTCGGTGCCCAGACGATAGAGGTTCGTCTTGGCCAGACTGGGATTATTGTTCACCAGTGTCATGGGGTCGCCCAGCGGCACCAGCGCGATGGGGGCTTTCTGATCCATCGCGGCCTGTATCTCATCCAGAGGCAAGGCGGAAACCGGCGCATTGTTATCGGCGAGGTTGGGGGCTTGCCAGGGCTGGCAGCCGAGCGCCGGGTCGATAAATGCGGTGAGTAGAGCGTTGTCGCTTGGATTGCCCAGCACCGTCGTGTTTTGCAACTGCGCCTGACTGGCGGCAGTAAGCTGCGCCGTCTGCCCGTTGGCAGTGGCCAGATATTGTGTCTGCACGTTATCGCTCTGATCCTGGTCTACCACGCTGAAGTCGCGCGTAGTAGGACAGGGCAGACCGTCTTTCGCGGTGGCTAAAGCCGGTACCTTCACTTTACCCTGTGCAATACCCTGATTAACGGCAGCAAAGAAGGCGGGCGCATTACAGTAGGAGAATTGACCAAAGACGGATTGACGGAGACCATTGACACAGCGCGCCTGCGCCAGCGTGTTGCCATTTGCGCCTTGTAGCGTCAGATTATTGCCATTGAAGCCAAACCAGAGAGCAACAACCGCGTTAGCAGGCAGCGTTGGTACCGTTGGCGCTATCGCCGGTTGCGTTCCCTGATCTACCACCAGCGGGCTATAGACGCTAAATGAGCCGTTGGCAGGATTGTAAATGACGCCCTGTACAAAGGCGCTCTGGTTGGGATTGGCTTCGTTGCATGGGCCGTTGGCAGGATTGGTTGCCGACAACCGATAGGGAGTGGCAAGCCCCTGGGCAGATAATGGGTTGGCCGGTATCAGTAGCGTGCAGTCCATATTAACGGCAGCATTGGCCGCGTCGGATTGTAAGCGCGGCAGCACGATGAAGTAACCCGCGCCTATCACGAGCACCAGGGCCGTCACACCCAGGCCAATCAGCATCAACGGTGAAAAGCCACGCCGACGCCTGCGTGCTGTCGGCGTAATCTTCAATTGCGCTGAAGGAACACGTGGTTTTGTAAGCATCTTTTTCTTGAACCTCTCTCAACCGGGTAGATACTGTGTAGAAAGCGGGCAACCTGTCTACCTGTTGTTCTATCTCAAGTGTAAACGACATGGGGGTAAAGAAATCTTTACCTGCTACCGGTCGTTCGCGGATGATCGCCCGCATGCTCTACACGGATAATAACACAGGTGTTGGGTATCTCCTGTAAAGATGTGTTTTTATATATCAATAAGTACCACAGTAAGGTTAAGAAATCTTAACCGTACAATGGCAATTTTTGGTAAAGAGTTCCTGCTGTGGATGAGATTTGTAAAAACCGGCGGGCAAAAACGTAGCGGCATCAATGATTTATTCGCGTGATAGAGATGTGTGGGGTAAAGAGCAATATAGTCGAGCAGGCACGCACGAACAATTATTGCGCATGCGCGGCCTCTATGCCCAACTGGTGCTGGCACAGCTACAAAACGACTAGCCAATGCTGATACTATATGGGCAGTGTGGAAGAAGATTATTAAGGAAAGGGAGATACATATGACCGCGTTGGTGATTGCGCTGGGCCTGCTGGTCGTGGGATGCGCGTTGCTGCTCCGAGGGGCCGACTGGTTTATGGATGGGGCGGTCGATCTGGCGCGCGCGCTTGGGGTGAGCGTGCTGGTCATCGGTGTGCTGCTGGCAGGACTGGAGCCGGAGGAGATGTTGACCGCTGCTGTTGCCTCAGCACGCGGCGCACCAGCCCTGGCCGTAGGCAACGTCATCGGAACCAATGTCACTATTGTCACGCTGGCGCTGGGCCTCTCCGCGCTCATCTTTCCCGTGTTGATCGACCGCAGCGTGCGACGGCAGGCTCTGATTGCCACGCTCGTCTCCGTCATTCCAATTGTGTTGCTCTTTCTGGGCACTGTGACGCGCCTCGCGGGAGTGTTGCTCTTGATTATATTTGCTGGCTATACGTTCTTGCTCTGGCGGGTAGATCGCACAGCCATGCAACGGCTGGCCGAGTCGGAAATAGATGAAGACGATAATGATGACGGCAACAGTGATCGGGAGCAATATAAACATTGGCATTTCCTCTGGCAGCCGCTGCTGCTGACTTTCGGTGGCCTGGCGGCGATGGTGATAGGCGGCCCGGCGGTTGTCGAGGGGGCGCTACGCCTGGCGAATCTGGTAAACCGTGGGCAGGGGGTGGTGGGGGCCACAATTGTCTCCCTGGGCACCGGGGCCGAGATGCTGGCCCTGGGAGTGAGTGCGGCCCGCAGAAGGCAGGCGGAGATTCTGGTAGGCGGTATTCTCGGCTCCTTCGCCTATAATCTGCTGGTTACGCTCGGACTGGCCGCCGCGCTTCACACCATTCCTGTATACCCGCCAATGTCCACTGTCGCCTTGCCGATCATGGTGGTGGTTCATCTCCTGTTATTGATCCTGATCTGGTACGGGAAGATTCCGCGCCTGATAGGTGGTGTGCTAATCGCAGTCTACAGCGCTTACTTGCTGGCCGTTGTGCTGGTCTGATGGTAAATGGCGGGTCGGGTATAAGAGGCAGGATATGGGTTTTAACGGATCCGATGTGCTGAGGTCGCGCTCGCCCTGTCTGGCTCGCCCCGCTCCCCAGCGCATCGGGCTGATTAGCTAACTTTCACTTCGCCGGTGGCAAGCTGGTTCTGGATGAGCCAGACGTAGAAGCCGTTTCTGCGCATCAGTTCGTCGTGGGTGCCGCGCTCGACGATGCGTCCTTCATCCAGCACGAGAATCACGTCGGCGTTACGAATAGTGCTGAGGCGGTGTGCAATGATGATTTGTGTGCAGGCCGTCTCGCGCAGGTGCTGCTCGACCACGCGCTCCGTCACGACGTCCAGCGCGCTCGTGGCCTCGTCCAGCAGCAGGATAGAGGGGTTGTTGGCGAGGGCGCGTGCGATAGCCAGGCGCTGATTCTGTCCACCGGAGAGCGCGCTACCGCCCTCGGCCACGAAGGTTTCGTAGCCCATTGGCATCTGCATTATGTCATCGTGCAGCGCCGCCGCCTGTGCCGCTTTAATGACGCGCTCCATGCTCATGTCCGGGTCATTAAAGGAGATGTTGTAGCGAATGGTGCCACTAAAGATGCGCGACTCCTGCATGACCACGCCCATTTGTGAACGTACCGCCTGGTAGTTCAGGTAGTTAAGCGGAATATTGTCATAAAGGATGGTGCCCTCGGTGGGCAGGCAGAGACCGAGCAGGATCTTCCCCAGCGTGCTTTTGCCTGAACCGGTACGTCCGACAATCGCCACTTTTTGGCCTGGCTCAATCTGCAAGTTAATGTCGTGCAGCACCTTTGGCGAATTCGGGTCATACTGGAAGCTCACGTGGTCGAGCGTGATGCGCCCCGTCAGCCTGGGCGGTTGCTGCACGCGCAGAATGTCCTGCTCGCTATCGGCCTCTAGCACGTCTCCGATACGTTCCAGGTGTGAATGCACCACCTGCAATTTCTGGCCACTACTGGCCAGCGAACTGAGCGGCGAGAGGAAGGCCCCGGCCAGTGCGTTAAGGGCGAAGAGTGTACCGAGGTCCATCGTGTGCGCCAGAATCATGTAAGTGCCGAGCCAGAGAATGGCGAAGGGCGAAAGCATGCGCAACGTGCCGATGATTGTGCCGATGATCGTCGTCACGTAATCCTGGCGCACAGAGGTATTCAACTGGTTAAAGTAGAGGTTCGTCCATTGTTGGAATGCGCGCTGCTCCGCGCCGGCGGCCTTGAGGGTGGCGATGCCCGTCAGCATCTCGGCGGTATAGCCCTGCGACTTACCGGCGGCCTCCAGTTCGCGGCTGGCCAGCCGACGAATCGGGTCGGTCGAACCGATCAGCAAGCCGACTTCGATCAGGCCGAAGATCAGAATCATGAAGCCGAAGAGCGGCGAGACGGCCATCAGGACGGCAAAGTAGATGATTACCAGACTGCCGTCCAGTAGCGTCGAGACTAGCTGCGTACTGACCAGATCGCGGATCACTGTGTTACTGGCGATACGGGTCAGAATGTCGCCGGTTGAACGCTGCAAGAAGTAGCGATAGGGCAACGTGAGCATATGCTCAATGAAGCCCGTCGTCATCTGAATATCGAGCCTGGTTTTCAGGTGAATGAGCAGGAACGAACGCAAGAGCGTCGTGGCTGTCTGCGCCAGCACCAGAATCATGAAGCCGATAGCCAGGTAGGGCAGAATGTTGCCCATCTGTAGAGGGATAATCTGATCGACCACCACTTTGGTGAGGAGCGGCAGTCCGAGGCCAAAGGCCTGCAAGATCAGCGAGGCCGCGATAATTTGCAAGAAGCTGGACGGGTTCTGCTTGAAATACTCCGTGATATAGGAGATGATGCTCATGCGTGGCAAGTGGGTATGGCGCACAAACTGCACACCCGGCTCAAGCATGATGACCACGCCGGTAAAGCCCTCGTCAAACTCTTCCGCTGTCAGTCGTCGGCGACCCAGGGCCGGATCGACAACATCGACATAGCGCGGCGACCAGCGTTCGACGACGATAAAGTGGTTGAACTCCCAGTGAATAATGGCGGGTAGCGTCACATAGCGAAAATCGGTGTTGGGCAACGACACGGCCCGTACCCGTAAGCCATACTGGCGTGCCGCCTTCACAATAGCCAGCGCAGAGAGACCATCGCGCCCGATGCCACAGCGGTCGCGGATCTCTGAGACAGAGGTTTTACGCCCGTAATATTGCAGGATCATCGCCAGGCAGGCTGCGCCGCATTCGACCTCGCTCATCTGTGTCACCGGCGGAACACGTTTGCGCCACAGCCGGAAGCGAGTGCTCCTCCGTTGCCTGGGCTTCTCATTGGCAGATGGCTGTTTGGGAGACTGTGAGGCCGCTGCAGCCGATGAGGCTGACGTTTGCGGCATAGGCGGTGACGCTGGTATTGACTGGACAGGCGGCATAGGCGGCATCATCCCCATCGTGGGGGCGGGTTGAAAGGGTATTCCTTGTCCTGGCCCTCCGTCGGGTACAGGCATTGGAACGGGCGCGTGCGCCGTCTGCCCCGCCTCCAACTTGGGCACTTTAGCCGTTTCCATGTCCGCCGGTGAGTGTGGTTGTGAAATGCGTTGTTGAAAAACGTTATCCATACTTCGATCTTTCAAACCGTAGGGGCGTGATGGATCACGCCCTGCCCAACCGTAGGGGCGTGATGGATCACGCCCTGCCCAACCGTAGGGGCGTGATGGATCACGCCCTGCCCAACCGTAGGGGCGTGATGGATCACGCCCTGCCCAACCGTAGGGGCGTGATGGATCACGCCCTGCCCAACCGTAGGGGCGTGATGGATCACGCCCTGCCCAACCGTAGGGGCGTGATGAATCACGTCTTGCCCAACCGTAGGGGCATGATTGATCACGCCCTGCACGTTTAGAGTTTCATTCCTGGCATCAAGAGCGCTCCAACAGGGCGTGAACCGATTTGTACACGCGCTTGCACAAGATTGGTGGAAGTGCGTGGCATCGGCTTATCCAGTTTGATCGTGGCGACCACCGAGGGCTGCGTGAGCAAGGGCGCAATACCACTGGTAGCGTACTGCGGCTGCACCGAGCCAGGCCCAATCACGGTGTTGTCTACGGCCACGAGATGCCCACGATAGAGTGGCCCCTTTGTGCCGGTCTGTACCCAGGCCTCCTGCCCCACGTGCAACTGGGAACGGAACAACGCCGATAACACCACCAATACCTGTTGCGAAGAAGCTGCGCTACCAGAGGGGGCTGCCGATGTCGTTGGCGTCGCCGTTGCTGTGGCTCCCGCTGCCGATACACCTGTTTCTCTCGCGGTGCCGCCGACACTGGTCGCACTCTGCGCATTGGCGGTGTCCGATACGCCATTCTGGGGGGACTGCGTTTGCCGGGTCTGCTGCCCCGCTGTTCCCGCCATGATAATGACGCCGGGACCGTTGGCGAAAACCGGCACCTCAGCGAAGGATGCCAGCACTCCTACACCCATGAACACGAAGAGTAGAACCCAGAGTCCTACAAATATGGGTTGCGAAATTAAACGAGGTAAAACATCCTTCTCCCGCTTCTGCATATAATGCTTGAGCGCGCTCTCACGGAAAAGCGGGCGACGAGTTTGTGCCATAACAATCACCTGTATCCTTATACTGGGGATTTTCACTATTCTTCGCACGGTCGGTAGCTGCTACCGACCCGGCAGATAATAGGCTTTAAGATGCAAATAAAGAGAAATAATGTCTGTAAAGATACATGGGAAGCTACCCGCCCCTCGTTGCACGGCCCGCGACCGCAGATCGTGAGACGAGGGACGAGCTTACCAGTACTATATAAACAGTATACAGAAAACTAAATCAAAAGTAAAACAGATCATTTTAAAGAAGAATGATAGACAACTTACCCATCTTGGACATTGTTTAACCCTTCAGCACGAAGATGCTGGTCTTCTTAATCGTGGCGGCGTTGAAGCTTACATTAAAACTGACGAGATGAGTCATCTCGTTGCTGAAGGCAAAGACGAATGGGATAGTGGCGAAGCCGCAAGTGCTACAACCGCAGGCAGCGCAGGAAGGTATGCTCGGAAAGGCAGGAATACCACAGCCATCGCAGCCAGTCACAAAACCATCGCCAGAACCATTGATTTCATTCAACTCTTCATCAGTCAATTCAAGCATAAAATCATAGTCATTCATAAAACTCATTTTAGTTATTCTCCTTTCAAAGATCATGGGAATCTCATATGCGAGATTTCCGTGTACGCAAAAGAATTTACCCGAAAAATCAGTAAATGTCAAGCTCATCTTCCTTCATTTATAAAAAATTTGTCATCTCATGTAACTCCAAAATATATAAACACTACATTATTATTATCTCGTTACACAATAAAACCACGTTAGCAGGCGAACAGCTTGATGCTACTGCTTTGAAATACTTTGACACAATTTAAATATATCGCTTTTAAAATATATTTCAGCATAAAAATTTTTATAATATCAAAAGCATGTTTTATTGCATATAAATTTTATAAACTTTCCTACAAAATTGTGTCCATATGGAGGTGGCCCAGAACTGGAAGAGGAGGATCACGATACCGATGACACACATCATCATCTGAATGCCCACGGTCTGGGCAATCTGCCCCTTCTAGCACCTGGGTTATGTCCTCTGGAGCGATATGATCGAAGAGGTCGTGTCCGTGTACTCGATAGGACTCTTTTGCGATACCCGGTCGATAGGCGCGCTGCTCTTTGCGACCGCGTCCTACGATAATGCTGCGCCGACTGTAGCCGTAGAGGGCGGGATTGGTGCCACCGAACAGAGCGATGATACGGGTCGCATTACGTGGTGCAGATCCTCCAGTGTCGTCGCTGCCCAGTCGTTTCTCTGTCGCGGCCAGATGCATCACGCCTGTATCGCCAGTGACAAACATCTCTGCCTGGTCAATCAACGCGGTTGTCTCAAGCAGCGTGGCGCGTGGCTCTGCTGCGAGCAGCAAGACACGCTGCGCATACTGCGCTGCCAGCGCCTGATAGAGTTCGTGTGCGGAAGCGGGACAGGTATAGGCGGGCAGAATGCAGACGAGCCAGCACTGATGTCTTGCTAAAGCGGTCGTCAGCGCTTGTACCAGAAGCGCCACTGGTGGGCGTGTGACATCAGAGGCCGTATCGGTGGCAACCAGTAATAACTTGCCATCCTGCGGCGCAATTCCGGCCCGTTCATACATGCATCGCACAGCGGCCTGGGCACGTTGCAGCAGCGGTGAAGGCAGATAGAGCGGGATTGTCTCGCTAAGCGCATCAAATGAGAGCGGTGCGCCAAAGTAGCGGCTAACGGCGCGCCGGACAATTTTGCTCATTGGACGATCCTGCAAGTGGTGCAATGCTCGCCAGTCCTGCCAGAGATCGAGCGGGCGCGGAGCAATGACCGGCGCATGCAGGCGGGCATAAAGGCCCGGCGCGAACATGCCGGAGACGACCGCCGTGTAGTGCTGGTCATGCAATTGCTGAATGAGGTGTGCAGCCGCTCTACGCGGCAGCAAGCCTTTCAGCCAGGCGGTAATCTCCGGCGGCGGAAAAAGCAGGCGGCTGGCCTCAAAGATGCGCCCGACGCGCGGATCATGCGCAAATAGCTCGGCCTGCATGGCATTGCAGAGGACATCAATCTGGCCGCAAGCGGCGGGATCGTGCTGAAGCAACTGGTCAATGGCGGCCAGCCCGACGGTCACAGCATCCCCAATGCCCACATACATCGTGACCAGGTAACGGGATGTAGCTCGTTGTGGTGCGCTCAATTGCCGCGTAGCCTCGCCTTCTCTTCCCGCCGTCGATAGTCTATATTGCTCTTGAACTTGCTTACGATTTTTTATTATCACAATTTACATACCATTAACATTTCGCGCTTCGTCCAATCTTTATTGGACACGAGAAACTATGGCTCAGCGTAACACATAACAGTGCCATTGCATCAGCCTTTTTTCCTTGCGAGGATGACTACGTGGCTAATAATGAATTTTTGGCTCGCCGAATTTTTTTCCCCCAAAACCGTCAATAGCACCATCCCGTAGGGGCGTGATTCATCACGCCCTGCTCGCCCGTCGCTCCCCTCTCAGGGCGTGATTCATCACGCCCCTACGAGAGCGCGATGTTGCTGGTGAAAATCTATCATCACGCCCTGCTCGCCCGTCGCTCCCCTCTCAGGGCGTGATTCATCACGCCCCTACGAGAGCGGCGATGTTGCTGGTGAAAATCCATCATCACGCCCTGCTCGCCCGTCGCTCCCCTCTCAGGGCGTGATGAATCACACCCCGACGAGAGCGGCGATGTTGCTGGTGAAAATCCATCATCACGCCCTGCTCGCCCGTCGCTCCCCTCTCAGGGCGTGATGAATCACACCCCTACGAGAGCGCGATGTTGCTGGTGAAAATCCATCATCACGCCCTGCTCGCCCGTCGCTCCCCTCTCAGGGCGTGATTCATCACGCCCCGACGAGAGCGCGATGTTGCTGGTGAAAATTCATCATCACACCCCGACGAGAGCGCGATGTTGCTGGTGAAAATTCATCATCACACCCCGACGAGAGCGCGATGTTGCTGGTGAAAATTCATTGTTGAGCATAAAATGCGCTTCATCCTCATTATGCACCTTTAGTATATTCTGAGGGCAAGGTTAAGTTCATCGACGTTGAGCAACACTTCCATTGTATTATATTGTCTTCTTCCAGACGTATTACATGCGACAAGCTATTTTGAAGCTGGAGTGTGCTATGTCTATGCTTTATGTGCTGGCAAAGGGTGCGACAAAGCTGGCCGGTTGCACGCCATCTCCATTGCGCCACCGGCTGGGTAAAATAGCAGGCATCATTTGCTATTGGGTCTGGCGCTCAAAACGTCTGATGACGCTGCGCAATATGGCGCAGGTGACGGGCAGGCCGGTCGGTGCAGCGCAGGTGGCCTGTCTGGCCCAGGCATCGTGGGCCAACTACGGACGCTATGTAGCCGATTTTATGGCCTTTCCCCATCAATCCCTTGTTGACTTTGCGGAGCATTTAATCGACCTGACGGCGGATGGGCGGGCCACGCAATGGCGCGATTACTTCCAACTGGCGCGGAAGGCGGGGCATGGCGTCATCATCGCCACCGCTCATTTTGGTAACTGGGATATGGCCGGGGCCTTTATCGCCCGGCACGCGCCGCTGTTTGCTGTAGCGGAAACCTTTAGTGATCGCCGGTTGAACCCGCTTGTGCAGGGGCAGCGCGAAGAGAGGGGTATCGCCATTATCCCGATGGAGCGTTCAGCATGGCGCATTTTGCGTGTGTTGCAGCAGAATGAAATCGTCGCGCTGGTGGTAGATCGTCCGGTGGCACCCAACGAGGGGGTGGCAGTGAACTTTTTTGGTCGTACCACCTATGTACCATCGGGACCAGCCATGCTGGCAATTAAGAGCGGGGCGGCGCTCCTGCCGGGCTATGTCTGGTACGGCGAGAAGCAGCGCTGGTATGGGCGCTTCTTTGCACCTATCTTCCCACGCGCCTGTACGCGCCAGGAACAGGTGCAAGAGGCACAGCGCCTGACGCAGTATATCTACGATTGCCTGGAGGTCATGGTGCGGGAGTGGCCAACGCAGTGGTATATGTTTCGTCCGTTCTGGCCGCAGCAGGTGGAGGCAGGTCAGAGGTGAGATATCACTTTTTTCGTCTGGTTAGTGTATTTGCGCCGCGTATTCCCTGGCGATTGCGCCCGTTCGTAGCGACACTGGTCGGTCTAATGGCATGGCTACTGGCGCGTTCGGCACGTGCGGGGGCCAGCCAGAATGCCATGCATGTGCTGGGCCTGACAAATACAGAGACACGCCAGCAGCGTCGGCGATTGCGCCGCGTTGTGAAGGGCATGTTTATTACAGCCGCGCGCAATTATCTTGAGGTGTGTGCATTTTCGGGCACCAGTCCTCAGCAACTGCTGTCACATCTCATGTCCAATCCCGACTTCTCCGCACTGGATGCCGCGCTTGCTCCAGGTAAAGGCGCGATCCTCATCTCGGCACATTTTGGCCCATTCGACTACGTGGCGCAGTGCCTGCAATTGCATGGCTACCCGCTCACCATCCCGGTCGAGCAGTTGAGCGATCAGCGCATGCTTGATCTGATGCTCTCGCTGCGCCGCCGCTATGGTGTGCAGTATGTGCCGTTGCATGGAGCTTCAACCATACGCACGCTCTTACAGCAACTGCGCGCGCGGCGTATAGTGCTGATTACGGCAGATCGTGTCGTACAGGGGTCGAGTGTAGAGGTGCCTTTTTTCAACGCGAAGGCGCGCTTACCATTGGGGCCAATCGCGCTGGCCCTACATACGGGTACGCCTCTCGTCGGAGCTTTCGGCTGGTATGGCCGCGATCAGCGCATCTACGGCGCACTTGTGCCCATCACGTTGAGCCTGCCGGAAGAGCGGCGCAGCGACCCGGAAGCAATCATTCGTGTCGTGGTACAACTGCTGGAAGACTATATCGGCACTTATCCCCAGCAATGGGCTATGTTTACCCCGATTTGGCTAGAATAAACATAACGCAGGTATTAGGGAACAGGAAGGGTGCAAAGTACACGGCTTCCCTGACTGTATCCCTGGCGCTCACTACTATTCAACTGCTGCTTCCGGGTCAAGGCACGTGTCCTCAAAAAATTCTGGCGCGCGTTCAGGTGTTATGTGAGACGATTGCCTCCCATGGGCATACCTTGATTATTGGGAATGCTTTGCATAGCCGCTACGCTGGGAAGGCCGGAGACGCCGGGCACAGAGGATGCGCCGGGAAGCGCCGTACCGGACACATTGGTTGAGCAGTAGGGGCAGAAGCGCCAGCGCAGCTCCAGCAGACGCTCGCACTTGGGGCAAGGGCGCTTCAGTTGATGACCGCAAGAGGGACAGATTTGAAAATCTGACTCAACACGGGCGTGGCAGCTATCACAGGTCTGGCGCTCGGTCATCTCGGCCAGCAGCGACTCCTCCTCCAGTTGCCGCTCATAGATTTCTGCCAGCGTCTGGCGTGGACGTAAAATCATATAGATGAAGAGGCCTCCCACGAAAAAGATAGCCACCAGCACGGTTGAAAGCACCTGCGTGAGCAAGTCCTGCGTGCGTGAACGGATATCGCGGAACGTCCAGATGATCAGGCTGATCCAGAAGATGGCCACAAAGGTAATCGTGCAGCCAATTAACGGTGCCACCAGACTCTGTAGGAGTCCCAGGGGGTTGGTACTACCCGCGAGCATTGTTGCTACCACTATATCATGTGCGTTCACTGGACAAACGCCCCTTTCAAAAAACGAATTTCGTACCTATCAATCAGTACAAAACACATACTACTCTCTGATAAGTTTACATTACATTTACAACGTATTAACAGAATAGTTAGACGCCTGCTCAGGACAATCAGCCCTCGTATTCATCGGCACGTCTCTTTATGCTTCATTATACAGGCTGTCCATTACACAAATATTAACGTCATAATGCCCCCTCCACGTATCGCTATGGCTACCCTCCCCTGCTCACTGGTGAGCGGCTCCCGTGCCTCCTCCAACAGATCGGTGAGAAAGACCTGCGTATATGCGAAGTGCGGATGTATCTGCGCCTGCACGCTATGGGCCTGCGGATTATACACTCGCACAACGATTCCTTCACCATCTTGTTGGCGTTTGATCGCGCTGATGACGATGGTACACGGCTCAACGCTGAGCAGAGTTGCCTGCGCCGCTAACCGCCCTTCGTGTAGTATATCTGTCATAGTGCGTGTTGTGAGCGGGGTATTGAAGGCCAGAGCCTCGCGCAGCACCAGTCCGTCCTGAGCCTGCCAGTCACCAGTATGCGGTACCAGCGCGTAATCAAATTCATGTCGTCCCAGGCACTGTGCCTCCGGCGTATGCTCCATCGGCCCGGCGTGCCCGCGCCGCGTTTGCAGATCACCACGCGATAACCACTCTACACAGCGCAACAACGTGATGGCGACGCCAGCCTCCTGGCCCGACCTGATGCCCGGCCCCTCCAGCACCACTTCGTACTCCGGTAGCCCCCTATTTAAAACGGATAAACCGCTCTCTTCGTTTCCGACATCCACGAACCGCTTTTGCGGGAAGGTGCTGACCGGCGTCTCGATCCACTCCTCCTTGTCTTCTGGCTCAGGATGGCGTGCCGGACGCATGCGCACCTCGAAAGTACCATCGACCGCTACCTGTTCTACCAGGTAAGGCACAGGAAACAGCACGCGCAGTCGATGATCCCTGACCTTATTCTCTACACTAGTATGAATATCAACGCGCTGTACACCCGCCGTAAGTGTAATCTCGCTCACGATGGGGCAACTCGTCAAACGCACGCTACGCTCCTTGCGATTAGCGGTGCAAGCCCCTGGTAACGACCAGCGGCTGCTCACGCGCAGTGTCAGCGCCAGGGGAGCGTGATTCACGACCTCGATTCGAGGTGTCTCAGCCGGTTCGCTCACCAGCAGATCGTTTTCCGGCGGACAATAGTTGTACAGGTCGCCCACATCACCACCATCAATAAAACGATTCAGACCGCTAAAGGTGGTTCCATTCATCTTATTGACCACCGTCAGCGTGCCGTCGCGCGGGTCGGCAGTCACGCGGTAGAACTCATTCTCTATGCTGTTCTCATCTGCCGTCAGGTGGGTGTCGATGGTATCGAGGCCCCGTATTTGTTCGGAGAGGCCGCGTGGATAGAGCCAGAAGGTTTTGTAGCCATAAGCGGGCAGGTCATAGGCCAGCATCTCGATAGTTTCGCGCGCCTGATCGACCAGCGAAACCTCCAACGTGTGAATATCCTCGCGCTCCAGCAGGTTGAGCAACTGCTGACCCGCCGCCAGTATCTCCTGCTCGTTGACGTAGACGCGGCCTCTGGGGGCCACCATCACCTCGACATAGACCACACCAGGCTGTGGGGTGTGTGGCTCGTGATGGATGGGCGATTCCGTGTAGTGTTCGATATAGACGCGCGTTAGATCATAGTCCTCTTCGGACTGGCCGGTTGCTGCTGCCATCATCGTGCGCGCCATCTGAATCAGTTCGCCTGGTGTAGTCACTCCTGCCAGCTTCGCTGCCGTTGCCAGCATCTCACGGGCTACTGGCAGCGAACCCATTTCCTGTCGCCAGCGTTGCACTACATGATAGGGCATGCGTCGTCCTTGTGCATCGACAATGGCGGCATTATGCAGCGAGCCGGGCAACTGTACCTCAAACTGCACCCGCTCGTTACGTGCCCCCGCCGGATTGAACACCAGAATAGGCACCGGCTGATGGCTGGGATGTGGAACCGCGAAGGGCGCGCGCGTATCCACCTGCGCCGCGATAGCCTGCATGGCCTGCTGAAGCACACTCTCGCCAATCTGCTGACTCTGAGCGAAACGCACGGCATTTTCGCGGTGTACCTGGTCAATGCTACAGCCACAAATGCTATCATGAGGATGGTTTTGCAGCAGGTAGCGCCACGCCAGCGCAATCAGACCGGTGGGATATTCATACTCATCGTTCAGCCGCGAGGCCCAGGCCGTCAACGGCTCAACCCAGCGCTCCAGCAGGTGTTCCGTCATGTTGTTCTGCTGCTTAATCCACATGCGCGAAGAAAGCACAGAGGGTAGCAGGTGCGCGAACTGGCTGCTGCGCATCTCGCCACTGAGCGTTTGCCAGGGTTGCGCCCGTCCGGCGTTTTCCATGATGGTATGCTCCTCACGCACACGCTGGATATATTGTGGCAATGTACCAATCTGCACATCTATCGCATCATACTCGACCGGGGCATCGTTGTCGCTTACTTCCAGGCTGGTCAGCAAATGCTGGCGCTGTGGGTCGAGCTGCGCCAGACGCTGGTTGGCAGCCTCGATCACGGCTGGCAGACCGGCCTGTGGCTCCAGGTGATCGGAGCCGTTCATGAAGAGCAGCACATTGGTGGTAGCTTTGGGCAGAATATTGGCGACCAGAAGTTCGACGCGCACGGCAAAATCATCAGGATTGAGCGGCATCTGGCGTGCATTCGAGTAGCCCAGAGGGTCGGCCAGATGCAGTACCAGGATGGTGGTGCCGTCCGGCGCGGCCCAGTAGAACTCACTCTTCTGCGCCTCTGCGCCCACACCACGCCAGAAGACCGCGTTATCGATGCCCACGCCGCGCAAGATTTGTGGCAGTTGCGCGATATGCCCGAAGCAATCCGGCACATAGCCGACGCGCATCGGTGGGCCAAACTGGGCCGCACGCCGCAGGCCGACCTGCAAGTTGCGGATCAGCGCCTCGCCACTGACCAGAAACTCATCCGGTTGTACATACCAGGGTCCGGTGAGGATGCGTCCTGAGCGGATGTAGTGAGCCAGGCGCTCCTCCTGCTCCGGTCTGACCTCCAAATAGTCATCCAGCACGATGGTCTGCCCATCCAGCATAAAATAGCGAAACCGCTCATCGTGATCTAGAATGTTAAGGAGTGTATCAATAGTTTTCACCAGGCGTACACGAAACTGTTGAAAAGTCTGATACCACTCACGATCCCAGTGGGTATGTGGAACCAGGATGATATGTAGCTGCTCCGGCATAAGGCACCTCAAGGGAAGAAGAGAAGGCTCTCTTCATAACACTACAACATGCAATAAGGCACAACAGGCCACATAGCAAATATCTTTGGCTGTTTAGAATAATGCAAATTATACCCGATTTGTGACAATCTTCGCAACCGCAACTACCATGAAACAGTTCTGTAGCACTGCTTTATTAGAAGAGCGAATAATTTGACACTACCATGTCTACTGTGCTAGGATTCACAGTGAGGAAGTGTACTCAAGACACTACTGCTACGATGGGTCTATAGCTCCTGGCAGCGTCGCCCGGCGCACAGATATAGAGAGAGAGTGAAGGATCCCGCCTATGGGAACAACAATACTCCCCATTCTTATTATGGTAGGTCTGGCCGTTCTCTTTGGTTTGCTGGTGATGGGCGTGACCGCTATCCTCGGCCCCAGGAATCCGACGCCAGAAAAACTTGCGCCTTACGAGTGTGGCATTCAAGAGATTGAGGCCCCTCGTCGGCGCTTCCCTGTGAAGTATTTGCTCACAGGTATGCTCTTTATTGCTTTTGATATAGAAATTGTCTCATTTTATCCACTTGCCGTTCTTTTACACCAGTTGCGCGTTTTTGGGCTGATTGAGCTGCTCATTTTCCTGCTGGTTCTGGGTATTGGCTATCTGTATGTGTGGCAGAAAGGAGCGTTTACATGGGAGTAACCAACCCCTGGGAGCCGGTGCAGACGTTTTCGAATAGTCAGACACCGCGTCGGCGCGAACTGCACGTGAAGAATGGCGATTTCGGTATTTTGACGACCCAGGTGAGCAAGCTGATCGATTGGGGGCGTAGCTCCTCGCTCTGGCCCGCGCTCTTCGGCCTGGCCTGTTGCGCCATTGAGATGATGGCCACCAGCGCCGACCGCTTCGACATCGCCCGCTTCGGGGCTGAGGTCTATCGTGCCTCACCTCGCCAGGCCGATTTGATGATCGTTGCCGGTCGCTGCTCCATCAAGATGGCCCCGGTGCTACGCCAGATTTATGATCAGATGCCCGACCCCAAGTGGGTGATTGCGATGGGTGCCTGTGCCTCCTGCGGCGGCGTCTTCAATAACTATGCCATTGTGCAAGGGGTGGATAAAATTGTACCTGTAGATGTGTTCATCCCTGGTTGCCCACCGACACCGGATATGCTGCTCTTCGGCTTCAACGAGTTGCAGCGCAAGATACGCGAAGGTATTCCCAACCCACCCGATCCACTCAAGGCCAGCGGCCTCAAGCTCGTGGGACCGATCGGTGACGAGGTGTAACGATGCCTGAACCCATGCGTGATACACATCGACACCCTGTCCGCATACCAACGAGCGTGCGGTAGAAACATGATATGCACATGACACCCACAAGGGGTATCACTACATGTAGAAACCGTGCCAGAGGCGCACCATCCATGTAGTGACACCCCTTGTGGGCGTCAGTAGCGCGAGGTTGTAGGGGTGTGATTGATCACACCCTGGTGGTGATTGATCACACCCTGGTGCGGAAGAACCACACTCTTGTGAGGAATGTAGTATGGTCATAACAGCAGCATCGACCGTGGAGAGGCTCAAGGCACAGTTTCCAGAGGCGGTGGTCGAGACGGTGGAGTATCGTGATGAACAAACTATCGTCCTTCAGCCGGAAGCCCTTTTAGCGGTCTGCACTTATTTAAAAAAACAGCTTAACTACGATTTTCTGGAAACCGTGACGGCGGTGGACTGGCCGCAGCGCGTGCCGCGTTTCGATGTCGTCTATCAGTTGCTCTCTACCGAGCATCAGTGCTTCGTGCGCCTGAAGGTGCGCGTGGGACAGAAGGGCGAAGAGCATCCGGCGGTGCCGAGCGTTACCGGCATCTGGCCCGCCGCCAACTGGTACGAGCGCGAGGTCTATGATCTATTCGGGATCACCTTTAGTGGTCATCCCGACCTGCGCCGCATCCTCATGCCCCCGGATTGGACAACCCATCCGTTGCGCAAGGATTACCCGCTCACCGGTTTCGATCTACCGGAGCCACACTGGGGCGGCCAGATTCCCTACGATGTCGATCTACCTGTCGGTCAGCAGACCTTGCGCACCCCTGATGGGCGCGAACTGAACGAAAGCCGTGTTCGCATTAACCCCCATCAGGAACCCGGTACGTTGCCTGCTAATCAATAACGAGATGAAATATGATGAAACAGCAAGAGATCGCAAGAACCTATACCATCGATGAGAGCCAGGTAAACGAGGATGGGCAGCGCGTCGATGCTATGACCATCAACATGGGACCACAGCATCCCAGCACGCATGGCGTGTTACGTCTCGTCCTGACCATCGAGGGCGAAACGGTTATCAAGGCCGTTCCCGATATCGGCTACCTGCATACCGGCATCGAGAAGACCGCCGAGGCCAAGTCCTATCACCAGGCACTGGTGCTGACCGACCGCATGGACTATCTGTCCCCGCTCGGCAACAACCTGGCCTACTCGCTGGCGGTCGAGCGCCTGCTGGGCATCGACGACCAGATCAGCGAGAAGATCAAGTACACGCGCGTACTCCTGGCCGAGTTGCAGCGCATTGCCAGTCATCTCGTCTGGCTGGGCACGCACGCGCTCGACCTGGGTGCGCAGAGCGTCTTTCTCTACTGCTTCCGTGAACGCGAGATGTTGCTCGACATCTTCGAGTATGTCTCCGGTGTACGTATGATGACCAGCTATATCTGCCCTGGTGGCTTGCAGGCCGATCTTCCCCCTGGCTTTGATGCAAAGGTCAAAGAATTTACCACTGTCTTTCCAGACCGTCTGCAAGAGTATCACGACCTGCTAAGCAACAATCAGCTCTGGCTGGAGCGCACGAAGGATATTGCCAGGCTGAGCAAAGAGGATGCTATTGCCTATGGGGCGACCGGCCCCGTGCTGCGCGGCAGCGGCGTGGTGTGGGACATTCGCAAGGTCTTCCCCTATAGCGGCTATGAGCAGTTCGACTTCGACATTCCCATCGGCACGAACGGCGATGTCTATGATCGCTATATGGTGCGTATGCTGGAGATGGAGCAGAGCCTGCGTATCGTCAATCAAGCATTAGAGGGTATGCCGACCGGCCCCTATCGCGTGCAGAATACGAAGGTCGCGCCGCCGCCCAAGTGGCAGATTACCGGTAGCATGGAAGCACTCATCCATCACTTCAAATTCTTTACCGAGGGATATCGTCCGCCAAAGGGCGAGGTGTTTGTGCGCACGGAAACCTCAAAGGGTGAACTGGCTTTCTACATGGTCAGTGACGGTGGTCCAAATCCCTACCGGATGCACGTGCGTGGTGGTTCCTTTGCCAACCTACAGGTTTTGCCGTTGATGATCGAGGGCAACCTGCTCTCCGACGTGGTGGCGGCCATTGGCAGTATCGATATTGTGCTAGGTGAGGTTGACCGATGATTTCAGAACAGGCAAAACAGCATATGCGTGACCTGGCGGCTCGCTATCCGGTTGCACGCTCGGCGATTCTACCGGCGCTGCATATCGCGCAACAGGAAGAAGGCTACATCACGCAAGAGGGACTTCAGGCCGTTGCCGAGGTACTCAACCTCACAGTCGATGATGTTGAGAGCGTGGCGACCTTCTACACCATGTATTACCAGCAGCCAATGGGCAAGAAGATTATAAAGGTCTGCAACAGCATCTCGTGTTATCTGCGCGGCTGCGACCCGCTGATCGAACATATAGAGCAGAAGTTGGGCATCAAGCGCGGCGAAACCACGCCCGATGGCAACTTCACTCTGCTCACCGTCGAGTGCCTGGCCTCCTGTGGCACCGCACCCGTCCTGCAAGTCAACGACGAATTTGTCGAGAATGTCACGCCGGAAAAAGCCGATCAATTAATCGATGATCTGACGCGCGAACTCAACCGTGCAAAGACACCTACGACCCCGTAAGGACGGGATAGAACCCCTCCACCGCGCGATCAATCGCGCGATGGACAAGATACATTGCGTCCCTGGAGGATGTAAAAGAGATCAGGTGTGAGAGGGATTAAAGGAATTAGATAACATGCCAGAACTGATTGTAACGAAGAATATCAACGTGCCAGGTATTGACACGCTGGAGGTCTATCGCCAGCACGGCGGCTACGAGGCGCTGGCGAAGGCCCTCAAAGAGTACCAGCCGGAGCAACTGGTAGACCTGGTGAAAGCGTCAGGGCTGCGCGGACGCGGCGGCGCGGGCTTCCCTGCCGGTATGAAGTGGAGCTTCCTGGCGAAAAATCAACCGCGCTATCTCTGCTGTAATTGCGATGAGAGCGAACCAGGTACCTTCAAAGACCGCATGCTGATGGAGATGAACCCGCATCAACTGGTTGAGGGCGTCATCATCACCAGCTACGCCTGCCGCGTCAGCGTGGCCTTTATTTATGTGCGTGGCGAGCTGGCCCATGCCGCCCGCCAGGTTTCGCGCGCCGTCGAAGAAGCCTATGCCGCCGGTCTGATCGGCAAGAACATTCTGGGCAGCGATTATAGTCTGGAAGTGATCGTGCATCGGGGCGCGGGTGCCTATATCTGCGGCGAAGAGAGCGCTCTGATGGAGTCGCTGGAAGGCAAGCGCGGCTATCCGCGTCTGAAGCCACCTTTTCCGGCGGCCATCGGTCTCTATGGCGGTCCCACCGTGATTAACAATTGCGAAACGCTCTCGACGGTTCCCCATATCGTCATGCACGGTGCGGATTGGTATAAGCAGTATGGTACAGAGAAAAGTACCGGCACACGCATTTTCTGTCTGAGCGGTCATGTCAAAAAGCCCGGTAACTATGAGTTGCCGCTAGCCACACCCTTGCGTACACTGATCTACGACGAGCAATATGGTGGGGGTATCCTGCACGATAAGCAACTCAAGGCCGTCATCCCAGGTGGCTCGTCCACCCTTATTCTGGGGCCGGACAAGCTCGATACCCCGCTCGACTTCGAGTCCGTCGCTGCCGCTGGCTCCATGCTCGGCTCCGGTGGCGTCATCGTTATGCACGAAGATACGTGTATTGTAGGAGCTATCCTGCGTATGACGGAATTCTACCGCGACGAGTCGTGCGGCAAATGCACTCCATGCCGTGAAGGCACATTCTGGATGACACAGCTACTGGAGCGTCTGGAACACGGACATGGCAAAGAGAAGGATGTAGACCTCTTGCTTGACATCTGCGATAATATGCTTGGAAAGTGTTTTTGTCCGCTCGGCGACGCCGCCACCAGTTCTGTCAGCAGCGGCATCCGGCTCTTCCGCGACGAATTCCTGTACCACGTCAAGCATGGTCACTGCATGGTCGGCCCCGGCGCGCGCCAGATGGTTCATGTCTGACACTCTGTAGGGGTGTGACGGATTTTAACAACCGAAACCGGTAATATTCTTTTCCGTAGGGACGCGATCAATCGCGTCTCTACAGGATTGCCGGTTCCATCTATTAAAATTCATCCTCACTCCTTCTACGGATTGTGCATAAAATGTTTACAGATAGATATATGGTAGAAAAGATATGGCAGAAGAGAAAAAAGACGAACTCGTCCATCTCACAATAGACGGCATTCCCGTCGCCGTTCCCCCTGGAACGGTTGTGTGGGCGGCGGCTAAACAGGCGGGTATAGAGATTCCTATCTATTGCTATCATCCCAAGATGCCTCCCCTGGGGGCATGTCGCATGTGCTTTGTCGAAATTGAGAAGATGCCCAAGCCGCCGCAGACGGCCTGCACCACGCCCGTCAGCGAGGGCATGGTCGTCCATACCAATACCGAGAAGGTTTTGAAGGCGCGGCGTGGCACGCTGGAGTTCTTGCTCATCAATCACCCGCTGGACTGCCCCATCTGCGACAAGGGGGGCGAGTGCGATCTGCAAGACTTCACCTTGCGTCATGGCCCCGGCGGCACGCGCTTCGATCTGTACAAGCGTCACCTTCCCAAGCCGGTTCCCGTCAGCAACGAGGTTCTACTGGACCGCGAACGCTGTATCCACTGTCAACGCTGCACTCGTTTCTGCGCGGAGATCTCGATGGATAACGGGCTGGTGATGATCCGGCGCGGCTTCCGCATGGAGGTTGGCACGGCCCCTGGCCACTCCTTCGACTCCATCTTCTCCGGCAACACCACCGAGATTTGCCCGGTCGGCGCGCTGACCGCTACGGCCTACCGCTTCAAAGCACGTCCGTGGGAGCTGCATCACACCGCCAGTGTCTGTAACAACTGTAGCGTAGGCTGCAATGCGCGCATCGACACGCGTGTTGATAAGATCATGCGCCTGATGTCGCGCACCAATGACGATATCGACGATGGCTGGTTGTGCAATCGCGGTCGCTGGGACTTCGAGTTTGTCAATGGCCCACAGCGCATTCGCACGCCGTACATTCGGCGTAACGGCAACCTGACACCGGCGAGTTGGGACGAGGCATTCTACTTCATCGCCTCGCGCCTGCAAGAGATCATCAGCAAGCATGGCGCGCAAGCTGTCGCCGGCATCGGCTCGACACGCACGACCAACGAAGAGGCGTATCTGTTCCAGAAGCTGTTGCGCGAGGTCATCGGCACGCCCAACATCGATCATCATCACGGACACTTCCCCGGCCCGCGCGACGCGCTCACCGGTCGGCCCTGGATGATGACGAACAGTATTGCTGAGATCGAAAAAGCCTCACATATCGTGTTGATTGCCTCTGATCCCTATCAGCGTCAGCCTATTCTCAACCTGCGTATCAAAAAGGCTATGAAGGGCGGCGCGAAAATCTACATCGTTAACAGCGATAAGACAGAGCTAGATCGCTTCGCCGCGCTCAAGATCACCATTCCGACACATGCAGCTGGCCTGGCGGCAAAGGTTTTGCTGCATCACGCCTCGCAGTCCGTAGGGGCGTCATTCATGACGCCCGCGAACCCTGTCGAGCCGCGTGTGAGGCGTGAAGAGAGAGGGCGTGATGAGAGAGGGCGTGATGAGATAGGGCGTGATGAATCACGCCCCTACGGGAATAAAAATTCTTTGTCGGCCTTTGACGCGGAGACCAGCGCACAATTGCAACAGTTGGCGAACGAGATCGTTGGCGCGAAGGGGGCCATCATTCTGTACGATGAGATGGCAACGCTTGAACCCGGCTGTCAGGATTTAGCGGCGGATCTGCAAGCGCTGGCGGTCGCCACCAACAACATCGGACGCCCCGGCGCTGGTGTTGGCCCGCTTTTCGAGGATGCCAACTCGCTGGGTGCACGCGACATGGGCCTGTTGCCCGACGCACTCCCCGGCTACAAATCTGTGAACCAGCCCGGCCTGAGCTACGAGCAGATTTTGAGCGATCCACAGATCAAGGCGCTGCTAGTGATGGGGGCCAATCCGGTGCGTCATTTATCCAAACCGGAGCTACCTTCTACGCTGGAATTGATCGTCGTGCAGGATATTATGCTCACCGAAACGGCACAGCAGGCCGATGTGGTGCTGCCCGCCGTGACCTTTGCGGAAAAAGAGGGCAGTATGACCAATGTCGATCATCACGTGCAGGCCATTCGCCGCGCGCTGCGTCCACTCCCTGGCGCAAAAGCGGACTGGGAGATACTGATGGCACTGGCCCGTCACCTGGGCAAGCCCTGGAGCTACAGCGGCCCGCGTGACATCTTGCTGGAGATCGCCGACAGCAATCCCTTCTACGCCGGTCTGACCTGGGAAGACCTGGGCGAGCAGGGTGTGCGTACCCATGAACAGGAGGTAGCCCATGCTTAGCTTCCTGAATAACATCATCGTGGCATCGATCATCAAAAGCGCGATCATCATCTTCGCACTTTTGACCGCCTTTGCCTACATGACACTGATTGAGCGCCGCGTTGTTGCCAGGTTGCAGGGGCGTCTCGGCCCCAACCGCGCCGGTCCCGCTGGCATCTTCCAACCGGTTGCCGATGCCATCAAGATGGCCTTTAAGGAACAGATCATTCCAACACAAGCCAAGAAATTCATCTACCTGATTGCTCCGGTCATCTCGGTGGTCGTTGCGCTCTCCGCCTTCGCTGTGATTCCGATTGGACGCGAGTGGACGAACCATCCCAGCGTGTGGGACCCCTTTATCGGTGATATTAATGTTGGTATTCTGTGGATTCTCTCCATCTCATCGCTGGCCGTCTACGGCATCGTGCTGGGTGGTTGGGCTTCCGGCAACCGCTACTCGCTACTTGGCTCTCTACGCAGTGCTGCGCAGATGGTTTCCTATGAAACCAGCCTGGGTCTGGCGCTCAGCGGGGCGCTGATGTGGGCTGGGACGTTGAGCATGGTCGGCATCGTGCATCAGCAACTCAACCAGGGCATCTGGTTCATTATGGCGCAGCCGCTCGGCTTCGTGATCTATCTGATCGCCGCTATCGCCGAGGTGAACCGCGCGCCTTTCGACCTGCCGGAAGCCGAGCAGGAACTGACCGCCGGCTACCTGACCGAATACAGCGGCCTGCGCTGGAGCCTGTATCAGATGGCGGAATACATCAACATGATTACCGTCAGCTCGATTGCCACGACGTTCTTCCTGGGCGGCTGGAGCCTCTTTGGCCTGGAAACCCTGTTCCCCGGCTTCTCAATCATCATTTTCCTGGTCAAAGTGGCCCTGTTCCTCTTCCTGTTCATCTGGTTGCGTGCCACCCTGCCCCGTATTCGCTACGATCAGTTGATGCGCCTGGGCTGGCAGGGTCTGCTGCCCCTGGCCGTCCTCAACGTGGTCATCACGGCTATTGTGGTCTCGCTCGGTCTGCCCTGGTGGATCAACTTCATCGCAGATGCCATCGTCATCGTAGCAATCCTGGTCGCTGTGCGCAATTGGAGCGTCAGAACGGGCACGCGCTTCGCCGAGATCGGCCCCAACAAAGGCACCGGCAAAGAACAACTCATCCTGCCTGCCACCGTGCGTCTGGTCAAATTCGAGAAGCCTGCTGCACAAATCGAGGCGGCGAAGGAAGAGATCGAAGCTGAGGGCAAGGTGCAAAGTACAGAAGCCGTTAAAGCGTAGTGTGTTTGTGAGGCGTTGAAGCCACGCCTCACAAGGATTTGCTGTACTGCTACTGTAGGATGACAATCTTAGATGACTTTGCTATCATTGAGTAGAACGCAGAATACCTACAGATGTATCCAGATGAGTAGCCGCAAGGAGCTTATTATGTCAATTGACATGTATCAGCAAATTGTCAGACAAGTGCAACAACTTACGCCTGATGAGCAACTCAAGCTCATGCAAGAGTTAATAGAAATGCAGCGTCGGCGTATAGTTCCTCAGCACGATATCATGGAGTTCCGAGGCATGGCAAAACATCTTTGGAAGGATGTTGATGTAGAGAAGTATATTCAGGAGGAAACAGATTCATGGGGTGGATAAAAGCATCCTACTTGCGAGCTACTTACACGCTACGTACACCCGATGCAATACAGTTGGCAACTGCTATCTACTCCCAGGCAGATTTTTTCTTACCAACGATAAGCAGTTATCAGCAATAACAGAAATATAAGTGCTGATACTGGATAATCTCATACAAAAGCCCTGATGCTAGATAGTCCATAAAGCCAGCAGGCACAAAGGAGTTTATATGTCAATCGATATTCTCAAGGGGTTGGCGACCACGTTTAAGCAGATGGGGCGCAAGCCGACCACTATCTCATATCCAGAAGAGGAGCGACCACTGCCGCCGCGCTTCCGGGGTCGCCACGTGCTGCATCGCTATGAGAATGGGCTGGAACGCTGCGTCGGCTGCTACCTGTGTGCAGGTGCCTGTCCCGCCGATGCCATTTACATCGAGGCCGAGGAGAACACGGAAGAGCATCGTGTCTCGCCCGGCGAGCGCTATGCAAAGGTCTTTGATGTCAACATGTTGCGTTGTATCTTCTGCGGCTACTGTCAGGCGGCCTGCCCGACAGGCGCGATCACGCTCGAACATGAGTATAAGCTGGCCGCCTATTATCCCGAAGACCTCGTGTATCACAAGGAGCAATTGCTGGAGGCGAAAGGCGAGCCGATCATTGGCGCACGCACAGGCTCGAACAAAGTCTGGGCCGATCAGCCACCGGAGGATCCCAACGAGGCCCCGCAACCGGTGCCGCAGGTGACGCAAGTCTTCGATGGCTCGCAGGCCAGCGCCGCTGCTGTCGGACTGGGCGATATTCAGACGGAGCGTCCTATTCTGCTGACCGACGAGGAGCAGGACAGGGATCGCCGCAAGTTGTAGGAAGGAGCGAACGCGCAATGGTTGCCACTGCAATTGCTTTTTTCGTGCTGGCCATCGCCAGCATCGCGTCCGCTCTTGGGGTGATCCTCTTCAAGAACGCCGTTCATAGCGCGTTGAGCCTGATTCTCACACTCATCTTCCTGGCGCTGTTCTATCTCCAACTGGGCGCGATGTTCATTGCCATTGTCCAGATTCTGATTTATGCCGGAGCCATCATGGTGCTGTTCCTCTTCGTCGTGACGATGCTCGCCACCGACCCGCAGAATGTCGAGCAGCAGGGACGCGACCGCATGCCCTGGCAAAAGGGTGTCGCCGCCGTCCTGGGCCTGGTGCTGGTAGCCGCGTTGAGCTATCTGCTCTTCACAGGAGCGCAGCAGCCTGCGCCTGCTAAGGCCGTTGGGGGTAGCCTCTCGCAAGCGGTACAGAACTATGGCAACGCGCAGGCTTTCGGACTCGCGCTCTTTCACGGTTTTGCGTTTCCTTTCGAGGTCACGAGCCTGCTGATCGTCGTCGCCATTCTCGGCGCGCTCGTCTTTGGACGACGGGCATAGAGGAGAAAACTTATGCCATCACCAACCAGTTTGATGCCATTATCGGCATATCTGATCGTGAGTGCTGTGCTGTTCACTATCGGCGTCGTCGGCGTGCTTGTGCGGCGCAACCCACTCATTATCTTTATGTCTATTGAATTAATGCTCAATGCCGTTAATCTATCGTTTGTGGCGCTCTCGACCTTTCTGGACTCAGCCGATGGTCAAATGTTCGTCTTCCTGGTCTTAACCGTCGCTGCCGCCGAGGTCGTAGTGGGCCTGGCTATCATCGTCTCCATCTTCCGCACGCGGCGCACTATCGATGTGGACGATATGAACGTGTTACGAGGCTAAACGTATGTTAAATGTAAGTTTCTGGGTGCTGTTCTTCCCGCTCCTGGGTTTTATCATTCTGGGATTGCTGGGAAGACTCCTGCCGCGTGGGGGCATTTTGACGGTGGCCTGGGGAGCATGTGGGCTGTCCTTTCTCTTTGCCGTCATTAACTTCATCTCCCTACTCGGCACGCCCGCTAATGCTCGTGTCGCGGATACTGTGATCTATCACTGGGTTTCGTCCGGCAACTTCAGCCTGGATTTCGCGTTGCTCTACGACCCACTAACCGCCGTCATGCTGCTGGTGATTACCGGCGTCGGCTTCCTGATTCACATCTATTCCGCCGGTTACATGGCCGATGACCCCGGCTTCTGGCGCTTCTTCACCTACATGAACTTCTTTATTTTCGCCATGACGCTGCTGGTAACGGCGGATAACTTCCTGTTCCTGCTGGTCGGTTGGGGTCTGGTCGGTCTCGCCTCTTTCTTGCTGATCGGCTTCTGGTATCAGCGTCCCTCAGCGGTAGCCGCTGCGCGCAAAGCCTTTGTGATCAATGTCATCGGCGACTTCGGCCTGATGCTGGCAATCTTCCTCATCTTCAATCATTTTGGCACACTCAGCTATCAAGGCGTCTTCGGTCAGCTCAACTCGTCGATGGCGGGTAGCGGTTTGTTGACCGCTATCTGCCTGCTGCTCTTCGTGGCCTGTGCCGCCAAGTCCGCGCAGTTGCCACTTTACATGTGGTTGCCAGACGCGATGGAAGGCCCGACGCCGGTCAGCGCGCTGATCCATGCGGCCACGATGGTGACAGCCGGTGTTTACCTGGTGGCGCGCGCCAATCCATTGTTCTATATGGCCCCCATTGCGCTTTACACCGTTGGTGCTATCGGCGGCATCACGGCTATCTTCGCCGCCGTCATTGCCATCTTCCAGCTTGATATCAAGCGTGTGCTGGCCTATTCGACGATCAGCCAGCTTGGCTACATGTTCATGGCCGAGGGCGTAACGAACTTTGCTGGCGGCATCTTCCATCTAGTGACGCATGCCTTCTTCAAAGCCCTGCTCTTCCTGGGGGCCGGGGCCGTCATTCACGCGCTGGCGGGCGAGCAGGATATGCGCAAAATGGGCGGCCTCTGGCAACGTATGCCTATCACGGCCTGGACATTTCTGGCCGCGACGCTGGCGATTAGTGGCATTATCCCCTTCGCGGGTTTCTGGAGTAAAGATAGCATTCTGGCTTCTGTGCTGGCGCAGGCCACTATCAGCGGCAACGCCTGGTTCTATATCCTGTGGGCCGTCGGCGTGCTGACCGCCGGTCTGACCGCCTTCTACATGTTTCGTCTCTTCTTCGGTATCTTCTTCGGCTCCTATCGCGGTGGCCCGCAGGCCAGTGCCGAGCATGAAGAAGAGGACGAGGAGGATGAAGTCGCCGCCGGTCATCACGAACGCATGCCGCGCTACAACCAGATCTTTGAGGTACCAGCCGTGATGAGCGTACCCTTGATCATTCTCGGCGTCCTCAGCGTCATCGGCGGTTTTATCGGCTCTCTCGCGCTGATCGGCTTGCCACAATGGCACCCGTTGCCTGCTCTACTGGCTCCGGTCGTGGGTCAATCCAGTGTTTCTGCTATCGTAGAACCGTCGCTGGGCCTGGAATGGATCTCAACCGGCATTAGCCTGGTACTGGCGGCCATCGGTATCCTGCTGGCCTGGCGGATGTATGGCAAAGGGTTCGAGTACAAAGAGAATCGCAACCCGCTCTACCAGTTTGCTTTCCACAAGTTCTACGTGGACGAGGCGTTGACTGCTGTGCTGGTCAATCCCATCATGGCCTTTGGGCGCGCCGCTACACGTTTCCTTGAGGGAGATACGCTGGATGCTGGTAGCCGAGGCATTGCCACAACCTTCCGGGGGGTGAGCGCGGGCCTGCGTCGTTTGCAGACCGGCTATGTGCGTAATTACGCGCTGGCAATTCTGGTGGGGGCCGTCTTGATCGTCATTTATTACGCGGTGAGGAGGTAGCGCGTGTTTCCTATCCTATCCGTTCTGATCTTTCTCCCGCTTTTAGGGGGAATCGCCTTGCTGTTCTTCCCAAGAGAGCAGACCGGAGCCATCCGTTGGGGCGCGCTGATGATCGCCGCGATTGAGCTGGTGCTGGCGCTGATCTTGCTGCTCAGCTATTCGACAATTGTACCCAGCGCGACCTATCTCGGCACCTTCCATTTCAATGAACAGATTACCTGGATTGCTTCTCTCGGCATCAATTATAGTCTGGGCGTTGATGGTATCAGCGTCCTGCTGGTCACGCTAACAGCGCTGTTGACGCTGGTCTGTATCGCAGCCTCGTTTCACATCGAACAGCGCCTCAAGCACTATATGGCTTTCATGCTGCTGCTGGAATGTGGTCTTGTAGGCGTCTTTCTGGCAACCAATCTCTTCCTGTTCTACATTTTCTGGGAAGTGATGCTTATTCCGGCTTACCTGTTGGTTGGTACGTGGGGCGGCGAGCGGCGCATCTACGCGGCTTTCAAGTTCGTGCTGTATACCTCGGTCGGTAGTCTGCTGATGCTGGCTGGTATCATCGCGCTGGGCTACTATCATCAGGTCGCTACCGGCACCTACACGCTGGAATTGCAGTCTCTGCTCAATACGCCGATAAGTGGAGCGGCGCAAACCTGGGTCTTCCTGGCCTTCGCCGCTGCCTTCGCCGTCAAGGTGCCGCTGATCCCACTCCATAGCTGGCTGCCCGACGCCTATAGCGAGGCACCCTTCCCGGTGACGGCCATGCTGGCCGGTGCGATGGCGAAGGCGGGGGCGTATGGCTTCTTGCGCTTCTGCATCCCACTCTTCCCACAGGCCGCGCATGCGCTGGCCCCGTTGATCAGCATTCTGGCGGTCATCGGCATTCTGTACTGTGCTGTGCTGGCGCTGGTACAGACCGACCTCAAGCGCCTGCTCGGTTATTCCAGCATCAGTCACCTGGGCGTTATCATGCTGGGCATGTTCGCCTTCAACACACAGGGCGTCGAAGGCTCGGTTTTGCAGATGGTCAATCACGGCATCACGATGACAGCCCTCTTCCTGATCGCGGGCTTCATCGAGCTACGTGCCGGTACGCGCCGCCTGAGCGATTTTGGGGGTCTGGCCGTGCGCATCCCGATTCTGGCGACGGTGCTATGCATTGCCGCGCTCTCCTCGCTCGGCCTGCCCGGCCTGAACAGCTTCGCGGGCGAGTTCCTGGCGCTGTTGGGCGTGTTCCGCAGCAATATCACCTTTGGCGTGCTTGGCACCGCCGTCGTCATTCCGGCGGCATGGTATATGCTGCGCTTTTTTCAGGGCATCACGGAGGGGCCGCGTCAGACCCTCGGCGCGGTAGGAGCTGCGCTGCGCAAGAGGGCGTTGCCCGATATCAGTATGCGCGAGTTCCTGCTGCTGTTGCCGCTGCTGGCCCTGATGTTCTATATCGGCCTTCAGCCCGCACCATTGACCGCCCTGATGGAGCCGTCGGTGCTTAACACGTTGCATAATCTCGGTTCGGCCTTTGTGAGATAGGGGTGTGTTATGACGTTTACGTACTTTGTGAGTGCCACCGACTGGGGGGCAATCGCGCCAGAACTGGTGCTGGCGGGCATGGCCTTAATTGTTATGCTCGTAGACCTGTTGCTGCCGCACGAGGGGCCGCGCGGAAAGCATAGCGGCCCTTCCAACTACTTCATCCTGCCCCTATTGAGCTTCATTGGCGTCCTGGGTTCAATAGCGGCTACTATTGTCCTGTTTAATCAGACGCCCGTGTACGAGGTGTTTGGTGGCAAAGTGACGCCATTCAACCAGGCGTTTAACGGCATGATCGGCTACGACCAGGGTTCGCTCTATGCCTATATCATCATTCTCTGCGCCAGCGGCCTGGGCCTGCTCTTCTCGCCTGCTTATCTCAAGCGCGTGAAGATCGTGCATCAGGGCGAATATTACGCGCTCTTCCTGTTCTCGACCGTCGGCATGATGATCTTAGCAGCGGCGACCAGCTTCCTGACCGTCTTCCTGGGCCTGGAAATGCTCTCGCTGGCTCTCTATATCCTGTGCGCGTTCGTGGCGCAGCGCAAGGCGTCGCAAGAGGCGGGCATGAAATATTTCCTGCTCAGCTCTTTCGCCTCAGCCTTCCTGCTCTACGGTACAGCTCTGACCTATGGTGCGACGGGCAGCACGTTCTTTACCAACATAAAGCAGTATCTACAGCCCACGCATTCAGTGCTTCCAAATACAATAACGGGAATACCAACCATGCTGCTGGTTGCGATGGCCTTGCTGGCAATTGGTTTCGCCTTCAAAGTCTCGGCCATCCCGTTTCAAGCCTGGACGCCGGACGTCTACGAGGGTGCGCCTGGGCCGGTGACGGCTTTCATGTCGGTTGGCACGAAGGCGGCGGCGCTGGTAGCTTTCGCGCGCGTCTTCGACGTGGTCTTTGGCGGAGTTATCGCGGACTGGCAACCGGTGATATGGGCCATTGCCATCCTGACCATCATCGGCGGTAACATCATGGCCATCGTGCAAACCAACGCCAAGCGCCTGCTGGCCTACTCCAGCATTGCCCACGCAGGCTACCTGCTGATCGGCATCGTCATCGGTGGCGTGGATGGCATCTCAGCCGTGCTGTTCTATCTGCTCTGCTACACCTTCATGAACCTGGGTGCCTTTGGTATTATCTCGATGTTGGAGCAGCAGGATGGTTCGGGTAGCGAGGTGAAGGATCTGCGCGGTCTCTGGTATCGCCAGCCGGTGCTGGCCGGTTTTCTGGCACTCTTCCTGTTTGCGCTAGCCGGTTTCCCGCCGATGGCCGGTTTCGCCGCTAAATATTATATATTCTACGCAGCGCTGGTCAATGGCCATGCTGAACTGCTGATTATCGGTGTCCTTGCCAGCGTGCTGGGCATGTATTACTATCTGCGCGTCATTGCCACTATGTTCATGGAGCAGGAAGCACAGGTCGCCGTAGCCGAGGTTGCGTTGTCTGCCCCCGTTGTTCCGGCCAGCGCGACACCGCGCACGCGAGCCGGTGGCACCGTCGGCGGCGCAGCGACCGCCGTAGCGATCAAACCTGCTACGACTGTCCAGAGCAAAGTGACTGCAACCGATACCACGCCTGCCACAGAACAAAGCGACGACCTGACCTGGGTCTCCTGGTTGGGCGTCACGCTTGCCACCATCGGCGTCTTCCTGATGGGCACCGTACTGCCGTTCTGGCTGGTCAATGTCGCCCAGCAAGCCGCGCAGACGATGTTACGGTAACGAATTGACAACGGAAGCAGAAACAGGGTGACAGCCAGGGCCGCCTGTATCCCATACACGGCAATCCTTGCGAAGTTTTGCAAACGTGTAGGGTACGGGCGACTCTGGCTGTCACCCTGCTTATAATGGAAGGAGATACTGTTATGTCAACACCAGCGATAGCACCGTATGGCTCGTGGCAATCACCGATCACGTCGGCGTTGATTGTTGCGGATGCCATTCGCCTGCTTGAGATCGCCCTCGACGGTGAGGATACCTATTGGAGCGAGAGCCGTCCTAAAGAGAACGGGCGCACTGCCATTGTGCGTCGCACGGCCAGTGGGCAAACAACGGATATGACACCCATGCCCTTTAATGCGCGCACGCGCGTGCATGAATATGGCGGCGGCGATTTTGTGGTCAGCAAGGGCGTGATCTACGCCTCGAATTTTGTGGATCAGCGCGTCTATCGCCTCACGGTGGGAGCCGAGCCAACACCAATTACGCCGGAGAGCGCATTCCGCTATGCCGACTATATCATGGATGAGCGTCGGCAACGCCTGATCTGTGTACGCGAGGACCACACGCACTCATCGCAGAACGCGGAGAACACGCTTGTCAGCCTCTCGCTAACAGAAAATCCAGGCGGCGGCACAATCCTGGTCTCTGGCAACGACTTCTATTCCACGCCGTGCCTCAGTCCCGATGGCACACGGCTGGCCTGGCTGACCTGGAACCACCCCAACATGCCCTGGGACGGCACCGAATTGTGGATTGCCGAGGTTGACAACGAGGGCGCGCTGCATGATGCCCAGAAGGTTGCGGGAGGCCTCGATGAGTCGATTTTTCAGCCGTCATGGTCGCCCGACGGCACGCTACATTTCATCTCCGACCGCACCGGTTGGTGGAATCTCTATCGCGTGCGCAACGGGCAGATAGAGGCGCTCTGTCCGAGGAACGCGGAATTTGGCGTGCCGCAGTGGGTCTTCAACCAATCTACCTACGGTTTCACCTCGGCAGAAGAGATCATCTGCTCGTATACGGAAAAAGGGGGCCATTTGGCACGCCTGAACACCACGAATGGCGAACTGACCCCTTTTGATCTGCCTTATACGACCATAGGGCAGGTACGGGTCGATGCCAATCGTGTTGTCTTCCTGGGTGCCTCACCAACTATTCCGCCCTCTGTTGTGCAATTAGACCTGGCAACGGGGCAGACCAGTGTGTTTCAAATCGCAAGTAAAGTGCAACTCGAGCCGGCCTATCTCTCTATCCCGGAAGAAATAGAGTTTCCTACTGAGCATGGCCTGACGGCGCATGCACTCTACTATGCGCCACGCAATCCTGATTATGTCGCCCCAGAAGGTGAAAAGCCGCCCTTGCTTGTGATGAGCCACGGTGGGCCAACATCATCCACCAGCAGTGCCTTCAATTTGCAAATCCAATACTGGACGAGTCGAGGTATCGCCGTGTTAGACGTCAATTACGGCGGCAGCACGGGCTATGGCCGCGCCTACCGCGACCGCCTCAAGGGGCAGTGGGGCATTGTCGATATTGATGATTGCGTGAATGGCGCTAAATACCTGGTGCAGCGCGGGCTGGTCGATGGCAACCGTCTTGCCATCCGGGGGGGCAGTGCAGGTGGCTATACCACGCTGGGTGTGCTGACCTTCCGCGATGAATTCAAAGTCGGGGCCAGCTACTTCGGTGTCGGCGACCTGGAAGGACTGGTCAAAGATACACACAAGTTCGAGTCACGCTACCTGGACGGTCTGATCGGCCCTTATCCACAGCGTATTGATCTCTATCATCAACGCTCACCAATCTATCATATCGAACGTCTCTCACGTCCCGTAATCTTTTTCCAGGGCCTGGAAGACAAGATTGTGCCTCCTAACCAGGCCGAGAGCATGGTCGAAGCCTTGCGCAAAAAGGGCGTTCCAGTTGCCTACGTGGCTTACGAGGGCGAAGGACATGGCTTCCGCCGTGCCGAAAACATCAAACATTCGTTAGAGAGCGAATTCTACTTCTATTCCAAAATTCTTGGTTTCCCTCTGGCGGACAAGATAGAACCGGTGGAGATAGAAAATATGGCATAAGATCGGGGCCAGGATATCATTCATATCATGATATCCTGGCCCCGATCTTATGCCATATTCCTCATACTATCTATGACATAGCTTGCACAAGTGCCCTGTGTGCCTCTTCCTCATTCTGAGCATCAATGATTGCATCGATAAGTTGCTGCAATTGAGTCAGATCGCTGGTAGATTGACCCACCTGCTCAGCCTGGGTTGCCAGCGCCGGAAAGCGTTTGCTCGTCGTATGCACCAGCATTTCACGTAGCGTCTCTCTTTTCCCTTCCAACTGTCCCTCAGCCCGTCCCTCAGCCCGTCCCTCAGCCCGTCCCTCAGCCCGTCCCTCTGCACGCCCCTCTTTTCTAGCTTTTTTACGAGCCTCCCGCACCATCTCCCGGTAGGCCCAGGATTCTTGTAAAATGTCTTTGAGCATGGCAAACCTCCTTCTGAGCCATTCCTTGTCAGCTTTGTCGTCGAAAGCCAGCGCCGCACAGGTATAAGCCATTGACAATAGATCAGTTCTGTCTGCCTCCTGCAAGCGTTCCAGCATTTCCTCCACCACTTCTCGCCGATTGCCACCTTTCGTTAAGGGCAGCAGAGGCAGTAAGCTTTCCAGTCCCGGTTTCAAGAGATCTTCTTGTGACTTTTCCCATAGCTTGATGTTTTTGAAATGAAAGACGTGTGTCTTTTCCCCCGTGGGAAATCTTTTGATATAGGGCGGCTCGACAATAGTGCCTCCTGGTTTTAAGTATATAACAAAGGAGTACACAGGGCAATTGTACGTATTATCGGCCCAGATATTATACTGCCAGAGCCGTTTCGCCATATCTTTGTCGCGCTTACGCTGAAACTCAATGTGCAGTATCGCCACTATTCCAAATAGTAGCACTTTAAGCAATAGATCAGCGTAAATTGTCTTCTGCTGTTTGAGTTCCTTATCCAATCGCTCGATGAAGTGAGCTTCAGGAAGTAAGAAGGCGATAAACCGTTGGGGATTCTCGCCAATCAAGGTTTTTGTCAAATCATCCCATTGACCCATAATTCATGACCTCCATAGGAAGATAATGGCACAGTTTATCATCTTTTAGTCACGTTGTCGATTCTTTTTCGATATTCTGAACAAACTGTAATCTTTCACGACGGAAACCTCATGCAATGTGTTATAATGGAGAATACACCAGCATATTATTCTTTAGTCGGGCCAGTAAGGAGTTGTTCTATATGGTCATTGATAGCAGTCTCGTTGGTACTCAGTCCGAGCCACACACATTTCGCATTGAAGCCGAGGCGGTGCGCCGCTTTATTGAGGCGACCGGCGACCCGGCATTACAAAGCGGGATGCCCTCCGATTACGTCCCTCCCACCTTTCCTACGACATTTCGTGTACCAATCGCTGGTCTGAACCTTGATATGTCAAAGATGCAATTATTGCATGGAGAGCAATCTTATACCTATTATCGCCCTTTGTATGTTGGAGAAGAGATTACCTGCGTGGCGAGCATCAGCGAGATTCGACAGCGCCAGGGACGCAGCGGCCCTATGACATTTATTGTACGCCAGATGGTTGGTACCGATAGCAATCAGCAACCGGTCTTTACATCAAGTAGTACAACGATTGTGCGTGTCAAGCAAGAACATTAGCGTAGGAGTGCCAGGACATCCTCAAACCAGGCGGGACCGAACTTGAGCTGGCCGTAGAGCAGCAGGTTAGGTTCGCCTGTGGCTGAGATGTTACCATGGTGTTGCACGATAAAGTCGCGCAGGCTGTCGGCGGTGATGAAAAGCGAGTGCAGGTGCTTGATCTCTCGATCCTCCGGTTCACGTGTGTGTACCTCGGCGAGCGTGATGTGTAACTGCGTCAGGAAGACAAGTTCGCCGTGCGGCGTAGCCACATCGTATACTGCACCCAGGCAGCATTGTGCGCTGATGTCTGCCAACTGCACGCCGGTTTCCTCGCGCAGCTCGCGCTGGATGGCCCCGAAAGGATCGGGCCGCTGCCCCATGTCCAGATCACGCTCGAAAAAGCCGCCAATGACGTGATAGCGCCCCTCGTAGACATCCACGCCCTCGCGTTTGTCGAGCAGGATATGACCATCGCTGGTCTCCACCACCGAGCAGACGCTGAGCGGGTTGCTCAGTTCGGCGTGCGCGTGCTTATTGGCAAATTCCGGCACGCGCGTGGTGACGTATTCTTTGTAGCTGGTGTTGCCCAGCAGCAGAGAGAGTGTGCCGTCGGCGTGCGCGCCGACTTCGATCAGGCGAAAGAGGGGCGTGTCGAAGAGCATCCTGTGCCTGGCACGCGCCTCTATCAGCTTTTGTTCCCAAAGCGCATCCATCCAGGCTGCTGTCTCAGGAGATTCGGGCATGGTCAGGGCCGGATTATAGCTGATGACAAGCTGCTCAGGGCGGTAGAGGCCCTGAGCTAAGATTTCAAATTCCAGCATGTTGATCGCCGTTACTCCCATTCAATCGTCGCAGGCGGCTTCGAGGTAATGTCATAGACCACACGATTGACGCCCGCAACCTCGTTGACAATCCGATTAGCAATCCGCCCTAGTAGTTCGTAGGGCAGGCGTGCCCAGTCGGCGGTCATGAAATCGCCGGTCGTGACAGCACGCACAGCGACGACATTGGCATAGGTGCGCCCATCACCCATGACGCCCACGCTCTGGATCGGTGTTAGCACGGCAAACGCCTGACCGATCTCGCGGTAGAGGCCCGCGCTGCGCAGTTCCTCAATCACGATGCTATCGGCGGCGCGCAGGGTGTCCAGTCGCTCCCTCGTCACCGCGCCAATAATGCGGATGGCCAGGCCGGGGCCAGGGAAGGGATGTCGCCAGACCCATTCTGCGGGCAGACCAAGCGCCAGACCTATCTCACGCACCTCGTCCTTAAAGAGCATACGCAGTGGCTCAACCAGTTGGAATTGCATACGTTCGGGCAGACCCCCGACGTTGTGGTGCGTTTTGATGCGCGTCGCGGTTGCGGCAGTATCATGGCTCGTGCTTTCAATCACATCGGGATAGAGCGTGCCTTGCGCCAGGAACGCGATTGGGCCGCTCTGCTCCTCCAGTTTATGTGCCTCTTGTTCAAAGACGCGAATAAACTCTTCTCCGATGATCTTGCGCTTCTGCTCCGGGTCGATGACATCGGCCAGTCGGTTCAGGAAGCGCTCACTGGCATCGACTACCACGAGCGGGATGTGCATATGGTTGGCAAACGTCTCTACCACCTGTTCACGTTCACCCATGCGCAGGCAGCCTGTATCCACAAAAACGCAGGTGAGCCGGTCGCCGATAGCGCGGTGGATAAGCAGAGCCGCCACCGCCGAGTCCACGCCGCCGGAGAGGCCACAGATGACGCGCTCATTGCCGACGCGCTGGTGAATCTGCGCGACTGCTTCCTCAATCACCGCGCCGGGTGTCCAATCAGGAACGCAGCCGCAGACGCGGAAGAGGAAGTTGCGGATAATATCTTTACCCTGGGGCGTGTGGGTGACTTCAGGATGAAACTGCAAACCGATCAGGCCCTGCTCGTTAGCTATCGCCGCTACTGGATTGCTTTCGGTGCGTGCCAGCACGTGAAAGCCTGTGGGCAATTGATCCACGCTATCGCCATGACTCATCCACACGGGCAGGCGCGGCGTCGTCATCGGCTCCGGCGCGTCCAGATGCTCGGTCTGCGCAGGCGAGATGCCGATGCCCTCAAAGATGCGAAAGCTCAGAGCGTCCTGCGCCTCGTGCGGCAGCAGTTCGATAGTGGCGGGGCCATACTCGCGTCGCCCATGCGAAAGCGCTACATGTCCACCAAGCTGCGAAGCCATCAATTGCATGCCATAGCAGATGCCCAGTATCGGCAGCCCACTCTTGAGGATAGCCGGGTCACACATGGGGGCATTATTATCATATACGCTAGAGGGGCCGCCGGAAAGAATAAAACCTTTAATCTCTAAATGCTTATTTTGTCGTAACTGTTCAAGTGTAGTGTTTGCCGGTACAAGTTCGCTATAGACGTGGCACTCACGAATACGGCGCGTAATCAATCTACTATATTGTGAACCATAATCTAATACAATGACCGCCTGTCGGCGCTCCGTAGCTTGCATGGACTTTTTTCTGAACTCCTTTTTATATGCCGGAGTGGCAGGGCGAGCGCGAGGGTCGTCCTGCCACCTCATAGTATTTCTTTACTTACGAACGCGGCCCTCCCGCGACGTAGATAATCTGTCCATTGACGAAACCGGCCTCTTCGGACGCCAGGAAGCAGATAACGTTGGCAACATCGCGCGGCTGTCCGACGCGGCGCACCGGAATGGTTTTCGATGCCTGCTCGATCACCGCGTCCGGGTCGAGGCCCTGGCGGCGTGCGGTCGCGCGGGTCATTTCGGTATCAATGAAGCCGGGTGCGACGGCGTTGGCGGTGATGCCAAACGGTCCCAGTTCGATGGCCAGCGTGCGCGTCAGACCCTGCAAGCCGGCCTTTGCCGACGAATAGTTGACCTGACCGCGATTGCCGAGGGCTGAAACCGAAGAGAGCGAAATAATGCGCCCGTAGCGTTGCTTGACCATATGCGCCTGCGCGGCACGGCTGCACAGGAATGCGCCTTTGAGATGTACGTTGATGACGGTATCCCAATCCTCATCCGACATCTTAAAGATCAGATTATCACGCAGAACACCCGCGTTATTGACCAGGATATCCAGTTGACCAAAGTGGCTGGCCGTCTGGTCTATCGCGTCCTGCACCATGGCAGCGTTCGAGACATCACACTTTATCGCCAGAGCTTGCGACCCCAGGCGCTCGATCTCAGCGGCTACACCTTTGCAGCTTTCAACATCGACATCCGCGAGCGCGACTCGTGCGCCTTCTTCTGCCAGACGCAGAGCGGTGGCGGCTCCAATGCCTCTACCGGCTCCTGTGACGAATGCAACACGTCCTTCTAATCGTCCCAAGTGTTTTGCTCCTTACTGTGAACAGAAAAATGGCACCAGATGGTGGTACTTGAGTATATCACATAGCGCTATTTTCTTCGCCGTTCCCACACGCTCTGATTAACCAGGTTGGTCGGACGCACACCGCGCAACGCCATCGCCACCTGCTCGCAAGCCATCACTTGCATGCGCTTCACGCCAGTAGCGGTATAGGAAGCAATATGCGGTGTACAGACCACGTTAGGCAGGCTGAAAAGGGGGTTGTCCTTCTGTGGTGGCTCCGGGTCAAAGACATCCAGCGCGGCCCCAGCCAGATGCCCTGAGCGCAGCGCCTCTAGCAGTGCCTGCTCATCGACCAGTGTGCCGCGCGCTACGTTGACAAGATAGCTACCGCGTGGCAGCTTCGCCAGCGTCTGCGCGTTGATAATATGATACGTCTCTGGTGTGGCGGGACTGTGGATAGAAAGTACATTGCAACGCGGCAGTAGTTCATCCAGTGTGGCAACCAGTTCGACGCCATATTGCTGCGCTCGCTCGACGTTAATGTAGGGGTCATAGACCAGTACCTGCATACCCAATACGCGCGCGATTTCGGCCACGCGCCCGCCAATGCGCCCCAGTCCCAATAGACCGAGCGTCGCGCCGCGCGCTTCCAGGCCCAGTGGCAGCGAACCGTAGGGCGGAAAGCCCTGACCCGCGCGCAAATGACGATCCCCCAGCATTATCTCTTTGCAGAGGCTGAGCATGAGGGCGATGGCGTGTTCCGCCGTCGATTCGGTCGGGCCATCGGGCGTGTTGACGACCATGATGCCCCTCTCGGTGGCGGCGTCGATGTCCACGCGATCTACGCCGATGCCAACGCGGGCCACTACGCGCAATTGTGGCCCCAGGCGATCCAGCACGGGGCCGGTAATGGCGGTGGTACCCAGGATGACAATAAGGCCATCGGCACCTACCGCCTCGGCTTCCCACTCTCCATGTGCTACACGTTCTCCAGTCGAACTGGTAATCACGGTGGCAATGCCCTCAAGCTGTTTGAGCGCTTCCGGGTGCAGTTTGCTGCCCGCCCATACTTTTGCCAGCGCCATGCTTTGCTCCTTCCTGTCTTATAATATGATGCATTTAATTCTGTAGGGGCGTGATGAATCACGTCCCTACAAGAAATGTTTAATCAAGCGTTGCCACGCGCGATCTGGAGATTCTGAGAGGCCGCTGCAATCATGCTGCTCAGGTCGGTAGTGACGCTGATGAACTGGAAGCCCTGCTTGATGCGCATCGCCGAGGTGTGACCATTGCTGCTAAAAATACCCAGCGCGACTTGATGGCGTTGTGCCGTCGCCTTGATCTGCTCCAGTGCCGCCATAAATTCAGGTTCCGCGCCGTCGCTGCTTGGTGTCAGGCCTAGCGAAGCATGCAGGTCGTTGGGGCCGATGAAGGCCACGTCAATGCCGGGAACGGAAAGGATATCATCCAGGTTCTGAAGCGCCTCACGGCTCTCGATCTGGAGCGCCACGATGATCTCCTCATTGGCCGTCTGGGCATAGGTCGGCCAATCGGTGATGCCGAAGCCATAGGGACCGAAGGCTCCGCCGATGCTGCGCACCCCGGCGGGTGGATATTTGGCCCAATCCACAGCACGCTGCGCCTCTTCACGGGTGTTGATCATCGGCACTATGACACCCCAGGCTCCAGCGTCCAGCACCCATTTGAACCATTCGACGCTATTTGTGGGTACACGTACCATTGGGGCCGAGGTACCGGCATCGGCAATGATTGCCACCATATCGGCCATCAAGACGGCGTTCTGCGCGCTATGCTCCATATCAACGACCAGCCAGTCGAAGCCGAGACGGGACATAATTCTAGCCGAAGGGACGCTGGGCAGGCTCAACCAGGCTCCCAGCGCCACTTCGCCTCGCCTCAACTTCTCTTTCACATGGTTCGTTCGCATGCTGACTCTTCTTTCTAGCACATAAAGGAAGCTACGGTCATCCCAGGAGAAAGCTTCTCCTTATCATCATTATGGCATGGTTCATGCACCGGTCGCAAAGCAAGTCTATTGTCCTTGCACGAGGAAACAGCCCAGCATCACCAGCGCAAAGCCGCTGATTTTCGCTATCGTAAGGCTCTCGCCCAGGAAGAAATAAGAGAGGATGAGCGTCACGCCGGGGATGATGAAATCGCTATATGAGGTGCGGATAGCGCCGATGCGTCTAATGAGCCAGAAAGTGAGGAAAAAGGTGATGCAGCCACAGAAAATCGCCAGGTAGAGCAGAATGCCAATTGACGAGAGTGTCGGGTGCAGGGTATAACCGCGCTCGAACAGCAGGCTACAGAGTCCAACAAGTGTGCCGGTGTAGAACATTTGCCACATAGTTAGCGTGATAACCGGCAGATCAGGATTATTCTGCTTGGCCAGTTTGAGGCCAAAACCGTAGATGCCCGCTGAGGCCAGTACGGCCAGTTCGCCGAGGAGCGCGACGCGATTACCCGCAAATAAGTTGAGGTCGGTGCCACCTGCGCCAAAGAGGAACGGAATACGCCCGATAAGCACAATCACAATGCCTACCAGGCCAACACACAGGCTCAGGGCCAGCCGCCAGCCGTGCGCCTCATTCTGACCGCCCAGGTTGAAGAGGGCTGTAAAGAGCGGTGTAGTGGACCACATCAGTGTCAGCACTCCTATCGGCCCATAGGGAGCGGCGAGGAAAAAGATCACGCTGGGAATAGCGATCATAAAGAGGGAGACAAGACATACCTGGATATGTTGTTTCAGAGTCAAACGCAATTTTTTACGCTGTATAAGTGCTATTGGGGTGAGCAGCAGCGAGGCCAGCAGAAAGCGTGTGCTGGAGAGCAGCAGAGGTGGTACCTCTGTCACACCGATTTTAGCAGCAATAGGGAAAGAACCCCAGATCAGCACGATGGCAAGAAAACCAAGTAGGATCAGGGAGCGAGAGGTGCGCCTGTTGGCAGTGTTTTGCGTATCGTGAGCATTGCGTATGTCATGTGTAGAGCGCGTGGTAGTGGATGTATCCATTGATCGAACTTTTCAAACTTTCGCTGGTGGTCTTGCTATGCCGGTCACGACCGACCGTCATCTCTAGTATACAACGTGGAAAGCGGATATTCCCAAACCAGGATAGGGCGACTGCAAGGCAGGGCACCCGCGAGGGATGTCCTGCTTGCAGTCGCCCTGGCGTGTGCTTGCCTGGATATGGGTGAGGAAAGAACCTTAACAATCGCTTACGGATTCTTGAAACTTTCTTGAACTTTTTCGTTTATACTCTCATGGTGAAGAGTAGTAATGGTTGCACTTGATAAGGCAAGAGGTGATATAGATGTATTGGGGGCCACGTTTTCGTCGCGAGTGGCGTGGGCCACGTCCGTATTGGGGCTGGCGACGCCCGTTTTGGGGGCCGATGTGGGGCATGTGGGGGCCACCAATGTGGCGGCCATACTGGCGTCGTCGGTTTGGTGGTGGTTGCCTGCCCGGTTGCCTGCTGAGTATGTTCGCCTGTGTCATAGTACTCTTCGGAGTGCTGTTGTTCATGGCAAACTCCATCCACGTCTTCTGGTAGACAATGGAAGACCCTTGCATGTCAACCTTCATCGTACTATGATAGTGGAGACAAAGAAGTGTTGACATGCAGGGAGTGTTAAAATATGGCAAGTTTGCTATCGCTGGCCTATCTGATTGATTGGGGCTGGCTGCGCATTGGACTACCCTATATCTACATCAATATCAATCCGGTGATGCTGCAACTGGGGCCGCTGTCGTTGCGCTGGTATGGCTTCATGTATGTGGTCGGCATCGTTGTGGGCCTGTGGGCCATTCAAGGCTACATGCGCCGCAAGGGCATCTCGTCGGAGTTGCTGTATCGTGTCCTCTGGTGGTGTATCGCGGCGGGTGTTATCGGTGGGCGTCTCTACTTCGTGATCCAGCAACCTGATCTCTACCAGGATTATATCTTGAAGCCCTGGAACATTCTGGCGACCTGGGAGGGTGGCATGGCCTTCTTCGGCGCGATCTTCCTGGTGATCGCAACCCTCATCTGGCGTTCACGCATTGAGCGCGTCAATCCACTGGTGCTCATCGACGCTGGTTGTCTCTTCGCCATCGTGGGGCAGATTTTTGGGCGCATCGGCAATCTCATCAATGGTGACATCATCGGCTATCGTAGCACCTTGCCCTGGTCTACCGTGTACCAGAATCCACATAGCTGGGCCTGTCTTGATCCCCGCACCTGCAATGTGCCGGTGCAACCGGCGGCGGCCTACGAATTGCTGGCCAATGTCGTGGTGATGATCCTGCTCTTCTACCTGGCAAAACGGTTTAAACGCCCCGGCGCACTGATGCTGGTCTATCTCTTCTCTTACTGTATCACCCAGTTCTTCATCTTTTTTGTGCGCGATAACACGGTCGTGAACTTTCTCGGCACACATATCTTGAAGCAGGCACAGTGGACCTCTATCATTGTCTTTATCCTGCTCATCCCGATCAGCTTCATCGTCATGCGTCTCCCCTATGCCCGTCCCGTGCCGGAAGGTGAAGTAGCTATCACCTACGGTATCGAGCAGAAACCCAAAGCGATGGCAAAGGCAGAAGAGGTTGGCCAGAGCAAGGATGAAGCGAATAACACGGAGAGCGACGGAGAAAACACAGTTGCGGAAACCGCCCCTGTCGGAGCAGATACCAGCGCCACTTCTGTTGATACAGTGGACAATGATAGCGAGGACTCTGAATAGACCAAAGAAGCCTTGCACGAAGCGAAATCACACATAGTAGGGGCGTGATTCATCACGCCCTGCTCTCAGGGCGTGATAATGAACACGAAGAATCGAAGTCGGAATATCCTTTTCCATAGGGATGGATTACCGGCTTCGTTTGAAAACGTTCTTCGATCACGCCTATACAATTATGATTCGCTGACAACTTTACGCATGTATTCTAGCAACGCGGGGGCCAGGTCAGGGCGTTTGAGCGCGTAGGCGATATTGGTAATGACCAGGCCAAGTGGGGTACCTGTATCGTAGCGAATACCGTCAAAGCGCAAGCCATAGCATTGACCATTGCGGGCCAGGATATCCAGCGCGTCGGTGATCTGGATTTCACCGCCTTTACCGGGAGGGGTCTGCTCAATTAGCTCGAAGATATCAGGGGTCAGCACGTAGCGACCGGCGATAGCCTGATCCGAGGGCGCTTCCTGCGGCGCGGGCTTCTCTACAAGATGCGTAACCTGCACCGTATCCGCTGAGAGGTCTTTGATGGCCGCCACGCCAAAGGCGGAGATTTCTTCCAGTGGTGAGGTAAAAAGGGAAAGGACGGCTCCGCCATACTGCTCGTGAATTTCAATCATGCGAGGCAAACAAGGTGTCTCCGGGGCCACCAGGTCATCGCCGAGCATGACTACAAATGGCTCATCCCCCACTACATCCTTCGCGCACAGGATGGCGTGACCGAGGCCAAGCGGCGCAGGCTGGCGCACAGAGACATAGCGAGCCATTGTCTGCACGCGCCGTACCTCTTCCAACTCTTTCTGCTTGCCTTTGGTCTTTAACAACTGCTCCAGTTCAGGGGTGCTATCAAAATGATCTTCAATGCTGCGTTTACTACGTGTCGTTACGAAGATAATCTCTTCAATACCTGCGGCCACCGCTTCTTCTACAATATATTGTAAGGTTGGTCTATCAACCAACGGCAGCATCTCTTTCGGAATCACCTTGCTGGCCGGCAGTACGCGCGTACCCATACCCGCCACCGGCAACACGGCCTTGCGTATATGCATTAAACCTCCTCACAAGTAAACCAGGATTACGATATTCTTGTTGGTAACGCTCCCTTACCAGTATATCACGGATGATGTATGCCTTACGTACCTGTCATACGTAATTACTATCAGAAAATATTTTTCGCTCTACACCGAAATTGCGGAGTCGTCAGAGATGCTACATCTCTTAGTGATGGGAGCCGGAACATGGCGCAAGAGCCAGATGGCGCTGTCAAGACCATTCTCCTCGTAGAAGATGATGTGAATATCGGTGAGGTTTTCTCTCAGGCCATTACTCAGGAAACACCCTATCTGGTCATACTGGCCAACGATGGCATGACCGCACTGGAGATCGTGAAAAATATTAAACCCAATCTCTTTATTCTGGACTACCAGTTGCCAAAGCTGAATGGCATACAACTTTACGACCGTCTCCACGCGATCAAGGAGTTCGAGCATGTTCCGGCGATTATGATGAGTGCCAGTCTGCCTTACGCAGAACTGGAGAAGCGCAATATCGTGGGTTTGAATAAACCCATCGATCTGGATGTATTTTTGCAGACTATTGAACGGCTTATAGAGTCAGAGTCATAAGCCTGATGCTGTTTCAAGAGGATTCACTGTCTTCTACAGGCCGCTTTATTTGATATGTTTTGTAGTCGGTGTTCAATGCGTCCAACAGATCGTGAAAGGCCCTGACAAGATGGTAGTTGCGCAGACGGTAATAGACGGTATTGCCGACGCGGCGCGGCGTGACCAGACCGCAGCGGGTCAGGTGGCGCAGGTGTTCAGAGGTGGTCGCAGGTGATAAACCGATGGCGCGCGCGATATCGCCGGAGCGCATCTCCGGCAAGCTATCCGGCAAGGAGCGCAGGTCCTCCTCTGTCGGTGCGGCCAATAGTTCCAGAATATAACGGCGGCTGTCGTCGCAGACAGCCGAGAGAAATTCGTTAATGTATGCATCTATCTCCGGCGCGCGTCGTGGGCGCGTCACTCCCACTTGCTTGTTCTGCTGAGCTTCCTGTTCGGAAGTATCTTCGGATGATGAGGGGGATAACTCAGACATACCGCTTCCTCCATGAGATAGTCGTGTTAGCAGAACATGATGCCTACACCATCATACCTATAAGGGGCATTCCTTGTGAGGCCATGTGCTGGTGTCAGGCCGTTGCTCACCCGGTATTATATGCCACCGGCAACTATATCTCAAGCAATGAGGAAATGGATGTAGGGGCGTCATTCATGACGCCCTGGCAGCCCCCGTTGCTCCGCGCACGGAACGTCATTCATGACGCCCTGGCAGCCCCCGTTGCTCCGCACACGGGGCGTCATGAATGACGCCCTGGCAGCCCGTTGCTCCGCACACGGGGCGTCATGCGTGACGCCCTGGCAGCCCGTTGCTCCGCGCACGGAACGTCATTCATGACGCCCTGGCAGCCCCCGTTGCTCCGCACACGGGGCGTCATTCATGACGCCCTGGCAGCCCGTTGCTCCGCACACGGGGCGTCATGAATGACGCCCTGGCAGCCCGTTGCTCCGCACACGGGGCGTCATGAATGACGCCCCGTTGCTCCGCACACGGGGCGTCATGAATGACGCCCTGGCAGCCCGTTGCTCCGCGCACGGAACGTCATGCGTGACGCCCTGGTAGCCCGTTGCTCCGCGCACGGAACGTCATGCGTGACGCCCCTCCACCGACCACCACCATCCTTCAGGGGGATGGTGGTCCTGAAGCTTGCTGAGGGAAGCGCGAGGTATCGCCCTATCATGATACGAAGCAGTTCTCGCCTGTTTTCATGGTAGGTGTACCCTGGACGCACTCCTCCTGGAAGATTGCTGGTGATTATCTATCATCCGGTAACAAGCCATGACGCAGGGCAAAGATGGCGACCTGGGTGCGGTCACGCAGATGCAGCTTCTGGAAGATGGTTGAGAGATAGTTTTTGATAGTCTTTTCGGCATAGGCCATCTCATCGGCTATCTCTTTATTGCTCATGCCCATTGCCAGGTAGCGCATGATCTGCACTTCGCGCTCTGTGAGCAGGGATAGCCTGTCATCACCGCTTCTGTCTTCAACCTCATCGATCAGGCGGCGATACTCGTTGATCAGCGCGCCGGTCAACGTCGGCTCAATCGGCATTGCGCCCGCGTGAACCTGTCTGATCGCTTGCGCGACCTCACGCATAGAGGCACTCTTGAGCAGGTAGCCTTTAGCGCCATACTGCATCGCCTGCAACATCTGCTGCTGCTCACGATGGACGGTGAGCATAATCACAGCCGTGTCCGGTAGCTCTTGCGTGAGCTGGCGCGTCAGGGTAATGCCATCAATAACAGGCATTTGCACGTCCATCAGCACCACATCGGGCCGTAGTTGGCGAATTTTCTGCAATGCCTCAAGGCCGTCGCCAGCCTCACCGATGACGCGCATATCCTTCTCTAAACTCAATAATTGCCGCGTGCCTTCGCGCACCAGCGCGTGATCATCGGCAAGAAATACGCTGATCACCTCCACTGCCTGCTCTGACCTGCTATATTCTGGTTGCCGATCATCGCTGCTATTCACACTTCGGCTGTCCACTGTCATTGTCGGGGTAGACTGACCTGTAATATGGTGAGGATACATCCCCGCTTCCTCCATAAACTGCATGGCTCATAGACACAAGCACGTGGTTAGTTTCCGGCCATGCTGTACTTTCAGTGTACAGAGCCTGAATCATCGTGTCTTCAATTTCAGTATACAGGCATCGTCATAATGCTCCAGACGCCAGAGGGACGGCGAATTGATAGGTTGAAAGTCTTGGATGGGTGCCTTTATATAGCAGCCGTGTTATAATCAGCCTCAATAATTGTGCTGCCGTGTCGATATGCTTAGTGGAGGAGGGGGAAGCTGTACATGTAGTGAGGCCCCTGGTGGGTCTCAGGGCCAGCTTTTGCTCCGTGCTATCACCAGGGATTTACAAATGAAGGGGTTGACGATGAGCGCCGATATCTCTTTTGTGCGTGATCGCCAGGCCACACAGCATGTTGCGCCTGCTGTGGAGGGTGAGTCACAAGAGCTTGTAGGTATTTTGCAGAAGATTGTGCAGAACGCGGGGGCGCTGTTAGGTGTCAGCAATTGCTCGGTAGCTTTGCTAGATACGACCGGTAGCACACTTGTGACGTTAGCAGCGTTACAAAAGAATGGGCGCAAATCGCGCCGAACCCGCTTTCGTCTGAATGAGGGTGTGGCGGGTTGGGTCGCCACCCATCACCAGACGCTGGTCATCAACGATGTAAGCCTTGACTCGCGCTTCAAGCGTCTGGGACGCATCCCTGTCGGCGCAATGATCTGCGTACCCCTGATGGACGGTAGCAACTTTATCGGCACCCTGACGGCCAGCAGCCGCGAGGTGAATGTCTTTGACGAACGTAAGACACAGGCCCTGACCATCTTCGCGGAGCAGGCGGTGCTGGCGATTATCAACGCACGTCACGCCGAACTGGCCCGCCGACAGGCCAATCAGCTTGAACTGTTGATGAGTCTCTCGCGCGACATCACCACACGTCTGGAAGCGGAAGAACTCTATCGCACCATCCTCGCCTATGTGCGCCGTCTCGTCCCTTGCGATCTCGCCTTGCTCTATCTGTATTATGATGGTTTGCTCGACCTGCGGCCCGTAGCAGAGTTGCAATGCCCGGTTGATGCCAGCCCCTACGAGCAAGAGATGTGCGCGACTATCGTAAAGACGGCCAATCTGCAACGTGAGAAGGTCGGCCTCTATGACACCAATTCACTGACGGCGTGGGCCTCGATCCACCGTCACCCCATTCTACGCGCACCCGGCACGGCTCCCAATCAGGCGGAAGGTCGGTCTGTGGCCGAGTTGGCCGCGCCGCTGGTTTCTAAGAACGTTCTCTACGGCGTCATCACGCTTGAGCGAGCCACGCCCTTTACCAGCGAAGAACTGCGGCTGGTGCGCAATCTCAGTCATCTGGCGGCAGCAGCGCTGGAGAATGGTGCGCTCTTCCAGAAGGTACGTGCCGATCAGGAGCAGTTGCGCGCCATCCTGGCCTCTAGCTCGGATGGTATCGCCCTGCTCGGTGTCAATGCCTGCTTTATCGAGGTCAATCCGGCCTTCGCTCGCCTCTTTGGTCTGGAGCCGGAGCAGATCATGGGCATGGAATGCATGGAGCTACTTGGCTGCCAGGAAGAGGGTGGCCATACCTACTGCGCCGAACTGTGCATGGTGCATCGCGCGCTGCAACTGGAGCAGCCGTTACCCTATGTTGAACTGGATTTACAGATTCAGGGTGTCGCGCGCTCGGTCGGGTTGAGTATCACGCCCGTCCTCACGCCTGCACAACCGCTGTGCTTAATGGTGGCACGCGATGTGACGGCCATCCGAGAGGCCACGCGCATGAAGGCCAACTTTATCTCGATGATAACGCACGAACTGCGTTCCCCGCTCAACGCTATCAACGGCTACCTCGATCTCGTGCTGACCGGCGTTGCAGGTGAGATCAGCGAGCAGATGCGTGAGTTTGTGCGACGCGCCCGTTCCGGCAGCGAAACCCTGTACGGGCTGATTGAAGACCTGTTGCTGATCTCGCGTGCCGACGCCGGTCAGTGGCGTTTGAACCGCGAGATCATCAGCCTGCAAGAGATTGTGGAAGAAGCGGTTGAAGAGATGGAGGTGACCGCCAGCGATCAAGAATTGACGATTAGCGTCGAGGGAGTCGAGAAGGTGCCACAACTCTATGCCGACCAGGTGCGGTTGCAACAGGTTCTGCGCAACCTGCTCAGTAACGCCTTGCGTTTCACACCCGCTGGGGGGCGTATCACCATCAAAGCCGACGTTGTGCCCAACACCTTCGCGGAGATCGATGCCGAGCAACCGCGTGTGCTGCTGCTCAGCGTCAGCGACACTGGCTATGGTATTGCCCCCGAATTTCATCAGCGCATCTTCGAGCGTTTCTACCAGGTTCCTGGCAGCGTTGTCGGACGCAAGGGCCAGGGCCTGGGTCTGGCTATCGTCAAAATGATTATCGAACTACATGGAGGCAAGGTGCTGGTCGAGAGCGAACCCGGCAAAGGCAGCACCTTCACCTGTATTCTCCCTTGCCTGCTCTCATAACACTGCGCCAGGGCGACCCTGGCGCGGCTGTATGCCCCTGTTTTGCTCCTCTTTCTCTTGACCCACCCTCTGGTATAGGACTACAATTAGAATACACGTTTACGAAAACGTTAATGTTGTCCAAAACCCCCGTAGGGGCGTGATTGATCACGCCCGTTTCGCGGATGGATAGGCTCAAAAAGGGTGTGATGATGAATTTTCACACCCGAAACCGACAATGGCCCCCCGTAGGGGCGTGATTGATCACGCCCGTTTCGCGGATGGATAGGCTCAAAAAGGGCGTGATGATGAATTTTCACACCCGAAACCGACAATGGCCCCCCGTAGGGGCGTGATTGATCACGCCCTGGGAGTGACCGATGGGCCAGCAGGGTGTGATGATGAATTTTCACACCCGAAACCGACAATGGCCCCCCGTAGGGGCGTGATTGATCACGCCCGTTTCGTGGATGGATAGGCTCAAAAAGGGCGTGATGATGAATTTTCACACCCGAAACCGACAATGGCCCCCCGTAGGGGCGTAAGAGACAGGTCAATTATGCAGATAGAACCGTTAGCATCTAATAAGCTTGGCGACTCCACGCAAGCGCCACAGCAGCAGAAAAAGCCTTTTAGCCGCTGGTTGCCCGGCTGGCTCAACCGCGATCTGACACTCCTCTTTGGGGGGCGCGGCTTGCGCAGCCTGGCGCAAGGTTATCTGGCCGTCATTGTGCCGTTATACCTGGCGCAACTGGGTTTTGATGCTGTGCATCTTGGTATTCTCTTCACGGCTTCGGCGATTGCCAGCGCTGTGCTGGCGTCGGCGGTGGGTTTCCTCTCAGACCGTTTCGGGCGTAAGACGTTTCTCATCCTGATCTCGCTGCTGATGGCTGGGGGCGGGCTAGTCTTCGCGCTCTCTGGCAATTTCCTGGTGCTGGTGCTGGCGGGCGCGCTGGGCACGATTGGACGTGGCGGCGGGGCCGGTAGTGGTGGGGCCTGGGGGCCGTATTATCCGGCAGAGCAGGCGCTGATTGCCGAACATGCCGATAATACGTACCGTACGACGATTTTTGGCGCGCTCTCCTTCGCCGGAGTATTAACGGGGGCGGTCGGCTCGCTGCTAGCCTATCTACCCCAATTCTTGCTCGGTCAGCATCTTACCAGCTCTATCTTCACTGGCTATCATGTGCTATTCTACCTGACCGTCGTGCTTGGTATTGTAATGGCGCTCATCACGTTCCCAATTCACGAGTTCCGCGTCACTGCCGGTGAGGTTAAAGAAGGCAGGAAGCTTGCTACCCAAAAACTTGCCGCCAAGACGAAAGAAAAAAAGGCCCAGACACAAACGGGCGAAGGAAAGAGCAAGGATGGCAAGCCGCGAGGTGTGTTTAGTCTGTCAGCAACTACCTGGCAACTCATCTTGCGCTTTATGATTACCAACAGCACCAACGGGCTGGCTATCGGCATGCTTGGCTCGTTTCTGGTTTACTGGTTCTATAAACGCTACGGGGTGGGCGCGGGTGAGATCGGTGTACTGTTCTTTATCATCAACCTGGCGGCCGCGCTACCCTATCTGCTGGCCGGGTGGCTGGCGCGTCGCCTGGGTGCCGTCAATACCGTCGTCATCACGCGCGCCGTCTCGGTTGTCTTGCTGGCCGTGATGGCGCTGATGCCAACCTATTTGCTGGCGGCAGTGATCTATCTGGTGCGCATGATCGCCAACACGCTCTCCAACCCGGTGCGCCAGTCTTATCTGATGGGTGTCATTCCACCGCGCGAGCGGGCGCGCGCCGCCGGTCTCTCAAACATGCCCTCGCAGATCACCGCCTCTATCGGTCCCTATATCGCTGGCTACCTGATCCAAACTGTTTCACTCGATCTGCCATTGGAGCTATCAGCGCTCTTCATGGGCATCAACACCGTCCTCTACTGGGCTTTCTTCAGAAATATTCACCCACCGGAGGAACAGCAAGAGTGAGAAGAGAGGTTAAAACGATGGCAGGGCGACTTTGCGCCGTATTTGATCGGGTATAACACTTACCAGAGAGGCATGATTTATCACATCTATACGTTTTTCGCAGGCTTTACTAACGTTTTCGGGCGCGGCAATTTGCCACCGGTAGAGAGCCAGGAGCCGAGAATAATCAGCAAGAAGCCCGCGACGGTGGCGGCGGTGAATGACTCGCCCAGGATGGTGATGCCGAGCAGGACGGCTACGGCGGGATTGACGTAGGTGAAGACACTGCCCCGGCTAGCGCCGACCTCGGCGACCAGCGCGAAGAAGGTCAGGTAGGCCAGCGCAGTGCAGATCAGGCCCAGCGCGAGCAAACTTGCCAGTATCTCTATCGATGGCAACTGGTGGGGCAGGTGCGTCAGCGCCAGGGGCGCGAGGACGATGGCAGAGGCGGTGCATTCGACCGTCACCATGCCCAGGTTGGGCAGTGCTGCGAAGACCGGGTGTCTGATGAGCAGCGCACCAATGGCATAGCCACACGTTGCCAGCAACACCAGACCTGCCCCCAGCAGTTCCTGGCTATCGCCGCCCACATCCAGACCCAGCAGCGCGATCACACCCAGCATGCCGATTAGCAGTCCGATCAGTCGCAGGCCGTTCACGCGCTCTCTGGCATCGAGACGGAGCGCGAATAGTGCGATCAGCAACGGTTCGGAGGCGATCAGCAGGCTGGTTAGCGAGGATGAGATATGCGTTTCTCCGTAGCTGATGAGCAGGAAAGGCGCGGCGATTTGCACCAGCGCCAGCGCAGCTACCAGCCACCAGCGGCGACCCAACTGCTGGAGCGCTCCATGTCGGAGCGCGATGGGGATCAGCACGATGGCGGCGATGCTCAGGCGCGCGAAAACAACGACTGACGGGTCGAGTTGTTGTACGGCGATCTTGATGAAGAAATATGGAATGCCCCAGAAGATCGAAATAGCGATAAATAAGAGCCAGCCTTTACGTGTCATAGATTCTCCTCTGTACTTCGTTGTACACACGCTCATGCTCATCCAGCATCCTTGCCAGCGAAAAGTGGCGCTCGACGTGGGTGCGGCAGGCCGCGCGGGAGAGCGCGGGCAAGACATCGACCAGCGCCGCCGCGCGTGCGCAGTCATCCGGCGCGACCAGAAAGCCGGTTTCACCATCTTTAATGATCTCATCGGTAGCCCCGCGCCGAAAGGCAATCACCGGCGTGCCCGTCGCCATCGCCTCTACCGGTACCAGCCCAAACGGTTCATCCCAGGCAATAGGGAAGAGCAGACCGCGCGCCTGACTCATGGTTGTCCATAGAGCGGCATGGTCAAGGTGGCCCAGGTAGCGAACGCGCCCGTTGCTCTGTTGAACGCGGGGGGCGATGCGTTGTTTATAATACTGCTGATCGTAGATGTTACCTGCAATGAGCAACGGTTGTTTAGCTCGTTCAGCAATCTCGATAGCGGCCTCAACACCTTTTTCGGGCGCGATGCGACCGGCAAAGAGCAACGGCGCATCTGATGGTACGTGAGGGGAGAAAGGGATGGCGTCCAGATTCAGGCCGTTGTAAATCACATAATCGATGAGTGTATAATCGGTGTAGGTACGCGCACAGGCTCGTGAGACGGTGATCAGCGGAAGTGGATGACCACGCCGATGCAGGATGTGCAGAGCATCATTGATCTCCGGCACGATAGCGGGCAGGTGCAGCGTGTGAAGCACCGGAATCTTGGTGAGATAAGCGCTGCATACAAAGGAAGGCCAGTCGAAGGCGTGCGCATGAACGATGTCGAACTCCTGCTGGCGCTGGCGCAGTTGCAAAAAGAGATCGAGAAAAAGCGCCGCCTGTGCGAAGAAACCACTATCGGCGGCGCTTTCCTGCATGGGTGTAGAAAAGTCGGTCGGGCGAACGCTATGTGGGACGGCAATAGTTTCAAGCTGCACATCCGGCACATCTGAGCCTTCACGGGCGAATAAGGTGACATGATGTCCGCGTCGTGCCAGACCTTGTGCCAGTGCCGCCAGCATGGCCTGCGCGCCGCCCAGGAATGGCTGCGCGATGGTTGAGACAAGCGGTGCCACCAGGGCGATCCTCATGCCTCACCTCGATAGACGGCGCTATTGTTTTGCGTTTCATGCAGCCTGACCTCATAGAGCATACCGTTGGGAAAGCTACGCACCAGACGCTCCCAGAACTTGATTACCAGCATCTCGGTGGTCGGAATAACGCCTTCCAGCCAGGGTACGTCATAGTTGAGGTGTTTATGATCAACCCAGCGAATGACCTGCTCCTCAACAATCCGTTTCATCTCAGTCAGGTTGAGGAGCATGCCGGTACGTGGGTCCGGCTCGCCGCGCAGAGTGACTTCCAGAATATAATTGTGTCCGTGTCCATTGGGATTCGCGCATTTATCATACAGCGCCACGTTCTCCGCCTCAGTCAAATGTGGACTCCAAAGGCGGTGTGAAGCGCTGAAGCTGCTACGCCGTGTCAGGTAAACCATCCTGGCTCCTCTGTCTTATGCGTTCGTGAAAAGTTCGATATTGCTTCCGCTAAACATCTTGCCGGTATCATCGGCCAGGAAGAGCAGAATAGCGGCCAGATCATCGGGTGTCATGCCAGCTTTCAGATGGGGTGCGGCCTGCCGTAGCATCTCGGTATCAACCGCGCCCGGACTGACAGCGCAGACGCGAATATTATACGGTTTACCCTCGACGGCCAGAATCTCCGTCAGGCTTGCCACACCCGCCTTTGAGACGTTATATGCGCTCAGGCCGGGGAACTTTTCGACGCCTTTAACGCCCGAAAGCGAAGAGAGATTGATGATGACGCCCCCTCTCTGTTCGCTCATTATACGAAAAGCCTCTCGACAGCAGAGGAAGGTGCCACGCAGGTTGACGTTCAGCACACTGTCCCAGGTCGCTATATCTATAGCAACAAAAGGTTGTACGGCCACTATTCCGGCGCAGTTGACCAGCACGTCCACGCGCCCAAACTGCTGGCGCACCTGCTGAAAAAGTCGATTAACATCCTCTTCACGCGCCACATCACCAACAACCGCCAGCGTCTCACCACCTTGCCGGGCGATCTCAACGGCGGTCTGCTCTAAATTGGTCGGCGTGCGACTGAACAGCACGACCTGCGCGCCCGCGCGCGCGAAGTGCAGGGCAGTGGCGCGCCCAATGCCGCGCCCGGCCCCCGTAATGACAGCAACACGATGTTTCATGCTCATAGCAGCATTATATCTTACGGTTAGAGGGTGACGCGATTGCCACCGGCGGGCATAGTAAAACGCAGGAAGCCGCCGCGCGCCAGTTTCATGCTAATGACCCATAAGGTATAGAGGGCGAAGAGCGCCGCTGCCGTTTTTAACTCGTAGCCGACAAAATCCAGCCATGTTAAATGTTGCGGACCGCCGTTGAACAGACGCAGGAGAACCGGCCCTTGCGGCGCACTACCAAAGATATTGACCGACATGCCGAGCGCCAGCGAGATCACGATGTCGATGGCAAGGCAGATGGCAGCGAGACGAATACCGAGCAGCCAGAAACGTTTGCTCAGGCGCTCACGTTTGGTCGAGGCAATGCGCAATGTGGCCCAGACTGGTGCGATCAGAAATTGCAGCGCCATAAAGAGCAGTGGAACCGCGACATACGTCCAGTCTGGAAAGATGGCCGGATTGATCAGCGCGCCGAGACGACCGAGCGTGTAGAGGATGACGCCCTCTATCACGCCCCGCCGGTAACTCACTTTATAAAACATCTTCGCTTAACCCACTTGTTTGAGGGGTGCTTAATGGCAGCCACAGTTGCCGCCACAGGCACAAGTGCCCATCGAAGGGGCCGCATCATCATACAGGTCGGCGCTCTCGCTGCCGTGTGGTGTTGCAAACAGAGAGAGCAGGCGACGCACATGCTCACTGTGACATTTTGTGCATACGACGTCGTCGGCATATCTGTGGTTATTCACCAATAACTCGAACTTTGATTTGCAATCTGAGCAATAGTACTCGTATAATGGCATAGGAAATGACCTCCATCATAATGGGAACACTCTTCTAAGGTACAAATATTGTAGTGCCAATGAGCTAGAACGTCAAGTAACTCTTGCTAGATACAACCGAGGCTGTAAATGATTGAGAGAAAGCAAACGAGCGCAGGTGCCTTTATCATCTTACTCGCTCTCTCGCTCACGCTTTTGCCGCTTATTGCAGCTTGCAGCGGTTCATTGACCGCAAAGATGCCGGTAGCAATTGCCACACCGACGCCGGACGGGCAGCCTGTGTCGAGCCAGCAGATTCTGGCGGGGCCACTGACCTACGTGGCGCTGGGTGCTTCCGACGCGGTGGGCATTGGCACCACGCAACCGTCTACACAGGGGTATGTGCCGTTAATTGAGCAACATTTGCCGAAGGGATCGCGCCTGATCAATCTGGGGATTAGCGGCATTCAATTACATCAGGCACTCACACAGGAACTACCGCTGGCGCTGGCAACCGATCCGCGCCTGATCACGATCTGGCTCGTCGCCAACGATTTTGTTGGGCACGTGGTCTACAACGACTACATGAGCGATCTCAATACGCTCTTGCAGCAATTGCGAGCAGGAACAAAGGCGCGCATCGTGATGGCTAATCTGCCTGATCTGACGCTGCTGCCTGCATTCTCGCAACTTACAGCGACACAGAAGCGGACGATGCGCACACAGATTCAGCATTGGAACGCGGGTATCGCTGCCATAGCTGCTCGCTATCACGTCACCGTTGTGGACCTGTTCGCGCAGCGCAGCCAATTGACGGCCCACCCGGAGTATGTCAGTAGCGATGGTTTCCATCCCAGCGCTCAGGGCTATGCCGTGCTGGCGCAACTCTTCTGGCGGGCTATCGCGGGGGCCTGAGCTGTAACAAGACAGGATGAGCGCAAGGCAGCATTCCTACTATAAGGTAATACCGCACCTGACTGCTTTTCATAGTAGAAAGCAGCCTTGCGCTCGCCCTATCCGTTTGCTTCAATCTCGTTTTCCAGCTTGATGGATGTCTCACCTTCAACAATGAAGATAATACGTTCACATATGTTCGTGCAGTGATCGGCGACGCGCTCCAGCTTGTGGGCGATCCAGAGCAGATAGGTGGCGCGTTGTAAGACTAGCGAGTCGCTCTGGAGCGCAGGTACGGCGTGTGCGCCTGACATCATCTCCATTAAATCGTGGCGTACCAGATGATAGCGCACATCGACCACGTCGTCTTCTTCCCAGATGTAGCGCGCGGCTTTCACGTTACGCTCCGCGAAGGCTTTGATGGTTCCCTGTAATACGCGGCGTGCCTCATTGCCCAGCTCTAACAGGTTATGCATAATCGAGGCCTCCGTGATACCCCCGGCGCTCAATCGCTCCGTCGAACCGGTTGCAGTATCAACCTTGACATAAGGCATATGGCTTCCGCGTAATGGCGTCATGCGTAAGATGTTTTGAGCAATACCGGCAGCCCCATCGCCAATGCGCTCCAGCTCGCCCCCAATAGAGAGCGCGGAGGCCAGATAACGCAGATCACGCCCCCCTAACGGCTGTTGCAGCGTCAACAGGCGAATCGCGTGTTCCTCAATTGCAGCGCGCAAGCTATCAATGATGGTATCGTTCTCTATCACGCGACCAGCGGTCGCCAGATCTCCACTTGCCAGGGAAGTCAGCGTCAATCCCAAAGCATCATCTACCAGGGTACCGAGCCGGATAATCTGCTCATCCAACTCGTGCAGTTCTTTATCCAGCAGCGTTCTCGCCATCTTTTGCCTCTCCTTTAGTCTGATACCCACCAGGGTGGTACTCACCGGGGTGGGTATCAGGCTACACGTTACAAAGCACCACAGCCTTATCTAATGGATATAATGTACCATATTTTTGCTAGAAAAGATAGAGTCCTGATTACATTCTTCTTTCTATTCTTAAAGGATATGCGTCTACGGGGTTTAAAATTGACAAGCACTCAGATACATGCTAAAGTAGAAACGATATACGGCTAAGGCTCTCGTAAAGGATAAAATGGATTATGACGACAAAGCGATTACTTGGTGTCTTCGCTCACCCTGATGACGAAGGGATGATTGGTGGGACGCTCCTACAGTATCACACATTGGGTGTGGAAACCGGGCTGGTTTATGCAACACGAGGCGAAGTCGGCGAGATTGCCGATCCCGCGCTGGCAACGCCGGAGACGCTGGGTCAGGTGCGCGAACAAGAGATGCGCGCGGCGGCTGATGCGCTGCATGTCAGTAAGCTCTGGTTCCTGGGCTACCGCGATTCCGGTATGGAGGGTACGCCCGAAAATCAGGATGCACGCGCCTTTATTCAGGCCAGCCCGGCGGAGGTCGTGGGCAAACTGGTGGCAATTATCCGCGAATTTCGTCCGCAGGTCATGGTCACGTTCGACGAAACCGGCGGCTATGGCCATCCCGATCATATCGCTATCTATCGCTACACCACTGCTGCCTATCACGCTGCTGCCGACGCTGTGCAATATCCAGAGCTTGGTCCAGCGCACGCCGTCTCCAAACTCTATTATACCTCGTTTCCTCGTAGCGGCATTCGCATGATGATCGAGTGGATGCGCGAGCAGACCTACGACGACTGGTTTACGCGCCTTGATCCTGAACAATTCGGTTTGCCCGATGAACTCATCACAGTACGGCTCAATGTGGAGGAATGGGAGGCTGAGAAGGCGCGTGCGTGGGCCATGCACCGCACGCAGATGAACCCCAACACCGTCATGGCGACGATACCGGAAGCATTGCAGCGCAAGTGGCGCTCTCAGGAATGTTTCCAGCTCGTTACCTCGCGCGTCGGGCAGGATCAGCCCGGTGAAAACGATCTCTTTGCTCACGTGCCATAGAACTAGCATTTCTCGTGATAATCTGTCCTGTCTGGTGTTAGCCCATCATCAACGAACATACGACAGGTATCAACGGCACCGTGTAGGATAGGGGCGAAGCTTTTGAGCCTGAAAAGCAGGGAAAACCTCTACTTGATAACCTCTCCGGTTATCGCAGTATTCGTGCTGTTGGGCAACGTTATCATATTTTATACAGGGTGGAAACCGAGCATGTTGTTGTCATCGTTGTCGCTCCTGGTATACGCAAAGAAGGTGATAAAGCCGATATTTATGCGCTGGCAAAAAAATTAGCCCGACCTGGCTTGCTTGATACTGATGTCTGAACAGCCGTTAAAGATTGGTTTGAGGCTTCTTCATAGTTGCATTGCCCTCAGAGGATTGCTACAATACGTGGCAGAGCAATGATATGATAGCGCTATTTTTGCATTCACGAGAACAGTGATAGGGGGCTTTTGTATGGCAACATCGCCGATAGCGCAAGAGAAAGAGTTTATCGGCCCGGGCTTGAGTCCGTTCAAGCGCATCGTGACGATAGTGGGCGTGGTGGGTATTATCCTGGTCATACTGATTATTGCCATTCACCAGGGCATCTCGGCGGTCGGCAGCACGATTGTCGCCGTGCTGTTCGTGCTGGGCTTCGTCTATTACCTGCGCCTCATCGCGCCGGTGCCATTCGTTATCACGTTGACACCGGAGATGGTGATAAAGAAGAGTCGCAACGGCGAAACGATTGCGTTGCACTGGAGCGAGATCAGCCGTATTAAGGAGGAGTTCTTCCCCAACGGCACTCGCATCAGCGTCACAGTCTATCGCAAAGTGACCGAGCCGAAGCAGAAGGCGAAAGCCTGGGCCGTCTATCGTGACGACGTGACCGACCTGGATGGTCTGGCCGCTGCGCTCAAAGCTCTGCTGCCGGAGGGCTGCCAGTGGCAGAGCGAAACCGTCCATGAATAGTTGTGGTTAGAGACCAGGGTGCCAGCAGAGAATACCCTTACGATGAAAAACGAGTGTGAAGGGAAATGCGTGGTAGCAGGCGCGCGTACCTTGTGGCCGTCCTGGGTGGCAGAATATCCCTACATTAATACCACTTACTTTTTACATGTAACATTACTTGCCTTAGAGAGTGTTTCATGATATACTAATTCGTACAGAAAATCAGAATCTTAGGATCGGTCTTCAATACTGTGCAATGCAACACTCGCAGGTTTCTTACGCAACCAGAAATGGCAGGCAACCATGGCAACCAGGCCAACCGAAGTAACACTCTCACCACCAGCTACGGTTCATAGTTGTCCCCGCTATGAGCGCGCGGCTCAACTGTTAGGAAAGCGCTGGACCGGCTTGCTGCTCGACGCACTGATGAGCGGGCCTCGGCGCTTTTGCGAGTTGACTGCGCTGGTCGAGGGGCTTTCCGACCGTGTTTTGAGTGATCGCTTGCGTGAGTTGGAACTTGAGGGGGTTGTGCAACGTGTCGTGTATCCCAATATTCCGGTGCGCGTCGAGTACCAACTGACCGAAAAAGGCTATGCTCTCAAGCCTGTCATCGATGCCATTCACACCTGGGCCAACAATTGGGTTACTATCTCTGGACAGTCAGAAACAACCTCCGCAACGGACGCAAATGAGTAGGGGCATGATCAATCATGCCCTTTGGATGGATTATGCCCTGTGGCGACAGGCAGACGAGCATTAGGGGCACAATAAATCAGACATGATAAGTCGGACGTGATTATGAATTTTCACCATCGAAATCGGCGATCTCGTAGGGGCGTGATGAATCACGCCCCTCCGAGGGGAGGAACAAGGGTGAGCAGGGCGTGATGAATCACGCCCCTCCGAGGGGAGGAACAAGGGTGAGCAGGGCGTGATGAATCACGCCCTGGGAGGGGGACGAGCGAGCAAGGCGTGATGAATCACGCCCTGGGAGGGGGACGAGCGAGCAGGGCGTGATGAATCATGTCCCTCCGAGGGGGACGAGCGAGCAGGGCGTGATGAATCACGCCCCTCCGAGGGGAGGGACGGGTGAAAAAATTCATTATCACGTTCCTATAGAAAATATATGCAAGGATGACGTATGGAAAATTTGTGGGCACCCTGGCGAATGGCTTACATCACTCCCAAAACACCATCGTCGCCGGGGTGCATTTTTTGTACGCAGCCAGCCGCTCACCGCGACGAGGAGTACCATATCCTCTATCGTGGCGAACGCTGTTTTATGATGCTCAATCTCTATCCCTATAATAGCGGTCACCTGATGATCGCACCTTATGAGCATATCGGCACCATCGAAAAGTTGGATGCCGCCACGCTGGCCGATCTGATGGCGCAGGCGCAGTTGGCCCTCAAGGCATTGCGTCTGACCATGAAACCGGACGGCTTCAACATGGGCATTAACGAGGGCAAGGTGGCGGGCGCGGGCTTCGCCGACCACATGCACCTGCATATCGTGCCGCGCTGGGCCGGTGACACGAACTTCATGCCGGTTATTGCCGATGTCAAGGTCATACCAGAGCACCTTGATAACGTCTATCGCCAGTTGAAAGATGCGCTGACAGCGCTTAGCGGTAAGACAAACGGATAATAATTGAAAGTGCGAGTAGGCAGGGTGGGTGCGTGCCAGGGTATCCCCGGTACGTGCCACCCTGCCTGAATTGCTGACGCAGGTCAGAAAAGATGTAAAGTTGCAATGAAAGTGAACAAGGGGGATCGCATGCAACGGTCAATACTCGTTGTTGGTAGCCTGAATATGGATCAGGTTGTGCGCGTACCGCGTGTGCCGAGGGTTGGTGAGACATTGCTGAGTGCCGGTTCACTCAGGCTTGTGCCAGGGGGTAAAGGGGCCAATCAGGCAGTGGCGATGGCGCGCCTGGGTGGCACGGTCGCAATGGCCGGGCGTGTTGGCACCGACCCCTTTGGCGAACGGCTGGTGCAGGCTTTGCGGGCCGACCATATCAATACTGACCTGCTCGTTGTCGATCAGCAGGAGGCCAGCGGCACCGCCTTCATTTTTCTTACCATCGATGGTGATAATGCCATTGTGGTCGCACCCGGCGCGAATATGCGTGTGGGGCAGGATCGGGCGCAGATGCAGGCCATTCTGGCGACGCTACCTCAGATGCAGGCGCTGGTGCTGCAACTGGAGATACCGGTGGAGACCGTCAAGACGCTCATTGCCTCCGGTCGTCAGGCAGGTGCGATGGTAGTACTTAACCTGGCCCCTGCGCAGCCGTTGCCCAGAGAGGTGTTGCAACAGGTTTCGGTGCTGGTGGTGAATGAGAATGAAGCGGCGCTACTGAGCGGGCAGAGGGTCGAGACGCGCGAAGATGCCATCGTTGTGGCAAAGGTGCTACATGATTATGGCATTGCAACCGTCATTATCACGCTGGGCAGTCGCGGCGCGATTCTCGTCACGGACGATGAAGCGGGCCATACCCAGCATTTTTACCAGGACGCGCCCGGAGTGCAGACGGTCGATACTACTGCGGCGGGCGATTGCTTCGTCGGGGCCATCACGGTCGCCTTATGCGAAGGTCAGCCCGTGGAGGAGGCGTTGCGCTTCGCGGTCTATGCCAGCGCTCTGAAAGTCACGAAATTTGGCGCTCAATCAGGTTTACCAACACGGGAGGAAGTGCGTGCTACGTATTATTCTGGACACTGATCCCGGCATCGATGATGCCCTGGCTCTCTTTCTAGCCCTGGCCTCACCGCAAATCCGGCTCGAAGCGGTGACCACCGTCAACGGCAACGTTTCTGTTGAACATACCACACGTAACGCTCTGACGCTGCTTACACTGGCCGGTCGCACAGACATTCCGGTCGCACGTGGCTGTAGTGCGCCGCTGCTCCGTATGCCGATGAACGCGAGTCACGTGCATGGCGAGAACGGACTGGGCAATGTCGTCTTTCCGGCCCCATCTATGCAGCCGACCAGCACTCATGCCGTAGACCTGATTATCGAGAAGATCATGAATGCGCCTGGCGAGATTACGCTGGTACCTATTGGCCCTTTGACCAATATTGCGCTGGCCGTGCGCAAAGAGCCTGCGCTTACCAGCCATGTGCGTGAGGTCGTGTTGATGGGCGGCGCTCTGCACGTGCCAGGGAATGTCACACCAGCCGCCGAGTTTAACATCTGGGCCGACCCGGAGGCCGCGCATATCGTGTTGCACGCGGGCTGGCCGCTGCGGATAGTAAGTCTGGACGTGACCACACAGGCCACGCTCAGCCGCGCGGATATCGAGGCATTGGCGCGCTATGATACGCCCGTCATCAACGCCATCCGGCAGATGATGGCCTTCTATTTCGAGGTCTTCGCGCCCACCTCCGGTCATGGCGATATTTTTCATATGCACGATCCACTCTGTCTGGCTGCTGCCTTTCAGCCAGACCTCATCACCTGGGCACCCGCCTATGTCGATGTTGAGCTACAGGGCAAGCTCACGCTGGGCCAGACCGTTAGCTATCTCGGACGCCACGATGCGCCCTCTGCCAACGCGCTGGTTCCGCTTGCTGTTGACGCAGAGCGCTTCCGACATTTCTATCTCGATACCATTGCCGCTGCCTTTGTATAACAGGGCGGTTCTTTGACAGGTTTGTGTTGGTACGATATAGTATGAATGTCAGGAATGCCTTGAGACTCTGGCAGCGTTATCTTTCATAAAGTAGCATTTTCGAGCAGGATGCTAGAACTAGAGAAGTATATATTAAGGAAATAATTGCGATGGCAGAAATTAATGACGCGGAACTCATGGATGCTCTCCGTGAGTGCTATGACCCGGAGATACCGGTCAATATTGTAGACCTGGGCCTGATCTACGGAGTTGAGAAAGATGAGGAAACAGGGCATGTCCATATCACAATGACCCTGACGGCGATGGGTTGCCCGATGGCTGGTGATGTCATGTCTGAAGTGGAAATGCGAGTCATGCAGGTGGAGAACGTAAAAAGCTGCAAGGTTGATATCACCTTTGACCCACCCTGGTCGCCGGATCGCATGACCGAAGACGCCAAGTGGGAACTCGGTCTGGTCTGAGAGGCGTGACACAGGAGATGGCACACGGGGAGCAGGGCACCCTGCTCCCTCCTCTATCCTTGTTGTATCATATTTCTATTATATTTTTCCCTCTTTTCTATTGATCACTCGCATGGTATACTTTGCTCAGTTTTATTAGAGATTGAGCAGGTGATGCTATGCCAACAGCACAAGATAACAATGATTTGCGCGCCACGCTGGCAATCAGTCAAGTAGAGGCTTTAACCGGCACGACTCGTATCCTTACATTGCCTACGGGACGCACTGTGACCGTCACCGTTCCTCCTGGCGTCTTCTCCGGTCAGGAGATACGCCTCCCCGGTCAGGGGATGACGCAACCCGGTATGCCCGCCGGTACGCTGATCCTGACCATCAACGTTGTCAATGAAGAACAACCTGGTTCGCCTCAGCTTTCGCCGGAACAGGCTAACATGCCCACATTTGCCGCACCACTCTCCCCCACTGTGGCCGCTACCCCCTTCACACCTTATCCGCCTTCCTCTTCTACGGGAACAGAGCATGCTCAGCCAAAAAGCACCACGCAGCCGCCTTCGCTGGTGCCTCCGCCGCCGCCAGGCTATCTCAACAGCCTGAGTGGTACCGGCAATACCCCTTACCCACCGCCTGCATATCCCACACCGATGGCACCCGCACCACAGCCGCAGCCACGTTCGCGCTCAAAAACACAGACGGTCCTGCTGGTCGTTATCGCTCTCATTGTTATCGTCGGTGCGATTGGTCTCTACGCCGGTGTGGTCGTCCCGGCTCATAATCATGCAATGGCAACGGCCACCGCAGCGGCCAATCAGGCGGCAACGGCTCAGATTCAGACAGCCCAGGCCAACGCTACCAATACCGCCGATGCGCAGGTTTCGCAGGACCTCACGGCCACAATTACCGCCAATCAGACCGGCTATAATCAGATCATTCAAGGTGCGCCCTCCCTGAGTGACTCGATGGCCAGCCCGGACACCTATAACTGGGATACCGGCACAGGTTGCTACTACAGCAATGGAGCCTACTACGTCAAATCGGATCAGAAGAACACGTTCGTCTATTGCAGCTCGCCTCAGACAAATTTTAGTAACTTTGTGATGCGCGTGCAATGGAAGTTGCTCAGCGGCGACGGAGCGGGCCTGATCTTCCGTGCCACTCCCTCCAATGGCCACATGTACGAGTATCAGGTCGAAAGCGACGGCTCTTACGAATTGAATGTCTACACAGGTTCTAGCGGCAGCAACGCCAGGACGTTGCTCAGTGGCACGTTGAGTAATTTTAATGCCAGCCAGACCCATACAATGGCGATAGAAGCGAACGGTAGTACGTTAAAGATTTTTATTGACGATACCTATCTTGGTACCATTCTCGATAGCAGCTATAGCAGCGGGCAGATTGGCATTATCGCCAATGATGTTTCAAACACCACGCTCGTTATGTATACAAAAGTTCAAGTATGGAAGATATAGGTGTTTTTATGAGATTTTGTCCCTCGTGCGGAATCGAGCTTTCACCCAATGTAATGATTTGCCCGCGCTGTGGCGCGTCGTTGACGAATCCAGGCATGAATAATGAGCAGGCTATGCCACCCACCTTTGGCCCTTTGCAGGAGAACGTTTCGCAGCAGCCAGCGCCAACCATCAGAGACGCGCAGAGTGGTTTTCCAGCGCAAGAGCAGTTCAAAAGCAACACCACCTATGGAGTGCCGCCAATGCAAGATACACCGTTGTATCTCGCGCCACCCCCTTATTCTGCCGGAGCCAGTATCCCACCTCCGTCTTTGCCACCAACGCAACTCGCTTATCCCGCACAGCCAGTGCAGCCCATGCCGCCCATGCAGGCAACGGAACCGATGCGACCGGGCAATTTCTATCCGATGGCCCCTCAGCCAGCGCCTGTCCCTCGTCCACCAGCGCCGCGTTCCTCTGCCTTGTCGCGGCCTATGCTGCTACTGCTAGGTGTGGTCGCTCTGCTGCTCGTCCTGAGCGGCGTCAGCCTGATCCTCTATGGCACCGTTATTCATCCTGCACAACTGCATGCCGAGGCCACCGCGACCGTACAGGCCGCCTTCACGCAAGAGGCGCGCGGCACCGCAACAGCGCAGGCCCAGGCGAGTGCAACGGCGCAGGCCCAGGCCAACGCCACCGCAACAGCGCAGGCGCAAGCTACGGCAGAGGCGCAAGCTACTGCAACCGCTATCCAAACTCTCTATACGCAGTCCACCAGTGGGACGCCTTCCTTGAACTCATCCCTGGCAGGGCAGGACGGCAATAATTGGGACATCTACGATACGACGGATGGTGGCGGCTGTCACTTCGTCAACGGAGCGTTGCAATCTACTACCAACACAAAGGGCTATTACACGCCATGTCTGGCGCTAAATAGCAATTATACTGATTTCGCCTTTCAAGTGCAGATGACGATTACGCAAGGCGATGCCGGTGGCGTTATCTTTCGCGCCAGCAGCGATAATGTCCACGAGTATCTGTTCCGTGTCTGGAATAATGGTGACTACGATCTCTTCGTTCTCAAAGATAGTAATAATACTACGGCACTGATCCAGGATCATAGCGCATCCATTCTGACCGGAGTTGGTCAGGGCAACGTCCTGACGGTAATTATGCGTGGCAGCACCATCTACCTGTATGTCAACCAGCATTACCTGGGCAGCGCCAGCGATAGCACGCTCGGTTCAGGCGCGGTTGGTGTCTTCGCCGATGCTCCTAGCTCGAACAGCACCACCGTGTCCTTCACCAACGCCAAAGTCTGGACGCTACAATAAGCAAGGCTATTATTGTACCTGTAACAGAGGAAAAATATGAGGTACTGCCCTGCTTGCCTATCAATATTGCCAGAGGGAACCGATCTCTGTCCTGCCTGTGGTTTCCCTGTTTCAGACTCAGCGTCCGCCCAGCAGGAGAATACATCTGTTCCGTTCTAGCACACCTCCAACCTACACAGATCTGCTGGCTAGCGCGAACGATGTCTGGCAAACCGGTGCAGAGAATGGGCACTCTATCCTTGCGGGGGAAATTGGTGTAGGGGCGTCATTCATGACGCCCTGTGAGCGCATCGACGGGCGACCAGGGCGTCATGAATGACGCCCCTACGGGCGACCAGGGCGTCATGAATGACGCCCCTACGGGCGACCAGGGCGTCATGAATGACGAATCGACGGGCACAAAAATCCCCTTAAAGGATGGAGACCCGGAGAATGGATCTGCATGTAGGAACGCTACAGCCCTATATTACCTGTCTGGATATCGGCAATCGATACACCAACTTCCTTTATCAGATACACATGAAGTTTCTTGGTAATACATGGGCGGGTATAGTTTTCCGGGCCACAGGCTTATGGGCGCAGCACTGCCATTCATACTGGCTTCAATCAGGACAATGCTTTAGCCGTGATAACGAATGATACCGGCATTGCGCTCTTCATCAACGGCCAGTTCGTCGATAGCGTGCAGGACAGTACTCTTACGCAGGGAATGATTGGCGTCTCTGCAAACACTCTTATCGGAAAACCGGCCGACGTGATTTTTAGCGATGTGAAGGTCTGAACACTATCCTAGATTATGCAAAATCCTCTGCCTATGTTATAATTTTGCTGGAAAGGTCAGATATAATAAAGACACATCACAGCAAAAAAGGCATAATGCAGTATGAGCGTGACACAGAAGAACGCAATGCACACTCCCTTTGCAGAAGGGCGTTGCCGCTGTTGCAATACCATCCTGCCTCCGCAGGCCGCCTTTTGCGGCACCTGTGGAGCGCGTGTCGAAAAAAAAGCCTCGCTTCTGTCGCCCACAGATGGCGAGATTACTGAACGCTATCGCCTCACTTCCCTGGTACGCCGTCGTAGCCATGTACAACTTTTTCTTGCCCGCGATACGCAGCGCCAGCGTCCGGTTGCGGTGCGCGCTATCGATCTCAGTGGTGTCGATGAGGTAAAGCGCGAGCAGGCTGTCGCGGTTCTCCAACAAGAATACGACCTGTTGCGGTATCAGCATATTCCTGACGTGATGGCAGTAATTGAAATGCGTCTGCACGATCAGCACTGCTACACGGTAGCAGGCTGGCCTGTTGTGGAAGGCAACGCGCGTTCGGCGCTGGAAGATGAGCGCGCCAACAAGCAGTTGCGCACGCTGCATGATGCCTTGCAAAGCGGTATCGGGCGACCGGGCGAGATGCTGGCGCTGGCATGGCTCTATCATCTCTGTCGGGCCGTGCAGCGTCTTCATCAGCATGCCATTGTCATCGGCGATCTTGACCCGTCCACCATTGTTCTCAATGGCGAAGGTTACGAGGGGCGTCCGACCCTGATGGTTTCGTGGCTGCCCCCAGCGCTAAGGAGCCTGTTGCCGCGTACTCCCATGCTGGAACACCCGTCGCACTTTAGCGCGCCTGAGACGTTGCTGGGGCGCGTGGAGCCACGCTCGGATGTCTATAGCCTGGGCGCATTGCTCTACTTGTTGCTGACCGGTATCGCGCCGGATGAGCCGACCTTACGCCTGCAACGCCCGTTACGCCCGCCGCGTGAACTCAATTCCCGTGTCAGTCCGCAGTTGGAGGCGCTGGTGATGCGCGCGCTGGCTATTGAAAGCGTTGAGCGTTTCTTCAACGTGAACGCGCTGGCGAAAGAGATTCGCCAGCTTTATAGCAAACTGCCAGGAGCCGACAGGCAGGACTTATTGGCGACGGATGATGCCCGCCTGGACGAGGAACCGACCGAGCCACCCGAAGATATCACCGTCTCGATTGTACCCTTGCGGGCTAGATTGGCAAGTCTGTATCTCGCGGGTCAACCGCAAGCAGAGGGAGCGGCGGGTGGTATGGCGACAGGTCGCTCTACAGCAGACAGAATCGTTGATGACATGCTGCCATCAGCAGCGAGGCATCAACGAGAAGGCGTGACCACCTCTGAGGATGCGGTCGAGGATGAACCAACAACGCATTGCGAGGCTGAGGAGGAGGAAGGCCCGGCACTCCAGACCGGCAAAGAACTGGTGACTCATGAAACCGGCGCTATAACCGCCATGCCGTCCTCACCGTTGCAGCGCTGGCGACAGCGGCTTACCGGCATCCTGCCTGCTATTAGCAAACCATCAACAGGCGCGGGTGACGAGCAGAAGGGCGAACAGCAGGCCAGGGCGGAAGAGCAACTTTCATTTTTCCGGCGCATGCAGCGTTTCTTCCTGGGCGAGCAGCAGCACGCGACAACGGCGGTAGCCCTGATCGAAACACCGTTGCGCGTGCAGCCTGACCAGGCATATGTGATCCGCATTCATCTCACGGGACGAGATACGCCACAAAAGAGTAGAAAGGAGGCCGTTTATGCCGGTCTGAGCGCGCTCGTCAAGGATGAGATCGTGCATATCGAGGTGCGCTCAGCCCTGTACCACAACTATGCTTACGTGGTGCAGCGCGCTGATGTGGCCCTGCCCGGCAGCGGCTATTCTGCCGAAGTAACTATTCCTATGCAGCCTCTCTCGCATAGCTCAAGCGGACGCCGTGAACGTCTGCACGTATTCTTCTCTGATGAATTGCGTCGCCCACTGTACGAGAAGCCCTTTGTGATTGAGATTTTTGTTTCGCCCCTCGTACAGTCTGGCCGCGAAGGTTATAATGTGCTAACCATCCCTGTGTAGGGCGGGGTTTGCCGCGTCCTACACCGATCTAGTTTAGCCGAAGAGGAAGGTAGTGCCGCCCATCATCGCATAGAGCAGCATAAGCAGCAGGCCCTCTAGCCAGACCAGTTTGCCGTCTCTGGTGATCTCGCTGAACAGGAAGGTTGCCAGTCCCAGCGTTGCCAGTTCGATGATGCTGAAGACGAGATCGAGCCGCTGAGGAGTCAGCAGGCTGACCAGCACCAGCACCGGAGCCATCAGCAGCGCGATCTGGATGGAGGAACCTGCCGAGGCGGCCAGTACCATATCAATGCGTTTATTCAGGGCCATCGAGATCGTATTGAAATATTCCGGCAGTCCGCCGATCAGAGGGAGGAAGATCAGGCCCACAAAGGCAGGATTCCAGTGCAGGAGGGCCGTGACTGGCTCAATTGCGCTGACCAGTATTTCGGAAAGGATGGCTACTCCCGCTGTCGCCACTGTGAGCAGGATAATATTGCGCCAGAGCGAGGGCTTGCTGTGCGATGCTCTGGTGGCTGAGGCTGTTTCCGCCTTCGCAATAGTGGTGGATGTCTGCTGTGCCTCGTCAGCAGGCTCAGAGGGAGGTTCAGACGCCTGGGTAGTAGAAGAATGGGCAGTTTCATGTTCCAGGATGGCGTTGACCGTGTGGTCAATCGTGTGAAGCATACCGGTCTTGCCGGGAACGGCGCTGTTGACGAGATGTTGCCGATAGGCCAGCAAACGGGTAATAGCCGCCTGTGAGCGTGCGCCCAACAGCGGTTCTACCTCATCTTGTGGCGTCTCGTTGCGTTCACCTATGTGAAAAACGCTGTAGAGGATCGAGGCGATATAGCCGATGAGCAGCAGGATGGCGACAAAGTCCGAGAGTGCAACCCCGCGTTCAGTGACAGTGGGTTGGTGGGTATATTGAGCGAGGAGAATAGCGACGGTGGGCAAGAGCAGGCCGCCGATGCTCAACGCTAGCATCGAGGCATATTGCCCGGCAGGTTGCGTCGCAAAATTGAGGCTGCCATGCCGCAAACTGCCGACACAGACCGCAATGCCCAGCACCAGCAGCAGGTTGCCGAGAACGGAGCCGATGATCGATGCGCTAACTACATCGACCAATCCCTGGCTGAGCGCGAGAATACCAATAATCAATTCAGTAGCATTGCCAAAGGTGGCAAAGAGCAGGCCGCCAATCTGCTCACCGGTGTGTTCCGCGATCCCTTCGACCGAGGTGCCGATAAGCGCGGCCAGTGGTAGTATGCCAAGCCCTGCTATAATGAAGATAAGCAAGGGGAAGACATGAAAGAGTTCCAATATGGGCGCGAGCAATGTGCATATCAGCAGAAAATACATCCATCGTGGCATAAACAACTCCTCAGTGCTTCGTTCAGGGCACTAGCCTGAATGCTATTTCTTGTGTTCTGTAGTCGATAATTGAAAGGATTTACGGGTGATGGAACATTCTTCGTATGACGCCGATAGAGATGAGCAACACGCTTCCCCTACTACAACAATGGATGCGCATCAGGAGAATCGTGTGGCGCTGGAGCAGAAATCCGAAGAGTATGATGCGCTGGCTCACCGCTCAGGTTTGTTTCTGGATCGGGTTGATACGATTATCTATAGTGCTGTGGGCATCTGCTTTCTGCTCGCGTCCCTGTTGGCGCTAATCTACACCTTCTGGCAATTTGGCGCGGCCATGCTATTAGACCTGCCCACTAAAGCCGCTGATGCACGACCTGCTTTTATGGCCAACGCCATTGTCGATATGGTTTCCGGCTTGCTGCTGGTGCTGATTATTGTCGAAATCCTTAGCACAGTGATCCATTATTTGAAATCGCATACTACCTCGCTGCGCCCGTTTCTCTTCATCGGCATTATTTCGGCGACACGGAGCATTCTGTCAATCGGCGCACGTCTCTCAGTGACGAACGAGACGGTCTCCGGTGCGACCACCTCAGTCATCGAATTCAATCATTCGATGATTGAATTGGGCGTAAGTGCCGCCGTCATTCTTGCTCTCGGCATCACGCTCAAATTGCTTGGCCGTTTAACCGAAGAACACGAAAAATAACACCAGGTCGTTATTATCGCGTGAGAAACGCTTCCAGGCGCGTCTTGACGGCGGGCCATTCGCTCTCGATGATGCTGTAGTAGACGGAATGGCGATAGTAACCGTCATGCATAATCATGTGATTGCGTAGCACACCCTCTTTTTGCGCACCCAGTCGCTCAATAGCGGCCTGTGAGACCACATTGCGACTGTCCGTTTTGAACTGCACGCGGATGGCGTGCAGGACTTCAAAGGCGTGACGCAGCAGCAGATATTTGCACTCTGTATTGACGCGCGTGCGCCTGAACGGAGCGGCCAGCCACGTCGAGCCGATTTCCAGGCCGTGATCGTGGGGCATGATAGTAAGATAGCGTGTTGAACCGATGACACGCCCACTGGCCTGCTCGATAATGGCGAAAGGGAGCTGTTGACCGGCCTCTTGCGCCTGCAAAGCCTTTATAATCAACTCATCCATATCCGCGCGCGTCCTGGGTTGCGGAGATAACAGGTAGCGCCAGATCGATTCGTCGTTACTGATCGAGAAGAGTGCTGCGCTGTGAAAGAGACGGAGCGGCTCCAGGCGCACTGTCTCACCTTCCAGTGTCACAGGTTTCACTAACATCATTTTGTGTTCTGCTCCTGAAAACGATGATATTTGCCAATGTACCAGCGCACTGTGGCGACCAGTTCGGCATGGCTCCAGGTAAGGGGGGAAACGCTGAGCGGCTCGCTGGTGAAAGGATTGACCTGCTCGGCCATCACGCCGCTAGGCAAGGCGTGCGCGCGTGCCCATTCCAGGAGCGGCAATGCTTTGTGTAGATCGTCGATAGTTTTCGCCACTGCGATGCGATACTGCGCCAACCAGAGTGTGCAAATGAACCAGGGGTTGCCCTGCGCCTGCGACAGATCATGCGTTACCTGATAGTAATAGTCATTCTCGTAACGGGCCATACCGCCAACCTCGGTGTGTGCCCACAATGTCTGCTCCACGACTTCCATTGTGCGTACCACGTGTTCATCATCGGCGGGCAACATACCAAACTGGAAGACGCCACAGACGCTACTATCAACGGTTTTATCTTTCTGGATGTTGCCCTGCTCATCAACAGTTATCATGCGCAGGAAATGGCCCGCCTCTTCATCCCATAGATACTGCAAGGTCGCGTTCTTGATCTCTTCCGCCGCGTGCTGATATTTCTGGGCCAGTTCGATCTCGCCGAAGATGGTGGCGAAGTTGGCGGAGGCGATCAGACCGGCATACACGGTCGCTGTCGTGTAGGTCAGAATGCCGCGCCGCTCTTCCCACAGGTCATAGGAGGGGCCGGGAAGTTTCGTGTGCGGCTCGCGGTAGTTGAGCATGAAGTTGGCCCCGGCAACCACCAGGGAGCGAAAATGCGGGGCGACAAACTCAAGATCGTGAAAACGGGCGTAATGCTGCCAGAGGCTATAGAGGACGAGCGCGGTTTCATCCTCTTGAATAGGCAATTGTGGTTTGCCATTGGCATCGACCCAGGGATGCCAGCTACTGCCCCACGAGCGGTCGGGATTATACTTATGCAGCAGGTAGCCGCCGGAGGTCATCACACTGGCGCAGAAATCATAGAAGTTGCGTGTGATCTCTGAATAGCCTGCGTGACTCAGGGCGTTGGCGACCAGCGCACCGTCGCGTGGCCACATGTAAGAGTAGCTATCCTCAGAGAAGTGTTCCTTATCGGCATCATTAGCGGCGATAATGGCCCCTCCCTCATCGATCTGTGTGCGTAAGACCAGCAGGCTGCGCTTGTAAAGCGTGACCAGCGCGGGCGAGAGGTCGGCGAAGGTCTGACCCTCTTTGTTGACCCAACTGTGCCAGTAGTTGCGTGTGCGGGTGAGAAAAAAGGCGGGGCCACGCTCGCACACCATCGCATCCAGCCGTGTCACGGCGGCGAAGTTAGAGCCAACGGTTAACCAGTGGAAGACCTCGGCGGTGTCTCCTGCCTGCACATTTGGCACATGCAGGGCGATGGTGCCATCGATGGAGCCTTGTGCGATAGGGTTGCGACCCAGCACACCATCTTCCGCATCGCGCCAGGTGCCTTCCGCGCCATTGAATTCTTTGATGCCGGTTGCCCAGCTAGAAATGCCTGTCTTAACGGTATTGTTATATTTTACCTGCCCATTCATCAGGAAATAGCCCTGGTCTTTATAGGCGATCAGAACCTGCTGCCTCGGCGCATAGAAGACGGTATTGCCTTCGGCGGCATACCAGATGTGCCAATCGTAGTGAAAGAAGAGGCGCACCTCGCGCGGGTGGTCGGCTTGATTGGTCACGAGAACATGGCGTAGGAAGATGTCGCGGTTAAAATCTACAGCATCGTAGAAGACCAGTTGTAGCTGCAAGGCGGAATTTTTCAGTGTCACGTGCGTGACCAGGGTTTCGTCGTCATAGAGCATCTCGCGTTGCCAGGAGGGCGCGTCCAACCAGGCGAACTGTCCCTCGACCCACACGCCGGTGTGTGAGATATCGCCTTTGGTATGCAGTTGCTGACCAACATGGGGCCAGTAGATGTCGCGCACGTTGTAGCTTTTATCGAAGTTGATAAGCAGGCGTCCGTTGCCAACAGGCAGGTCTCTGGGCATGATAACCTATTCTCCTTTGCTTAATTATTGTGTCTGATTATAACACAACGGGAGCATTTGTCCCTTGCCCAATGACGGCGATACCGTTATGATACATTATAGTCAAAGTCCACTCTGAAATAATTGATCTTATCAGGAAGCTTCTATGAAACGCAGTTTATTGACAAGGTTACGTAGCAATGGGGTGTCCTATCTGCTGGGTGCGCTGCTGATCTTGCTGGCGCTGCCATTCTACCAGGATATCGTGATGGCTCCGCGCGGCTATGGTGCAGTGGTTGAGGGACTGGCAGGAGGCCACATGGCGGCCTATCTGCGCTGGATTGGCACCTATCCTTTCCAGTTTGTGGTCTATCGTTTTCTGCTCATTGTTGCCTTTGCACTGCTGTTGAGCTTTCCTTTCAGCCTCTCGCGCATCGTCGTAGCGCAAGAGCTGATGGCGCAAATAGAGCGAGAAGAGGAGCAGCGTGCGGTGCAGAGGGCGCGGAAAGGGGAGAACCGCGAAGAGAGTGCTGACGAGCAAGCGACGGATAGCAGTGATAGTGGTGATGATCTACCTCCACATCCCTGGCGGGGTAAGGGCTTTGCCATCACGGCGGCCTGGGCCGGTCTGATTGGCCTGATTCTCTATATCGCGGGTGCGCTCCTCAGTACAATCTACTTTTTCATTGTCGGCCATGGTTTTGCGCTGCATGCACCGTTGCCACCAGCCGTAGGGGTGATCTCGAATACCTTCTCGGTGATGACCAACACGGTCGGCATTGGTCTGCTGGCGCTGGCCTTGCTCTTCTTCGGTGCGTCTATTGCGCGTGGAGGACGCAATCTCTGGCCGGTCGGCTGGGTGCTTTTTGGCTATGCCGCGCTCGTGGTGGCCGCGCTCTTTGGCGGCAACGCACTCTCGGTTGCCAGTACGCCAGCAGCCGACCAGAGCGCGTTTACTACCCCCGCCATCCTGCTCTTCGGCCTGTGGATGCTCTGGTTCGGCATTATGCTGGTTTCCCTCAAACCAGAAACATCGTAGGGGCATGATAGCTGCCGATTCAGTTGACAACGTTCATTATCTATCATGCCCTACCTGTTCTACATGTCACTTGCATGGTCAAACATAGCCGGAGAGCAGACGATAGCCGGATCGCCAGCAGTGGAGCGCCTCCTGCGGGCGACCCAGCGCCTCCAGCACCGATCCCCAGAGCGTGTAGAGGTCGGTAAGATGTGTTTCGTGAACCTCGGTCTGAGCGCTGGTGAGTTGCTGATCGGCCTGGGCAAAATGTGTATTTGCCTCTTCCAGCAGGCGGGTACGCTGTTCTCCCTGAGCTTGCTGTGCTTCCATATAGCTAATCTTCCCAGCGGTATAGCAGGCCAGCGCGCGTAGGGCCGGGCTGATGTGATCGCCGATGGTTGCCAGGGCACGTTCGCAGTTCAGCCTGGCGGCCTCTACGTCTCCGGTGCTCAGGTGTAGCTCTGCTAGTGCTATGCAGGCACGCATGCTCAATGTCTCATCGCACAGTTCATTGGCGAGGTCAAGCGCGGTCTGTGCCTGGGCAATAGCCTCTTGAGCTTGCGCATTATGCTGGCAGATGTGGGCTAGCAGGAGATGCAAGTCGGCCTCCATCGGATGGTCGGCGCGCTGTTCGTAGCGGTGCAGCGCCTCCTTTCCATAGTGATAGGCCTGCTGCCAGGCGGCATTGCTGCGATGAAGCTGGCAGAGACCGTGATAGATGATAGGTAAAGCCTGCTCGTCTCGATAGTGGCGGCTGAGGCGCAGCGCCTCCTCGAAATGTTGCATGGCAAAAGTCGTGTTACTGTTTCGCTGATGCAATGTGCCGAGGCGGGCGTGAGCTTCAATGCGCACACGCGGAAGATGAATGCGCCGATCATGCAACAGTTTAAGACAGCGTGTCAGGTGGTCAATCGCCTCATCATCCAGGTGTAGATGCGCGGCAGCGATGCCCAGATACAACAGATGTATCGCTTGCAGCTCGCGTTCAACTTGCGGTAGTGGTTCAATTAGCTCACCACTCTGCAGTAACGAAGAAAGCGTCGCAAGGCCCTCTTTCCATTGATGAGTCTGCGCATAATACCATCCATAAAGATAGATCAGATGATTGCGAAGGGAGGCATCCTCGGCCTGCATCGTGCTAAAAATAGCAAAGGCTGTATCGCTCTGGCCCTCTTCCAAAAGCAGGCGAGCGCGATACAGGAGTCGTTGGATATCTGTGTTGTATGCCACAGCAGTACTCCAGAGTTGGTAGTTAAAACATGTGGCTGATTATAGCACATCTACTACGCTGGCATGAAAAAAGTAGTACTGTTTAGGCGCAAGCGCGCCTGTAGGGCGACCGCAGGCAAGATACCCGTGCGCAGGCAGGGCGCACCCGCCAGCGCTACCCTGTCGATGCGTATCCGGCTCATATTGTCGGACAAAAAAATAAACGGGTGATCTTGCTCCTCCGCCACCGCGCCCACAGAGTGGCGAAGAGATACCCGTTGCCAACAGTATAACGCAAACAGGTACCTTACACAAGAAGATGGCCAGAAGATAAGAAAAAAAGGTAATGACTAGATTTTTTCAATTTGCATGAGATTGGTACACATGGTACACTGTTGTGAAAATGTAAATGTGTAGTGTAGGAATTGGAGAACCCGATAGAGTATTGTATGGTCAACGAGGAAGCTGAAGCTAACCAGAGGAGAGGTGCTGTGGCTCGTACTTATCGCACTGGGGATCGTTTTGCCGGACGCCGGGTTGTTACGATTGGAGGTGGGTCGGGAACCTTTTCGATGCTCTCACATCTCAAGAAATATCCCTTTAATATCACGACCATCGTAACGATGTCGGATAGCGGAGGCAGCTCGCGTATGCTGATGGACGAATTTCGTCGCCAGTTGCCGCTGGGAGATTTGCGCATGTCACTGGTAGCCCTGGCGCGCAATGGGGCCTTGTGGCGCGAGGTATTTATGCACCGTTTTGAGCGCGGCAGTGATGAGGGGGGGGCGACGCTCAGTAGCCGGGTGGGGGGACACAGCCTGGGGAATCTCATCCTCAAGGGACTGCAAGATATTAATAACGGTGATCTACTGCTCGCCATTGAGGATGCGGAAGAACTGCTGGATACCGCCGGGCATGTCTTGCCTGTCACGCTGGCACAAACAACAATTTGCGCTGAACTAGAGGATGGCTCGACGGTCTGCGGCGAGACGGATATTGATACCAGGGGCAAGCATAATCCGGGGCCACTTTCACCTATCAAGCATATCTACCTGGAACCAAAAGATGCACCGGCCTGCCTGCAAGCCGTTCGCGCTATTCGGCGCGCGGATACCATTATTATCGGTCCTGGCGATCTCTACACCAGCCTGATCCCCAATCTGCTCGTCGCCGATATTGCGCGCGCGGTGCGTGAGTCTGAGGCTGAAAAGGTCTATGTCTGCAACCTGATGACCAAGCACGGCGAGACTGATCACTATAAAGCGTCGGACTTTGTCAATGCCATTCATACGTATCTGGGCGGGCGGGTAGATCGCGTGATTGCCAATAATGGTTCGTTTGCGCCGGAGGTGTTGCAGAAGTATGCCGAGGAACTGAGTGAGCCGGTGATTGCCGATCATTCACGCCTGACGCGCATGGTGCCAAATGTGGTGATTGCGCCGCTCAATCTGGAGGATGATCGTCTGGCACGCCATGACCCGGAGCGTCTGGTGCGGGCCATTTTCCCGCTCGATGAATACTAAACTATGCCGTGGGAATGCACAACATAGCGCATTCCCACCAGACCTCTGTACCTGTCAATACCAGTGGATAACAGATTAGCGGAGACCTCTGGCGATTTGTTCAAATTCCACCCGTGGGAATGCCCTCATAGTTTCAGTGCGTACACTGCCTTGAGCCAGAGTGTTCAAAATAAGACGCGCTACCGTTTGATCGTCGGGAGCCTCGGTGATGACGATGTAATCGTAGTGCCCCAGTACCAGATAGAACTCTACGAGGCGCGCCCCCACCTCTCTGGCGGCTGTATCGAACATCTGAAGTCGCTCAGGGGTATTTTTCGCTTCTCTGGCCCCTTGCTCGGTGAGATTCACCAGGGTGATGTAGGTCGGCATAGGTCACTCCTCCTACTTCCATAGGTGCTAACAACGATAGAACGGTGTTTGTAGGGGTTTCCACCTCCATTGTACACGCTATTGGCAACATAGCACAAGTACAACATTTAGCGGGGTCTCCATCCTTTGGGGGGGTGGCCGGTGTAGGGGCGTCATGAATGACGCCCTGTGAGCGCATCGACGGGCGACCAGGGCGTCATGAATGACGCCCCTACACCAATTTCCCCCGGAAGAATAGAGAGCCATTTAGCGACGCACAAAGAGCCAGTGTTCACAGAAGCCGACCAGTGTGCCTGCTAGCAGAAAAACCACACCATGACGGGTAATGTTGCCATCGATGGCGATGATCCCACTTTGCAGGAGCAGGAAGGTCAGCAGCGCCAGCACAGCGCCAATGTACGGGCGCGTGAACCATGTCAGCAAGACAAACGAGGGCCTCAGCAGTGTAGCGGCGCGCCTGAGCGTGAGGATGCTGCTGATACAGCCGCCTAGTAGCCCGTAGACCAGCACGATGACAGGCACGCTGACGGGAGCATTTGCTACCTGGAACAGATTCAGGATGCCCAGGCTTTGCAACACAATCAATGTCAGTGTGATGAGGAGCAGTAACGCAAGGTAGCCCGCAAAGATCATCAACCAGCGTTGTTGTAGCATGTGCGCTGTATGCGACGACGACTGTGGCCCGTCCTGCTCTACCTGCTCTGTATCTGTAGTAGGGTGCCCCGTCAGACTGCGCGGGCGGTGATGCGTTGCTTCACTACTAAGTGTGGTGGGGTGTAGTGGCCATGAGCGCGTCATCGGCTGCTCCGGGCGGGAGACATACATTGGTAGCGGCAGAGGTGAGGGGATAGCGGAGGAAGAAAGAGGGTGTGCGGGCAGACGCAGTTTACGCGCGAGAGCGTCGATGCGGCGCACCAGCGTGTCTTCCTCTTTTTGCGTCGCGGTGAGGGGATAAAATTGTTGTAGCATTGTCGGAGAGAGCAGGTAGGTGAGGCAAGAAACGGTCTGCTGCCGCTGTGCTTCATATACCTCGACCGTAACAGGTCGATAGAGGTACAGCGGTGGGGCCGCCCCATGAATAGTATCGAGCAGCGAGGCTTCAGCCGTGCCGCGTTCTGTGACGTGGCGCGGCACCCGGAAGAGCATGCCCCACACACCTGTGCTATTCGGCGCGTGCTCCGGCGCTGGAAGCAGGGTTGCCAGCGTCGCGCTGGTCTGTCCACCGCCCAGATCAACATAGCCAAAGCCGAGTGTGTAGCCCTTGAGTTGTGCCGGGCCATAGGGGAGTGCCATGCCGTCGAGTCGTTCCATACTATTGAGAAAGCTGCTCCCCATCTCCAACCCATACTCGAAGAGCCAGAGAAACTCGCTTGAGTCCTGTAGAGGAGGAAATGGCGAAGGCGCGGGAGAGGCCGCCGTACTCTCTCCAGAACTACCTTCTTCTGGTAGCGGCGGTGCCGATGGTGCCTTGCTGGGAAAGGCAGCGGATTTTGCCGTGCCATCAACACTTTTAGCTGCTTGCTGGAATGGTTCATTGAATGACGATTGCTGCTGTTGTTCCACACAATTCTCCTTCCATCACGTGCCCTTCACGCTATGATAGTCTATCTCTCTTATCAGGATACGCAAGGCACCAAATGGCCGGAAAGATTAAAGCCCATGTGCGAGGCAAGATGTATAACCCCACTGCTTACAATGTAGAGAGCATTTTTGAATGCGCCCGCAGGCAGCACCAGCGTGGCTCCCGTTCACCTGGTCGGCACCGATACGCAAGGAACGCGCTTCGAGGTCATTGTCCCTCCTGGGGCACTCAACCTCGCCAAAGCCACCGCCGCCGGAGCCGCTCCGCAGGGGGCATTGACCCTGACGCTGACGGAACTGCATGGACACTTCGCCGCCAGCACCCGCATGCTGGCAGCTTTCCAGGTCCAGCTCACCGATGCACAGCATCATGTCCTGCAAGGCGTCCAGCTCAACCGTCCCATCACCTTTGTCTATCATTACCGTCCCAACGAACTCTCTGCCCTCGATCTGGACCCTAGCAGGCTGTTCCTGGTCTGGACAGATCGCATCGCCGCGCAAACGAAAGCCGGGCCGCCCATCACCGGCGATGTCATTCCCATGCAGAACAACACGACGAACAGCACGCTCACCGCGCAAAGTTCGGTCATTGACGCGGGCACGCTCTCTGTGGGCGTCAGCACGCCGGAAAACTTGAGTCCGCCGACCCCACTGCTGGCCTCCGAGTCGGCCAATAGCGGACAGGTGACCTTGAGTTACCCGCTCACGGTGGCCCCTGGCCCGACAGGCACGACCCCTGACCTGCACGTGACGTATTCCAGTGGCGATACCAACGCACGGCATGCCGCCAACTCCCCGGCTAATGTCGTTGGCGAGGGCTGGTCGCTCTCCCTCGGCGCGATCACCGCCATCAAATATGCTAATGGCACCGTGCAGTACAGCATCAGCGATGTCAATCACCTCAGTGATCGCCTCATCCCCGATAGCAGTGGCACCAACTTTCAGACCGAACATATCTCCTCCATGAAAATCAACCAGGTGACGGTCAATGGCCAGCCCTGCTTCCATGTCTGGGATCCTGACGGCAACTACTACGAGTTCGGCTGCACGCCCGATTCGCTCGAATACTACATCGATTCGAGCAATACACGCACGAATTATGCCTGGAACCTCGACAAGTTCATTCCGGCCAACGAAGGGCCTGGCACGAATGGGCGTAGCATGACCGTGTCCTATGTGCAGGATATTGAGCAAATCAACGGGCAGAACTCGGTGCGTGACGCGGCCATCAAGCAGATCGTCTATGGCAATGGGCAACGTACCGCCGGTACCGTTGATTTCTTCTATGACGGCCCCACCGCCACTAGCCCGTGGGTGACGGCCTATGGCACCAACGAAGGTGGGTGTAAGCCACCTGATGGCCTGAGTACCACGCAGCGCTGTGATGACCCGCTCAATAAATCCGGTGGTCTGCCTGACCCCACCGTGATGAGTACGCTGACGCTAGAAACGGTCAAAACCTATGTCGGCGATGACAGCAGCAGGAGCCACCTGGACTACAGCTACAGCTTCAGTTATCAGGACACGCCGTTCTATGATTGTACCGACCCGGCCACGCTCTCCCCGGAGTATTGCGCGGGCAATCACCTCTTGCAGAGCATCACCCCCACCGTCTATCAGAACGGCACCGGCCACCAACTGCCTGCCATCACCTTCACCTATAGCAGCACTGGTTACCAGAACAGCTATACCGATACCACGCAGACGGTCGGCGGCAGCGCCTTCCATGCCACCAACGCCTGGCGCTATCTGGTCGCCTATCACGATCATAGTGACGGGGTGGGCGAAACCTTCCAGTACTATACCGCCTGGAACAACAGCAATGGGACGCCCATCACTTCCAATGGCGATAATCGCTACGATGCCCTCTTCTGTGACTGGAACCCCAGCGATTGTCAGCAGTCCCCGTATGCGCCCACCAATCAGAAGATGTGGACGGTGCAGGTGGTGACGGCGATTACCTCCACCGGCAAAGATAGCTCCTCGTCCAGCCTCTCGCCTGCCACCACCAGCTACGACTACTGGTTGCAAAAGACCAATGGCACCTGTGCTGCCGACTCCAGTGGCGACACCGATTGTGTGGGCTTCGGCTATATCCCCAACGGCAACTCCGGCTGGGCCGACTACTATGACGGCGAGTTTCGCGGCTTCGGTACCGTGCTGATCACTAGTCCCTCCGGCGACCTGACGGTGCAGAAGTATGCCAGCACCGAGGGCTGGCAATCCCCCTCCACCGATGCCGCCAACTATACCGCCGGGCAGCTCTACGAAACGGATGTGTACGCCGGTCAGTCCATCAATGGCTCCAAACTCATCCAGCAGACGGACTACATCTACGCGGGCACCACTGGCACGCATACCTCGTGCAGCAGCACCTTTACCACGGTGTCCTATACGGCCTGCGAAGTTGTGCTGCTCAGCAAGAAAACCACAGACTACGAGCAAACGGGCAGTGGCAACAGCAACGCGCCCTGGACGCAGGACACCTATACCTACGATGACTACAATAGCAGTTCCGGCTTAGGCGACTATCACCAGGCACCGGCCACCGGCAGCTATCATAATCTGCAACAGGAGGTGATCAGCAGTGCCAACGCGCCCACCGAGACGAAGCAGT